>Ga0207674_10001634_pt1 | contig 28842 bp, 38 predicted proteins | sample KBSCornC72_FD_184303 | JGI IMG/M metagenome (GOLD analysis project Ga0207674, IMG submission 184303) | Corn rhizosphere microbial communities from Kellogg Biological Station, Michigan, USA - KBS Corn C7-2 (SPAdes) (version 2) | ecosystem: Host-associated > Plants > Roots > Rhizosphere > Soil ...
GCGGCGCGGTGCCGGTAAGGAGACGCCGATAGGAGAGCGACGCACTGACGTGCGCATCCTCGACATCTTCGGCAACACGGCGAGTGTGCGCGTCGACGCAAGCACGTGGATCGATTACATGCACATGGCCAAGTGGAACGGTCACTGGGTGATCATCAACGTTCTCTGGGAAAACCGCCCGTGACAGGCAACGGCCGAGCTGCCGCCACCGCTTAGAACCTAACGCTTAAGCGGCCATGGCCGGAGATGTGTCGTTTGACCTAGTCCCGTCGCATGAGCATCAACGGCCGGGGCGTTTCGAGGCGAGTGACGGAACTCCTTCAGATACCTCTCCGGCCGTCGGCGTGTTCTCGGGGCGTGACCCTGGATGGCGCATGAGGGCCCCTCGAGACGGCCCGCCACCTGCGCGCGGAGGGCCCTTCCCTCTAGCTTGCACACGCGCTTTGTCGGCACTCGGCCGGGCCGTTCCGCTTCGCTGTCGTTGCGCGCGATGCCCGACGTTCGCTACGCCCGCAAGCGGAATCTCGTCGGCGCAGGACGGGGATTAGGGACCCAGCTCTGCGCCGACCGTGTCTTAGTATTCCGACGGGAGAAGGATCGTTGTAGCGCTCCGATCCGCCTCGGTGATGATCCAGATCGTCGCGCCGCCGGGGAGCCGATATGCCAAGAGGATTCGCTCGCCTAACTGCAATGTTTCGTCATTGGCGGCGGCGTCGGCGCGATCGACGTCGCCCCAGTCGCCAGCGAGATGGCGCGCCACATACTCGATCGGGTCAGCGGCCGCGCTCGTTAGGGTGCGATTGGCTCCGTTCGTCGCGCACAGCCGGCCGAGGCGAACAGCATCAGCGGCTGCATGGAGCCGTTGCGCGAGCTCCGGCCGGCCCGGGCGCCGTCGCCCGGGCCAGTCGTCTCGCGCACTCGGAGATGCGCGCTCATGCTCATAAGAGTTCGGCCTCCGCGAAGCTGACGTATCGGCCGCGACCGATGATCACGTGGTCGTGACCGAGGTGTCGAGCAGTCGGCCAGCCGCGGCCAGCTGCTCGGTAACGCTGCGGTCGTCGGGCGAGGGTGTCGGGTCGCCGCTCGGGTGGTTGTGGCAGAGCACGACCCCGGCGGCGTGCGCGACGATCGCGGCGCAGAACACTTCGCGCGGGTGCACGAGCGACGAGTTGAGGATGCCGCGCGTGATCACAGTCGGTCCCGCACCGATGAGTTGATGCTGGCTGTCGAGGGGCAGGATCCAGAAGCTCTCGGATGCCTCGCGCTCTGCATACGGCTCCATGTGGTCGAACACGTCGCGGGGCGAGTGGATGGGAATGTCGGCGGACGGATAACCGGACGGCGCGGGGAAAGAGCCCTCGCGAACGAGGCGCAGCGTCAGCAACCGCTGACGAGTCGTGATCTCGGTCGGCTCCTTACGCGCCGATGCGGCCTCGGGTACCCGTGCGGTTTCGCTGCTCGCCTGCGCGCAGTGGGTCGAGAATTGGGCGGACATTATGCGGCCCTCCCGACCTCGGCGTTGTTGCCTGACGAGCACACAGAGCAGCTCGCGTCGGCGCGACTGTGGCGCGGCGGCTCGCTGAGTGGATCGAAGCGCTTGAGCGTCTGGAGGTATGGGGCGACGAGACACGCGCGGAAGTGGTCGAGCATGGCGCGCGCGCTGAACGTGCCTCGAAACTCCGCCGCGGTCATACCGGTGAACGTTCGTGGCGCGCCGGGCGATCGACGACTACTGCCTGTTCCCGGGCTCCAAGATGCGGATGCTCGACAAGAGCGGGCGGCGCTGGACACGAAGGTTCGCGCGGGCGTGAAGCCCATCTCCCGCGAAGGTGCGCGCGTCGCATTCAAGCAGCTCGAGGCCATCGCGAAGGTGAAGCATGTCGAAGGTCGCGGATGGTACGGCCTGCGACGGATCGCTACCGACCTCGCGGAGTCCGCTACCACGGACGATCACGTGAAGGACCGGCTCGGCGGGTGGCAGGACTCCGAAACGCGCAAACAGATCTACCAGGACCGGCAGACCGACGAGCTGCGGGCCGAGGCGGCGAAGGTGCGCCGCGCACTTCGCCTCGGCGCCCTCGCGGCGCCTAACGGGAAGGAGCGAGCCACCGGCGTCACGGGTGCGTCGGGGAACCCGGCGGCGGTCGATCTCGATGCGCTAGTGGCGGGGCTCACGGATGAGCAGAAGGCTTTGTTGGCGGCGAAAATCAACGGTCGAATGGGTCCCGTAATGGGTCCCGTAAAAAAATCGCCGGGACCCGTTCGGATCCCGGCGACCGGAACACCTTCCAAACCAACAACTTCCAAAGAGCGGGCGATGGGACTCGAACCCACGACGTCCAGCTTGGGAAGGAGGCGGAAAAACAAGCGTTGAGTGGAGTACGCGCCAATTCCCCTCTGAGAACGGGATGCTTGCTGCACTGCGCGCGAAGCATTTCGTGCGGAATTCGGCATCGAACGGGTCCCGCAACGGGTCCCGCGGACGACGGTCCGCCATCTATGCGAGTGGTAACTCGTTAGGCATCAAAAAAGTAGGAGTCTTCTGAGACAGCACCAGCTCGGCGTGCGCGTCAGCGACTACCACCCCGGAGCATCCCCTTCGCGTGAATGAAGTGAATGTCGAGGCCATCGATCTCGGTGATGAAATGCGGGACGGCGTTCAGCTTCGCCTCGCCCTTGCGCCAGTCGTACTCCGTTCCCCAATAGCGCGCGAGCTTCCTGATCGTGTCCGACTGCACGCCCTTCGTGTTATCGCTGACGGTTTCACGCTCGGGCCACTTGGTCGCGTTGATGCGCCGTCGCAAGTCGGTGAGGTCGGCGTCCGAGACCTTGAAATGAAACGGACGAATGTCGGTCTTCTGAGTGCCCGTCTGCCCTTCAGTCATCACCCCTGTCATAGCTTGAACCCTCCTGGTAAAGCCGAGAAGACCGAGCTGGCCCGCAGCAGCGGTTGTCGCTGCAGCAGCGAGAAAGCGACGGCGATCGAGGTCGGGCGTTTCTGGCATCGGAGTGGGCTCCCAGCCCCACCAGCGGTTGGAATGAGCTGTCGTCTCCACCGGCGTCCTGCGAATGCCAATGGGCTCGACTTGGAAGCAATCTTCGCAATCAGCGGAAGTCCGCGTATTACACGATGGTATCGATCGATACCAACGGATGGATTCGAGCCGTGACCCGTTAGGCCATCAGACCGTAGGGAGTGCGGGGCGAGGCGATTGGCGGCGTCATTGTCGATATGGGCCGGAGCTCGAGTCTCATCGCCATGGTCACGAGCTCAGCCAGCGAGTCCGCGCCCATCTTGTGCATCACCCTGGCCCGGTGCGCCTTCACAGGTATCTCGCTGATACCTAACGCCGCACCGACCTGTTGTTCAGGTGCGCGGCCACTACCCGTGTCATGACTTGCTGTTCGCGACCGGTGAGCGATTCGTAGCGGCTACGGAGCCCCGATACTTCCGCCTCCCGACTGAGGGCCGCGTTGCTGCGAGCGATGGCGTGGTCGATCGCGCCAAGCAACGCATGGTCGGCCAGCGGCTTCAGCAGGAACTCCATGGCGCCCGCCTTCATCGCCAGGACCGTCAATTGGAATGTCGCTTTCCGCCGCCACGACAATGATCGGCGTCTCCCTGCGCTCGGCGGCGAGGCGGTCGGCATCCGTCGAGCGAAGCTCCAGGCGTTAGGCGCCGGAAACGGCGAGAGCTACGTCGAGATTCTCGAGCGACGCGGCTTGAGCGAGCTCATCATGCGCGTTGGCATGGCGATGTTCTAGGAGACGATCTTCGATGCCACCGGCCGCGTCGCGAACGGGACGCCGCCGCGTCCTGAGGGTTGCTCCTGTTACGACTGTCGCCGGGCGAGCGCATCGCGCTGCTTCGTCAGCCGCTCGAGCTCGGCCTCTTGCTCGGCGATCCGCTCGGACGCCAACTCTTCGTCCGCCGCTCCAGAGTAGGCGGCCGCTTGCTCGACCAGCTCGCGGAGGTTGTCCGTTACCGCTGCGATGCGGTCGTCCAGCTCGGCGATCCGCAGCGAATCGTCAGATCTGGGTGAATCTCCTCGGCGTGCGTCCGGCATCGGGTGTGACCGCTCGATGGGTGAGCTCGGGACGACCATGCATCGTCGCACGCTGAGCGGCGAAAGTCCATGATACCTAAGTACCCGCCACAGATTATGCGGGATGCAGGCCAATGATGGAGCTCATCCGTTCTCGGCCCGATTACGGCGCGCGGATCACGGCCTCGCAGCTTGGGATGGGAATCGGCATGACACTGCCCGAGGAGACGATCTTCTATGCCACCACCGTCGCGACTTCACCGTCCAGATTCACGAACGCCGCCGACAACAGCGCACTCCTGCTCGGCGAGCTGGCGATCCGTCTCGCGCCCGGCCAGACGAACTTTGAGAAGTGCCCGATGTAGTGATACGAGTTCGTGTAGATTAGCTCACCGGTTTTCGTGTTCGCGTGCACCGGCGCGAAGCAGTAGTTACCGACGTGATTCGGCCCGCCCTGCTCGTCGGGCAGCACGTTCCAGTCCGTCGAGCCGACGGCGCCGTCGTTGAAGTCGTTGATCATCGAGCGGCCGTAATACTCCCCCAATCTCCAGCTGTCGATGTCGTCGGCCTTGAAGGGATCAACGGTGCCCTCGGTGAAGAGCAGCGGCTCGTCCGGGAACGTTTCGCGGACCAGCCTAACGTTGTCGAACATCATGGTGCCGCCGCTCCGCGGCTCGTACCAGTGGAAGGCAATACCCCACACGTAACGGGCCGCATCTCGGTCGGCGAGGATGGTGCTGACGCGCTGGTAGATGAGATCGCGGTCGTGGTCCCACGCGATGATCTTTCGGTCGCTCAAGCCTTCGCGCTTCATCGTGGGGCCGAGGACGTTCTTGATGAAGTCGCGCTCGTCCTCTGCGGTGTAGATGCAGGACTCCCATGTCTGCGTCGCCATGGGCTCGTTCTGCATCGTGATTCCCCAAATCGGGATCCCCTCTCGTCCGTACGCCTTGATGAACCTCGTGTAGTAGTTGGCCCAGGCCTGCCGGAGGTCGGGCTTCAGTTTCCCCCGTGCAGCATGTCGTTGTTCGTCTTCATCAATGCCGGCGGGCTCCACGGGCTGGCGAAGAGCGTGAGCTTTCCGCCGGCGGTCGCGAGCACCTGCTTCGTGAACGGGATGCGGAATTGCCTGTCGTGATCGACGCTGAACGATTGGAGCGCCGCGTCACCTTCGCGGACGCACGTGTAGCTCGCGGACGAGAAGTCGCAGCTGTGGATGTGCGTGCGCCCTAACGTGTAGCCGATGCCCTTGTTCGGATCGAAGTACGCGTCTAGAATCTCTCGGTGTTTGGTCGGCGGGAGCTTCGCGAAGGTCTCGGCCGAAGCATCCGTGAGCGCGCCGCCGAGCCCCCGGATTGTTTGAAATCGTTTGGCGGGATCCACGAAGACGCAGATCTGGGTCTCGAGGCGCTGACCCATGGGCTTGAACGCCCGGTTGTCGGTGGCGGAGAGCCGGCAGTCCGTTTTGTCCGCGGTGGTGTAGACCGCTATCTCCCTCGTCTGGACGCCATCGAACGGTGGGGCTCGGGAGTCTGGGCTGGCTGCTCGAGCATTGCGAGCGCGAGGCCATTCTTTCCCAGCACGAGTGCCGACAATGACGCTGCGAGAAAGCCACGGCGATCGATTGTCATGGTGGACAGCTGGGGTCGGGTAATTGCTACCTTGCTTCGCGAACGCGCGCCAGTCGTCCACTATCGCGACATTCCCTCCGCGACTCGAGCACGGCGCCCGACTCGGCTGTATTAGTCGCATTGAAGTTGTGTCGGGTCAGGAGTTGACGGTGCGACAAGATTTCAGCGACAGCGCCGGATTGATCAAAGACGAGGGACCCATGCCGTTGACTGACCGGGAACGCGATCATCTGGGGAAGCGTCTGCGCGAGGAGCGCGAGCGCGTCCTTCACGCGTTAGGCACCTACGATGAGGAGCTTGGCACCACGGAGCAGGACGCAACGGGCGATCTGTCGAAGTATCCGTTCCATCCTGCGGACGAGGCCACGGAGATGTTCGATCGCGAGCTCGATGCACAGGAGGCATCGCGGCTCAGCGGCGAGCTCGAGGAAATCGACGCCGCGCTCGAACGTCTGTATCACACGCCGGATCGTTTCGGTCGCGACGAGCGCACTGGGGAGGAAATCCCATTCGAGCGCCTCGTCATCATCCCGTGGGCTCGGGAGCGGGTGGACGATCCGCCGGCCGAGGCCGCACACTTGCGCGCCGTTGATACTGAGGTGCGAAGCGCGGAGCGCAATGATCGGTACGCCGGTTGAGCGCGGGGCAGCTCCGATCGACGCAGGCGAAATCCTTGCAGTCATCGAGCGGGGCTCCGACTGGATTCGTGTCGTGAACGACGACGGTCGACTCGGTTCGCTCCCTGCAAACGCACACAGGCCACGCGCATGAAGCACGGATATCGTGACTCGACGCTCGGCGTAACAGCGATGAGCTCGCCCGAGTGGCCCTCGCTCGTACTCGAGGAGTGGCTACCCACGTATGCGACACTACACCGATGGGCGCAGATCGTCGGTAAGACACGACTAAGCCTGGCGCCGTTCGAGAATCACTGGTGGCACTGCGCGCTGTACGTCACCGCGCGCGGGCTCACGACATCCCCCATGCCGCACCGCGGTGGTGTGCTCGAGATCGAATTCGACTTTCTCGATGACCTCCTGGTGGCGCGCACGAGCGACGGCGACGCCCCGCGTCGCTGCTGGCACATCCTCCTTCAAGCCAATCGCGCGCTGCGGAGCCGCAGTCACGCCGCGGTATGGGCGCTTGGCGATTGCGCCGCGATCCCGGGGCCCGACGGCCGCCCGTACCCCGCGCTCGCGCAACACGCGAGCCGCGAGACGCGGCAACTGGCACGGAACGTCGTCGTCGTCGTTAGCAGACGCGCGCCCGCGCCGTTTGTCTTCCGAACGCTCGGCACGTTCGCGTCGCTGGGACATTCCCAAGCTGTGCCGGAGGTGTTCGGCGTGCGGATCACCGGGTTCGTCGCGTGGTGGCTGCGTCGGACGTACTACCTCTTCGAGATGCCGCGCTGGGACCGCCGGTTGCGCATGGTGCTCGACTGGACCGTCGCGCTGTTCTTCCGGCCGGACATCACGAAGGTCGATCTCGCCGTCGAACAAAAGCAGACGAGGACGATCAGCGCGGCGGACGCATCAGTGGACTGGGCGCGACGCCGCGCGGTCGAGAATGACCGCGTACTCACGCAGGCTCGGTCGAGGGGGTTACCGATGTCGGCCACTACTGGGTTCGATGCGGCGGAGCCCTCTGCCTAACGGGAGGTCACCCAATGGCTCACGAACCGTTTATCGCGCGCGGCTTCCGCCCTCGAAGTTCCCGGATGGTTGATGCGCGTCGCCTGCCTCCCGGGCAATACGAGACGAACGACTTCCCTGTCCTCTCCGCCGGCCCGACGCCGCGGACGCCGCTCGCGAGGTGGGACTTCACGATACGCGACGCCGATGGCCGTTCGGTTCGCTGGTCGTGGGACGAATTTCAAACGCTCCCGCGCGACACCCCGACCGTCGACATCCATTGCGTGACCAAGTGGTCGAAGTTCGGGACGAAGTGGGAAGGCGTGTCGGTCGACGCGTTGATCGCCGCCGCTCAGTCGCGTGGCGTGGCAAGCGGTCCGTTCGTGCGTGCGTTCTGTGACGGCGGGTATACGACCAACCTCCCGCTCATCGACGTTACCGGGGGCAAGGCGTGGGTCGCCTTCGGCTATGAGGGCGCCGCCCTGCCGCCGGAACACGGCGGACCGGCGCGACTGCTCGTGCCCCATCTGTACTTTTGGAAGAGCGCGAAATGGGTGCGTGGGCTGCAGTTCGCGCCTAACGACAACCCCGGCTTCTGGGAGCAGCTCGGCTACCACAATCACGGAGACCCGTGGCATGAGCAGCGATATCAAGGCGATCCCTGAAGCCGCCGTGCCTGCACGACTCGAGTGGCACGTGGCGAGAGTGTTGGATGTACTCAACGAAACGCCACGAGCACGTACGCTCGTGCTCGACGTGCCGCAGTGGCCCGGCCACCGCGCTGGCCAGCACGTCGACGTGCGGCTCGTCGCTGAGGACGGTTACCAGGCGCAGCGCTCATATTCGATCGCATCGCCACCAGAGGACCGCACGGTATCGCTCACGGTAGAGCGGCTCGACGACGGCGAGGTCTCGCCGTACCTCGTCGATGAATTACGCCGCGGCGACGGTCTCGAGATACGCGGACCAATCGGTGGCTATTTCGTGTGGGATGTCGCCGTGGGCGGACCATTGTTGCTCGTCGCCGGCGGCTCTGGGATCGTGCCGCTGATGGCGATGTTGCGTCGTCGCGCACGCGCCGACGCGTCGGCGCGCGCCGCGGTACCGGTACGTGTGCTCTATTCTGCCCGGACGCCGGACGACGCGATCTACCGTGCCGAGCTCGAGCAGCTCACCGACCCACCACTGGTCGAGGTCGCCTTCACTTTCACGAGGAGCGCGCCCCCAACGTGGACCGGGTACCGTCGCCGAATCGACCGCACGATGCTCGAGTCCGTAATTTGGCCACCGTCCGCCGGACCGCACGCGTTTGTGTGCGGTCCAACGGTGCTCGTTGAGTCGGTAGCATCGCTACTGGTGGAGCTGGGGCACGCGGCGTCGCGGGTGCGGACGGAGCGGTTCGGCCCGACGGGATAAGCCTGCGTGCAAACCTGTGATTTCCGAGAGCAGAGACCAGGAGTGATACCATGCAAACCGACGCGACTCACCTCGACGGAAACGCGGCGGGCGGAATGCTCGTCGACGTGTTCGCGCACGAGATGACCGCGGCGCTCGCTTCGTGCGGGGGCTGTGGAACCGTGGCGCCGCTAGGTGCGCTACTTGAGTATGGACAACCCATGGGCATCGTCCTGCGCTGCCCAACATGCGATACGCCGGTGCTACGCATCGTCCGCACACCGGGTCTCCTCCGCCTGGACCTTTCCGGAATCCGACTACTGACGATCCCGGAGAGCGCCTCGTTCTCGTAACACGCGAAGCGCCGTGAACTCAGTCGGCCGCCTAACGCTCACCGGCGTCGCACATACCTTCGTGCAATGAATCGAGCGCCTTCTTGTTAAAATGCGTCTGCCGCTCGGCTTCGACTGCCCTCACGACGCCGACGAACGTGGCGACGTAGTCGGCCGTCTGCGGCGAGCGGTGCAAGAGCGATTCGAACGAAACCATCGGCCGATCGAGTGCTGTCATGCCGTTCGTGACCGCTCGGCGTCCGACGACCTCCAAGATCGACGAACATAGGATATGAGCGGAGGGACGTGCGCAGCGCGATGCAAGTGGCGGATCGAAACAGTCCGGCGGCCTCGCGAATGATCCGACACCGTCGTCACAAGCCGAAAGAACATGCGGCGCTGCTCGATGTCGTGCTCGATCATACCGCCGACGGTGTCATCATCGCCGAGTCGACTGGTCGACTGCGGCGTATGAACGCGCGGCTCCCCGCATGCATGGCAGCGCCTTGGACGACCACGTGTCAGTGGCAGGGTGGAGCCGGAGGCATAACGTCCTCCGAGTCGATGGGCTCCCCTACCCTCCAGAGCAGCACTCGCTCGCCCGCGCTCTTCGACGAGGCGAGGTCGTGGTGAACGAGGAGTGGATCCGTTAGGCCCGGACGGGACCCTGACCAGGCTCCTCGGCAATGCCGCGCCGCTGAACGATGTCCGTGGGCGCACGAGATAGCGTACGACCATCGAACGGTCGCGCTCGGGTCGACAGCGAACCTAACGCTGATCCCCGGCTCTCGAGCGCGTTCACGTTCAAGACGATGGCAGCGGCGCTCGTGTTGCGGAATCACCTGATCGCGCGCTCGAGCGCGCGGACGGGGGGCCTAACGCGGCGATTCGTCGGCGTCAGCTCACCGTGGTCGTAATCGGCAGGGACTCGTTGGGGTCGAGTTGCTCGGTGAGCTGACGACGTTCGCGGCCACATTCTGCGCTACCTACCCGCGTGTCCATCGCGACGATATGCGGTTCGACATGTTCGAGGCGGGCCAGCGAATCCTGCCGGAGCTGAATTCCGCTGCGCACCGCTCGATACCTATTTCCCCGGTTGGCCGGCGGCGCTCGTGCTGGGCGCGGCGTGTTCCACCGCGGCGCGCGCCTCCTCAACGCTCAGAAGCCTCCTCTCAACCCGGCGTGCCGCCGGGCAGCTCGATTCGTAACGCATCCGGCACGCCGCCAGCACGCACCGGCTCGAACCCTGCTGGCCGGATGAGTCGCTCGATGACCCTGGCAGCAAGTCGTCGTCGGTCGCGTAGAGGAGCACCGCTTGCTTCGGCAGTTGTTAGGCGGCGGACTTTAGAGACTCTGCGCCTAACGTTCCCAGGTACTTCCTGCTGCGACGCAGTCAGTGCCTGCGCGTTGATGTCGGTGATGAACACGGTTGCGCTGGCAGCCGAGAACGCGCGCGCGATCTCGAGGCCAATGCCTGAGGCGGCACCCGTGATGAGGACGCGCTGGCTCATGATGACCTCGAAGAAGAGTGTGGAGCGCAACGCACCATACAGCGGTCGCGGACGACGGCGATATGCCCACAGTTCCGTGAAGAGTGAAGCGTTGGAGCCACGGGACGCAGCGTCAATCACTCCGGTCGAGCGGCGCTGCGTGGCAGCGCCATGTACACACGAGTGATGTAGCCGTGGAACTCCGCAAGGTAGTCGCGCAGAAACTCCCGCGTGGACTCGACCGTGACCTCGCCATTGTCGGTGATGAGATTCGGCGTGAACTGGATGTACACCTCGATGGCGTTGAACAGCGGAGAGTTGCAGAAGGCCATGATGCTCCGGAGATGCTGCTGCGCGACCGCCGTGCCGATCTTGCCGGGTGACGTGCCGACCACCGCTGACGGCTTGCGGGCGAAGGAGTTCTGGCCATACGGCCGGCTCGCCCAGTCGATGGCGTTCTTGAGCGCGCCGGGAACCGAGCGGTTGTACTCGGGCGTCACGAAGAGCACGGCGTCGACGGCGGCAACCGCGTCCTTGAGTGCGCGCGCGGGCGGCGGATAATCGGCGTCGTAATCGTAACTGTAGAGCGGCAGCTCGCCGATCGGGATCTCCCGCATCCGAAGCTCCGACGGAGCCAGCCGCGTAAGCGCGAAAGCGAGCTTGCGGTTGATAGACGCTCGCGCGAGGCTGCCGACGAAGTAACCCACCGTGAATGTACTCATCTGTCCCTCCCGCCGGTCGTATGGAGCGCGGAGTTTGGCCGAGTTGCACGATCACATCGCCCAGCCGTATGCCGGCGCTCTCCGCCGGCTGTTCGCCTCGACTCGAATTACCTCGGCCCCCGCTGGGCTCGGAAGCGAGTAGACGCGCACGTCCACCGGCCCGACGTCGGTCGAGCGCGACGCGGAGATAGGGCCGACGCACTTCGCCGGCCCGAATGAGCTGGTCGGCAACGAGGGGCGCGAGCGCGATCGGCACCGCGGCACGGAGTTGCCGGGGTTGATCGCCGCATCAGTCTGGATGAAGTCCTCGAGTGGCGCCGCCCGGTTCTCACCATCGCTGTCGCCTCGCGCGGACGCGGCGGGAATTCCGATGGAGCGTCGAGCGCACCATCGTCATCCTCCTCGCACGCGCTTCGACCTAGACGTAGACGACGGATGGGAGCGCCAGCGCCATGGCGTTCTGGAATGCGCTCGTCGACGGCGTCTGAGCCCACGCCCGGCTGACTGTCGATACCGAGCTGTCGCAATCGCGTCCTTGCATGCGCGCAGGATCGGCAAGGTCCAGGCGCGGGCGCCCCCGGGGCGACCGCGCGCGCGGTGTCGGTCGCGTACGTGGGCATGGCTGGGTCATCCGGTTGTGCGTCGCGTCTTGGGGGAGGCACGGAGGATCGGCTCTGATCGGCGTACGGCCGCAATCATCGTTCCGGTCGCCTCATTCGGGACGGGGGTGCGACGCGATCGCCAGAGCGGCCTCCAGCGTTAGGCTGTGCGTGGGACGTCCGACGGGTTGGCGCTGGGAAGAGGCCGACTTCGGACCATCATTGACAGATACGCCTGGTGGCTCGCACGGACATAGCTGGTTGTCGCTCTCGTGGCGAGCGACCATGCGCTGGCCGGGGACGGGGCCGCTGCCGAGCCTGCCCGAACTCACGCTGGCGCCTCTTCGCCTCCTGCCCGTCGGGACGATTGGATGTCAATCCTGTCGCGTTAGGCGCGGTACCAGCCGATGGCGTCGCGTCGGGTCGCGACGGCGCTCGGCGCCGAGCACCGAACGCCTCATCTACCGACAAAACAGCAGCCGAGAGGTGACAGATGGTAGGCGAGACAGTGGATACGCTCATCCGTAACTGATGGCTCGTGGCCCTGCGCGGTGTGGCGTGCTCCTTTTCGGCGCGCTGGCCATCCTCAGGGCCCCCGCGAGCGTCGCCGCACTCATCCTGCTCTTTGGCGCCTACGCTGTCGTCAACGGCGTGTTCACCATCCGCAGCCGTCGCGAACCGGCGTGGTGAGCCGCCTTGGGCGTGGCTGCTGATCAGTGGCGTCCTCAGCGTCGCGTTCGGCGTGCTGACGCTGGCCACGCCCGGCGTTACCGGAGTCGTACTCCTCTACCTCATCGCTGCGTGGGCGATCGTGACCGGCGTCTCGGAGATCGCCACGGCGATTCGCCTCCGGCGCGTGATTACGGGCGGATGGCTGCTGATCGCGGGCGGGGCCGCATCGGTGCTGTTCGGCCTCCTGCTCATCGTGTTTCCCGGCGCCGGAGCGCTCGCCGTCATCCTGTGGATAGGTATGTACGCCGGGCACGACCACGCCGTCGCCGGGACGGCACGTGGCCACCTAACGACACATTGGCCTGACCCAACCCTCATTGCACATCCCGCGGCTGTACAACTCGCCGTTGTACGAATGTCGAACGTGGAGGTAAGAAGGTCGCCATCGACAAGGTCATGCTTCGGGCGGGCGTCGTCGTCCTCATGGCGTTCGGGGTCGCCGCGTCGAATGGCCATGCGCGTGGGGGCGCTCCGGCCAGCGCGCACGAGCGCGCGAGCGGCGGTGCGTGGGCGGCGGTGCAGGTCAAGCGGCTGCTGTCGCGGCTTGGGGCGCCGACCACGGCGGTGCAGCGCCGGCGAACGTGCTGAGACCTAACGTCGGTCTTCAGTCAATCAGCACGGTCATTAGGTGTACCGACGGGGGCGACGGGCGCGCGTGCGCGCGCCCACGCGGTACGCTGCGTTTGCGCGCCATCCAGGATGACGAAGAGGCCGTCTCCGTCGTGCGCGTGAGGTTCCTGCAAGCCGCGCGGACGGACCACATGATGTCGCCCTCTTGGAGATCGAACGCGGCAGGCTCGTGTCTCGCGCCCCGCGCGCACTGATCGCATTGAATTTGCAGACGCGAAATGCTGACTCGTCGAACGTCTTCATTCCCGGAGCGGCGACCATGGCCACGACGCAGAGCATCGAGCAGCTCATACGGCGGATGCTGGACCTCAACCCTCGCAAGGCGGTCCAGGAGCCGGACGAAACCCTGATGATCGAGTGCATCGAGGCGTGCGTCGAGTGTGCGCAAACCTGCACGGCGTGCGCCGACGACTCTCTTGCCCAGGCCGAGGTGACGGAGCTGATCAGGAGCATCACGCTGTGCCTGGATTGCGCCGTCGTCTGTGAGGCCACCAGACAGGTCGTGACGCGACAGACTGAGCGGGACGTCGATCTGCTGCGCGCGCAGGTCGCCGCGTGCGCCGAAGCGTGTCGCGTGTGCGGCGCGGAATGTCACCGTCACGCGGCGCATCACGAGCACCACCGCATCTGCGCCGACGCGTGCCATCGGTGTGAGGCGGCCTGTGATCGCCTCGCGAAGGCCGTTCAGGCCTGACACTCGGATGTCCTTCCATAGGGTGCGGTCACACGACCTGTTCGCTTCCTCGACCAAATCGCCGGATCTCGCTCCGACTACGTGGTGAGGTGTACCGGACTGCGTGGGTGATTTCGCCAGCACCTCGACCGTGAAGGCCTGACCGTGCCGGTGCCGATCTCGACGACGGACGGCCGGCTGTTCGCCGACGGTCTGGTGGTGATGACCTACCCGGGCGGATGGGCCGAGATCGAATGGCTCCACGCCGATCTGCTGCATGAACCCGCACACCTTTCCCATCGCATCGACGTCATCGCCGGCAAGCGGCACCGCCAGGTCCGAACGGTCGCGGGGCGCCTGCCGCGCGACGATCGCCGCGAACGCCTCCGTGGGCACACTCGCGAACGCCCGTACGATGCGGCTCCCCGGCAACAACGTGGTCGACTCGCCGTCGGAGAGCGCGCGCTCGGCAATCGCGCGCTGCTCCTTCAGCGTGTCCAGCGTCGTCGCGTCGATGATCACGACGTCATCGCGCACCGCGACGCCCACCCGATCGAGCATGTCGGCGATCGCGATTCTGCTGGCTACGAGAACCAACAGGTCGGACAGGCCGTACGGCGTCGCCGCCGTCGCGTCCGCCCGTATCTGGTAACACGGTGTGGCCCGCGCGCTTTGAACGGCGGTGAGCGGAGCGACGAGCGCGCCGTCGCCGAGGATGGATAGGTGCATGGCAGTGGATGTCACGGGTAGAGGACCCTCCGCCTCGCAACTGTCGCGCAGAGTGCCCGGATTCGGCCAGCGATACGTGGAATTCTTCGTCCCTACGTTACTCCGATATCGACGCGCTCGGCGTCCGGCTCGTCGCGTGGGAGCTGATTCTGTCTGACGCCGTCGCGATGTGCCCGGTTGCGGGCAGAGAGCAAAAGAGCACGAAATCAATTCCATGAAAGCGCGCCGCGCGCGCGCCAGTACTCCCCCGGCTCCATCGTGAGCGAGCCGAGCCGGGCGTCGGTCTCCGCACTGCACGACACGTCGACCGCGCGAAGGTTCGAGCGGAGCTGCTCCGGCGTCGCCGCACCGCTCAAGACGACGTCCGCCCACGGCTGCGCGAGTGCCGCGGCGAAGGCAAGTGCGTCGACCGTGGTGCCGAGCTGCGCCGCTTCCGCGCCTAACGCCGTGAGACGCCCGGTGAGCGTGGGGTCGGCCTGGCGTCCGGCGAGCCGCCCGTTCGCGAGCGATTCTTTCACGATCACGCGCATTCCGGCTCGGTGTGCGTCCTCCAGCGCGGCGCCCGCGCTGCGCTCGAGGAGATTCCATGTCGCCTGCACCGTGTCGAACACACGCACGCCGTCGCGTGTGATCGCGAGTGCGCGGCGGAGTACGTCGGCCTGCGACGCGCCGGACAGCGTCAGGCCCACGCGGAGTCCCGTCGCCTTGAGGCGCGTCAGCCCGTCGATCACAGCTCCGTCGTCGAGCACACCGCTCTCGAACGTCGCTGAGTGGATCTGGTAAAGCGCGAGGTGCGCGCCGAGCCGCGCCCTCGTCTCGGCGAACTGCCGCCACAGCGCGGCAGCCGTGTGGTCCTTCACCTCATGTCGCTCGGCGTCGACGCGCCAGCCGGCGGTGTAGGTGTAGCCCCATTTCGAGGCCACGAACACGGCGCCCGGCCTGATGCGCCGCGCCGCCAGCCACGAGGCGAGGAAGTCTTCCGCCCGGCCGTAGGAGCGCGCCGCGTCGACGTAGCGCACGCCCGCAGCGTAGGCGGCGTCGAGCACTGCGTGCGTCTGTCGCTCCATCGCGCTCGGCTCGTAGTTCCCGGCGAGATCACGCGCGTGCGCGAGCGTGATGTACCCAGGCCGGCCGAGGGCCGCGAGGCCGAGCCCGACACGGCGAATACCGGGCGCCGTCACGGCTGGCGCCCGCTGCGGTCCGGCCGATGCGGCTTCGAAGTCCTCACGGACGAACGCGGATGATCGTCTGCCCCCGAGCGCCGCTCGGTCGGGTTGAAGGCGGCGACGGCATCGTCGAGGGTCGAGACGTCGCCGATGTTCGTCCGCAGCCGTCCGTCCCCCACCCGCTGGACGATCTCACTCATATCGCCGCCTTCGGCTCGGGCCGCTCCACCAGCTTCATTCCGGCCGTTCCTGCCGCGCCTTCATCGTCCACCACCCTGTGTGCGGAACATCGTCAAGACCGTCCCTCGCATCCGCGTCGCGAACAAGCGCGCTCTCGGCGTCGAGCTGATGGACACGGGCCTCGAGTCATCTCTCTGATTGTTGCATCGACATTCGTCCTTTTCCTCTGAGCTCTTGGAGTAAGCGATGTCGCTTCCGCCTGCAAAATACGACCCTCGTTCGTGCGGCCTTCATATGAAGCAGCTCGTGTGACGGTGGCTCCTCTCCGTAATCGCCCTCTCGGTAGAAACCCGGACGACGACGCAGCGTCGATCCACTTTGCCCACCGAGTTCGAGGATTCTACACGGCGCAGCAATTGCGGCCGCCAACAATGCGATCGATTTAGAGACCATGCGATCGCTTTGAGTCGTGCACGCAGCGGAGACGAGGAGCCTTCTCAACAGGAGAACACCAATGGCAACCGCGACTGTGCTTTCAACGATCACACCGGAGACGATCAAGAATTCCTTCAAGGAGATCATGGATGACGAAGCTCAACATGTGAGCTTTTTCGAGACTGCCCTGAAACGGGCCGGCGTGACGCCGCGACCGAAACCGACCTTCCAGGGACTCGAGCATGCTGAGCTTGATGATTTCATCGCAATGTCAGGCATGCTGGAGAATGCAGGGGTCGGTGCATTTTTGATGGCCATGCCCACAATCAGCGACAAGACCGCTACAGCGGCTGCGGCGTCAATTGTGACCATCGAGGCACGTCATGCTGGCTTTGTGAATGCTTTGCTCGGCAAGCCTCTCGCCGAAAACGGCGCGTTTGATAAACCGATCTCGCAGAAAATGATTGTCGAGGCGGTCTCGCCCTTCATCGAGAGTCTCAATGGCGGTCCCAATCCCGCAGATGAGCTGAACGCCGACCCGGTAATTCTTAACTTCGCGCTTCTGCTCGAGCATCTGGAGGCTGAGTTCTACCGCGTCAACGTTCCAAGACTCTTCAAGTAACCTCAGTACAATTGTGCTGTAGGGTGTTTGTTGCTGAGTACATGTTGTGGGCGTACCCACGTATTCGCAGGCTGGTGGAGGCAGTTGAGAACTTCATTGGCGACGGGCCGTTTTCCCTCGCAAGCAAACAAGCGTGTCCGACACTGTTGATGCTGCGCGCGAATCGCCACCGGAACTGGCATCACGTGCGGCCGGGTAGGCGACTCACGCTGAAACAGGGGAAGTCACGCAGATGCGAGATGTCGAGTTCGTTCTCGCGCTCGTTGCTGTCTCGGCCGCGCTCCGAGTGGTCTCGCTGCGTTTCGCGATCCCATATGTACCGGCGCTCGTAGTCGCTGGATTGGGCATCGCGCTCATCCCGGGATTGCCGTCGGCGCGCGTGTCGCCAGAGGCGGTCTTCCTGGTGGCTGTACCGCCACTGTTGTTCCGCGGTGCAGAGTCACTTCCGCTTCGAGATGTTCGCCGTGAGCTCGTGACGATCATTCAGTTCGCGGTGATCCTCGTACTCGTCTCGATCGTCGCGGTCGCAGTCGTTGCCCGCTCGCTGGACCCCGCCTTCAACTGGGCGGCCGCGCTGACGCTCGGGGCGATACTCGCCCCCCCCGATTCGAATACGGCGGTGTCGGCGGCACAATCGATCAGGCTTCGCCGAGCGATGGAAGCGATTTTGGAAGGAGAGGGCCTTCTGAACTACGCTGTCGCCCTCGTGTTCTATCGAGTCGCCGTCGAAGCGGCGGTGAGCGGGACGTTCTCCGCGTCGCAGGCGGGCGTGGATTTCGTCGTGAGGTCCGTTGCTGGCGTGGCCCTCGGACTATCGATCGGATGGCTCTCGCTGCTTGCGCATCGAATCAGCGGTTCGCGTCCGGCCGTCGTGTGCACCATGTGTCTGCTCACGCCATACGCCGCGTTCATGACTGCCGAGGCCGTTGACGCGTCCGGTGTGCTTGCCGTTGTGACGACAGGCCTGTATGCCGGTCGCAACATTCCACTCGTCGTCGGTCCACAAGCACGGCTTTGGCTTCGAGCGACCTGGGGCGTGGTCCGCTTCAATCTGGCGAGTCTCACCTTTCTGCTCGTCGGGCTCACGCTCGCGCGCGTGACCGGCGGGGTCGATCACGCCCACATAACGCTCCTGCTCCGCGCTTCGATCATTATCGCCGTTTGCCTCGTGGTCGTGCGTGCCGGATACGTGCTGCCGGCCGCGTACGTCGTTCGGGACATCGGGCGAAGGCTTCGTGGTGAGAAGCTGACGCGGCCTCCGGCGCGCGCTGTAGCGTTCGTTGCATGGGCAGGCCTTCGGGGGATCCATTCCCTGGTTCTCGCCCTCTCCGTGCCGTTGGCGACCAGTGCGGGGCAGCCGTTCCCCGCGCGTGATCAGATCGTCTTCATCACGTTCGCCGTCATCTTTCTCGCGTTGATCGTCCAGGCGCCGACGCTGGCTCGACTTGCGCGTGGATTCGAGCTCACGCGTGCCGCTGAAGACGCGAAGGAAGAAGCCCATGCCCGTCTCGTAGCCGCCGAAGCCGCGCTGCGCCTGTTGGAGGAGCCTTGTTTCGCACGTGGATCCGAGGCGCGTGTTCTCCGAACATTGGAGCAGCAGCAGCGCCAGCGCGCACGACGCTGGGCAGGTCGTGAAGTCGAGCTTTCCATCGAACACGAGGCGGGTCCGGCGCATGACGTCGTCGCTCCGCCCCGTGACGAGCGTGCCGATATCGGTCACCGGGACGAGGAGTCGCGTCGCCTCCGGTCAGCGATGTTGGCCGCCGAGCACCGTGCATTGCTCGCATTGCGCGACGGCGACGCGATCGGCGACGATGTCATGCGTCGCATCCAGCGCGACCTCGATCTCGAGGCGATTCTCGCTGAGAGCGATAACACGATCGGCGAGGCGCGCCCTTCAGACGACGGATCCAGCGGCTGATGCTTCCATCACACCGCTCACGGGTTGGGCGAAGACCGTACAGCGCCACGACGACATGTCGTGTCAGCCCCGCGATGATCGACTTTGGGATTCGCCCCGACACGACTGACATTCGTATCACGTCGGGCCGCGCGGGCGTGTCCTAAATCTGCTCGAGCGGACGCGGGCGGAACTCAGCTCGTGCCGGGCGACAGCACGAGCGTGCCTAACGTCTGCCGGGCTGCCGCGGCGATCGGGCCGGCCAAGGCAAGCGGGATGGCGGCGGGGAGGATCGAGCACCAGACGCCGCCGAGGTGAGTAATGATGGTCCAGCGACGTGACGGTGTCACGCGCTTCGCGGCATGTGTGTTCGGCGAGCTCTAAGACCCGACGTACGACACCTTCGTGCAAGTTGCGGAGCGAGATCGACGCGCTACTTCTTCACTAACGAGGTGATTGCAGATGCTAATTAGAATTCTCGGTCGCGGACCGCTCGCCCAGTCAATCGTTCGTTTAGCAGAGCGTGCTGGCCACATTTTACGACGGTCCGGCGAGATCCCGGAACCACCCGACAACGACGAATTGCTCGATTTGGTGATTCTCGCCGGCTCGAGAAAGGGCGTCGAGGGGGATCTCGCTGACGTCTCGAGCGAGAGTTTGCAAAATCTCATCGTTGTCGACGCTGTCACGCCAACTGAGAACGAGCTGGATGGCTCATCGTCCGAGACGGTTGCATCGATTGAGGTCGAGTCAGTGTGGATCACCGCGCTGCTCCCAGGGGCACGTATTGTTCGGGCGTTCGCGAGCGTGCCGGTGCAAGCGTTCACCGACCTGCTCAACGATGCGTCAGATACCGCGACGAGACTCGCCGTGCCGCTCGCTAGCGATGATCGCGACGCGAAGGCGCTCGTCGGCACGTTCATGCGTCAGATCGGCGTCGAGCCGTACGACCTCGGCGCACTGGCGATCGCCGAGGTAATCGATCCAGGCGGGCCATTATGGGGAAAGGCATTGAGCCAGATCGAGATGCTCGAGGCAGTCGGCTGGTTGTCTGGCGACGGATGATGATGCTGGCATGGGCTGCGGGCCGTGCCAATGCGATCGCAACCACGCCAGTGCGACGCGCTGGCGTTCGCTAAAGAGTCCCGATTCTCGCCACTCGTGCGCTAGGACTCTTAAGCAGCTCGTCGTGCACGCTCACGGGTTGGCATCCGCGATGATCGCAGCAACCAGGACAACGCGGTAAGGAACTTTGCATAGCGAGGAGGCCCATGCACGTCGCGAAGTCGGCGTGGGGGCTGTTTGCCGTTCTCGTATTGCCCATGCCATCGACCTCGCCTTCGACGCACGCGCACGGCGCGCGGAGTCGCGGCTTGCTGAGTCGCTCACGCTGAGCCACGCCGTGTTGTGGAGCGCCGGCGTAGGCGCGAACGGTCGCCGCAGTTGAGGCCGCAGCTCTACCCGCTCGATGAACTCGGTCCGCGGCGCGCGCTCCCCCACCCCCGACACCTTCGAACAATGGAATGGTCGATAGTGCGTGGCCACATTCCATCCAAGAGAACACGCCCACGACTGCGATCTCGTGGAGTCGTGCACGCAGCAGACGTTCGGTGTTCTGCAATCTCTCGTAAGCAGGCTGACGCCAGCGGAATCACACTGCGTAACATCCAGGATCGTTTCGGCGAGAGTTTGAAGTGTACTGCTCGGCGAATCGGCTAATGCGCTCGCCAGCTTCACGAGCGCCCGGTTCTCCGTTGCATAATCAGGCGGACGCGATTGGCGGCGATGCAACTCCTCCGTGCACAGGATCGACTCGAGAGGGGCAACGGGAATTGAGCTCACCAGCGGAACAGCACGTGTGGCTTCAGCCGACTCAGCCACGGATTTGCCTGTATCTGCTCGTGCGATGGCGGACGACACGTCCCTTAGAAGAGGTCGTCCATATAACACTTTGGTATTGTGTGCGCGCCAACTTCCGACGAACGACGGACCGCCCTTTCCGTGCTCGAAGCTGGCCCACTAGGCGGGCCGGACTTGAGTGTAGCGGACGTCTAGCTGGCCCGCGACGCCTTGCTCTACAGCGTCACGCTCGCTGCGGCGAAAAAGTTTCAACGATTCAAGTCAGCTGCGTTAGGCATTGTGTCCGCCTCCTCGCTCGGCACCTGGAATCCCGTCCAGCCCCGGCGCTTCGCGTATTGCGCGAGTGTCACCCTCGATCCGCGGCCACTAACACGAACGTCTCGATTATACGATTGCCTGATCGATGCGTCCCGATCCAGCACGTTCTTTCAGTCGAGCGGCATCCATACCCAATCGAGCCATGCCGCCTCTGCCACCTTCAAGGCGGTAAATCATGTCAGGCCCAACGTCCATGCATGTCAAGGGACTCCGCCGTGCGGCAGCAGTACGTGTCGGTGTGATAGAAAACGCTGATGGCCACCAGATATTCCCTCCGGATCACAATCTGGCTCGCGAAGACATGATCGCAGTCGTGGCGCACGATTTGACGAACCCACTAGCGGTCACACAGATGAGCGTGCAGCTTCTCCTCCAGGAGCTATTGCCTAACGATTCAGCCCACGGGCTTTAGCCGCACGCAGTTGCAGGTGATCGATCGCTCGGCGCGGCGCATGCACCGCCTCGTTGCCGATCTCCTAGATATTTCTACGGCCGATGCCGGAACGTTGCCAGTTGTGCGAACAGTGCTGCCGGTAGAAACGATCGTCGCAGATGCCGTCGATCTCCTTCGACCGCTCGCGGAGTCGAGACAAGTCTCACTCTTGGTGACCGTCGAGCCAGCTTTGCCAAAGGTCTCAGCCGATCGTGAGCGGGTACTGCAAGTGTTTTCGAATCTCGGAGGCGACGCGCTGAAGTTCACGGCGCGCCGTGGGCGAGTGATGATTGCGGCGACGCATCGTGACCCACTCGTGGAATTCGCCGTCAGCGACAGCGGAACTGGAATCGAGCCGGCGGATCTCCCGCATGTGTTTGATCGCTTCTGGCGGCGACAAAAACCCATCAAGGCGTAGGACTCGGACTCGCCGTTGCCAAGGCAATCGTAGAGGCGCACGACGGTGAGATTTGCGTCGAGAGCATCCTGGGACAAGGGACGACGTTCAGCTTCACAATGCCAACCTCCCCTGCCTGAGTGTCCGGCCACTGACACCAAGGTATTATGGGATGGCTGACTCCGCGGCGGTATCGTCGCTCGTGCGGCGAACAGCGCGACGCGGGTGTCGCGCTGAACAAGCGGTGTGACTCGTGAGGCGCTTCGACATGGGAATTCGATCGCTCATTGCCGTCCTGGATGATGATAAATCGGTGCGGGAGTCGCTCCCGGATCTGCTTCGAGAGTTCGGTATGTCACGCTCAGCCACCGAGAGCGCGAGGTGATGGCGCTCGTGGTCGAGGATCAATTGAACAAACACGTGGCGGCGCGCCTCGGCATCAGCGAGATCACGGTGAAGGCGCATCGGGGCGCGTGATGCGGCAGATGCGCGTTGGCTCGTTGGCGGAGCTGGTAAACGTCGCCAGCCAGCTCTACGTTCCGCACGCCTAACGACTCTCTCCGAGTTTGCGTTTGTGAATCGACTGCATCACGCCGCTGGGTATCGGCCGGCCACAGGTCTCCAGCGTTATGTTGGCACACAGGGAGATGGATGATGAAGGCAATCGTCGTAACGGACCAGGCGGCAGGAACAGCGGGGATGAAGCTCGTCGAGCGGCCGGAGCCGCAGGCAGCGATCAACGACGTCGTCGTTCGGGTGCATGCGTCGGGATTCGTCGGGACTGAGTTGACGTGGCCCTCCACATGGACTGATCGTACCAACCGCGACCGAACGCCGACGATCCCGGGGCACGAGCTGGCCGGAGTGGTCACCGCCCTCGGCTACGGCACGACGGGGTTGTCGGTTGGACAGCGCGTATTCGGCATCACGGACTGGTATCGCGACGGCACCCTGGCGGAGTACGCGGCCGTCGAGGCACGCAACCTCGCGCCGCTGCCGGGCGACGTCGATTTCTCGGTGGGCGCGAGCCTGCCGATCTCGGGCCTGACTGCATGGCAGGGACTGTTCGAGCACGGACGCCTGCAGGCGGGACAGAGTGTCCTCGCGCACGGTGCAGCGGGCGCGGTCGGGTCGATCGTGGCGCAGCTTGCACGAGAGTTCGGCGCCTACGTCATCGGCACCGGACGCGCAGGCGACCGAGAGAAGGCACTCGACTTCGGCGCGCAGGAGTTTATAGACCTCGAACACGACGTCCTGGAAGACGTCGGCGCCGTCGATCTCGCGTTCGATCTCCTCGGCGGCGATATCGGGAAGCGGTCCGCACGCCTGGTTCGACGCGGAGGAACGCTGGTATCCATCGTCGGGCCCTCCGAGACGCTGCCCGTCGACGGCCTGGCGATCGATTTCGTTGTCGAGTCAGATCGTGCCCAACTGAGCGAGATCGTCCAACGAGTACGGGACGGACGACTGCGGGCGAACATCGGCACGGTCTCCACTCTCGACGACGCCGTAGTCACCTTCAACTCGACCGCGCGACGCACGGGGAAGACGATCATTCGCGTTCGGCCGTGAGCGGCGCTTCGTGTGCCGGCACGGACCGGGTGGGATTCGAATCACGGTACACGTTGGCGTACACAAGCTTTCCAGGCGCTCTCGTTAGGCGCAAGATCCCGAGGTATTTCCCTTACATAATGCGGACCTTCCCTGCCTCGCCTCATTGCGGACACCGGCCCATGTCCCGTCGGCGTCGGCGCTGCGACCGTTACTAGGCTCAGGCCTTAAAGGGAACGGTAAGAACTCTCCAGAGTCCAAGCGAGGTCAATAGAAGTCGTCGCGCCAAATCGCGCCGAGAAGATCCCCGAGGAGCGAGGCAATGCTGAAGGCGGCGCTCGAAGCGGATTACGACCGCTTCTGATGAAGCCCTGAGCAATGCCTCGCTCTTCAGCGATCCACTCGGCGCGTGGTTCTCGGCGCGCTCGTTTCGGTACGTCGTTATCGGCGCGCTCTTCTTCTGATGACGGCAAAGGATCAAGGCTGATTCCTAGGTCGTCGACTGCCAGTTCTGTTCGGCGCGTTAGGCACTTCAGACCGCGGCTCGGTACCTTCAAATGCCTGGGTGCTGCCGAACGCCAGGCGCCGTTCGTCGCCGGTATACTCCCGCACGAAGACGAGAGCATTGCCGCGGAAATAGAGCACGACTTCGTAATACTCGAGGACGACGGGATTGCGTCGGCTATTGAGCAGGAGACCGACGGTGTCTTCAGAGATGTCAAATTCCTCACCGTCGTGCGTGCCACCCTCGGCGCGGGCGGTGAGCGGGTTGGAGCTCGATGTCATTCTCCCTCCGGGCTGAGCGATGAGCGGAATCGCGGCATCGGGCAGCGAGCAGCCGCCGTCCGTCGGACAGTCTCCGCCGCTCTGGATATACGTGGCGTACGTAACGGTCGCTCAATCAGACGATGGTATCGGTCGATACCTGGCGCGAATGTTCAGTCACCCAGTAGAGGCCGGCGCGCGATAACATAACGGTGCCTAACGCGGATCGTCAGTGCGCTCGGCACCCACGACGTTCGCCGACCGATACCAGGGTCTACTGGAGTCATCCACGCTTTCCCGTTAGGGTGCCATCTGCGCTCGCGAGGAGCGCGGCAAGCATCAGCCGGGCGCACTGCAGTGCTTGGCCTATTCATCAGGCTGTCTCCCGCTCGCACCACGAGGCACTCCATGACTACCATAACGACGAGAGACGGCGCGAAAATCTTTACAAGGACTGGGGATCGGGTCAGCTGGTCGTCTCAGCCATGGCCGGCCGCTGAATGCAGATGCCTGGGACGAGCGATTGTATTCTTTCGCGTCAAATGGGTATCGCCATCGCTCACGACCGGCCGGCCACGGGCGGTCGAGTCAGACGCTGACCGGCAACGACATGGACACGGCTGAGCCTTGCTACACGAGGGCGCAGAGAGCGCACCGAGAGCAACGATCAAACGCCTCAGCATTGTCCAGGGACATTCCTTCTGGGCACGTGCGGCGCCATTATGCCACGTCACCGCCTGCTGTCGGAATCGCCGTTGCGAACGGACGGTAAAGCAGCCGAAACTGCTGATCCGTGATCCGATCACTTACGAGCAGCGCGAGCATGGCGATCGTCGTGACGTACTGCGCGCTCGCCTGCGACGAGGTCACCCTCCGTCCACATCGCTAGGCTCTGTCGCGAACCAACGACAATGACGACGGAAGATGTCGCGAATCTTCTCGAGGAGCATCTCCTGCAGCTCCTCACGACCGGTCGACCGAATCGCGTGAGCGACCGAGTTCCGCGAACCACACCTCGCGCCGCCCCTCCGCGATGTCTTGCCGTCACACCTCAATCGCCGCGGCCATCTCGCTGAGCTGAGAGTAGCCAGTCGCGCAAGAAACTCGGTCGGTTGGCCGTCAGCGCCATGACGGGAAGGAGCCCGCTATCGGCGTCGCCCGGGCTTCGGCGAAGCTGGCAGCCGTCGGATCTCCATGCGCTGCTCGCAGGGCTCACGGATGATCAGGAGGCCCTGTTGGCGGCCAAAATCAATGGTCGAATGGGTCCCGCAACGGGTGCCGGAAAAAAACGCCGGGACCGGTTCGGATCCCGGCGACTGCAACTGATTGGAATTCCAAGACTTCCAAAGAGCGGGCGATGGGACTCGAACCCACGACGTCCAGCTTGGGAAGCTGGCATTCTACCAACTGAATTACGCCCGCGAGGTAGCAGTAGGTTAACCGCGCGGGTGAACCGGAACAAGCACCGCCGCCGTTTGGCCTCATCCCCCATCCCGCATCCCGCATCCCTCAACTTACTTTGTATTGACAAAGCAAAGTATCTCGTCCATCCTACCCAGTGCATGGCTGTCCGCTCCAGCGACGACTTCATCACGCTGTACTCCCAGATCTACTTCGCCTGCCATACGCGCCACGTACACGACCCGGAATCGGGTACGCGGGTCAGCGCACGGCAGGCGAGCATCTTGAGCCACCTCGATTCGGTGGAACCCACACCGCTGTCGCAACTGGCCTCCCACATGGGCGTCACGGTGTCCACCATGTCCATCGCAGTCGACCGCCTCGTGCGGCAGGGCTACGTCGTGCGAGACCGCGCCGAGTCCGACGCTCGAGTACGGCACGTACGGCTCACCACGGCCGGCGAGCGGCTTCGCGCTGCGCAGAAAGTCCTGGAGCCGCAGCTCGTACGAGCAATGCTGTCCCGCCTCTCCCCTACCGAGCGTCGCGACGCATTGCGCGGCCTCGAGCTCCTCGGCAAAGCCGCGCGCGAGCAGACGAAGGAGCGGCGAAGCAATCAACCGCTGCCCCGCCAGCCTCGCTGACGGTCGCCGCTGCGAGTCGCGTCCCACTATTTCACGGGCTCGATATGCGCTGGGTACTCGGAATTGCCGGTCTGCTCGTGGCGCTCGTCCTCATCGTGTGCCTCATCGGCTACATGCTGCCCAAGTCGCACGTAGCGTCCGCGTCCGCGCGGTTTGCGGCGCCACCTGACTCCATATGGACGTCGCTGACGGACGTGGCCGCATTCCCGAAGTGGCGCCCGGGCCTGACGAAGGTTGAGCTGCTGCCTGACGAGAACGGGCAGCGCGGCTGGCGGGAGCTCGGAAAGCACGACGCCGTGACCTACCGCGTCGTCGAATCGCTTCCTCCGCGCCGGTTGGTCACACGCATCGCGGATCCAGATCTCCCCTACGGCGGAACCTGGACCTACGACCTCACGCCGGACGGATCGGGTACACGCCTAACGGTCACGGAAAACGGCGAGGTCTATAATCCGATTTTCCGGTTCGTCTCGCGCTTCATTATGGGCCACACGTCCATGATGGAGAGCGTGCTTCGTGCCCTCGGCACGAGGCACGGAGAGACCGTCGCCCCGGAGCCAGCCAGGGTCGCGACCTGACGACGTCGCCTGCCGCCTGTCGCCTGTCGCCTGCCGCCTGTCGCCTGTCGCCTGTGCCTGTCGTGACGGACGACACACGGCATCGATGAGCTGAGGCACACACACTCGCTGCCTAACACACACGCCGGCCCTAACGAGGCCGGCGTTGTGACATCACGGAGCGTGAGTCGTAGTGTACTACAACAACGACACACTTCCGCGATGTTCGACCACATCGACCCACGCAGTCCCACTCCCATCTACGCGCAGATCGCCGCTCGCGTGCGCATCGCGGTCGCGTCAGGCGAGCTCGCGACGGGCGATCCGTTGCCCTCCGTGCGCGCACTCGCCGGCACGCTGCGCGTGAACCCGGCAACGGTCGTCCAGGCGTATCGCGAGCTCGAGCGCGATGGCGTCGTCGACATGCGCCAGGGATCCGGAACCTTCATCGCCACGCTCTCACCCGAGGCACGCGGCCATACGCGCGAGCAGGAGGCGCGCCGTCTCGTGCGCGAGCTGCTCGAGCAGGCTGCACGCCTCGCCATCTGTCCGCTCGATCTCCGCAGGGCGATCGACGCCGAACTGGGGACCCGATCATGACCCACGCCATCACCATCGACAACCTGTCATATCGCGCCGGCCAGCACTTCGCCATTCGCGATCTGCGCATGCGCGTGCCTAACGGCTCCGTCTACGGCTTCCTCGGTCCCAACGGCTCAGGGAAGACGACGACGCTCCGCCTACTCCTCGGCATGCTGCCGCCTGCCGACGGCACAATCACCGTGCTCGGCCACGAGATTCCGCGCGGCGCGCATCGCGCCCTGGCGCGCATCGGGTACGTGCCGGAGCGACTGCACCTCTACCCGATGCTCACAGTGGCCGAGACGATGCGCCATCACGCGTCGTTCTACCCGACGTGGGACGCCAGCGAAGCGGAGCGTCTTCGTCACACCTTCGACCTCCACGCCGAGCAACGGGTCGGGCGGCTGTCGAAAGGCGAGGCGGGCAAGCTGATGATGCTGCTCGCCCTCGCGGTGCGCCCCGAGTTGCTCGTCCTCGACGAGCCGACCGATGGTCTCGATCCCGTCGTTCGCCGAGACGTGCTGGCTGCGCTGCTGGAGTACGTCTCCGCGCACGGTGCCACGGTGCTCGTGTCGAGTCACCTCGTACACGAGCAGGAACGCATCTGCGACTGGATCGCTGTGATGGACGGTGGTCGCCTGGTCGCGGAGATGCCCATGCATGCGTTCCGGAGCGGGATCAAGCGTCTCAGAATCGCCGGGCCGCCTCCGCTGACGACGCCGGCTCCTTTTGGCATTCTCGCTCGACGCGCGGGGACCGGCCGTGAAGAAGAGTGGGTCGTTCGAGATTGGCGCGACGACATGACGTCGTGGTTCGCCGCGGGCGATGCATCACTGCGCGAAGTCGTCGATCTCGATCTCGAGGAGAGCTTCGTCGAAACCTTGCGCGCCGCGCGCGATGCCGGCGGGAGGGCTGCCTGATGTTCGGTCAAACGCTCTACGTCCAATGGAAGTGGAATCGTGACTTCCTCGCGTTCTATACGTTCGTGGCCTTCACGGCGCCGCTGATGATTCTCTGGGTCGCGCTCCCGCATCTTGGCCTGTCGTCAGCCCGCGAGCTCGTACGCGTCGGCGGAGTCGTGGGGATCGCCATTGCCGTGATCTCCGTCTGCGCCGGAATGACCGTCGCGTGGCAGGGCTACGGCATCGATGAGCGCCTTGGCCACATCTACGCATTGTCTCTTCCGGTGACGCGCACGCGGGCGCTCGTTATGCGGGCCACAACCGCCTTCGCCCTCCTCACGCTTCCGGCGATCGGCGTGTGGATTGGTTCCGCGCTCGCTGCAGGCCAGGTGGAGCTTCCCGCGAATCTCCACAGTTATGCGAGCTCCCTTGCCGGCCGAGCGTTGCTGGCAGCCTGGCTCGCGCACGCGTGCATGTTCGCTCTGCGCTACTCAGCCGGCCGTCGTGCGAAAATCGTGCTGT
>Ga0207674_10001638_pt1 | contig 28820 bp, 33 predicted proteins | sample KBSCornC72_FD_184303 | JGI IMG/M metagenome (GOLD analysis project Ga0207674, IMG submission 184303) | Corn rhizosphere microbial communities from Kellogg Biological Station, Michigan, USA - KBS Corn C7-2 (SPAdes) (version 2) | ecosystem: Host-associated > Plants > Roots > Rhizosphere > Soil ...
CCAGCGTGCTGTGGAACAAATCCCAAGACTTTGGCGGGAAATCACAAGACGTAGTCGGTCCTGTCGTTTTAAACAGCAATCACAATAACAAAAACAATTGTAAGTGCTTTGCCACTGGCGGAGCCGTTGGCAAGCCACAACGGCGGCTCCGCAGCTTTTGAACCGCATCCGTGCGGAAGGAGACAGCGGCATGATCGACGAAGAAGCAATGAATTCAGTCACTGAAAAAAAATCGAGCGGACGGCCTTCTATTCTGACCAAGGACGTAATGGCTGGCATCCCAGTGCTGGTCCAGCAAGGCCTGACTGCCGAAGCCATCGCGGCCCGACTTGGCTGTACAGTCGGCACACTGAAGGTGCGCTGTTCACAGGCTCAGATCAGCCTGCGCGTACCCAAGGAGGTCAAGGTAGTGCCGTTGGTGCCGCTGGCACCAGTGCCAACGACGCCCAAGTCGTCACAATCAAAGCGGTGCTTTGCCTTTGCCGTGCCGACCACACTGCAACTCAGCCGAGTTGCGATGTCCCGGCTGCGCCAGCGGGCGAATGCCATGGGCGTGACCGAGGCCGCGTTGGTCACGACCCTGCTTGAGATGATCGCGCAGGACGACCTCTTTGATGCGGTCCTCGATACGGCAAAAGGTGCTGCGTGAGTAGACAAAACCTCGGAACATTCGTGAAGGCTGGTGCTGTTGGCGTCATCCTCGCCACCGTTGCTGGCCTCGGCATCGTCACCCTCACGCGGGTAACAATGCTTTTCTTAGGCGCAACCGCACAGTTTTAGCGGTGGCGATGGGCAATCACTTGTGATGGTCGGCAGGCTCGGCGTCGCCGTGTCCGAGTTTGCCAGTGGCCCTGCACGATAGGAGCAAGCGAAATGACAACCGAACCTGACAGCGCCGAAGCAACTACGATGAGGACGGCACGCAGAGCAATCAACGCCGCGCACGGCTCTGGCAACATCACGGACGAGGAACACGCAGAGGCAATCCGTAAACTGCTGAATGGCCCCCCGCTCGACGCAAGCCCCCAAGCGGAACGCCCGCGCGAAGGATGGTTGCGCCGCCTGTTTGTCGGCTTTGGATTTTTATTCCTGCTCACGGTCGCCGTCACCATGACGGTATCGCTGTTGATCAATTTCATGCCTGCACAAAAGCCGCTATCAACGGTGAAATACGCCGTTCTCAACAAAACTTTGGCTTGAAATCACAAGACCGGGCCGGTGCGATCATGCTGTAAAAGCAGCATGACCAACGCAGACGCGATCAAGCTGCTCTCCCCGAGGACCATTACTGCTGCGCGAACACGCGAAAGCACTCAGCGTGAACGAGGCCAAACTTGCCAGCGATCTGTTTGAGATGATGGGATACCCACGTCGCTGATACGACATTCCCGATGTCCGCTATTGGCCCTTAGCGAACATACGCAAGTGCAGTGCACACGTCCATTTTTGGAGGCAAAGCGGACATCGGTTGGTCATGCCCGGTAACGCCGTGTTGGTGCCCCAAGGTGCACTAACAAAGCGCGTAAATAGCGGGTTAGCTTCCTCCATTCATGGGGCAACAATCGGTCCGTGACGGGTTCATACGTTGCGGGCCGATTTGTTTTTTCCCGCTACTCGTCACCGGCCTTGGGTGCGTTGGGCACCGATAGCGTCGCAGGCCGTGCAGACCATGCGCGGGCCGCACGATGCGCCTGATTTCAGCGCGCCGGTGACGGCACCGCTTTAGGAGAACAGGTAAAGACCGCCCTGATATCGTTCCCCATAAGGACTTTCTGATGTGCTTGTGCTGCTGCTTCGCAAGCCTGTGGGGTGTCATACTCAGCAACGACGGTATGATTTTGCCCGGTCAATATCGACATTAGCAATACCGTTACTGTCATCTCTAAGCCCTCCTAGTCGGGAAGTTGTTTCTTTGACCATATTTAGCGAGCGTGTCCGCTATTGGCCCTTAGCGGACATCTCACTTTGCACTGCACATGTCCGCTTTTGGGGGTAAAGCAGACATTACCGTTCGCGGAGGTCCGCTTTTGCGGTCGCTATCGGGGTAAAGCGGACATCGCTTTTTGCGGCGCACATGTCGGCTTGTGCCCAAAGCGGACATCGGGGGCCTTAGCTACTCATCAATTCAATATCCGGCACCCCAACGATACTGCCACGCGATAGCCAAGATGCTGAACTCGCTGCCGGTGCGGGTCGAGATACCAGTGCTGGCATTTAGTTTGATAGAGTTGTAGCGGTCCATCGGTAGAGCAACGGTTAAGCCCGCGCGCGTATTCGCTTGCTCGTTATCACCTCTCACGCCATTCAATGTGGTGCGGCCGCCCGTAAAGTAAGTGCCATCCAATGACACCCAGGCGCCGGATGGAAAATTATAAATGATATGCCCCTGCACCAAGTAAATCGGCGCCTGCGCGAAGGTGCTCCCATTGAAGAAATCAGTATTGTCGGTGAAAACTGTAACGCTAGGGGCGACTTCCACTGTCCACGGACCCCACGCCTTGGATATACCCAGCTCGGGTCTGAACGACCATCGGTTGTTGCCGAGGTTGAGCAATTTGCTGTTGTCGTATTGCCCTAGGGGGGCTGACATTTGCAGACTTATCCCGACAATGAGGTCCTGTTGGTAGTTCGCAAACTCCTTCACTGAAAGCGCGGGAGCGCCGAACAGGTTTATCGAAAAGCGAAATCGCGGATCGCCCAATCCCGACATCTCGCGCGTTCGAGGCTGGCCGTCCACGAGACCATGCGCAGAAAAAGACGAATAGGGCAGGATCACATCAAACTTGGCAGATTTACCCCCTACATCGAGCGATCGCACGTAGGCCAAGACTCCCGTATGCGAATGAAATTGTGCGTCGGTGATCGATGAAGATGGATCGAAAGCAATTTTTCCCTCAGTGTAAAGGTAGCCGGCAATCAGGAAATTTAGTCCGACCGGCGTATTCGTGTACGACCTTGGTTCGGCATCCTGAGCTTTCGCATTTGTGACCACTAACATGGTCATGATTATCTTGAACGCCACGCAAAGCGAGAGTCGGGATGGGACAGTCGCAGCAGGCACTTCGCAGGTCGGGTCAAACACGGTGAAATATAAATACAAAGCCTACTAAACGGCTAGGCATTGACATGCGTCAAGTGAGGCCTGCTCGCCGAATGTCCGCTTCTGGCCCAAAGCGGACATCAACTGGCATCCTATGTCGCGTCAGGTATGCCTTTTGACCTATGTCAAACCTAATTTTAAAGATCGGGATACACGTAATTTTTCTGAAAGCTTCAACGGGTTCGGAGAATAGAACATGCGTTTTTCTATCGGAGTATTTGCTATCGCAATTGCGTGTTCATCTGCAGCGGCACAAACTCCACTAACCGCATATACCGATGCCAACGGATTTCTCGACGTCCAACGGCTGACCTGTGCCCAACTCGCAGGCACGTTTCAAGAGGACGCCGATATGCTCACGACTTGGTACAGCGGCTGGTACAATGGCCTGGCCAAAAAACATTTATTCAATCCGACCAGGGCAAAAAGTCTTGAGCACGAGATTATTGTTCACTGCAAGGCAAACCCCGGCATTCGGATCATCGACGCGATTGCCGTAGTGTTCAAGGATGAGAGAGCCCGGCTTGGCATTAAAATGAAATAAGAGTGCGCTCCTCCCGTATGCGGCGCTAATCCAAGGCTCAAATCATTGCTATGAAAAAAGCGTGCGGCGAGGAGGTCCCTGTGCATAGTCTCTGGCCGAAGATGGTCCGGTTTTTCGGAATCATTGTGTTCGGTGTACTCGCTGTTAGTTTTGCACACGCCCAATTGCAACCAGCCACGCCGCAAGGCGAACAGCCAAATCGAATTGTGATCGAATATGTCAGACCGAAAAACGCCGATTTCCTGGAACTCCATGAATCCCTGAAGGCCCACGGCGCTCTTGAGAAAATCCAAAAAATATTGAGCCCAATAAGGTTACGGGAAGAGTTGGCCGTCAAAATAACGGAGTGCGGCATGGTGAACAATTGGTACCGGCGTGAAGGCTTAGTGCCGACGGTGACCATCTGTTATGAGTTTTTGAAACACGTTTTGGATTCTTTGCCGAAGGAGACCACTCGCGAGGGGATCACGGCAGATGACGCAAAAATTGGACAGGTGCTGTGGTTCACTTTGCACGAGGTTGGACACGCAACGTTCGAAATGTTCAGCGTACCAATTTTTGGCAACGATGAAGATGCCGCAGATAATTTTGCAACATACGTCATACTGCAATTTTCGGAGGCGGTGCCCCTTATTAAAGGCGCCGCCTGGGCCTGGAGCGAGTACCTAAAGGATTACCAAAGAAACCCGGTCGTTCGCGTCCGTTTGGCTGGATTTGCAAACGAGCACGGTCAGCCGCAACAGCGATTTTATAACCTTGCATGTCTAGCCCTCGGCTCTAATCCGGCGCGATTCGCCGATGTTACCCTGCAGGGCTATTTGCCTCCGGAACGAGTTCCGCGTTGTGGACGCGAATACAGAATGTTGGCTGCGGCGTTTAAAAAAGAAATCGGACCACACATCGACTACGGTCTGGCGAAGCAAATAACAGGAGCGAACTGGCTTCCGTCGTCGGTGCCACAACCTGGGCCTCAGAAATAATGCGGACATCCATCGGTTCGGGTTAATCGTCAGCCAGCTTCGGCCGGCCGACACGCTGTATTGCAATGCAAATGTCTGCTTTTGGCCCTTAGCGGACATGGGCGTTTGCACTGCACATGTCCGCTTTCGGGGGCAAAGCGGACATGTTGCGTGCTTGTAGCAGGCCACGCGCACGCGATCGATGCGTGAGCGTTGACTCAAGGATTAGAGGCGCGGACGTCGTGTTGCCGTGCACCTTGCGATCAATCGGCCGGCACTTGCGATAGGTTGAGGGCTTCCGATGCGCCGTTGCCTTGTCCGTTGACGTTGATCCCCTGTGCCTGCGAGCGTTTCGCCGGGACCAGCGACGGCGTGTCGATGACATCATCCTGTCGTCGCGACATTCCCTCAAATTGTGCATTCTCCTCGATTGCCAGGGAGCGGTGATAGATATCGCCCTCTACCACAGCGGTGCTATTCAGCTTGACGCGGTTGGCGTGGATCGTCCCCTTGACGAGACCGCCGATCGTTAGTTCCTCCGCGATAATGTTGCCCTCTACCTGCGCGCTATCGCCTATCTCGACAGTTGAGGCTTGTACTTCTCCCTCCACGTGACCGAAAATCGCCAACCTCCCTTGGCCAACAATTGTGCCGATAATCGAAAGGCCCGAACTGATGGAAGAGGTCGCCTCTGGCGCCGCCGAGTGTCCAACAGTGTGGTGTCTCACCTCGGGAGTCGATGACAAGTCTCGTTTGGTATCTGCCGCTTTGCCTTTGGATTTTCCGAACATGTTTCTCTCCTTACGCTTGTACTCATTGATGGAAGTTCAACTTGCTTAGGTAACGTAGTAGACGCGGTGGAACCGGCGGCCGAGATGACTGAGCACCTCGCGACCGGTCGATTTGCTTGCCACTGCAAGATCGTCGACGGTGAACTCCGGGCCGATAAGTGTGACCATCCTGCCGCGACGCACGGCGCTCGGGTCTGATATGTCAGTTACATCGATGGCCAAAAGATCCATCGATGGATGCCCCACGACTGGACAGCGCTGGCCGCCCACATTTGCCTGTAATTTATTGTCGGAAGCGCTTGCGGGTGTCGGATAGCCGTCCGCGTATCCCGCTGAAACCAAAGCAAGCCGCGTCGGCCGCTTTGCAGCCCAATCAGTGTCGGCGATAGTTTCCCCGGCCGCCAGGTTTAGAACATGCACGATGCGAGCGCGTAGTTCGATCACCGGAAGCATCGGGTTGTCTGCGCGCGGCGTGGGATTGACGCCGTAAAGCGCCGAACCCGCCCGCAGGAGATCGAAATGCGCCTTCTGCCCAAAGAAGATACCGGACGAGTTGGCCATCGACGCAGGAATGCCTCGATAGAGCCGGTGCAGGTCGCAAAACAGGCTGATTTGACGGTCGTTTAACGGGTGAGCAGGCTTGTCGGAATTGTCGAGACGGCTCATCAGGAGTGTGATGCCGTGCCTGCGCGCACCGGGCGCAAACGCGGCCGCTTCTTCAATCGAAAGACCGAGTCTGCTTTCGCCGGTGTCGACGTGAAGCGCGCAACCGCCCGCCCATCGATACGAGCTGATAAAGTGATCCCATTCGGCCATTTCGATGGAACTATAGATTACGGGTCGCGCATTGATTTTCGCGTAAGATTCCCCGGTTCCCGTGCACAGCCCACGCAGAACATAGATCGTTGCGCTTGGCGCAACAGCGCGAACGCGCGTGGCTTCTGGAATATCGGAGACAAAAAATGTGCCGCAGCCATTCTTGGCCAGGGCTCCCGCGATCGGTTCGATGCCGCAGCCGTAGGCGTTGCCTTTGACCACGGCGGCGCATTCAGCCACCCCGTATTTCGCCAGCTTTTCCCAATTGGATACAACGGCCGTCAGATCGATTTTGAGAACACCGGAAGCTTCCGCTTCCGCGGGTCCATCCGTCGTAACACACGCCGCATGCGGCTTGTTATTGACAACGAGCCTGCCGCCTCTATTTACGATTTTTCCATCGACCAAACCTTCGACAACGACTTTCGCGCCCGACTCGATTGTCAGATTGGCCAGGAGATTTCCACGAATGTGTAAGGAGCAGTTCTTTTGAACAATTGTGTCGTCGAGGACTGTGCCGTTTATGTCCGATGAGCTTGCAACGAGCGGCAACCGCTCTACCGCTTCCTGCCCGGAAAGCGTTGCAACATCCGACACGGTCTGAAAACCCCAGCTGCCCGAAAAAATCTTTACGCGTTTCAGGTGGCACTACAAGGAAAACGGCATGTAATGGTGAATCAGTTGCTGCAGAGGTAACAGGCTCCGGGTGTTGCGGCTTCGACGTCGCTGCGTTGCCGTGAATCATCGCTTCAGGAATTGCGAGATCTCGAAAAACATTTTGGGCACGCAAATGTCCGCTATTAGCCCTTGGCGGAACAGATTTGGGCACTCGATGTTGTTACAGCGCATGTATTGACGCCCGCGCGGACGCGGTGACGGAGTTCTGTCATGAGTCCTTTTGGCCTCTGTTGTTCTGATCGGGAGCGCAACTTTCGCTCTATCGGTCCCATCGGCGTCGGCGGCCGAAGCAAAAGACCCGGACGCGATGAAGGCAGCCGAGGCAAAAGACGCAGACGCGGTGAAGAAAGAGCGGTGCGAGCGCAACGCGATGCTGCATCTTTATACGGGCCAGCAAAAAACCAAATATATCCAGGAGTGTCTGGCCCGCGAGGAGGAGCCGGAAGGCAAGGCTGCAGCGCCCCAGCCGGGCGTCCGTGCGCCCGGCGCGGCAGTGCCGAGAGTTACGCCCTTAGGTGCCGGCAATCCGCCCAGCACATCCACGGGTAGCACCACACCCAGCAACGCGCCGGTCGCACCGAGCGCGCCGGTGACCGGCTCGGCCGGCACGTCGACCACCGGCTCCAGCGCCACATCTACAAGCGGCTCCAGCGGCAGCAGCATCGGCAGTTCCGGCGGGCGTTAGGGTGTCCAACCGGGCGTGCTTCCCGTGCAGGCGCCGAATATCTCGCCGGAATCACCAGCAATAAACACCGTATCAAATGCCCGCTCTGACTGGAGGCTGCGCGACTCCGGCCTATTCCGGCGTGCTAGCCTGAGCGGGCAAGATCATTCGCGGGCCTGGGGGCCGTATGAGGCGGCGGGAATTTCTGGGTGCACTTGGCGGTGCGGCGCTGTGGCCGGCCGCGCTGAAAGCACAGCCGGCCGAGCGCGCGCGCGTCGTCGCCGTCCTCAACCTTCTTGGGTCGGACGATCCGGAGGCCCAGGCGCGGACCGACCTGTTCAAGCAATCCCTTCAGCAGCTGGGATGGGCGGTTGGCCGCGATCTGAAATTCGAGAACCGCAATGTCGGAAACGATCGCGAACGGCTTCGCCGCTATGCGGACGAGCTGGTCGCGCTCAAACCGGATGTGATTCTCAGCATGGGCAGCGTAACGGTCGCGCCGTTGCAGCAGTCCACGCGCACGATCCCGATAGTCTTTATGAACGTTCCCGATCCGGTCGGCGCCGGCTTCGTCCAGACCATGGCGCACCCGGGCGGCAACATCACCGGCTTCCTGAATTTCGAGTACAGCATCGGCGGGAAATGGGCCGAGCTGCTCAGGCAGATCGCGCCGAAGGTGATGCGCGCCTTGGTGCTTCGCGATCCGTCCTCCGCGGCGGGCATCGGACAATTCGCGGCAGTCCGATCAACCGCGCAGAGCGTCGGCATCGAGCTTGTGCCGTCGAGCGTGCGCGACGCCGATGAGATCGAGCGGAACGTGACGGCGTTCGCGCGCTCCGGCGGGGGCGGCATGATCGTGACGGCCGGCGGCACCGCGCCTCATCGCAAGCTCTTTATCGGTCTCGCCGCGCGCCACAAGCTGCCGGCGGTTTATCCGTATCGCTATTACGCCGTGGACGGCGGCCTCATCACCTACGGTCCCGACACGAAAGATCCGATGCGACGGGCCGCCGGCTACGTCGATCGCATCCTCAAGGGCGAGAAACCGGCCGACATGCCGGTGCAGGCGCCGAACAAATACGAGCTCATCATCAATATGAAGACGGCAAAAGCGCTCGGCCTGGCCATTCCCCAATCGCTGCTTGCCACGGCCGACGACGTTATCGAGTGAAAACGATAGCTGTGGTTGAGACGGCGCACGTTTGCGTAGCCGCGCGTTAGCGGGCGTCGGCACGGCGGACGCCCAGTCAGCGTCGCCTCGGTCAGATAAACCGGCTTTCAGCGCGGGATACCGGCCAGGCCTCAGGCGGCCTGCCGCCGGCGTCTTTGCCGCATATTTGTCACGCTCGGATGCAAAAGTTTTGCCTGCCTGATAGGCGCCCATGGATTTCACGGCCCAGGAAATCGCGCTCCTTGTGCTGGTCGGCGTCACCGCCGGCCTGCTGCCGAGCATGTTCGCCGAGCGCAGGGGCATCCGGCTCGCCGCCGATATCGGCGCCGGTGTCACCGGCGTTTTCGTCGCGGCCTGGCTCGCGGCCGCGTGGCACAATCTCGATCTGTTCCTGACAACGCCGGCCGGCAAGCCGCCCGAAAAAAATTTCGTCGACGTGAAGCCGGGCTTTGAGCCGGTTATTCTCCCGCTGGCGCCACTCAAGCCGCTGCTCAAGCCGGTGGTCTTCCGCTCGCGCGAGGAGATCTGCGACGCGCTTGTGCAGTCGGCGTTGAACAACGACCTGCCGGTGCCGTTTTTCATCCGGCTGCTGTATCAGGAAAGCACCTTCAGGCCTGCCGCCATCAGTTCGGCCGGCGCGCTCGGCATCGCGCAGTTCATGCCGGAGACGGCCGCGCACCGGCGGCTCGACAATCCGTTCGACCCGGCGCAGGCGATCCCGGCGTCGGCGCGCCTGCTGCGCGATCACTATCGCAAATACGGCAACCTCGGTCTCGCCGCCGCCGCCTATAACGCCGGCCCGCGGCGCGTCGACGAATGGCGCGCGAAGAAAGGCCCGATGCCGCAGGAGACGCAGGACTACGTCAAGGTGATCACCGGCTTTCCGGTCGAGACCTGGAATGTTCCGCTCGCCGGCGGTCCGGCGATCAAGGTTCAGCAGGGCGCGCCGTGCCAGGAGGCTGCCGGCCTCTTGGCGTGGGACGGGCCCGACGAGATCCCGATGCCTGTGCCGAGCCCGCGCGTTGTGGAGGCGAAGGCTGCTGCGGTCGCCGCTGCTGCGGCGGCGCGCGAAGCCGCGAAGGCGAAGAAGGCTGCGAAAGCGGCCGGGACGAAAAAGCAGGACGCGAAACACGACGCGAAGCAGGACGGCGCCAAAAAGCCGGAAACGAAAGCGCAGGGTGTGAAAGAAGAGGGCGCGAAAACGCAAGAAACGAAACCCGACGTCAAAGAGCCGGATAACAAAGAGCAAGACAAGAAAGAGCCAAGCAAGAACGGGCAGGGCACGAAAGACAACCGCGCCGCGGCGGATCGGGCAACGCAAGGGTCTGACGTCGCGCGCCAATAAGTAATTATTCCACGTCCACCGACGCGATCTGCTCGTAAGTCAGGGTCAATAACTGTCCGTCGGCACCCGTTCCTTCAACATAAGTTTCATAACAGGTGAAATCGGGACGCAGCAGGATGCGCGTGCCCGACGGCGTGCTGACGGCGATGTACGCATGATGCGCCTCCGCCTTGGCGAGCGCTTCCTGCAACAACTGCCGCTTGCTGAGATCCATTGTCCTATAACGGCGAACTGCGTTTTGAGTTCGCGCCGGGATGGATATTGTCCGCTTTGCCTTGCGCCAATAGCGGACATTCAGCGCGAGAAAAAGGCGGAAGCGAGAATGTTCGAGGTCAAGTCTGTTTGAAGAAATGCGTGAGATTACTCCAGTTCCACCATATCGCGGTCACTGCCAGGAACAGAACAACATACTTGATCTTGAAAATGGCCAGCCAGTAGACCCAGAACGGGAGCGATTCATTTTTTTTGAAAATGGCCAGAACGACTAGCCAGCAGCGCCGCCAGAACGGAAGCGGCTCATCTGCGCCGGTCGAGTCCTTCGTCCTTGTTTTTTCCGGGTGCTTCTTGTCGATCTCGTCGAGTCCTTTTTTTCCATCTTTAAAGAATGGAACCCAATACTTTCCACAAAAGTCCGCCGTCAAAAAATCCGAGTGTGCGTAACCCGTGAACCAACGATCCGTCACTTTAGGATGGCGAAAACCGTATGTCCCAGTGTCTCCATAGCCGGTCGTGACGCTGTTCGCGAACGCCGGCCAAATATCCTTGCTGCCGACATCGTTGACGACACGATCCGTAACTCGACGGCCTATTTCGTTAACGAAGGGATGGTCGAACGGGACGATGCTGCCGCAGAAAACCACCCGGTGTACGGTGATGTCAGGTTCCGAGGCTAGGATTTCCGCGACAATGTAAGTACCAAAGCTGTGGGCGAGGATCGATATCTTGGCGTTCGGATTTTCAATGCGTGCGTGTCGCAATTGCCTCAATACTTTATCGATCCTCTTGCGTCGAAAGTACTTTATCGGCAGCAAGAATGTTATCAGGTCGAGCAGACCAAAGTTTGTTTCCGCGACGTTCAGTCCCGCTTTTTTAAGCACTTTTCCCAGCTTCGATTGCCAGTCTGCAAAGGTGAGAATTCCGTGCACCAGGATAACCAGTCGCTCACGGATCGCATCCTCGTAAAGTCGCCTGTTCAGGCGCTCGGTAACTTTCACGAACAATCTTCTGTAGATTTCTTTATTCTTCTCGGCGATCTTCAAAAAATGATCATATGGCACTCGTGCAATATGGCTTGGTTCCCGCGCAATCGCAGTGACAGTGTATGTCTGGCGCGGGTCTACCAGGGGAGACTCGCCTATGGATTTTCCGGCTTCTACAGCAGCTATGAACTTATAATCATCGTCCACTAGCTCGAGGCTTCCGCTGAGGATAAAACATACGGAGTCTGCGTGGCTGTCCCTCTCGTATAGGGTTTCACCTCGTTTACGCAGCAGAGTCATTTGTGCTTTGTCGGCCAGCTCCTCAGCGATTTTTTGTCTATCCGGAATACCCACAACGAGTTCTTGTTGGAGAAAACGCTCCACCTTGTTATCCCATCCCGGTGTGCCTCTTTTACCTTCAAAATAATCTGGCATGGCCTGTCCGCCTGGGTAGGGGAACCAGCAGTGGCATTGGCTACCGGTCGTCGTCCTCGAAGTCGATGTCCAGGCTCACCCTTCGAATCCTCACAGCCTTGACCTTTGCAAACGGCATGCAGAGGCATTTAAGCAAGTCGCCTGCGATTTCCACGCATTTCTCTCGCGACGGACGCAAGGACGGATCCACGTAGTACGTCATTCCGCCAACCACGATGCCGTCCTGTTTGACCGTCAGCTCGATCCGCTCGTGCGCGGCCACGCGGGGCTCGCCAGCCGTCCCGGCCACCATTTCCATGAGCACCTTGCGGCGTTCGCCAGCCTTTATCGTGAAGGCGTTTCCGCCCTCGCTGACAATGCGAAGCTGCCACTTGTTCTCGCGCAGGGCCTCGGGCAGCTTCACCTCGATCTCGACCCGAACGTCGCGGGCAAACGTGTTCCGGATCCAGAGCGGACGCCGCTCGAACGAGGCAACCAGTCCGGCGAATCCCGCCGCCACGGGCGCGACGTTGCGCTGACCGATGTTGTTGTCGTGCGGTACGAGCCGCCATTCGGGGATGGGACCGGTGACGCGACCGTCGATATTGCCCGGATCATCGGTCGCCGACACGGAGAAAAACATGCACTCATGACCAGCCTGCGACGGCACCCATTCGAATGGGCCGACGATCTCGCCGACCGAGTCGCTCGCTGCCAGGTCGGGCGCCGTGAGCTGCGGCGTGTCCATCGGCATCCAGTCCGTGGGATAAACCAGGCCAACGCCCGGGAAACAGTGGAATCCCTTCACGACGATGCCGGTGGCGCCCTGGTACCCGCGATTCTTGATGCGCACATAGGCGTAATTGGTCTGACCGACGATCGGCTCCTCGTGGACGCCGCCGCCGGCGCCGACGGAGTTGCGATTCCAGATATCCTGGCAGCTCCAATGGTTCGGCTGGTAGTCGTACTCGCCATGCCGGCCGTCATCGATGTAGACATCGACGGGCGGCGGGCTGCCAACGTTGTTGTTCGGCGTGGCTGTGCCGGGCAGTTGGAAGAGCCCCTGCTTCTCGAAGGCCCACCGGATCACCTTCATGTAGGCGCCTCCGGCGTGAGTCTCCAGCGGGTTCAGCGAATTCCAATCATCGGCGTCGGCGTCTTCGAGCACTTGCTCGAAATCACCAGCCGTTGCGGGGTTCATCGTCGTCGTCATCGTGCCGATCGCCTTGAAAATAATATAGACGGCGAACCGCGCGGCGAATTGCTGGGTGCTGAGATCCGGAGAATCGCCGCCCATGGACCGGTAGAGCCGGAACAGCGTCGTCGATAGAATCTGCTCGGTTTTGTATCCCATGCGGTCAAGCGTAAGGTCGAACGCGTTCAGGGCGATGTTGCCCTGCCATCCCCAGCCCGCGGCGGGCGTCCGGTTGTGGAATCTCTTCGCGGCGAGCGGAAAGGAGGACATCGTGAAGGGAAACGATTCGAAGCGGTCAGGTGCCGCGCTGCCGGGATCGTTCAGGATGACCGCGATACTGTCACCGGCGCTGTGTGCGAAGCGGAGATTCGCGGCGCCGACATGGCAATACAGCACGCCGTGGCCGCCGAGTTCGTGCAGCGTGATCCGGTTGTCGCACGCGCTGACCAGGTGATCGGCCGTGATCTGCAATGCAGTAATGGGAATCGTGAGGTCGCTGACGTCGCCCAGTTCGTAATCAACCGAGGTGATGCCTGTTGAGTCGCCCAGGCAGTGGGCGTTGATCGCATTGAACTTCGTCGCCGCCGTCTCGGTCGTCTTCGGCTCGTCCCACCCACGGTGATCCACGGGGACTGGAAATACGGTCCCGCCGAAGTATCCGGCCCCGAAACCCATGTCGAGGATCAGTTGCAGCAGCCCGTTCGAATGGTAGTAGGCATTGACGGCGCCGAAGTTGTTTGTTCGGGAACCGAAGCTGAAGTCGAAAGGGCTGGGGGCGGTTGGAGCGGGGACGGTGGGTGACTGCACCTCCTCGATGCTTACAAGCGAGCCCTGCAGCGACTGCGCCCCGGCGACGGGAGCATTGAGGTTGTCCAGCGTGACAGGAGGGTCGCGAAAAAAGTCGAGCGCTGCTTCGGACGACGAAGAAGTCACGGTGCCGCCCTTGGTTATGGGATCGCGGATGAATACCCTTCCGGTCGCGTTGTCGCCGAACGCGCGCAGCCGGAGCACCGCGCCGGTCCTGATCTCCACGAACGCCCGCCAGACCATCTTCGGCGCCGACGGCAGCGGGTAATGGAAGATCAGCTCCCGCACGAAATAGAACGACCCGTCCTTGATCGCCCGAGGGAGTTTCGCCAGCGGCAGAACGAAGTCCTCCCCGTGCCTCCATTCGCCAGGCCGGCTCCTGGTCGAAGGCAAAGGCTGCAGCGTGCGTTTCCTCTCCTCGAAGTGGTAGACGAGCATCCGCTCCGACTCGACTCGCAGGGTCTGGCCCTTACGCGATTTCGTCCGGCTGATCCCCAGTGCGGCCTTGAGGGCGGCGAGGCTTGTTTCACGCGGCCATTTTTTCGGAATGGCCAGGTCAATCGCATCGAAGGCGGTCGAAACCGAGCCCAGGATACGTTGCCGTCGGACGTCGAGGGTGACGCCAATGCCGGCCTCCCAGACGGGCACGCCGGCATAGGTTTGCACGAACGTGACGGAGGTGATGCCCCCCACCGTCTTCTCGGTCTCGAGGCGGTACGACCGCTCCTCCTGCGCGGGCTGGCGGCGCGGCGCCAGAACAAGCGGCAGGTTTTTCAGGTCTTCCTCGGACAGGCGGTAGTACGCGGCGTTGTCACCGAGGTAGGCGACCGCCGACTGCAGGGCCGTCGCTCGGGTGGCGGGCAGCGGAAGCGCGTTGTGATTCAGGTGCCGAAAATGAGGTTCGTCGTTCATTGGTCAGTCCTCTCAGGCAATAATTTCCAAAAAGGGATGCGACCGTGAGCCTCCTGTAGAAACGAGCATTACTGCGACCGGGATGGGCCTCGCGGTCGTGACTCGACCGTTGTCGCGCCAGCAATCCGGACGTCGCGAGGTATCAAACAAATCGAGTATATCAGCCATCTCCCAAGCTGGGAGCGACCAGATTTATGCAATCACTACGCCCATGGCTTTGTGAGCTAATTCACAAGCAGGGGCGTTTCTTTTTTGGAGTCATGTCGGCCTTGCGCGCGAAAGCGGACATGTGCGGTGCACAAGCCCATATCCGCTAAGGGCCAAAAGCGGACGTTGGATCTCTAACAGAAAAGCTTTCGTGTCATTGCTGCTAGGCGGTGTTCGCGAAATCGACGGAATGTTCGAGTACGTATACGCGGATCGCCGACGACAGATTGCCGCGCTCACGCTCCGCGTCGATTTGTGCGACCAATTGTGACAACGTTATCTGTCTTGCACCCGCTATTGCCTTCAGGTGGGTCCAAAACTCATCCTCTAGGCTAATGCTGGTCTTGTGTCCTTCAACGACGATCGAACGTTTCACGACCGTCGATTTTATCAACCCGTCCTCGTGTGTTCGATATTTTGAGGGGGGAATGCTTTCGGCAGACTCAGACTTTGGTATCGAAACGCCTCGAACCCCACACGTACGCATCATGTGCTCCTGCAACCACCCCTAGTTCACTCTGCCTGCTCCCTGTTTCCAGAGTTTTATTACTCCCGAAGGAAAGTCCCGGCCGCCGACGCCAGCGCGGCGGCAGGCTTCCGGCCACATTTCGAGCAACGACTGATTGCGGTGGAACAAATCTGTTTGTGAGATTTCGCAATTGGCATGAGGCCATTGCTCGGCTGCCAATTTCAGCAACTCGATAAGTGCAACTATGTCCTTATCTCGTTTCATGCCCCATCTAACCGTAGGGCTATCGGTTCGGCTCCAGATGTGATGGCGATCACAAAAAGAGCGTTTTCAGCGGCGATTGGGTTTCTGGCAGGTGCCATAATACCTTGGACGAAGCATTGCCCAAATTTCAAATTGGCGGAATCGCGATGGATTCCGTTCGAAACAGGAATGGCAGGACATCCACTGCAGACCGATAGCGCACGATAATCCAACCAGCCTTGTGAGGGGTTCGTTAGCAACTTCCTAAAACTTCACCATGCATTGTGGACGCGGCACTGTCCGGGCGGGCGTGTGGAACCTCCTACCGGGGACGGCGCTGGGGCGCCGCCCTCGTCACCCTGGGTGCGGCGCCTCTTCCGCCCATAGTTTCCGGGCTGACACGATAGTCAATTGAGCACGACTAAGTAGCTTACCCAAAACCTCTGTTTCTGCTTTGGGTCAAAAGCCGACGTTCGCACCGCAAAGTCCGCCGGAGATATTGCGAGCCTGGGCGCACCTCGGTCGTTGCGACTAAGCTCGCTTAGCGCGCCAGGTTTTGAAGGCAAAAGCCAGATTGGACCACACGCCCGCCGCCAACACAGCCATCAAGAGCCGTCCTTGGTGAACTCCCGGCGTTGGTTCAAATAATACCAGAATCATTTCAACGAATATTCCGACCGCCGCTGCGGCAATGACGACTTGCCACCAGGTGCGGCAAAAATATCCCGCGACCAATGCAGGCACGGCTGCAAATGGATCAATGAATTTCGTGACAAAAATTATCAAAGCAACCTTTAAATCGAACTCCGACATTGCTGCTTTACCCCCCGATAGGGACATCGATTGCGTTTTTCGGCATATCCGCTTTGGGCCAATAGCGGGACATCATGGGCTGTTCGCCGCCAAACCTAGCCGCGCCGGGCTGCCTCGATCGCTGCGACGTCGATCTTTCTCATGCCCATCATAGCCTCAAACGCGCGCTTTGCTTCATCGCCGCCGGCCGCCATCGCTTCGGTCAGTACACGCGGCGTGATCTGCCACGACACGCCCCACTTGTCCTTGCACCAGCCGCACGCGCTCTCCTGGCCGCCATTGCCGACGATGGCGTTCCAATAGCGATCGGTCTCGGCCTGATCGTCAGTGGCGATCACGAACGAAAAGGCTTCGCTGTGCTTGAACTGCGGACCGCCGTTGAGGCCGATACAGGAGACGCCGGCAACCTTGAATTCGACCACCAGCACATCTCCCTTCTTGCCGGATGGGTAGTCACCGGGTGCACGCCAGATGGCGCCCACTGCGCTGTCTGGAAAGGTTTGGGCATAAAATCGAGCAGCGGCCTCGGCATCCTTATCGTACCAGACGCAGATTGTGTTCTTTGCCATTGCATGTCCTTTCACTCGGAAGCACGCGGCGCGAAACACCACGTCCGCTAAGTGCCAGTAGCGGACGTTAACGGCATGTCCGGTGCTGCTGCTAGTACGGGCGAGCGCGGCGTTTCACTGGGCGCGTGTATTCTGCAGCGTTGGCGGCATACCCGTTCGCATTGCAGAAGCCACGATTGCCCGCCAAAATATTGCCTCTGCGGTAGCAGTCTTCGAACGAGTGATACTGGCAGTCCCAATAGTTACTACCTGGGCCTAATTGGATCACCGCGCACCAGGGGGCCTGGTAAGCCTGGGCCGGCTGTAGCCCGAAAAACACACCGGCAAGACCGGCGATGGCAACTAAAATCATGCGGGTCATCGTCAACCTCCGTGCTCCCCGAACCCGCCGATTTTCACGCCAACGCGGCGCGAAATAAATTGCCCTTTAGGGCACCAGGCGGACAACCTTGAGGAAACTGAAGGAAATCCGTGCTGTTCACCACCAACGGAAGGCGTTGTGCCCGAGATTGACAACGAACGAGCCGAAAGCACCCGAGGCCGCAATGCCGGCCACCCACCGCTCGTAAGTGCCGAGCAGGATCATGTTGCGGGTCCTGATCTCCTTGCCATCCCAGTACAGCTTGCCGGTCTTTTCATGCACTCCAAGCAGCGAAACGCCGTCAATGCTGATCCCGCGAATATCCTCAGGCCAATCCTGCGGTGTCGGTTCTTTGGTAAAGCGCACACTGCGTATGTGATCCCAATTCATTGGTCTCTCCCTTTGGTTACCCGCACTAAAACCGATAGCTGACGGACCGAACACTCAGTGAACGGGATTGTAAAACACTGGAAAACTGTAAGACTTCACACCAGCAAAATCAGTTGCTTAGGTGCGATGGGCCAATAGCGGACATTGCGGACCGCCTCGCGCTCGGGCGTTTCGCAGCGGCTCAATCCGGCTTGAGATTAATGGCTTCAACCATGCTCCGCCACTTGACGATGTCGGATCGAAACATCGTGTCGGCAGCCTTCTGATCAAGGTTGAGGGGTTCAAAGCCGAGTTGCTCGAGACGCGAGGCCACGTCCGGATCTTTTAAAATCTCGTTGATCGCCACATTGAGCGTCCTGGCGATCTCGTCAGGAGCTTTCGCCGGCAGGAAAAATCCGGTCCATGCTGATGCGACGAAGCCGGGGTAGCCATTCTCGCCGTAAGTCGGAACGTCGGGCAGGATGGCCATGCGCTTCTCGCTGGCGATGGCAAGACCGCGCAGAGCCCCGGCCTTGATCGGAGCGGCCGCGCCCGCAGCAGGTGGGGTGGCAACCAACGGGATCTGGTTGCCCATCGCCGCCGCCACGGCGGGTGCGCCGCCTTGAAACGGAATATGCGTCGTGGGGATCTTGACGATTCTTTCAAAGAAGTACTGGGTCACGATGTACGACGCGCTGCCCGCGCCGGCGGTGCCGAATTGCGCCGTCGACGCACGCGCATTGTCGATAAACTCCTTCAAGGTTTTGGCTCCGCCCGGCGGCGCGGATATCATTTCCGGAGAGGTCGCGACAATCGATATGGCTTTGAAATCGTCCGCCGTGTAGCCGCGCTTCGGGTGAAGAGATTCATTGATCGGCAACGACGTCGTCCCGCCAAGAATTGTATAGCCATCCGGCTCTGCCGTGGCGACGCGGCGATGCGCCAGATTGCCGGCCGCGCCGGCGCGATTTTCAACGACCACGGTCTGGCCGAGCTTGATTTGCAGCTTCTGGCCGACGAGGCGCGCGATCACATCGATGAGGCCGCCCGGCGCAAAGCCGACGACGATGGTGATGGTCTTCGACGGATAAACGTCGGCATGCGCGGGCGCGGCCGCCGATAGGCTCAGCGCCGCAGCCACTGCGAGAAAGGAACGGCGCCCGTTCTTACTGCGGGCGAGCATGACGCTTGGTGTAGCGCCGCTGTTCTGGCGACGAATGGGACGCGACGAAGTACGGGTTCGGATTGCACCAGCCCCGATTACCGCCCAGCACGTTCGGCCGACATTCTTCGACCGAGCGATACTCGCAGCTCCACTGCATATCACCGTCGCCCATCGCCATCACCGCGCACCATGGAGCCCCGTAGTAGTCCGCTGCCGCTGGCTGAAGGCCAAAGGCTGAAGAAGCAAGGGCGGCAGCCACGAAAATCGTGCGGGTCATTTTTAACCTCCCTGGTCGGTGCTCGTTATAACACCGAACTGCCGGTCAGAATTCCCGGACGGGGCCATAGGCGGACGATAGCGAGTCTTATTCAATAATCTCGTTGGTCCGGGAAAGGAGCGAAGGGGGCAGGGAGAGGCCGAGCGCCTTGGCCGTTTTCAGATTGAGCACCAACTCGTTCTTCGCATCGTTGAAAATCTCAGGTTCGTACTAGCAGCACACCCAGGATGAGCAGAACGGCTCCGGCGGCTCGATACATATCAATCGGGCGCTGTGTGAGCCCGAGTAGCCCAAAATGATCGAATGCCACTGAGGTGAGCATCTGACCCGTAATCAATAAGGCAATCACGGTCATGGCGCCGAGACGAGGAAGCAGCATGATCGAAGCCACGATATAGACGGTACCGAAAATTCCTCCGATCCAAGATAGCGGCGAACTTTTTGCAATCATGGACAATGCAGGCCAAGGCTCGCGAGTGACCACGAGAACAAAAAACAACGTCAGCATACCAGCCGTATAGCTTACAAATGCAGCCCAAAAAGCCGAGCTACTCAATTCTGAGCGCAACGTGGCATTCAATGCCTGTTGAACCACCACGCATCCGCCAGCAACCATGCCCGCCATGGCAAGTAGAAAGAATTGAACACGTTCAAACATAATATCCTCCGGTGAAGCCTATCGAGGGCAATAAGCGCGGCCCAAATATGCAAAGGGTCATGTCCGCTTTACTCTCCGAAAGCAGACATGTGCGGTGCAACTAGCAATGTCGGCTAAGGGCCATAAGCGGACATTGCGAAGCTAGTCGATTACCTCGTCGGCGCGCAGCAGGAATGCCTCTGATATTGTGAGGTTCAGGGCTTTCGCCGTCTTGAGGTTGACGGCCAACTCAAACTTTTCTGCGGACTGCAGCGGCAGCTCGCCCGGTTCTACGCCCTTCAGGATCTTATCGACGTAGCCAGCCGCACGCTGGTACAGCGCAGGCAGATCTGCGCCGTAAGACATCAGGCCTCCTGCCTGGACGAACTCCCTGAACGTATAAATCGCCGGTAGCCGCACGCTCGCCGCCACGGCGGCGATCTCACTCCGGCGCGTGAGGAAGAGAGGGGCTTCTGGCACGTAAAGAGCCTGCATGCCGTCACGCGCGGCCGCTGCGAATGCGGCTTCTAACTCGGCTCCCGACCGCACCTCGTAAGCACGAGCTTCAAGGCCCAACCCGCGTGCCGCCGGAGGGAGCGCCTTCAGCGTTCCGTCAGCGGCGGCGTACTCGGGGTTAAGGATGGCGCCAACCCGCGAGAACCCGCGCACGGCGTCCCGGAGCAGCTCCAGTCTCTTCCCGACCATGCTCGCATCGTTGGACAGCAAGAACCCGGTGACATTGCCACCCGGACGGGCAAAACTTTCAACCAGCCCAAGTGCCACCGGATCATCGACGCTTCCGAACCAGATCAAGGGGGTCGTTCGGGTAACCTTTCGCGCGGCCAAGACTCCGGCCGTTGACCCAACGACGATTACAGCCGGTCGGAGCGCAACCAGATCGGCGACGAGCACGGGGAAGCGCTCGGCCAGTCCGTCACCGAACCGATACTCGATATTGATGTTCCGCCCCTCGGTGTATCCCAATTCGCGCAACCGGTTCCGCAACGCCGCAAGGTTGCGGGCCGCGGTGGCTACGGAGAGCGGGGACATGACGCCCACCAACGGCGTCGCCGGCTGCTGCGCGCGCGCCGTTAGCGGCCAAGAAGCCGCCGCACCGCCGAGAAGCGTGATGAACTCGCGCCGTCTCATCGCCGCCCCGAGCCTAAGGACGATCCATCGTAACGGTAAAAGCTGGTGCCCGGGAGGGGGTGATCAGTCGGCTTTGGGTCAGAAGCGGACATTCTATTGCTTCGCCGACATCACGTCCGACGGCTGGGACCGCGTTCTTCCATCAGCGCGGCCAACGAAGTTTTGGCAGCACCGCTTTGATCGAAATTCCCCGGCGCGAGCCATCGTTCCATGATTTCGCGGACCTCTGGCCATTCGTCGTCAAGGATCGAGTACCAAGCCGTATCTCGATTTCTGCCCTTGAAGATCATGTGGTTATGGAAGATTCCTTCAAAGCGGAAGCCAAGCCGGCGAGCTGCCGCACGGGAAGCGGCGTTTAGTGCATTACATCGCCACTGCATGCGCCGATAACCGAGATCGTCCATCGCATAGCGCAGCATCAAGTATATCGACTCCGTGGCGCTTCGCGTACGCCGCAGGGTCAGACCAAACCAGATCGATCCAATTTCAATGACCCCTTGTTCCGGTTGAATATCAAGAAAACATATCTGTCCGCACGCTTTCTCTCCTGCCGCTAGTCGAATGGTATAGTAAATCCGATCTTGCCCCGCGGTCTGCTGACGCAGAACGTTCGCGAACTCCGCTTCGGATTTCCAAGGACCCCATGGCAGGTAGTCCCAGATTCGGAGCGCGGCCTTGCTTCCATGTGACGCCTCGAACAGATCACTTGCATGCCGTGCCGCATCAAGTGGCTCCAGCATTACGTAGCGACCAACGAGAGCGGTACGGGCTGGCACTAACGCAGGCGGCAGGCGTCCGACTTTGGCGCCAGACAGCGGTCGTGGATACGGACGCTCAACATTTTCAATCTCTGACATCACTTGCCGCGCACGTTTGGTTTTGTGGGATCATGCTCGCACACGGCCTCTCACGGCATTTGCGAATGACTCGTAGACAATTTGCCCATCGGAAGTAGCAGGCAGGTCTTCGCGTAGTCGCACGCGGAGTTGCTCGCGCATATCCGGCAACATGTCAGCAATCACTTTGCCTTGCGGCCCAACAGGTACTCTCAGCTTTGGGCATGTGGAGTGGTCGCCCGTGTCTTTTTCACAGGGTGACTCACTGTACGTCCGTAATGCGTAAATTTGCTCTCAATAATTTGCCTGCCGAGGTCCGCTTTGGGTCAAAAGCAGACATGTGCATTGCAAAAAGGCACGTCGCTTTAAACCCAATAGCGATACCAAAAGCAGACATTTACTCGCTCAAGTCGGCAACTCGGTCACGTTCAGCGTTGTGCTGTCGTTGGCTCACGGCGGCGATGAATAATCATTCCCCAAATCTGTCGAGATTCGGCGGTGGGTCGGCCCTCAGCGGTTTGGCCGGTGGCGCGTTAGCGACGGGTTCAGGCGACTTCGCTTTTGCGATTTTTGTGTCATCTCTCTCCCGTTTGTGATTTTTGGCTTTGGTGGTTTTTTTCGTGTGTCTGCTTTCCGCGCCGTTTTCGTTTCGTTGGTATTGTTCGCTTTGCTGGCTTTGTTGCCTTTCGGCCTGCATTGCCCCACCGACCATCGCTCCTCCAACAGCAATGCCGAATGGGAAAAATGCCTTTGCCGGGGCGGCGAGAGCGAACATCAAAAACAGAACGGCAAAGATCAACGCGAGGATCTCTTGCACGCACTCCCGTGTTTTCCAATTAAACATTGTCGCCTCCATATCGCTGGAGTTGTCACGGTGAGATTGGTCCCTTGTCGAAAACTCCGACAGTGACTGGCATCACACAATTTGCGTTTGGTATGAAAACACCGCGACGTGTACGTGAACCAGCTCACATCAGGTCGGCAATTCGGTCACAGATGTCTCCTACGGGCCAAAAGCAGACATTCACAGGTGCGTTCGGGATGTCAGATTTGGATTTTAGAAAAGCCGGTCGCGCTCAGACGGCTGACCGTGCGACGCATCATCAACGCCAGCCGGCAAAAAGACATGGAAAACCGTGCCACGTGAAGTTCCCGGCGATGCCCACAGGCGCCCATCGTGTGCCGCAATAATTGAGCGACAAATGGCAAGCCCCATTCCCATTCCGGTCGGTTTGGTGGTGAAGAATGCTTCGAAGATCTGTTCCGCCTTCTTCGCGTCGATCCCGATACCGGAATCTTCCACAGTGACCCTGACTCCCTCCGTATCGGGCATGGACGCGATCGTCAGAACGCGCAGGTTCTCAGCGGTAGAGTCCATGGCCTCAACCGCGTTCATAGTCAGATTGAGCAACACTTCCTGCAGCTGGATTGGATCAGCAGAAATGCGTGGAAGATCCGTTGCCAATTTCGTACTGAGAGCAATGTTTCGTGCACGCAACTCGCCGCCGGCACGTTTGAGCACATCGCTTACAACTTCATTTATATCGACCCGCACACGTTTGCTGGTGTTCGTTTTGAATAGCGCAGTCAGGGCCGTAATTACCTCACCGGCGCGGTGGCCTTCCTTGCCAATATGGCTCAGAGCGGTACGCACTTCTTCGAGATTGGGTTCCGCCTTTGTGAGCCAACGTGTGCCGGCTTGAGAATACGTCACGATTGCCGCAAGTGGCTGTCTGATTTCGTGAGTGATAGAGGCCACCATCGCACCCATGGTCGCCAGGCGCGACACGCGAGCTATCTCATTCTGGCTCATGATTTCGCGCTCGCGCGCGACCGCAAGTCCGTGAAGCATTTCGTTAAATGCAGCCGCCAGCCGACCAATTTCATCTCGACTTTCGTATTGAAACCGTAAGCCGTAATTTTTGGTCTCCCGAATCGTGTTTGCTAAATGCGCGAGGCTCTTGATCGGTACGATCATGTCCCGATAAGTCAAAAGAGCCACCAAGAGGCCGAGCGCGCCAAGAGTTCCGATCAATATGAGACTGAGCAGGCGTCGAGCACGCAGCTCATCGATTCGTTGATTCAACAGCTGGTCGAGCTCGCTTTGCGCAACATCCCAAGCATTCAGTGCGCTGGTAACTGCGCTAGCGTATGACAGGTCAATCTGATTGTCCCTCACGCCAACGTCACGCAGCGCATCAACATAAGCATTTGAACTCGTGGAAAACGCCGTAACGCTGGGAGCGACAAACTGTTTCAGGCGGCCATTATGATTCCCACGTTCGGCGGCTGAAAGTTCTTTTGCTATATCATCCATATTGACGCGCAGCAGGCTACCGAGCGCAGCGAGGCGCGCTTCGCGGCCGACAGCCGAATCATTCGCGGCCTTTGGTGCTCGTACCAACAGATGCGCTTGACCAAGCTCTTCCAGCACTGTTGGCAAACGCGTCACAACAATGTTTCCGACATGGTAGGCATCAAGGACAGGATCAAGCGTCAAGTTTGAATCGTCGCCGATACGAGCAGCGAGATCACGCAGGTTTTTAAGAGTGGCTAAATAAGTGTCGTCGACCGGAATACCTGCAGATGTGTTGGTACCCAAGTCGTGCAGCATCGCTGCCAGCGTTTTCACAATACCGTCAATCTGTAATGTACCCGCAGTTTCCGCATCTGCCTGCGATAGCGAATTGATGAGTTCTGAATCGGATGCGTTTTGCCGGCCACTTAGGTGGCCGTTGGCATAAGTCGTCAGCACAGCCCCGTAGATAGGGCGGAGCAACGCCAGATACTTGCTACCGACAAGTTCGCGGTGGGCGAAGTCAATGGCAATCTGTTTTTCAGCCAACAGAGCGTAAGTGGCAACGCTCGTGAGTGCTAACGATGTGGCGCATAAAATTAGAAATTTTGTCCCGGCACGCAGATCCTTAAACATGGACGACCCGGACATCCATCGCAGTGTTGAGGCCTATTGCAAATTGGAAGGGTAAGGCCACTGTCCTGTTAGTGCTAGAATGATTGTTTTGAAAATCGGAGCCGATACATTGGCCAAAAGGGAGCCTGGACGCGTATCACAAAATCGTGAGTAATCGGCAATCATCCCTCGTCGATTGCTCGCTCCCCAATTTAGGATTGAGACGGTAATCGTGGAGTAATAGTAGTCACCAGGACCTTAGGGCCGAGCGACAATCGATGAACCCGCGCCCAGAACACCAATCAGCCGTATTCGTCGTCGACGACGACGCGGCGGTACGTGAATCTCTTTCAAGCCTTTTCCGTTCGGTCGGATTGCAGGTCAAAGCGTTTAGTTCGGCGTCGGAATTTTTACAAAGCAAGCTGCCGGACTGCCCAAGCTGTCTGGTGCTCGATGTCAGGCTCCCTGAAGTGAGCGGGCTCGACTTTCAATCTGATCTGGCCAAGGCAAATATTGAAATTCCGATCGTTTTTATGACTGGCCATGGCGATATCCCAATGACCGTGCGGGCCATGAAGGCGGGAGCGGTCGAGTTTTTGACTAAGCCATTTCGCGATCAGGACATGTTGGACGCGGTTCAAGTCGGGCACCAAAAGGATCGCCGCCGGCGCGATATGGAACAGTCGACATCGAAGTTGAAGTCGACCTATGAAACTCTAACCCCTCGTGAAAAGGAGATCATGGGTCTCGTAACAGCAGGTCTTATGAACAAGCAGATTGCTGGCGAAATCGATGTCAGCGAGATCACCGTTAAGGTTCATCGCGGAAGCGTAATGCGAAAGATGGGCGCACGGTCGCTGGCTGACCTCGTACGGATGGCTGAATCGTTAGGCGTTCACCGCGCGAAGACATCCTAACCTATACCTACGTATAGTTTGATTACTCTTTCCCGTGTCTGATTATCGATTTTCGTCAATGGCGGATTGCCGGTGAGCGTCCTATGTTGCCTCCATGACGGTCGCTAACTTGGCAAAGGCCCCTATGATTTCCATTATTGACGATGACGAAGCTGTTCGTGAGGCCACGAAAGGCCTTATTCGCTCGCTCGGTTACTCAGCGGCTGCTTTTGCTTCTGCCGAAGAATTTTTGCATTCCGACCGGGTTAAAGACACATCATGTCTCATTACCGATGTGCAAATGCCCGGTATGAATGGAGTGGAATTGCAGGAGCGGCTGATTGCCGATGGTCGCAGGACAAAAGTCATCTTTATGACGGGATTTTCCGAAGAAAAAGTGCGTGCACGCGCGCTGAAGGCTGGAGCAATTGGCTTTTTGAAAAAACCTTTCGACGATGCCTGCCTGATCGAATGTCTCGACAGGGCCCTTGGAGGCGATAGCTCTCAGAGTCCGGTGCAATAATCGGGCCTTCAAATAAGCCGGTTACACAACCGGCCGTCTGCGTCTCAACAAGCCGATCAATTGTTGTAGTGGCTTGCTCGGCCGAGCGCGTGTCGATCTGCATTATACCGACGTATAGGCACACTTTCGGTTTCGGTTATTGAGCGTTTACCAACGTACAGTCGTGCGACCATCTGCCTGGTCCTAGCCTTCCTGCAAAATAAAAACGCTGGAAATGCAGGAGGCGTACATGACCAAGGTTCTGACCGCCAGCATTGCCGCCGTGACTCTGTTAGCGGGCGCGAACGCGCCATCGTCAGCCAATCCGCTGGGATTGCTTCCTAATGCGGACCAGCTCATCGAGCAAAGCCTTCCGGATAACGGAACGACCAATACACAGAACTCGGCCTTGCGGCGCCACATCGTCGACTATTCGACTCGTGAAGCGCCCGGAACGGTCGTCATCGTCACTCCGAATTCTTCTCTTTACCTCGTGCTCACAAGTGGCAAGGCCATTCGCTACCGAATTGGCGTGGCCCGCGAGGGCTTCGCTTGGGCGGGCGTTAAGACAATCGAACGTAAGGCCGAGTGGCCAGACTGGATTCCGCCTGTCGAGATGCTTGGCCGGCAACCGTATCTGCCGCGCTTTATGGCCGGCGGCCCCGGCAACCCGCTGGGCGCACGGGCCATGTATCTCAGCGGCACGGTGTACCGCATTCACGGAACGAACGATCCCTCCACAATCGGAAAGCGCGTGTCGAGCGGCTGTATCCGTATGCTCAACGACGACGTGGTCGACCTCTACGCGCGCGTGAACGTAGGCACCAAGGTCGTCGTGCTGCCGGTCCATTCAACACATTCGAAGACTTATGCCGGGAAAGATCGATCAACGCCCGCACGAACTGCCGCTTTCAATACCGGCCGCGCACGCGGCCTCTACTGAGATCAGATTGGAGCAATGTCATGAACAGCTCGCTTTGGTCCGCTGACCTCACGACTCACGTGAAGATTGTCGCGGTCTCCCTCATAGCGGCGATTTTTGTCGTGACAATTGGGATCAGCGCGCGGATTTCAGATGCAGATACCACGGGTGTCCGTACCAACGTGGATGCTCCCGTGGTGGTTAAAGCCGGCAAGCCGCTGGTTTTCACGACCAATGACACTTCCGCGACCCGCTGAACGCGCGAGTTTTGAAAGCTCACGTTTCTGCACGTGGAGGTCGTCAGCAAACTGGAAAGGAGCGGCCTGTGAACGAGCGCATGACGACAAGACTGTTCGGTTTATCGCTGACGGCCGTATTTATTTGCATGCTTGCATTGAACGCTATTTCTTTTTGAAACGACTACAGCCGAATGCCTTCGGAGACGTGCAATGTGTAGTAGCTTCGACGACAGGCTCAAAAAAATAACGACAGCTTGCGTTCTGAGCGTCTTCACCGCCGGCGTCATCAGCATGCTGGTGAGCCCCACCAGCGCCGACAAAGCAGCGGTTGTTGCCATTTCGGTCAACCGGACCGCCAAAGGTGACCGGATGTCACTGCCGATAGTCCAACCGGTCCAGCAAGGCGCCATCTCGACGGAAAAGCCGATCGCGAAGCGCGCACTGGCGGGCTGTGAGTCAGCTTTCAGCCCATTCGCTGATCCGACGCGAGGACGTCTACTCACACATTGCACGTCGTGATGTTGCGACCGCGGGAGGCGACACGATGCATTCCTTCATCCGGCACGAAAGTCAAAACGCTACCGCAATAGGCTCGCGGTAACTTCAGACAAAGCAGAACGCCGCCGGAAGACGGCTCGCAGCATGATTGTTCACATCGTACGAGACGGATTTTTTCGTTCGCCTGGAGGGTGGTCATGATCGTTTACCGAACGACCGGGGAAACTTCCCGCAACACCATAAATCCCTTTCTCTATATCTCTGCTGGTAAGAACGAATCCAAGGGAAAAAGGGATTTCACTGTTTCCGTCGTGGGTGACGACCCTCGTCTTCTATCCGGGCTCGCCCGGCTCGTTGAAAGGGCGGGATACCGGGTGCAAGGCTTCTCTTCGGCAGCGGATTTCCTAGGACAGCACGAAACGAATATTCCAGGCTGCGTCATTATCGATCTTCAATCGCCTGACCTTGACGGTCTCAAACTGCAAGCCACCCTTGCGCGTGAAGAGCTGCAGCTACCAGTCATTTTCATATCGGGAATCAATGATGTTTTGGCCAGCGTTCGGGTTATGAAAGCGGGCGCATTAGACGTTTTGCCAAAGCCGGTGGACGGACGGTCGCTGCTGTCTGCAATTGCGCTTGCGGCAGAGCGTTATGCGCAATTGCATCGGGAGTACGAAAAACGCATCGCAATTCGCCGGAAATTCGCTGCGCTGAGCGCGAGGGAATCCGAAGTTCTGCGTCACGTCATTGCCGGCCGATTGAATAAGCAGATTGCATTCGAGCTGCACGTCGTGGAAAAGACAATCAAGGTCCATCGTGGCCGTGTCGCTAAAAAGCTGGGCACGCGTTCAGTCGTTGACCTTGTCCGCTTGGCGTCCACGGCGGGCGTGACTCCATACTTCTCGGACAATAGTTGAGGGCGCGCTTCCGCCGACGAGAGGTCGAGCCCCCATTCGAAAGCGGCTGAGGGCCAACAGCGGGCATTACCAAAGTCCGCTTACCCACTTCCTTGGCCTATGCACCCAAAAGTTAGTCAGGTTGTGCGGAGTTGTTTGGTTGCCTCGTAACGTGCGTTTGCTTCTTCGAACACACGCCGAGTCCGTTCGCCATCCGACCGATGCTCTTCAAGCGTCATAGAGTCCCACTCGCTTCGTTCAGCGGC
>Ga0207674_10001639_pt1 | contig 28811 bp, 26 predicted proteins | sample KBSCornC72_FD_184303 | JGI IMG/M metagenome (GOLD analysis project Ga0207674, IMG submission 184303) | Corn rhizosphere microbial communities from Kellogg Biological Station, Michigan, USA - KBS Corn C7-2 (SPAdes) (version 2) | ecosystem: Host-associated > Plants > Roots > Rhizosphere > Soil ...
CGCGCGACGGCTCGAGAAGCACGGTTTCCTCGTCGGCATGCTGTCCGGCGACGTGCCGCAGAAGAAGCGTCAGAGCTTGCTCGGAAAATTCGGGCGCGGCGAGATCGAAGTATTGATCGCCACCGACGTGGCCGCGCGCGGCTTGCACATTCCCGACGTCAGCCATGTCTACAACTACGATCTGCCGCAGGATGCGGAAGATTATGTGCACCGCATCGGCCGCACCGCGCGCCTCGGTGCCGAGGGCGATGCGATCAGTTTCGCCTGCGACATGTACGCGCAAGGCCTGCCCGAGATCGAGGCTTACATCGACCAGAAAATTCCGGTCGAGCGCGTCGATCCGCAACTGCTCGTGCTGCCGCCGCCGCGCGTGCGCGCGAACGTGCCGGTTGTCGAAGAAGAAGACGACGGCTCGATCCCGACCGCGCCGCCGCCGAAACAGCGCTCGCGCACATCAAACTCGCGCCCGCATGGCGCGCGCCGTGACGCGCCGCGTGCCTCGCACGCGCATACACCGGCACACGCACCCGCGCCGGTGCATGCGGCCGCGCCGGCCCGCGAAGCTGGCAGCGGCGAACGCAAGCGCCGTCGCGGCGGTCGTGGTCGTGGTCGCGGCAACGGTGCCGAGGCGTCGGTCAATGGCACGTCCCAGCAAGGCCCCGCAACGAAGCCGGCCGAGAAGCGCGCGCACGGACATCAGCCGGTCTCGACGACGGCACCCGCCCCCGCGGTGGTGGCTTCGCAGCAGCAGAAGAAGCCGGGCTTCTTCCGCCGTCTCGGCAATCTGTTCAAGCGATCCTGACGGTCAACTGCGTCCAGGCGGGGCGGTTTGAAGCCGGCGCGCCTGCCTCGCTGAACGAATGCGCATGACCCGCCGTCGCGCCGACCTCTCTGCGCGCGGAGGCGAATGAGGTAAAGTTCGCGCGCATGCTGAGTTCTTTTTCGACTGCTGAGCAAACCCGCCTGTCACGCTTGGCCGCGCTTGCCGTTTGCGTCGGCGCCGGCGCTGCCTGCCTGTGGTTGCTCGTGCGCCTGGCTTGGTTGTTGGTGCCGCAGCCGGACGAAAACGTCACCGTGGCGTCGCCCGCAGCAGCGCCCAGCGCGATTCCCACGCAGTCCGTGGCCAAGTGGCATCTGTTCGGCAATCCACAAAGCGTGCTGCTCGCGCAAGCCGCGCGCACGCCGACGACCACGCTCAAGCTCACTCTGCGCGGCACGCTCGCGCTGTCCGATGCAACGCAGGGCATCGCGATGATCGAAGACGAACATGGCGCCGAGAGTGCGTACAAGGTGGGCGACGAAGTAGCCGGCGCGAAAGTCGCCGAGGTTTACGCCGATCACGTCGTGCTCAGTCATGAAGGCGTCAGCGAAACCTTGAACCTGCCGCAGCCCGAAGCGCACGCGCCCGTAGCGGAAGCCGCGGCGCGCAACGGTGCGGCCCCGGTCGCTTCTTCAAATCCAGGCAAGGGCAATGGCGCAGCACCGATTTTTGTCGCGCCGACGATGGCGCACGGCGCCGCGGGCGACTGGAACCGCTTGCAGAGCAGCCTGCGCATGGATCCGACCGAACTGGCCAAGCAGGTGCACGTCGAACCCGTTTACGAAAACGGCAAACTTGCTGGTGCGCGGTTGACGGGCTCCGGCCAGCTCGGCGCGTTGATCAGCCAGGCGGGCCTTAAACCGACCGACACCGTTACCGCCGTGAACGGCGCCGCGGTCACCGATCTGTCGAATCTGCAACGGATGGCGGACAATCTGAAAAGTGCATCGAGCCTGCAAGTGACGGTGTTGCGCGACGGCAAGCCGGCGACGCTGACCGTTAATCTGAAATGATTTTTTTCTGGGGAACGCGATGATCCGTTACTGCTTCGCCGCTGCACTCGCGCTGTGCATGACGTGCGCTGTTGCGCAACCGGGCAACGCGCCGGCGCCAGCCAACCCGCCTGGCACGCACACGCTGAATCTGAAAGAAGCCGATATCCAGGCTCTGATCGCCACGGTGTCGGAAATCACCGGCAAGAACTTTATCGTCGGCCCCAACGTTTCCGGCAAGGTCACCGTGGTCTCGGCCCATCCGATGAAACCCGACGAAATCTACGACGTGTTCCTGTCGGTGCTGCGCGTGCACGGTTACGCCGCGATTCCGTCCGGCAGCATGATCAAGATCGTGCCCGAAGCGATGGCGCAGCAGGATGGCTCCGGCGGGCTCAACGGCACGCATGGCCATGAACCGGACGAGCTCGTCACGCAAATCGTGCCGGTCAAACACGTCTCGGCGACCGAGCTCGTGCCGATCCTGCGGCCACTGATGCCGCAAGGCGCGCAGCTGATTGCCCATCCGGGGTCCAACTCGCTGGTGATTTCCGACCGCGCCGGCAACGTCGGGCGCATCGCCAGCATCATCGAGCGCATCGACACGGTGTCGGACGCCGGCGTCGAAGTGATTCCTCTGCAACACGCCAGCGCCGCGGAAGTGGCGCGCACGATGGCGCAGCTGGTCGGCGACAACAAGGCCGACCTCGTCGGCGATGCGCCGAAAGTGTTCGCCGACGAGCGCACCAATTCGATTTTGCTTTCCGGCGGCAAGAGCGGGCGTTTGCGCATGCGCGCGCTGGTCACGCATCTGGACACGCCGATCAACGACGGCGGCGATACCCAGGTCGTGTACCTCAACTACGCGAATGCGAAGGACATGGTGCCGATCCTGCAGGGTGTCGCCGCAACGCTGACCGGCGACGTGCAACCCGGCAAGTCCGCCGCAGCAGGCGCGCCGGGCGCCGGCGCGGCCGGCGCGAACGGATCGACCGCGACGATCCAGGCCCACGAAGGCGACAACGCGCTCATCATCAGTGCGCCGCCGGCAGTGTTCCGCTCGCTCGCCTCGGTCATCCGCCAGCTCGACATTCGTCGCGCACAGGTGCTGATCGAAGCCGTGATCGCCGAAGTCGCCGACGAAACCGCGAATGAACTCGGCGTACAGTGGCAGCTGCCGCTCAGCGACCACGCCGTCGGCGGTACCAATTTCAACGGGACTTCGGCCGGCAACAACATCCTCGCCGCTACGGCCGGCCTGAACGGTTCGGGCGGACCGGCAATCACCGTCGGCAACGGCCTCGCGCTCGGTTATCTCGACACGATCACGGTCAAGGGCAAGAAGCTGCTCAGTCTCGGCGCCCTCGTGAACGCGCTGCGCAGCAACGGCAAGAACAACATTCTTTCCACGCCCTCGGTAATGACGCTCGACAACCAGGAAGCGATGATCAAGGTCGCGCAAGAAGTGCCGTTCCTGACCGGCTCGTATGCGACGAACACCGGTACGAGCGGCAGCACGAACACGAGCGGGATCGGCAATCCGTTCCAGACCATCCAGCGCAAGGATGTGGGCCTGACGCTCACGGTCACGCCGCACATCAATTCCGGTGACGCGGTGCGCCTGGATTTGCATCAGGAAGTGTCGAACCTGTTGCCGCCAGTGCAGGGTGCGGTCGATCTCGTCACCAACAAGCGCGAAGTGAAGACGACCGTGCTGGTCAAGAACGATTCGCTGCTCGTGCTCGGCGGCCTTATTTCCGACAACGTCAAGGACAGTGTGCAAAAGGTGCCGGGCCTCGGTGAGATTCCGCTGATCGGCAATCTGTTCCGCTATCGCAGCAACGATCATGCGAAGCAGGATCTCATGGTGTTCCTGCATCCGCGCATTCTGAAAGATGCGGTGACCGAAGCCTCCGTGTCGGAGGAAAAGTATAATTTTATCCGCTCCGAGCAGCTGCAGATGCGCGAGAACCGCGAGACGATCACGCCGCGCGGCCAGCAACCGATGCTGCCGGAAGTGCACGACTTCCTCGCGAGCCCCGCTTTGGATGTGGCGCCGAAGGACGCCGGGGCGCGCAAGCCTTGACCGGCACAACGCGCCCATCGCGGCCGAGTTTCGGCTTCGCGCGCCGCAATGGCGCCACGCTCGTCGCCTGGCGCGACGATAGTGCGGAAGTGGCGTGGCGCGAAGGCGTCAAACCGGAGGTGCTCAGCGAGTTGCGCCGCTATCTCGGCGCGCCGCTCAAGCTGGTGCGCCACGACGCGGCCGCTTACGAGCGCCTGCTGCGATCGCTGTACGAACAAGGCGATGACGCGCGCGCGATGGTCGCCGACTTCGACGATGATCTCGATCTGAAAACGCTCGCCGACGAATTGCCCGAGCCCGAAGACCTGCTCGAATCCGAAGACGACGCGCCGATCATCCGCTTGATCAACGCGCTGCTGACGGAGGCGGTGAAGGAAGGCGCCAGCGATATCCACATCGAGCCGTTCGAGAACCGTCTCGTCGTGCGTTTTCGCATCGACGGCGTGTTGCGCGAAGTGTTGAGTCCGCAGAAAGCGATCGCGAACGCGGTCGTGTCGCGCATCAAGGTCATGGCCAAGCTCGATATCGCCGAGAAGCGCCTGCCGCAGGACGGCCGCATCGGCCTGAGGATCGCCGGACGTCCGGTCGATGTGCGCGTGTCGACGATCCCGGCCGGCCACGGCGAGCGCGTCGTGCTGCGTCTGCTCGACAAACAGGCCGGCAAGCTCGACCTTGCGCAGCTCGGCATGGCGTCGGATACGCTGGGGCTGTTATCCGAGACGATCCAACGTCCGCACGGAATCCTTTTGGTCACCGGCCCCACGGGTTCCGGCAAGACGACGACGCTGTACGCCTCGCTGCTCAAGCTCAACGATTCCAGTCGCAACATCATGACGGTGGAAGATCCGATCGAGTACTACATCGACGGCGTCGGCCAGACCCAGGTCAACACGAAAGTCGACATGAGCTTCGCGCGCGGGTTGCGCGCGATCCTGCGCCAGGACCCGGACGTCGTCATGGTCGGCGAAATCCGCGATCTGGAAACCGCGCAGATTGCGGTGCAAGCGTCGCTGACGGGCCATCTGGTTTTATCCACGCTGCACACGAATTCCGCGGTCGGCGCGGTCACGCGTTTGCGCGACATGGGCGTCGAGCCGTTCCTGTTGTCGTCTTCGCTGATCGGCGTGCTCGCGCAGCGCCTCGTGCGCGTGCTCGACCCAGCCACGCGCGAGGCGTACGCCGCCACGCCGCGCGAACTTGCGGCTTTTGGCAAGCCGGCCGACACGCATGCGACTCTTTCTCGCCCGACCTCGCAAGCCGCGGGCCGCCACGCCGGCTACAAGGGACGCACCGGCATCTACGAATACGTGACGGTCGACGAAGAACTGCGCCGTCTGATCCATGGCAGCGCCGCCGAAGCGGACCTCGAACGCCACGCGCGCATACGCACGCCGAGCATTCTCGACGACGGCTGGCGCAAGTGCGTCGCCGGCATCACCTCGGCCGAGGAAGTGTTGCGCGTGACGCGCGAGGAATGAAATCCGACGCGGCGCTGATTCGCCCGGCGATTGCGGCGGATTTTCCGGCGATACTCACCCTCAACGCAGCGTTGGTGCATTTCCTCAGTCCGCTCGATGCGGCGCGCTTGCAGACTTTGCACGCGCAGGCCGCATACCACCGCGTCGTCGAAATCGACGGCGGCGTTGTCGCATTCCTGCTCGCGTTTCGCGAAGGCGCTGCGTACGACAGTCCGAACTATCTGTGGTTCGCGCAGCGTTACAGCGAATTCCTCTACATCGATCGCATCGTGGTCGACCCCGCGCAGAAGGGACGCGGTCTCGGTGCGCGGCTCTACGACGATCTGTTCGCGTATGCGCAGAGCGCGGGCGCCGCGACCGTGACCTGCGAATTCGATCTGGATCCGCCGAACCCGGGTTCGCAAAAATTCCACGCCCGCTTCGGCTTCCGCGAAGTCGGCACGCAGTGGCTGGCGGGCGGCAAGAAGCAGGTGTCGCTGCAAGCACGCGCAGTGCGGACTGCGCACTGAACTCCGGTATCATCGCCGCGCCGATCAATCGGGAATGTCCATGAGCCTGACCGCCAAACTACTGCGCCACAAATCAGTCGAAGCCTTGCAAGCCGAAGCCGGTCAACGCCGCGACTTCCGCCGCGTGCTTGGCCTGTGGCAGCTCACCGCGATCGGCATCGGCGGCATCATCGGCGTCGGCATCTTCGTGCTCGCCGGCCAGCAGGCCGCGGCAAACGCGGGCCCGGCCGTGGCGCTGAGCTTTCTGATCGCAGGGGTCGGCAGTGCGGCCGCCGCACTGTGCTACGCCGAGTTCGCCGGCATGATCCCGGTCACCGGCAGCGCTTATACGTATGGTTACGCGGTGCTCGGCGAATTCGCCGCCTGGATCATCGGTTGGGATTTGCTGCTCGAATACGCGCTCGTCGTTGCCGTCGTCGCGATCGGCTGGGCGGGCTACGTGCAGGTGCTGTTGTCCTCGGCGGGCATCCACCTGCCGGCGTGGGCACAAGGTGCGCTCGGCACGGGCGAGGGTCACGTCTTCAATGTCATTGCCGCTGGCATAACGCTGGTTGTCGCCGGCTTGCTCACCGTGCGCACCGAATGGGGCGCGCGTTTCAACACGACGGTCGTCGTGATCAAGGTTATCGGCGCGCTGCTCGTGATTGGCATCGGTGTGTTTCTCGTCGATCCGGCGAACTGGCATCCGTTCGTGCCGCCGGCATCCAGAGGCGCAGACGGGCTGATGCACTTCGGCTGGGGCGGCGTGCTGACCGCGGCGAGCGTCGTGTTCTTTGCGGTGTTCGGCTACGACACGCTGACCACGGCGGCCGAAGAGGCCAAGAACCCGCAGCGTGATTTGCCGCTTGCGGTGATTTCTTCGCTGGCCATTTCGATGGTGCTGTACGTGGCGATCTCGTTCGTGCTGACCGGCATGGTGCCGTATGCGCAGCTCGGCGGCGCCGCGCCGGTATCCGACGCGTTTGCCGCGAGGGGCTTCGCCTGGATCGGCGTGGCGGTCGCGGCCGTGGTCGTGGTCGGCGTGATGAGCGTGTTGTTCGCGTTCATGCTCGGCACCGCGCGCATCTGGTTCGCGCTCGCCCGCGATGGACTGCTGCCGGCGTGGTTCGCCAAGGTGCATCCGCAATACGGCACGCCTTATCGCCCCACGCTGATCGCAGGCGCGGTCACGGCTGGCGTGGCGGGTCTGTTGCCGATCACCCAGGTCGCCGAACTGATCAACATCGGCACGCTCGCTGCGTTCATCATCATCTGCGCCTCGATCCTCGTGTTGCGCAGGCGGCAGCCCGATCTGCCGCGCGCATTCCGCGTGCCGGCGGCATGGATCGTCGCGCCGCTCGGCATACTTTTCTCGCTGGCGCTGATCTGGGGCCTGCCGGTCGTGACCTGGGAACGCTTCGCGATCTGGATGTTGATCGGATTCGTCGTGTATTTCGGCTACGGCATTCGTCACAGCAAGCTCGCCGGCGCCTGACGTAAACTTCGCGGCATGCCCGCATACGCTTACCAGGCGCTCGACCAGACCGGCAAAACCCAGCGCGGCGTACTGCAGGGTGACACCGCACGCGCGGTGCGCGCGAGCTTGCGCGAGCAGGGGCTGAATCCGCTTGAGGTCGCCGAGGTCGCGCAGAGCCGGCAGGGCGGGATGTTCAACGCCGGTTTGAGCGGCGCGCAACTCGCGTTGCTGACGCGCCAGCTGGCGACCTTGCTCAAGGCCGGGTTGCCGGTCGACGAGGCGCTCGCCGCGCTGGCCGAACAAAACGACGACCAGCGTGCGCGCACGCTCGTCGTCAGCTTGCGTTCGCGCGTGCTGGAAGGCTCCACGCTCGCGGCCGGACTGGCTGAAGCACCGGAAAGTTTTCCGGAAATCTATCGCGCCTCGGTCGCCGCCGGTGAGCAATCGGGCAAGCTCGATCAGGTGCTCGCGCGCCTGGCCGACTACTCCGAGGCGCGCGATGCGCTCAATCAGAAAGTCTGGGCCGCGCTCGCCTATCCGATGCTGTTGACGATCGTCGCCGTCGCCGTCGTTGCCGGACTGCTCGCTTACGTCGTGCCGCAGATCGTCGGTGTGTTCACGCAGATGCACCAGTCCTTGCCATGGCCGACGCGGGCGCTGCTGGCGTTGAGCACCTTCGTCAAGGTCTGGGGCTGGCTGCTGCTCGTCTTGCTCATTCTCGCTGCGATCGGCGGCAAGCTCGCGCTGCGCGCGGAAGCCGCGCGCTATCGATGGCATCAGTTCCTCTTGCGCGTGCCGCTGATCGGCCGCCTCGTGCGAGCGGCGAACACGGCCCGTTGCACGCGCACGCTTGCACTGCTCACGGCCAGCGCGGTGCCGTTGCTCGAGGCGCTGCAAATTGGCGCGCAAGTCGTGGCCAATCTGCCGATGCGCGCGGCGATCAAACGTGCCGCGGTCAAGGTGCGCGAAGGCGGCGGCTTCTCGCGCGCGCTCGGCGAGAGCGGCTATTTTCCCCCCGTGGCGCTGCGCCTGATCGCCAGCGGCGAACGCGCCGGTGAACTCGAACGCATGCTCGATGAAGCGGCGAACAACCAGCAACGCGAACTCGATCGCTGGGTCGCCACGCTCACGGCGATCCTTGGACCGCTGGTGATCCTGCTCGTCGGCGCGATGGTGTTGTTCATCGTGCTCGCGATCCTGCTGCCGATCTTTGAAATGAATCAGATGGTCAAATGAACGGGATTGGGGATTCGAGATTCGGGATTCGCAAGAGCAAGCAGCGAATCTGCCGTGCTGTTCCACCAATCCCTAATCCCGAATCCCGGCTCTGATGATCTCCTTCGACCGCGTCAGCAAACGCTATGCGTCCGGACACGAAGCGCTCAACGAGCTGAGCTTCGACTTGGCCGCTGGCGAAATGGCGTTTCTCACCGGCCATTCCGGCGCCGGTAAAAGTACACTTTTGAAGCTCGTCGCGTTGCTCGAGCGACCGTCGCGCGGACAGATTACCGTCAATGGCCAGAATCTGGCGCAGGTGCGCCGGCGCGGCATTCCACGCGTGCGCCGCGGCATCGGCATGGTTTTCCAGGATCATCGCCTGCTGCTCGATCGCAGCGTATTCGACAACGTTGCGCTGCCGCTCGTGCTCACCGGCACGGCGCGCGAGGAGATCGGCAAACGCGTGCGTGCGGCGCTGGACAAGGTGGGGTTGCTAAAATACGAAACGTCGCAGCCGGCGACGCTGTCGGCCGGCGAGCAGCAGCGCGTCGGCATCGCGCGCGCGATCGTGGCCAAACCTGCGGTGCTGATCGCGGACGAACCGACCGGGAACCTTGATCCGCAACTTGCTGCCGAGGTCATGACATTGTTCGGCGAGTTTCAGCAAGTCGGCACGACGGTCCTCGTCGCCAGCCACGATTTGCCCTTGGTCAAACGAATGGGCAAGCGCGTGTTGGTTCTCGATCAAGGCAAGTTGATCGACGACTTTCGCCCATGAATCGCCGCGTCGAGAAAAATCGCGCGAAGCCCGCCGCGCCTGAGCCGCGCGCCAGATTCTCCCTGCGCGCGTGGCGCGAGCAGCATTTGTACAGCCTGTTTTCGAGTCTGGGCCGGCTCGCGGCCCGGCCGGTCGCCAGCGCGTTGACGCTGGCCGTGCTCAGCCTCGCGCTCGCGCTGCCGCTGCTGTTCTGGCTGCTGCTCGACAACGTGCGCGGTCTGGGCGACCAGGTCGAAGACGCGCGCGCGATCAGCGTGTTCCTCAAACCCGATATCGACGCCGCGGCAGCGAGCCGGCTCGCTGAGCGTTTGCGCGGCGATGCGCAGGTCGGCAGTGTCGCCGTCAAGTCGCCCGAGCAAGGACTCGACGAATTCCGCAACCGTGCCGGCTTTGCCGATGCGCTCAAAGTCCTGCATTACAATCCGTTGCCAACGCTGCTGATCGTCAGGCCGCGGGCGAATGCCGCGGCCGATGCCGCCGCAAAAATCGCCGAGCCGTTGCGCGGCGATCCGGCGGTGGACCTGGTGCAGTACGACGCGCAATGGCGTCAGCGCTTGAGTGCGATTCTCGAGCTCGGCGAACGCGGCGCGGCCGTGCTCACGGGTCTGCTCGCGCTCGCAGCGCTGCTGGTGATCGGCAACACGGTGCGCCTGGACATCGCCGGCCGCGCCGAGGAGATCGCCGTGATGCAGCTGCTTGGCGCCGACGATGGCTTCGTGCGCCGGCCTTTTTTGTATACCGGCCTGTGGTACGGTATGTTGGCAGGGGTGATGAGTCTGATGCTGATCGCAATCGTCGAATGGTTCCTGGCGGCGCCGCTGGCGGCGCTCACGGCCAGTTACGACCATCGTTTCGGCGTGCATGCCTTGTCGCCGCAGACCATGATCGGCGCGCTCGCGGTCAGCATCCTGCTCGGCTGGCTCGGCGCGCTGATCGCCGCGTCGCGTCACATAGCATTGGGACAACCCAAGTAATCGTCATGGCCGAGGCCGCCGCACTCACCCGCCACATCGCCAGCGAATCGCCGCGCGTGATGGTCGTGGACGGCTCCAAGGTCGTGCGCCGCCTGATCGAACAATTGCTCAAGAGCGACCTGCCTGGCGTAACCGTGCTCTCGTGCGAATCCGGCGAAGAAGCCAAGAAGCAGCTCGAAGCCGGCGTCGTGGATCTCGTCACCACCGCGCTGCGGCTGCCGGACATGGACGGGCTGGATCTGGCCCGGCACGTTCGCGATAACTCACCGCAGGCATACATCCCGATCGTCATCGTCTCCGGCGATGTCAACGAGCGCCTGATCAACCGCGAACTGAGCGAATTCGTCACTGATTACTTCGACAAGTCGCTCGGCTTCCAGGCGCTGGCCGCGTTCATCCGCGGCTACGTGCGTCCGGAAACGCAGGTCAAGGGGGACGTGCTGTACGTGGAAGACAGTCGTGTCGTTGCGCTGGCCACGCGGCGCATGCTGGAGAAATACGGGCTCACCGTATTGCACGTGACCAGCGTCGAGGATGCGGTTGCGCATCTGGAAACCGGCATGGTGCAGGGCCGCGTCGGCTGCGACGTCGTGCTGTCGGACGTGAACCTCAAGGGCGAGCTGACCGGTGGCGACCTGCTCGAGCGCATCCGCAACGAGTTCGGCTACACGAAAGGCCAACTGCCGGTGTTGATCATGACCGGCGACGACAATCCGAAGAACCAGACGGCGCTGCTGCGCGCCGGCGCCAACGATCTGGTGCAGAAGCCGATCGAGGAACGCCTGCTGATCACGAAACTGCTGTTCCAGATGCGCGTGTCGCAGCATGTGCGGCAGCATCCCGCTGCGGCGTGAGTGCCCGTGATCTGAAACTCGAGCCTTCGTGGAAGGCGCGAGTCGGCGATTACCTGGACCGCCCCGAGATGCAGCGTCTCTCGGAGTTCCTGCGTGGCGAACTGCGCGCCGGCAAGAAGATCTATCCACCGCCCAGACGCATCTTTGCGGCGCTCGATACCACGCCGTTCGACCGCGTAAAAGTCGTGATCCTCGGCCAGGATCCGTACCACGGCGCCGGCCAGGCGCACGGATTGTGTTTCTCGGTGCTGCCAGGAGTGCAGCCGCCGCCGTCCTTGCAGAACATCTTCGCTGAACTGCAGCGCGACTTGGGTATTCCACGCCCGGACCACGGCTGCCTCGTGCCCTGGGCGCGCCAGGGTGTGCTGCTGCTCAACGCCGTGCTCACGGTCGAAAACGGACTGGCCGGTTCGCATCACGGCAAAGGCTGGGAAGGGTTCACCGATGCGATAGTCGAACACCTGAATCGCGAGCGCGAAGGCCTGGTGTTCCTGCTCTGGGGCAATCCGGCGCAACAAAAGGGCAAGCTCGTCGACCCGCAACGTCACCGAGTGCTCAAGGCGCCGCATCCATCGCCTTTGTCGGCGCACCGCGGTTTCATCGGTTGCGGCCATTTCTCGGCTGCAAATGCGTATCTGCGCGAGCACGGTCAGGGCGAAATCGACTGGCGCCTGCCGCCGGCCGCGACCCTGAAGATCGACACCTGAGCTTCCGGCACTGGTGGCCGAACTCGCACGGCACCATGATGCCAATCCATTGACAGAGAAGGCCTTTTTCTCCGGTCCTCTGCACGTGACAGAATTCTGGATTTGGTGTACCATGCAGTTCAGAAAATCGGCGAATGGACGCCGGTTTGGGAACTTCGAGCGCTTTTAGCACTCTCAATACCGGAGTGCTAACATCCGCTCCAATGAGGAGTCCTGCAATGACAGCTTCTGCCTTGGTGGCAAACAATCTGCCGATCCCGAGCCCGATCGGCAGCCTCGACGCGTACGTGAACGCCGTGCATCAAATTCCGGTGCTCACGCTCGAGGAGGAGCAGGCACTGGCGCATCAATACACCGATGAAAACGATCTGAATGCGGCCAAGCGTCTGGTGCTCTCGCACCTGCGTTTTGTCGTGCACGTCGCGCGCGGCTACAACGGCTATGGCCTGCAGCTCGGCGATCTGGTCCAGGAAGGCAACATCGGTCTGATGAAGGCCGTGAAGCGCTTCGATCCGACCATGGGTGTGCGCCTCGTGTCGTTCGCCGTGCACTGGATTCGCGCCGAGATGCACGAGTTCATCCTGCGCAACTGGCGCATCGTCAAGATCGCGACGACGAAAGCGCAGCGCAAATTGTTCTTCAACCTGCGCAAGTCGAAAAAGCGCCTGGGCTGGATGAACGCACAGGAAGTCGCCGCCGTGGCGAAAGATCTGGGTGTATCCACGGCCGATGTGCTGGAAATGGAATCGCGTTTGAGCGGCCACGACATGGCGTTCGATGCGCCGTCGGATGCCGACGACGACGAACGGCCCGCACCGGTCGCATACCTCGTCGACCACGGCGCCGACCCGTACCAGACGCTGGAGAGCGACGACCAGGAAGAATCCGATCTGGGCGCGCTGAAACAAGGCTTGGCCAGGCTCGATGCGCGCTCGCGCGACATCATCACGCGTCGCTGGCTCGGTGATGGCGAGAAAGCCACGCTGCAAGATCTGGCTGATGAATACGGCGTCTCCGCCGAACGCATCCGGCAAGTCGAAGTCAACGCGATGAAGAAGATGCGCGCGGTGTTTGCCGCCTGAACCTGCCCATCAAGCAGCATTGAAACGGCCCGGCAAATCCGGGCCGTTTTCTTTTTGGGTGATCAATAGAGATCGATCGGATCCACATCAAGCGACCAACGCACGCGGCGCGCTTGTGGCGACTCGCGCACGTACGTGAGCCATTCGGGCAGGAATGCGTGCAGGTGTTTGCGCTCGGCGGCACTGAGCAGCAATTGTCCGCGATGCATGCCGGCGCGCCGCGGCATCGGTGCAGGCATCGGGCCGAGCAGGCTGACTTCGGACGGCATCTCGGCAAGCGCCGCGGCGGCGGCGAGAAATTCCTCCATTGCCGCGGGCTGCTTGGCTTCAGCACGCAGCAGGGCGAGATGCGCGTACGGCGGCAGTGCGGCGAGCTTGCGTTCTTCGAGCAGGCCGCGCGCGACAGGCGCGTAACCGTGGCGCAGCAACTCGCGCAGCAATGGATGATCGGGATGGTAGGTCTGCAGCAGCACCGTACCCGGTTTGTGCGCGCGCCCGGCGCGCCCGGCCACTTGCACAATCAATTGGCACAGGCGTTCGCTGGCGCGAAAGTCGACGCTGAACAAGCCTTCGTCGACGCCGACCAGACCCACGAGCGTCAAGTTTGGCAAGTCATGGCCCTTGGCCAGCATCTGCGTGCCGACGAGGACGCCGGCTTGCTCCGGACCCAGACGGTTGAGCAGATCATCGAGCGCGTTCTTGCGGCGTGTCGTTTCGCGGTCGATGCGCACCACCAGCGCGCCGGGGAATAATTTCGCGACCGCTTCTTCCATGCGTTCGGTGCCGAGCCCTTGCGGGGCCAAATTCGTCTGCTGACATTGCGGACATTGCATTGGCACCGGCTGATCCTTGCCGCAATGATGACAACGTAGGCGCGCGTCGCCGCGGTGCCAGGTCAATGGCTTGTCGCAGCGCTCGCACGTCGCATGCCACCCGCACGAGCGGCAGGTGAGCACCGGCGCATAACCGCGCCGATTGCGGAACAGCAGCGCTTGTTCGCCGCGCGCGAGGCACTGGCGCACGGCGACGACGAGTTCCGGCGACAAGCCATCGCGCACCGGCTTGCCGCGCAAATCCACAATGGCGAATTTCGCTTCGCGCGCCGCGCCGGGACGTGCCGAAAGGTGCAGCTTGCGATATCGGCCGGCTTCCACATTCGCCAGCGTCTCCAAAGATGGCGTCGCCGAACCGAGCACGACCGGAATGCCGAGCGCTTTCGCGCGCACGAGCGCGAGGTCGCGCGCGTGATAGCGCAAGCCGTCCTGTTGTTTGTACGAGGCGTCGTGTTCTTCGTCGACGACGATCAACCCGGCTTGCGGCAACGGTGCGAAGATCGCGGAGCGCGTACCGAGGATCACGCACGCCTGCCCGCGCGCGGCCGCGAGCCATGTGCGTGTGCGTTCGCCATCGGCCAGATCCGAGTGCATGAGGTGCACCGGCGCGGCGAGGCGTTCGCGGAAGCGTCGCAGCAATTGCGGCGTCAGCCCGATCTCCGGCACGAGGACCAGGACCTGCTTGCCATTGGCGAGTGCCTGTTCGGCAAGCGCCAGATAGACTTCGGTTTTACCGCTGCCAGTGATGCCTTCGAGCAGGCACGGGGCGTAGCGGTTGAATTCCATGGCGACGAACGCGATCGCATTGCGCTGTTCTTCGGTCAGCGGCGGCGGTTCGATGCGCACTCGCGGCGGATCGCGGCGCGTGACTTGCGTAATGGCGACCAGGCCGCGCTTGCGCAGGTTTGCCGCCGCGTTGCGCCACTTTGGCAACTGCGCATCGAGTGCCGGGTAGCTCAACGGTCCGTTCGCCAGCAGTGCGCGCAAGTGCGCGCTCGCACTGCCGGCTTTGCTCGCTGCGGCGTCGACGCCAGACGCCAACATCAATGCCGGTTCGCCCTCGGCTGGCAACGCACGCGCGCGTCGCAGGCCCGCAGGCAAGGCCGCGTCGAGCACTTCTCCGAGCGGGTGCTGGTAGTAGCGCGCAATCCAATCCAGAGTGCCCAGCAGTTCACGCGTGAGCAGCGCTTCGGCATCGAGCAAGGCGCTGGCGGGTTTGAGCCGCTCCAGTGGCAATTCGGATTCGGCGACGCGCGCGATCACCACGCCGACGCGTTCGCTGCGTCCGAACGGCACGACCACGCGCGCGCCGAGCGCGATCGCGTGCGCATCGACACCGGCCGGAGGCAGGTAGTCGAACAGCTGCGGCAGCGGCACTGGCACCGCGACGCGCAGGACTACCGACATGGCCTTTTCAGTGTGAAATCGAGGGGGAAACTCACCGGAATCACAAGTTGCAGAAATATCGTAAGTATTTGCTCAGGATTGACTGGCAAGCTCATGTACAGCAAGCGTTTTGTTGCTTATCCACAAGTGGTGTGGATAAGTCTGTGCATGAGAGTGTGCGTGACCCCGCGCAAAGCGCATGATTACGCGCCTTGCTTCGGCTTGGCGAAACTTTAACCAAGCTGAAATATTCTTTCATGATCAGTAGCTTGCAAACGTTGAAAAGGTATATTTTGTTACATGGCGCATCGTTGCAAGATGCCATGTCGAGGCTTCTTGCGGCTGTGCACAACTGCCGAAAAAAGCGCTTGCGTCCGAACGCCGAATCTGTCCTGTCAACGCCGCGCGCGCGACCGCGTTGAACCGTACGATCAAGGCCGCATCGCCCCGAGCTTACGTCATGGCAGCGACAATGCCTACAATTCCTATTGCCCCGGCCTTGCGGAACAGTGTTCGCGTGGAATCCGTTGCCAACCGCACGCTCGACGAATTCCTCAAAAGCGTCGAGCGGCGTGCACTGCGCATGGCAGAACTGGCCAGTGGCAGCCGCGACGAAGCGCTGGATCTGGTGCAGGACGCCATGTTCGGCTTTGTGCGTCACTATGGGAGCAAACCTGCGGCCGATTGGGCGCCGTTGTTTTATCGTGTGCTCGACAGCCGCCTCAACGACTGGCATCGCCGCCGCCAGGTGCGCGGGCGCTGGCTCGCGGCGTGGCTGCATCGTGATGATGAGGACGAATCTGATGCGATCGCTCAGGCGCCGGACGCGAACGAGCCGGGTCCGCTGTTGCGTCTGGCCGGCTCCGATGCGGCACGTACGCTCGATGCGGCGCTCGGAAAACTGCCGCAACGCCAGCGCCAGGCGTTTCTGCTGCGGGTCTGGGAAGGTCTGGACGTCGCGGCGACCGCGACTGCGATGCGCTGCAGCGAAGGCAGCGTGAAGACACATCTGTTTCGCGCGCTCGCAGCGTTGCGCCGCGCGCTGGAGGATCACGCATGAACGAACATCCGCAATGGACGCAAGCGGCAAAACGTCTGCTCGACGAGTCGACCGAGAGTCTCGATGCCGCGACACTGTCGCGACTGAATAGCGCGCGCCACGCCGCGCTCGCGCCGCGTTCCCAGGCGCGGGGTGCGATCGCATTCGCGGGGCTCGCCAGCGCGTGCCTGTTGCTGCTCGCACTCGGAATGCACCATGCGCGTCGCGAGCCTGCAGCGGTGCGCGACATCGCCGCGCTCGACGAAGGCGCGGATTTCCTCGTCGAGGATGCGGGCGCGGACGAAGATGATCCGGTCGCCGAACTCGCATTCTTCGCCGGCGTCGACGAAGACGGCGGACTATGACGCGACGAGAATGCGCCGCGTCGCGCTGAATTTTCCGGGGAAGCGTCGCAGCCCATCCTCGCGCATGTGCGGCGCATCCTCGCGCAGGTAGCGCTGCAAATCCGCGTCGGACGCCAGCAGATAGATCGTGCACAGGCTGCGTCGTCCCGCGGGCGGCGCGGGATCGGTGCACTCGAGGATTTCCGCGGAAACGAAACCGGGCAGCGCGAGCATGTGCTGCACGTGTTCGTCGAGCCAGGCGCGGAATGACGAAAAAACGTCCGCGTCCACGTCCAGATTGACTTCGTAAGCGATCATGTTGTTGTGGCCAAGCTGACGATGAAGGCGGCTGCAATGCCAAGCGAGATCATCACCGTATAGCAGATGCCGATCGCGCCGAACTTGAGCGTGGTGAAAAACCAGCCCTGTCGATAAACCTTCTTCTGCATCAGAAACAGATAGACCGGCAACCAAACAAACATGCCGATCATGAGCAGACGCAGCAATGGCGCCAACGCTGGTGCGGCCTCCACGGCCCACCCGCGCGCGAGGCCGGTCAGCGTGAGCAGCAGCATCGACAGAAACACGAACGCGTGGCTGTGCAGCGCCACGATCAGGTGTTCCATGTACAGACGACGCTTGAAGATGTAGAAAACCTTGAGCAGCAGCGCGAAAAGCGGCATCAGCACGAACAACACCTGCGCAAGCATGCCGAACGCGCCGAGCAGGAATGGTTTCGGGTCTTTGCGGATGCGTGGCAGGTTGTCTTTGATATGGCCGATCGCGCCATTGAGACGATCATTCGCGAACATCGGCAGCCAGGCCACGCGCAGCGGATTCTTCTGCGCGTCCCACGGGATGTCGTTGAAGCTCAAGTCATTGCTGTCTTCGGATTTGTCGATTGGCGCGGGTTCGCCTTTCGCCTTGGCTTCCGCAACGCGGCGCAGATGCGCCAGGCGGTTCTCGGCTTTCCTGTTCACGTTCTTGATCGCCTGCTCGGCGCCGCCGGCGGCCGGACCTGTCAGTTTTTTGAACTTGGCGATCACGTCGTCGCGCGCCTTTTCGACTTCTTCAGGCGTCTGCGCCGCACCGATCTCCTGCGCGCCATCGCTGATGACGGCGTTGTTCATGTTGATGTCGCTCAACGCAAACTGCGCGGCGAAAAAAGCGATGACGCTCAGGAAAAAATAAAGCCGGAATGGCGTGACGTAACGCACGCGCCGACCGGCGAAATATTCGTTAGACAAATAACCAGGTCGCAGATACAGCGGCCCGAGCGTGCGGAAGATGCGCGAGTCGATGTTGAGGATCGTGTCGGCAACATCGTGCAGCATGCTCGACAGTGGCCGGATCATGCCCTTGATCGGCTGCCCGCAGGCGTGGCAATACTCGCCGCGCATCGGTGTGCCGCAGTTCTGGCACGCGCGCGGCTCCGGCGACGTCGGTTCGACCGGAACGCTCGCCGGCACGGGTTCAGTGACGGTATTCATCGCGCCACTTTAGCCGATCCGGCAGGGCCGCTGCATCGGCTACACTGCGACATGATCCGAAACCTGTTGCCCATTTCGCCGCGCTTGCGCTGCGAATTTCGCGAAACCGCGCGCCTGGCCGCGCCGCTCGTGCTGGGGCAACTGTCGGCGATCGGCATGAATGTCATCGACACCTTGCTGGCTGGCCACTACAACGGACAGACGCTGGCGGCCGTCGCGGTCGGCACCAGCGTGTGGTCGCTGGCGATCGTCAGTGCCATTGGCGTGATGCTCGCGCTGCCGCCATCCGTCGCGCAGCTTGCCGGAGCCGGTGAACGCGAGCGTATCGGCGCGCTGTTCCGCCAGGCGTTGTGGCTCGCGCTTGCGCTCGGCCTCGTGTTGTTTGCCGGTGCGCGTCATGCCGGCTTGTTGTTGCAAGCGTTCGGCATCGACGCGCGCATTATCGACGACACGCAGAAATTTCTGCTCGCGATTTCCTGGGGTGCGCCGGCGCTGACCGGCTATTTCGCGCTGCGCGGGTTTTCCGAAGGTCTGGGTTTGACGCGGCCGACGATGTATTTCGGATTTCTCGGCCTCGTCTTGCTGGCACCGATTGGGTACGTATTGATGTATGGCGGATTCGGCTTGCCCGCGCGCGGCGCGCAAGGTTCCGGGATGGCCACGGCGCTCGTGTTGTGGCTGCAGCTGCTCGCGTTCGCGACGTACATCGCGCGCCGCCGTCATTACCTGCGGTTCGCGCCGTTCGCGCATTTCCAGTGGCCGCAGCCGCAAACGATATTCGACCTGCTGCGCTTGGGTGTTCCGATGGGCATCTCGGTGCTGATGGAAGCGAGTCTGTTCATCGTCGCCGCGTTGCTGATCGGTTCTCTCGGCGCGCAAGCCGTTGCTGGTCACCAGATCGCGATCAACGTTGCGTCCGTCGCGTTCATGCTGCCGCTCGGCATCGCGATGGCGACGACGGTGCGCGTCGGCCGCGCAGTCGGCGCCGGCGATCACGAGCAGGTGCGCGACGCCGGCTTCGTCGGCATCGCCACGTCACTGGCGACGCAGCTGCTGTCGTGCTCGATCATGGCTCTGTTCCCGCATGCGATTGCTTCGGCCTACACCGCCGATACGCAGGTCGCTGCGTTCGCGGCGCAATTGCTGCTGCTCGCCGCGGTATTCCAGTTTTCCGACGGCATCCAGGTCACCGCGAATGGCGCGCTGCGCGGCTTGAAGGACACTACCGCGCCGATGGCGATCACGACGCTCGCTTATTGGGGCATCGGCATGCCGGTGGGCTGGTGGCTCGCGTTCAGGGTGGGCCTCGGCGCGCGAGGTATGTGGATCGGTTTGATTGCAGGATTGACGGTCGCGGCGCTGCTGTTGTCGATGCGTTTTGCACGTCTCACGCGGCGGCAACGCGCGACCGTGAACCTTGCGGCATGACTTGAGACGCGTGCCGGCGGCCCCAGCTTTCGTGTAGGGTGCCGATTGGAGCATGGAGAGAGCAAATGGCGGACAAGAAACGCGGCATCATCGCCGGCTTTTTCATCGGCTTGTGGGATCTGTTGAATTTCACCAGGCGCCTCATTTTCAACCTGATCTTCCTGGTCGTCCTGATAGCGTTCTTCATTGCGTTGCGCAGCGGCGCGCCGAAGCTCGGCGAGCGCAGCGCACTCGTGCTCGATCCCAAAGGCGCCATTGTGGAACAGTATACAACCGAGCCGGTGCAGCGCGCGTTTTCGAGCCTGATCGGCGACAAGGCGAAGCAGGTGCAGTTGCGCGACATCCTGCGCGCGATCGACACTGCCGCCGCGGACAAACGCATCGAACGCATCGTGCTCAAGCCGGACGATATCGAAAGCGCAGGCCTGTCCACATTACGCGAGATCGGCGCTGCGTTGGAACGTTTCAAGGCCGCCGGCAAGCAGGTGATCGCCGTATCCGACGGCATGGACCAGCGCCAATATTATCTCGCGGCCCATGCGAACCAGATCCTGTTGCACCCGAATTCGATGGCAGGCGTCCTGCTCAGCGGCTTCGGCGCGTATCGCAGCTATTACAAGGATGCGCTCGACTGGCTCGGCGTCGACGTGCACCTGTTCCGCGTCGGCGAATACAAGTCCTACGCCGAACCGTTCATCCGTAACGATCAATCGCCGGAATCGCGTGAAGCGGACTTGTACTGGATGAACGGCTTGTGGTCGGGTTATCTCAAAGACGTCGCGGAAGCGCGGCATCTGGACGCGGGCAAGCTCGCCGAACTCATCGATCATTACGACGACGCAGTAAAAGCAGCCGGCGGCGACATGGCCAAGCTCGCATTGCAGAACAAACTGATCGATCAGCTCGCCACGCCCGATGAAGCTCGCGATCTGCTGATCGCGCAAGGCGTGAAGCAGGGCCACAGTTACCGCCACGTCGATTTTCAGGATTATTCGACATTGACTGAACGCGAATCCGCGCTCGACGTGCGTCCGCGCATCGCGGTCGTCGTTGCCGAAGGTGAAATTCTGTCCGGCGACCAGCCGCCCGGCACGGTCGGCGGCGAATCCACGGCGACGCTGTTGCGTCAGGCGCGCGAGGACGACAAGAACAAGGCGATCGTGCTGCGGGTGAATTCGCCGGGCGGCGATGCATTTGCGTCCGAGTTGATTCGCCGCGAAGTGGAGCTGACGAAGGCGGCGCACAAGCCGATCGTCGTGTCGATGGGCGACGTCGCCGCGTCCGGCGGTTACTGGATCTCGATGAACGGCGACCGCATCTTCGCGCAACCGACCACAATCACCGGCTCCATCGGCATTTTCGGCTTGTTCATGAACATCCCGAATACGCTGGCGAAAATCGGCGTGCACACGGATGGCGTCGGCACCACGCCGCTTGCCGACGCGCTGGATCCGCGCCGGCCATTGGATCCGAAAGTCGGCGATGTGTTGCAGAGCTTGATCAACAAGGGTTATCAGGATTTCATCGGCAAGGTTTCCGCGGCGCGGCACAAGCCGGAAAACGAAATCGATGCGATCGCGCGCGGACGTGTGTGGAGCGGCGAGCAAGCACTGCAACGCGGACTCGTCGATGAACTCGGCGGCCTTGGCGACGCGCTGACGGCAGCGGCGCAAGCCGCAAACCTCGGCACGAATTTCCGCGTGCATTATGTCGAGAAACCATTGTCGGCGTGGGAGCGTTTCGCGTTGAACTTGAGCAGCGATGGCGTCGCGCATGTCGCGCACGCGTTGCTGCCACAAATGCCGATCGGTCTGATCAATCAACCGGACATACGCAGCCAGCTGCGTCTGCTGCAATCGCTCGGCAGCGGCAAGCCTGGGGTGTTTGCGTATTGTTTTTGCGACTTGAGGTAGACGGACGTCGACGTGCCGCGCGGCACAGAAACTGCCGCGCTTCAGTGCCCATCCGCATCGTTCAACTGCTTGTCGAGATCGGCTTTGCGCTGATCCATGGTTTTCTGCACGTCTTTCGCTTTCTGCAAAGCCTTGACGTCGGCACTGAAGATGTTCGAATTCGGCAGCGGCGTGGCAGGCTGCGCGGCAGCGGTCGGCGCAGGCGGCGGCTCGCTCTTGCTGCACGCGGCGACGCTAGCGGCGATTGCGAGGAGCAGCACGGGTGCGGTTTTCATGGCGGTCTCCGGAGATTGCGGTACAGTTTGCGCCTGATTCATTACGAGCGACAAGGCCATGAACGCGAATCTCGCACGCTGGCGCCTGGATGGTCAAACTTGCCTGATCACCGGCGCAAGCAAAGGCATTGGTCTGGCGTGCGCGCGCGAGTTCGCCGCGCTCGGCGCGGACGTGCTGATGGTCGCACGCGATGAAGCACACCTGGAAACGGCGCGCGCGGAAGTTGCCGAGGAATTTCCCGAACGCGAGATTCTCGCGTTCGCTGCGGATGTAGCTGAACGCGAACAGCGCCTGGAAGTGTTCGACTGGATCGCGGACCTGGATTGCGCGTTATCGTTGCTCGTCAACAACGCCGGCACGAATCTACGCAAGAAGACGTTGGAATACACGGAAGAAGATGTGCGCGCGTTGATCGAAGTGAACGTGTTGTCCGCGTTCGAGATGTCGCGCCTTGCATATCCGCATCTGACTGAACACGCGAACGCGGCAATCGTGAACGTGAGTTCCGTTTCCGGGCTCACGCATGTGCGCACCGGCGCACCGTATGGCATGAGCAAAGCTGCGCTTGCGCAGTTGACGAAAAATCTCGCTTGCGAATGGGCCGCTGACGGCATCCGCGTCAACGCGGTCGCGCCGTGGTACATCCGCACGCAACGCACTGAACCGGCGCTTGCCGATCCGGACTACCTGGAAGAAGTGCTGGAACGCACGCCGATGGATCGCATCGGCGAACCGGAAGAAGTCGCGTCCGCAATTGCATTCCTGTGCATGCCGGCCGCTTCATACATCACCGGTGAAATCGTTGCCGTCGACGGCGGCTTCCTGCGCTACGGGTTCTAGAAACATCCATGGCCGAAAACGGCTAGTTCGGAATGCGCGGCGCTGCTAGGATTTGCGCCATGAGTGCATCGACGGCCATTGAAGCGCGCGTTTGCGAACAAGCACGCTTGACCCGCGATGCGCGTTTCGACGGCTTGTTTTTCACTGCCGTGCGTTCCACCGGCATCTATTGTCGGCCGATCTGTCCCGCACCGACCGCTTTGGCGCGCAACGTGGAATATTTTGCGAATGCGGCGGCTGCCGCGACGGCCGGGTACCGGCCATGTTTGCGTTGCCGGCCGGAAGCGGCACCGGGCACGCCGTTGACGCGTGCGCGCAGCGATCTCGTCGCTGCCGCATTGCGCATGATTGAAGCCGGCGCGCTGGATGACAGCACAATCGCGGCAATGGCACGACGTATCGGGGTCGGCGAGCGCCACTTGCGCCGGTTGTTCGTCGCTGAACTCGGCACCGGACCGCTGGAAATCGCCGCAACGCGGCGCCTGTTGTTTGCGAAAAAATTGCTGACTGAAACGACATTGCCGATTACGCACATTGCACATGCGTCCGGTTACGGCAGCTTGCGCAGGTTCAACGCCGCGTTCATTGCCGGTTATCATCGCGCGCCGCGTGCGTTGCGGCGCGAACAAAAGCCGGCGCCGGACAATGCATTGGCGCTGCGTTTGCCATACCGCGAGCCGTATGATTTCGCGGCTTTATTGAATTTCTTCTCGCGTCGCGCGATTCCCGGCATCGAAATTGTCGACGCGCAAAGTTATGCGCGTCGTTTTGCGATGGGTAAAACTGTCGGAACGTTGCGGGTAACGCAAATGCTGAACGAACCGGCGTTGGCATTGAGCGTGCAGTTCGAGGATACCGCGCAGTTACAAGCGATCTGTGCGCGCGTGCGGCGCATGTTCGATCTGGATGCCGATATCGCCGCAATCAACACGCAACTGCGAAGCGACGCACGCTTGCGCGCATGCGTGCGCAGAAACCCGGGCCAGCGTTTGCCGGGCGGCTGGGATGGTTTCGAGATCGCGGTGCGCGCCGTGCTCGGACAACAGATCAGCGTCGCCGCTGCGCGTACGTTCGCGATGCGCATGGTCGAGCGTTTCGGCACAGCGGTAAATTCGAAAAAAAATGGCGAAACAGCACACCTGTTCCCGACCGCGCAGGTGATCGCTGATGCGGACCTCACGACAATCGGCTTGCCACGCGCACGCGCGAACGCTTTGAACGCGATTGCGCGCGCGTTGTGCGACGGCGTCGTCAGCTTCAGTCCGGAACAATCTTTGGCGCAGTTCGTGGCCGGGTGGGTCGAATTGCCCGGCATTGGCGATTGGACCGCGCATTACATCGCGATGCGCGCGTTGAGCCACCCGGACGCATTTCCCGCCGCGGATCTGGTGTTGCGCAAGGCGGTGACGCCGGACGGTGCGCTCGCGCCGCTGAAAGATCTGCGCACGATGGCGGAAAACTGGCGGCCGTGGCGTGCGTATGCGGTCATGCATCTTTGGCGCAGCATGGGTTGAGTCGTAACATGGCGGACGTGTATTACGATTATCTCGATTCAGCGGTCGGCCGCTTGTTGCTCGTGTTGGACGGGCAAGGTTTGCGCCGCGTGCATTTCGAGAACAGCCGCCATCCGTTTCGGCTACGCGATGAATGGGAACGCGGCCCCGGCGCGCTGCACGAAGCGCGCGCGCAGCTCAAGGCGTATTTTGCCGGCAAGCTGAAAACATTCGACTTGCCGCTGGCGCCGGAAGGTTCGGCATTCCAGCAACAAGTCTGGCTTGAATTGTTGCGCATTCCGTATGGCGCGACGACGTCGTACGGCGACATTGCGCGCCGCATCGGCGACGCGACCGCGTCGCGCGCGGTCGGCGCCGCAAACGGACAGAACCCGCTCGCGATCATCGTGCCGTGTCATCGCGTCATTGGCGCGGACGGCAGCTTGACCGGCTACGGCGGTGGTTTGCCGATCAAGCGCTACCTGCTTGATCTGGAGCAGCAGAACTCGGCGTTTGCGCTGTCGCCTTGATATCTCGATCCGTTCTCCCTGAGCGTAGCGCCGAAGGCGCGGAGTCGAAGGGCGCTTTGCGTTTCGACTCCGCTCGCTGCGCGAGCTACGCTCAACGCGAACGGATCACGCGACTTCCGCCTGCTCGACGAATGCCGGATCGGACAGTTCGCGTTGCAGCTGGGCGTGATCGAGTTCTTTTTCCCATTTCGACACGACGATCGTCGCCACGCCATTGCCGATGAAGTTCGTCAGCGCGCGGCATTCGCTCATGAAGCGGTCGACGCCGAGAATCAATGCCATGCCGGCGACCGGCACGCTCGGCACGACGGCGAGCGTTGCGGCGAGCGTGATGAAACCGGCGCCGGTCACGCCGGAAGCGCCTTTGCTCGTCAGCATCGCGACCGCGAGCAGCGACAATTGCTGGCCAAGCGTCAATTCGATATTCAGCGCCTGCGCGATGAACAGCGACGCCATCGTCATGTAGATATTCGTGCCGTCCAGATTGAACGAATAGCCGGACGGCACGACGAGGCCGACGACTTGCTTGGAGCAGCCCAGGCGTTCGAGTTTTTCCATCAGCGGCACGAGCGCGGATTCCGACGAACTCGTGCCGAGCACGATCAGCAATTCCGCCTTGATGTAATTGAGGAAGCGGAAAATCGAAAAACCGGCCAGGTACGCGACCGCGCCGAGCACGACGACGACAAACAGCGCGGCCGTGATGTAGAACGTGCCGACCAGCGACGCGAGCTTGGCGATGCTGGCGATGCCGTACTTGCCGATCGTGAATGCCATCGCGCCGAACGCGCCGACCGGTGCCGCTTTCATGACGATATTGACCATGCCGAACAACACTTTCGAGGCTTCCTCCATCCAGCCGAGCACGACTTTGCCTTTCTCACCGAGGCGTGCGAGTGCGAAGCCGAACAGGATTGCCACGAGCAGGACTTGCAGCAGATCGCCGTTAGCGGTGAACGCGTCGCCGAACGTTTTCGGGATGATGTGCATGATGAAATCGACGGTCGATTGTTCGCCGGCCTGCTTGGCGTAGTTCGCGACCGCTTTCGCATCGAGCGTCGCAGGATCGACGTTGAAACCTTTGCCCGGTTGCACGACGTTCATCACGAGCAGGCCGATGATGAGCGCGAACGTCGAGACGACTTCAAAATAGATCAGCGCTTTGGCGCCGACGCGTCCGGTCTTCCTCATGTCGCTCATGCCGGCAATGCCGAGCACGACGGTGAGGAAGATCACCGGCGAGATCAGCATCTTCACGAGCGCGATGAAGCCGTCGCCGAGCGGCTTCAGCGATGAGGCCTTGAATGCATCGGCTGCTGCGCCCTCATCCGGCCACCGCCAGCCGGCGATGCCGCCGAGCAAAATGCCGATCAGCACCCAGAAATACAAATGACGCGCCAATGCTTTCATGACCCAGGCCCCACGCTTTCTGGAAGTCTAGCTGATGCAATTCGAGAGCGGCTGGCTGCGGCCGGACCGCTCAGCAATTGTCCAGTTGCTCTTCCAGCTCGCGTTGTTTGGGTTCCAGCACGGCGCGCTCGGCCCTGAAAGCGCGTTTGAGTTTGCGCTCGACGTCTTCGTATTGCTCGCGCAGATAACCGCAGGTCTGCTCCGGCGATGCTGGCGCGCAGATGTCCTGCACCGCGGTGAGTTGCGACGCGATCGCATCACGCGGCGACTTGCCGACCGGAATCGGGTTCACTCCCGGTGCGGAGATGCCGCTGCCGCCACCCGGGCCATAAGCCTGGCCCAGACTCTTGCCGGGAACCCCGAGCGCGCCGAGTGGCACATAGCGCACCAGCGGCGAGCCGCTTTCGCTGAAATACGTCGAGCCGTCTTCCGCGTTCTGGCAAACGAATAGCGGTGGCAGCGGCGCGCGTGGCGACGCCGGCTCCGCAGCAGGTTTCGCCGGCGCGGCGACTTCAGCTGTCGCGGCCGGCGCGGCGCCGGCTGGTGATACGGGCGCATCCGCTAAATGCAATTGCGACTCGCGCGTTGTCGCCGGACATGGACGATCCTGATAAGCGATGTCGCCTTTGGCATTGGTGCACTTGTATACGTCTTCCGCGGCAACAGCGGCGCTGGCGACAGCGAAGGCGGCAAATACGAAACGCGGTGTCATGAGTGCAATTGTACGCCCGCACTTGCGCGCAGGCGCCGGCCATTGCAATGCTTCGCATTCGGACACGGGACAAACCATGATCGAACTGTTCAGCGACACCAAGACCAAACCCACGGCAGCGATGCGCACGGCAATGGCGAACGCCGAAGTCGGCGACGAACGCGCCGGCGAAGACCCGACCGTGAATCGCCTGGTCGAACGTTGCGCCGCATTGCTCGGCAAGGAGGCGGCGTTGTACCTGCCGTCCGGCACGATGTGCAACGAGATCGCGCTCGCGGTGCATTGCAAGGCCGGCGACGAAGTACTGTGTGATGCGACGTCGCACATCATCGGTTTCGAAGGCGGAGGTCCGGCCGCGCTCGCCGGCGTAATGCTCAATCCGATCGCCGGCGCGCGCGGTATCTTTTCCGCTGACCAGCTGCGCGAAAAACTGCATCCGGACCGGCCGTACGCGCCGCGCCAGCGCCTGGTTGAAGTCGAACAGACTTCCAATCTTGGTGGCGGCGCCGTCTGGCCGCTGGCGACATTGCGCGAGATTGCGCATTCCGCGCACGCGGCTGGGTTGGCGACGCACATGGACGGCGCGCGCCTGTTCAACGCCAGCGTGGTCAGTGGCATTTCCCTCGCCGATCATGCTCGCGAATTCGATTCGGTTTGGGTCGATTTCTCCAAGGGCCTCGGAGCACCCGGCGGCGCGGTGCTTGCGGGCACGCGCGAGTTCATCAAGGAGGCGCAACGCTGGCAGTTGCGCATTGGCGGGGCGATGCGCCAGAGCGGCATCATCGCGGCCGCATGCGAATACGCATTGGATCACCACGTCGCGCGTCTGGCCGAAGATCACGCGAACGCGAAACGGCTCGCCGCGGGGCTAGCGCATATCGCCGGCTTGCGCATCGATGCGGCGACCGTGGAAACGAACCTCGTCTACTTCAGCGTCACGGCGCCAGGATGGGATGCGGAAAAACTTTGCGACGCCGTGCGCGCGCACGACGTGCGCATCGGCGCCATGGGCTCGCATACCTTGCGCGCCGTGACACATCTGGATGTGGACGCGGCCGGTATCGATCGGGCGTTGTCGGCGTTGCGCGAGGTATTGCGTTAGCGCGTGCGCTCCACGCCAACGGGCAGGCCAGCGATGCGCCGGTATTCGGCGCTGTCAAAACGCTGCGGATCGGCGAGCCATTGTTCGACCATCGGCGTGGCATCGTTGCCCCAGAACAGTTCGTCGCCGATACGCAGCGTCGGTACGCCGAACACGCCGGCAGCGAGCGCGCTGTCCGTATTCGCGCGCAATTGATTTTTCACGGCGACGGCGGCCGTTGCGGCATCGACATCAGCGATGCCGAGCGCTGCAGCAACTGACGCAAGTCCGCTCGCGCCAGCGCCGTCGCGACCATCGCGCCAGATGTGATCGAAAATCGCCTGGATCGATTCCCACGTCGTGCCCGCGGCAATGCACAGTCGCAGTGCCGTGAGCGGATTGAACGGATGCGTCGGCGGAAAACGCATGGGCACGCCCATCTGCTCGGCCTGCCACTGCACGAAGCGATAAGTGAACTCGCGCTTGCGCGGAACCTCCGCGGGCCCGAGCTGGCCGTGCGCCTTGAGCACAGCGCCGAACGCGATCGGCACCGGCGTGATCGCAAGCCGCGTGTGCCACTCGCGCACCTTGCGCAGCTGCAGGTACGAGAACGGCGAGATGAAATCGAAATACCAGTGGGCGGCGTCCGCAGGCTGGCTCATTCGAAATCGTCCGCAAAAATCCGGTCAAACAATGCGGCCGTATCCTCGAACAGGCCGAACGCGCTGAGTGCGTTGCCCGCAGTCGCATTGCCCGACGTCAACGAAAACGATTCCACAGCAAACGGCACGAAAGCGCTGGCCGAACGCGACAATGTGACGATCGCGCCATTCACATGATCGATCGCGGCCGGTCCGGCGAGCACAAAGCAACAATCGCTCGCGCCGCTGCCGATCGACGTCAGCGTGAACGTGGGCGCAAACGTGATCGCGGCAGCGTGCAGCATCACGCTGGCATCGTCGTAGACAAGCGCATAGAGCGAACCGCCGTCCGCGACGATTTGGCCGACCCGGCTGCTGCCGAGATCGTACGCGTTCTGCAGCGTGCCGCCGCTCGCGGAAAACGCGAGAAGCTGATCGCCG
>Ga0207674_10001641_pt1 | contig 28788 bp, 12 predicted proteins | sample KBSCornC72_FD_184303 | JGI IMG/M metagenome (GOLD analysis project Ga0207674, IMG submission 184303) | Corn rhizosphere microbial communities from Kellogg Biological Station, Michigan, USA - KBS Corn C7-2 (SPAdes) (version 2) | ecosystem: Host-associated > Plants > Roots > Rhizosphere > Soil ...
CTCGGACGGGGTCACGCTCCTGCGCCAGCTCGGCTTGACCGAAATCTCGTAGCTAGACTAGGCCGGCCCCGGGGGCGTAGTTCAGTTGGTTAGAACGCCGGCCTGTCACGCCGGAGGTCGCGGGTTCGAGTCCCGTCGCTCCCGTCTTCGAAGTCCCGTTCTCCGACGATGGCCAGCGCCGTTCCTTCAGCGTCGCCGATGATCTGGTCCGCCGCGGATCTGCGAGCGCTGGACGGGATCAACGTCGGACGTTCCGAGGTCGTGTATGCGTACGTGTCCTTGGAAGACGAACCGTCCGCCCTCGACGAGGCAGTGCTCGACGACGAGGAGCGGAGCCGATCGAGTCGCTTCATCCACCCTCGTGACCGCCGACGCTTCGTCCGCGCCCACGCGGATCTGCGGGTGTTCCTCGCCCACTGTCTCGGTGTAGAGCCGGCGACGGTTCGCTACGAGACCGGCGCCCACGGCAAGCCACGTCTCGCGCCGGCTTTCCCACCACTGGAGTTCAACCTGTCCCACTCGGAGGAACTGGGACTACTCGCCGTCGCTCGGGATGTAGCGGTCGGGGTCGACGTAGAGAAGGAGCGCACCTTGCCGGACGCTCTGAGCATCGCGGACGCGCACTTCACCACGGCGGAGGCAAAGAGACTTCGATCATTGCCCCTGTCCGAGCGGCGAACGGCCTTCTTTCGATACTGGGCGCGGAAGGAAGCGGTGATCAAGGCGGGTGGCGAAGGGCTCGGGCGCGCCCTCGACAGCTTCGAGGTCGACGGAACGCCCGGCGCTACGCAAGGGGTGATCCGATGGGCCGGCGAACCACGGTCCAGCACGGACTGGCTCTTGCGCGACCTGCCGGCGCCCGCCGGCTACGCAGCCGCCAGTGCGGTTGCCGCTGACGTGGGTGCCCGCGTGACGTGGCGGGAGCTCTCGATCGCGATTCCGGGAGGAGCGGCGACGTGACGGTGCGACACGACCTCGGTCCCTCGCCCGGCCCCGCCGTTCCGCTCGGTTGATGGCGCTCGCAGCTACCCTGCGCGGAGTCACGCCGGCCCCGGCACGGGCCTATTTGACCGATCACTGACCTCCGTCTACAAATTAGTAAAACGTTTGACTAGTTGATTAAAACTAGTCTTGGGGAAAAAGGAAGTTCTAATGGGGGAAGATCGGCATCCGCCGGTCAGAGGAAGGTCGTCGTCGACCGCCTGCGAGCAGTGTTGTTCCGTTCGGCTTCCGATCGCGGGTAGCGTGAGCATGACGTCTTACAGGCGGTCATTCCCTCTTCGTGGAGTCACGGCGTGACGCAGCCCGGCCAGATCCGCGTTGTCGACTCGTACGAGCTCTCGCCTACGCAGGAGGGGATGGTGTTCCACGGCCTCCTCGGCGAGGGAACCGGCGTGGACATCGAGCAGATCGTCTGCACCGCCCGCGGGGGCCTTGACGAGCCGGCGCTGATCGCGGCCTTTGGTGAGGTCGTGTCGCGACACGCCATCCTGCGGACGCGGTTTTCCCACGACGACGGCGGCCGCCCCGTCCAGGAAGTCGTCGAGACGGTCGAGATCCCGGTGGAACGACTCGACCTCACCGACGTCGATCCGTCCGAGCGGCCGCGGCGATTCGCTGCCGCTCTTCGCGCCGACCGGTCCCGAGGCATCGATCTCGGGCACGCCCCGGCGATGCGATTGCTGATCGTGAACTGGTCCGAGAACGAGCATCGCGTCGTCTGGACGTTCCACCACGCCCTGCTCGACGGCCGGTCGTTCCCGCTCGTCCTCCGCGAGGTGTTCGAGCTCGCAGACGCTTTTGCCGCCGGGCGAGAGCTCGACCTCCCGCTGCCGCGCCCCTACCGCGAGTACATCGAGTTTCTCCGCGGCCTCGATCTCGACTCTGCCGAGGCGTACTGGCGCGAATACCTGGCGGGCTTCACGGCGCCGACATCGCTTGTGGTCGACCGAGCCACGATCGACGACGACTTGGCGAGCGCCGTCCAGGGCGTGTCCGAACGGCGACTCTCCCGGGAGACGACGACGGCCCTCCGTGAGTTCGCCGCATCGCTAGGCGTCACGCTCAACACGTTGTTGCAGACGGCCTGGGCCATCCTGCTCCAGCGCTACAGCCAGGAGACGGATGTGGTCTTCGGCGCGACACGTGCGTGCCGCCGCTCCGCGTTTCCGGACGCGAACGAGATGATCGGGTTGTTCATCAACACGCTGCCGCTGCGCGTGAGGGTCGAGCCCGAACGTCGCCTCGACGAGTTGCTGACGGAAGTCCGGGCGCTTCAGGTCGGGTTGCGCGAGCACGAGCACACCCCGCTCGTGAAGGTCCAGGGCTGGAGCGACGTACCGAGGGGCCGTCCGCTCTTCGACACGATCCTCGTCTACGAGGAGAGCACGCTCGATACGACCCTGCGGACGCTCGATCCCGAGGGGTCCCGCCTCTCGTTCGCCTATCACGGCCAGACGAACTACCCGCTCGCCCTCATCGCATACGGCGACGACGAGATGCTGGTCCGGCTCGAGAACGACCGCCGGCGGGTCGACGACGCACCGGCGTCCAGGATGCTCGACCATCTCGTGACCCTCCTGAGCAGCATGCCCGAGCATGCGGAGCACAAGGTCCACGAGTTGCCGCTGCTCCTGGAAAGCGAGCGGAAAGCCCTCGAGGCGGAAACGGCCACGCCGACGTTCGCCTCCGATCGCTGCCTTCACGAGCGCTTCGAGGAGCGGGCGCGGTCGGCGCCGGAGCGTGTGGCAGCGGTTTGCGAGGGAGAGTCGCTGACCTACGGCGAGCTCGACCGGCGGGCGAACGGGCTGGCGTGGAAACTTCGGTCGCTCGGAGTTGGGCCCGACGTCCTCGTCGGGTTGCGGAGCGAGCGGTCACTCGACCTGGTGATCGCGATCCTGGGGATCCTCAAGGCGGGCGGAGCGTACGTGCCGCTCGACCCGGCCTATCCCCGGGACCGAGTCGACTTCATGCTGGCCGATTCCGGCGTTGAGGTCGTGGTCACGGAGAGCGGTTTTGCCGCGGACTTCGACTCGAACGGGGCGAAGCTCGTCCTGCTCGACGAGGATCGGGACGAGGCGGATGAGAAGCCGGACTCCGGCGTGGCACCAGGGAACCTGGCGTACGTGATCTACACGTCGGGCTCGACGGGCAAGCCGAAGGGCGTTCTCATCGGCCACGACAATGTCTCGCGCCTCTTCGACTCGACCGAGGACTGGTACGCCTTCGGAGAGGACGACGTCTGGACGCTCTTCCACTCGTACGCGTTCGACTTCTCCGTGTGGGAGCTGTGGGGCGCGCTGCTCTACGGCGGTCGTGTGGTCGTCGTCCCGTACTGGGTGAGCCGTTCGCCAGAAGCGTTCCGCGAGCTACTGCTGCGCGAGGGCGTCACAGTGCTCAACCAGACACCGTCGGCGTTCCGGCAGCTGATCCAGGCGGATGTCGAGTCCGGCCCACCGGTGGAGACGAATCTTCGGTACGTGATCTTCGGCGGGGAAGCGCTCGAGCTACCGAGCCTGCGACCCTGGCTCGAGCGACACGGCGACGAGCAGCCCCGGCTCGTGAACATGTACGGAATCACCGAGACGACCGTGCACGTGACGTACCGGCCGATCTCGCTGCACGACGTGGAGGTCGGTGCCGGGAGCGTGATCGGCGTCCCGCTGCCCGACCTGCGGCTGCGGCTCCTCGACCCGCACGGAGCGCCCGTGCCGACGGGAGTCCCGGGTGAGCTGTACGTCGGCGGAGCCGGCGTGTCGCGCGGGTACCTGGAGCGCCCCGACCTGAGTGCCCAACGCTTCGTCCCCGACCCTTTCCTGGGCGATGGGTCCAGGCTCTATCGGACCGGCGACCTGGCCAGACGACTCGAGAACGGCGACCTCGAGTACCTGGGCCGGATCGACGACCAGGTCAAGATCCGCGGATTCCGCATCGAGCTCGGCGAGATCGAGGCCATGCTCGCGCAGCATCCCGACGTGGCGGAGTGCGTGGTCCTCGCGCGTGAGGACCTTGGTTCCGACAAGCGTCTCGTCGCCTACCTCGTCAGCAGCAACGAGAGCGGCCCGCACGCCGAGGAACTGCGGAACCACCTCAGAGCCACGCTGCCGGAGTACATGGTGCCGGCCCATTACGTGCCACTCGGCACACTGCCGCTCACCGCAAACGGCAAGGTCGACCGCAAGGCGCTCCCGGCGCCGAACCTCGCCCGGGAGGACGGCCACAGGCCGTTCGTGGCGCCGCGGACGCCGACGGAAGAGACGCTCGCTGAAATCTGGGCGTCGGTGCTCGGCGTTCCGCGTGTCAGCGTCGACGACAACTTCTTCGAGCTCGGCGGCGACTCGATTCTCACCATCCAGGTGATCACGCGAAGCCGGCAGGCGGGGTTGCACTTCACGCCGCACGACCTGGCGAAGCATCCCTCCCTCGGAGCGCTCGCGGACGTCGTCGCGCCCGTGGCAGCGCCGCCGAGCACGGAGCCCGAGGAAGAGGACGGGCCGGTGGTGCCCACGCCGATCCAGAGCTGGTTTTTCGAGCAGCGGTTCACCAACCCGGACTACTGGAATCAGGCGTTTCTCTTCGAGGTTCCCGCGGACGTCGACGTCGAGATCCTCGAGCAGGCGCTGGCCCGCGTCGTGGCTCGCCACGACGCGCTTCGCCTCCGCGTGGTCGGGGACAGCCCCGAGCGGACGTTGGCCCACGATCCGAGCGCTCAGGCCCCCTCGATCGCGCGGATCGATCTCACCGGGACGGAGCGGCACGAGCGGGCGTCGGCCATCGAGACCGAGGCCGTCACGGCCCAGGCGGGGCTCCACCTGGAGCGCGGGCCGCTGCTCGCGGCCGTCCATTTCGACCTTGGCGAGGAACCCGGCCGCCTCCTCCTTGCCATCCACCACCTCGCCGTCGACGGAGTGTCCTGGAGAGTCCTGATCGAAGACCTCGAGGCTGCCTACCTCGCGCTCCAGGCGGGAACGCCGGTGGAGCTGCCGGACCCGTCGGCCTCTTTCCGGCGCTGGTCTCAGGCGCTGACGGACTACGCGGCGACGGCCGAGCCGGGCAAGTCGCTGGGAGCCTGGCGACGCATCGACGCGGTGGACGGCGCCCTGCCGACGGACGGCTCGGCGCCCGGCGAGAACACCGAGGCCGGGGCCCGGACCGCGACGGTGTCTCTGGACCGCGAGGAGACGCGGGCCCTGCTCCAGCAGGTCCCGGCGGCGTACCGGACGCAGATCAACGACGTCCTGCTCGCCGCACTGGCGCTGGCGCTCCGTGGCTGGACGGGCCGTGAGGCCCACCGGATCGACGTCGAGGGACACGGGCGAGAGGAATGGATCGGGCCGCTCGACGTGTCGCGGACGGTCGGCTGGTTCACGAGCCTCTATCCCGTGGCGCTCGATCTCGAGGGCGTCTCCGACGAAGGCTCGGCCGTGAAGCTCGTCAAGGAAGCGCTTCGCCGAGTGCCCGACCGGGGCCTGAGCTACGGCGTTCTCCGCTGGGCGTCACCGGATCCAGCCGTGCGCACAGAGCTTGCCGGCTGCCCACCGGCGGATCTGTTGTTCAACTATCTCGGCCAGTTCGATCAGGTCGTGGCGGGCTCGGAGCTGTTCCGGTTCGCCGATGAGCCGACGGGGAACTGGCACGGACCGGAGAACGAGCGCACGCACCGGCTCGAAGTGGTCGCCCTCGTGCGCGACGGGCGGTTCGAGGCCCGCTGGATCTACGGCGCCGAGCGCGACCGGCCAGAGGTCGTCGAACGCGTCGCCGGCGACTTCATACACGCACTGCGCCGAGTGATCGAGCATTGCACGGCGGCCGGAATCGGCGGCTACACCCCGTCCGATTTTCCCCTGGCTCGGATCGAGCAGGACGCCCTGGACCAGCTCCTCACGCGGCACGCCGACCTGGAGGACGTCTATCCCCTGTCGCCGATGCAACGCTTGTTCCTGTCGCTGGAGGCCGGAAGCGGCCAGGTCGGATTCGAGCAATGGGTTTTCCGCCTCGGCGGCCCGCTGGACTCCGCGGCGCTGCGCGAAGCGTGGGAGACGACCGTGGCGCGCCACGGGATCCTGCGAGCCGCCTTCGTCACCGACGTGGGGCACGAGCCGCTCCAGGTGGTGAAGACGCGGGTCGAAACCCCCTGGGTCGAGCTGGACTGGACGGACGTCGCCGACGCACAGACCAGGCTGCAGTCGTTCCTCGACTCCGACCGCGAGCGCGGCTTCGACGTTGGCGTGGCGCCTCTGAACCGCCTGACGCTCATCCGTCTGGCAGATGTCGATCACCGGCTCGTCTGGAGCACCCACCACCTGTACGTCGACGGCTGGTCGTGGCCGCTCATCTTCCGCGATGTCGGAGCGGCTTACGCGGCGCGCCTCGCCGGGGTGGCTCCCGAGCTCGGCCAACCCCGTCAGTTCGGCGACTACATCGGTTGGCTGACCGACGCCGCGCCCGATTCGCACCTCTTCTGGCAGGAGAGCCTCGAGGGATTCACGTCGCCGACACCGCTTCCCCGGGAGTCGGCGCCCGTGGCGGATGCCGAAGGGATCTGCGAGTCGTCCACCCGGTTGGACGCCCCCACCACCGCTGCTCTCCAGAGCCTTGCGCGTGCCCAGCGCGTGACCCTCAACACGGTCGTCCAGGGATCTTGGGCGATCCTGCTGAGCCACCTGAGCGGCCGGGACGACGTGGTCTTCGGCGCGGCGTTCTCCGGCCGTCCCCCCGAGCTCCCGGGCATCGAGACGCTGGTGGGACCGTGCGTGAACAACCTGCCGGTGCGCGTGCGGCTGGATGGAGAGCGCGCGATCGGAGACTGGCTCGCGGAGTTGCACGAGCTCAACCTGGAGGTCGCGCAGCATCAGTACGCCTCACCTGCGGAGATCCAGGAGTGGGCGGGCGTTCCGTGGAGGCTCCGCCTGTTCGACAGCCTGGTGGTCTTCCAGAACTACCTCGTCGACGAGGCCGTGCGCACGTGGGGCGCGGTCGACGTCGAGCCGTTGGTGGCGCCAGAGGCGACCAACTATCCATTGACCCTCACCGTGACGCCCGGAGACGAGCTGACCCTCAGGCTGCTCGGCCAGGCGAACGCATTCAGCGTCGAGTCCCTCGAGGCCGTGCTCGAAGCTCTCGTCACCGTTCTCTCGAGCCTCGCGCAGCGCCCCGACGCGCTGCTGTCCGAGATCGTTTCCTCGCTGCCGGCTTCGACGAGGGGCACGGCTGCCCCGGCAGCCGCTTCGCGAGAGCAGGCGCCGTACGTGGCTCCCGGCAACGAGATGGAGCGCACGGTCGCCGAGGTCTGGCAGGAGCTGTTCCAGCTCGACCAGGTCGGCATGGAGGACAACTTCTTCGATCTCGGCGGGCACTCGATCCTCCTGCTCCAGGCCCACGCGCGGCTCCGCGAGCGGGTGAGAGACGACCTGTCCGTCGTCGCGTTGCTCCAGTACCCGACCATCCGCTCTCTCGCCCGGTACCTCAGCGAGGGAGACACGTCGACCGCGGCGTTGGAAGCAGTCCGCGACCGCGCCCAGCTGCAGCGCCAGGCCCTGGCGCGAAGGCGAAGCCTCCAGGGGAAGCGGTAGCCCGTGTCCTATTCAGACGCTTACGACCCGAACGACGGCGTCGCGATCATCGGCCTCGCGGGCCGTTTCCCCGGCGCGCGAAACGTGGACGAGTTCTGGAACAACCTCGTCGACGGCCGCGAGACCCTCTCGTTCTTCGCGGACGACGAGCTCGAGCCCGCGGCGCGCGACGAGCTGGAGGCGCGCCGGCAGCCCAACTACGTGAGCTCCCGCGGGATTCTCGACGACATCGAGCTGTTCGACGCCGAGTTCTTTGGAATCACGGCGGCCGAGGCAGCCGTCATGGACCCCCAGCAGCGCGTGTTCATGGAGACGGCCTGGGAGGCGCTCGAGTCCGCGGGCCACGACCCCAGGACGTTCGCGGGCGGTGTCGGCGTGTTCGCGGGCATGAGCAACAACTACTACTTCCTCCAGAACCTCCTGTCGCGCGAAGACGTCACCGACATCGTCGGCTGGCTGACCACGATGATGGGCAACGAGAAGGATTACCTCGCGACGCGGGTTTCCTACAAGCTCGACCTGAAAGGGCCCGCGCTCAACATCCAGACCGCGTGCTCGACGTCCCTCGTCGCGGTGTGCACCGCGGTCCAGAGCTTGCTCAACTACCAGTGCGACCTCGCGCTCGCGGGCGGCATCTCGATCACCCTCCCGCAGAGGCGTGGGTACCTCCACCAGGAGGGCGGGATCACCTCGCCCGACGGTCACTGCCGCACCTTTGACGCGGACAGCGCGGGCACCGTCTTCAGCAACGGCGTCGGGATTGTCACGCTCAGGCGGCTGACCGACGCACTCGAGGATGGCGACACGATCTACGCCGTCATCAAGGGCGCCGCGATGAACAACGACGGCGCCGCGAAGGTGAGCTTCACGGCGCCCAGCGTCGAAGGCCACGCCGGCGTCATCACGCTGGCCCAGGCTCTCGCCGGGGTCGACCCGGACAGCATCTCGTACGTTGAGGCTCACGGAACGGCAACGCAGCTCGGCGACCCCATCGAGATCGCGGGGCTCACTCAGGCGTTCCATGCCGGGGGAGCTACGGCGGCCGGCACCTGTGGGATCGGATCGGTCAAGAGCAACGTCGGCCACCTCGACGCCGCCGCAGGAGTCACGGGGCTCATCAAGACCGCCCTGGCCCTCCATCACAAGGCGATCCCCCCGAGCCTCCACTTCACCGCGCCGAATCCGAAGCTCGATCTCGAGTCCACACCGTTCCGGGTCGTCACCTCCCTGCAACCGTGGCAGTCCCCCGAGGGCTCGCCGCGACGCGCCGGCGTCAGCTCGTTCGGCGTCGGAGGGACGAACGCCCACGTCGTCCTCGAGGAGGCTCCCGTCGGCACCGCGTCCGTGACCGATGACGACGAGCAGCTGATCGTCCTTTCTGCCCGATCGGAGTCGGCCCTCGACGAGGCGACGTCGAGGCTGCGCGACCATCTCGTCGACCACCCGGAGGATCCGCTCGACGACGTGGCGTTCACGCTGCAAACCGGCCGCCGGCGGTTCCCTCACCGCCGCGCCGTCGTGGCGAGGGGAACCGACGAGGCCGTCGAGCGGCTGGGCTCGCTGGACTCCGCCACGACGCTCACCGGCTCCAGCACGGTCGACGAAGCGTCGATCGCGTTTCTGTTCCCGGGCCAGGGCGCGCAGGCCGTTGGAATGGCGCGCGCGTTGTACGACGGGGATCCTGCCTTCCGCGCCGATCTCGACGAGTGCTCGGCGGTCTTGCGCCCCCAACTCGGACTGGACCTCCGCGACGTGCTCTATCCCGAGCCGGGCGGCGAAGCGGCGGCGGAACAGCAGCTCGCACAAACGGCGGTCACCCAGCCCGCCCTGTTCGTCATCGAGTACGCCCTCGCGATGGCGTGGCGCCGGCTCGGGGTCGAGCCCGAAAGCATGATCGGCCACTCCGTGGGCGAGTACGTGGCCGCGTGTCTCGGAGGCGTGTTCACGCGCGACGACGCGCTGAGGCTCGTCGCCGAACGCGCCCGACTCATGCAAGCCCTCCCCACAGGAACGATGCTGGCGGTCCGTGCGACCGGGGACGACGTGCGCGAGCTCCTGCCAGACGACCTCGAGATCGCTGCCGAGAACGCGCCGCGCCTGACGGTCGTCTCCGGGGAGACGGTGGCAGTCGAGCGTTTCGAGGCGCTCCTGGCCGAACGCGACCTGGTCGCAAAGCGGCTCGCGACCTCACACGCCTTCCATTCCGCGATGATGGACCCGATCCTCGACGCGTTCGCCGAGGTCGTGGCTTCCACCCCTCGATCGGCGCCAACGCTCCCGTGGATCTCGAGCCTGACCGGCGACTGGATCACGCACGAGCAGTCGCAGGACAGTGCCTACTGGGTGGACCAGGTACGCCGTCCCGTCCTCTTCGCGAAGGGGATCGCGCGGCTCCTGGAGGAGGATCCCGCTCGGGTGACGCTCGAGGTCGGGCCGGGACGACAGCTGACAGGCCTGACGAAGCAGTCCGTCCCCGATCGTCTCGGCGTCGTCACGCTCAGAGGAGAGGAAGGCCCGTCGTCGTTGCTGCTCGCCGCCGGGCAGCTCTGGATCGCCGGCGCCTCGCTCGACTGGAGCGCTTTCCACAAGGACGGCCGAAGAAGCCGTGTTCCGCTTCCGACCTATCCTTTCGAGCGCAAGCGCCACTGGGTGGATCGCGCCGCAGACGAGCCGGTGGCGAGCATTCCCGGCCCCGCTGTCAACCACGATTCTGACGAGGAAGAGATGCCAGTCACGACAAACGCGCCTGCAACCGGACGAAGAGACGCACTGGTCGACCGCCTACGAAGCCTGTTCGGCGACCTATCGGGCCTGGACCCGGCGAGCATCGACACGGGAGCCGCGTTTCTCGAGCTCGGCCTCGACTCGCTCGTCCTGACGCAGGCGGCGCTCCTGCTCCAGAAGACGTTCGACGTGAAGATCTCGTTCCGGGAGCTGCTCGAGGAGCTCTCGACGATCGACGCTCTCGCCGCCCACCTCGACGGTGTCCTCCCGGCCGAAGCGGTGCCGGTTCCGGCGACCCAACCGGCAGTCACCGCGATGCCGGCCGGCCCGCGTGCGACGGACGGCGCGTCCGAAGCCGCGTCCGGCGGGGCGGTGGAGAGGTTGATCGCCGAGCAACTCGAGGTCATGCGCCAGCAGTTGGAGATGCTCCGCGGCGCCGGCGTTCCGACGACCGCGCTACCCGCGCCGCAGGACGGCGCCGCAGCCGTCTCCGCGGTGACGACACCCATCCCGACGGCCGAGCCCGCAGCCGCCGAGCCCGCGGCTCCCGCGGAGCCGGTGACGGGCTTCGGCCCGTACCGACCGCCGGCGAAGGCACCAGCCGGCGGCCTCACGACCCGGCAGGAGCAGGCGGTGAACGCCCTCGTCGAGCGGTACACGCAGCGCACGGGCGGCTCCAAGAAGTCGACGGCGGCGCATCGGTCTCATCTCGCCGATCCCCGTTCCGTCGCCGGGTTCCGCCTCGCGTGGAAGGAACTGGTGTACCCGATCGTGACCGTCCGTTCCTCCGGCTCGCGGCTGTGGGACGTCGACGGGAACGAGTACGTCGATCTCACCAACGGCTTCGGGACGATCATGTTCGGCCACAACCCTGCCTTCATCCGCGAGGCGTTGCAGGCGCAGCTCGACCAGGGGATCGAGACCGGTCCCCAGACGCCGCTCGCCGGTGAGGTCGCCGCCCGGGTCGCCGCCATGGTCGGAATGGAGCGTGTCGCCTTCTGCAACACCGGATCCGAAGCGGTCACCGCCGCGGTACGGGTGGCCCGCACGGTCAGCGGCCGGGATCGAATCGCAGTCTTCGGCGGCGCCTACCACGGGATCTTCGACGAGGTCCTCGTTCGATCCGCGGGGGCTCGCTCGATGCCCATCGCCCCCGGCATCCCGACGAGCATGCTCGACAACGTCGTCGTCCTCGACTACGCGAGCCCCAGCTCGCTCGACTACCTGAAGGCTCACGGCGACGAGCTCGCGGCTCTCCTCGTGGAGCCGGTCCAGAGCCGCCGTCCCGACCTGCAGCCGCGCGAGTTCCTCCAGGAAGTCCGCCGCCTGACAGCGGCCTCGGGCACGGCACTCGTCTTCGACGAGCTCGTCACCGGGTTCCGTTCCCATCCCGGCGGAGCGCAGGCGATCTTCGGCGTCCGCGCCGACATGGCCACCTACGGCAAGGTCATCGGCGGAGGCCTCCCGATCGGGCTCGTCGCCGGTCGGCACGAGTACCTGGACGCGCTCGACGGAGGGGCTTGGGAGTACGGCGACGACTCGATCCCCGAAGTCGGCGTCACCTTCTTCGCGGGCACGTTCGTCCGTCATCCACTCGTCCTGGCGGCCGCGCGTGCCGTGCTCGACCAGCTCGAGGAGCAGGGGCCCGATCTCCAGCGCGACCTCAACCTCCGGACGACGGCGTTCGCCTCTCGCCTGGAGTCCCACGCGCGAAGCGTCGGGGCCCCGGTCCGAATCAGCCATTTCAGCTCCTGGCTCTGCGTCGACTTTCCACCGGACGTTCCTCACACCGGGGTCTTCCACGCGATGATGCGCGACCGCGGCGTGCACGTCTGGGAGGGCCGGTGCTGGTTTCTCACGACCGCCCACACCGATGCCGACCTCGAGCTCGTCTTCGCCGCGTTCCGGGACACCCTCGCCGAGATGCAAGCCGGCGATCTCCTCCCGGGCGGCGCCGAGCCGCCGGTCCCCGGGGCCCGTCTGGGGCATGACGAGGAGGGTCGTGAGGCGTGGTTCGTCCCCAATCCGGACCGACCCGGCCAGTACCTCCAGGTCGAGGAGGCGGCAGCCGCCAGTGGCTGAGTCCCGCCCTGTGTTGCGTCCCGTCGACTTCGACCCGTTCGCGACGGCAGCCACGCGAGAGGTGCGCCTTCCGCTGACCGAGTCGCAGAGCGAGATGTGGACTGCAGCCGCGATGAGCCGCGAGGCCAACTGCTCGTACAACCAGTGCTTCGCGTTCACGTTCCAGGGCCCGTTGCGGGTCGACTCCTTGCGCGCCGCGCTCGGTCAGGTGGTTGCGCGGCACGACGCCTTGCGGGCCGTCATCGCTCCCGACGGCGCCGACCAGACGCTGCGGCCGCCCTTCTCCGTCGAGCTGCCGCTCACCGACATGTCGAACCTCGACTCGGACGCGCGCGAACGTGAATGGGAGCGCCTGCTCCAGCAGGAGTGCGAGACGCCGTTCGACCTGGCCGAGGGCCCGCTCATCCGGGCTTTTGCGGTGCGCGAGTCCGCGGAGCAGCACCGTTTCGTCCTCACCGCACATCACATCGTTTGCGACGGGTGGTCGTCGGCCGTCCTCTTCTCGGACCTCGGGCAGCTCTACGCGGCCGACCGCGTCGGTATTCCGGCGCAACTCGGCCCCGCCGCGTCGTACGAGGAGTACGTCGCCGAGCACATCAGCCACGAGCGAGTCACCGCGGCGGCTGCGGACGAGGAGTACTGGGCTGCGCAGTATCCCGACGGAGCACCTGTCCTCGATCTGCCCCTCAGCGGGCCCCGCCCCCCAACGAAGACATATGGCAGCGGCCGCTTAGACCTGCAGATCGACGAGGAGTTGTACGCCGCGATCAAGCAGACTGGAGCACGATCCGGCGCCACGCTCTTCGCAATGCTGCTCGCCGCGTACGAGGCCCTCGTGTGCCGCCTCTCCGGCCAGTCGGATTTCGTGGTCGGCGTTCCCTTCGCGGAGCAGCCTCAGCTCGAGAACTCCACGCTCGTCGCCCACTGCGTCAACACCGTCCCGTTGCGAGCGCGCCTCGACCCAGCGGCCCCTTTCACCGAGCACCTTCGCACCGTCCGTGACGAGCTCGCCCAGGCCCAGGATCACTCTCGGCTCACCTTCGGGAGCCTCGTGCGCCGGCTGCAGGTTCCCCGTGACCCGAGCCGCACGCCCCTGGTGGGGATGACGTTCAGCATCGACAAGATCGGTACCCCATTCGACTTCGGCGACGTCACCATCACGTCGCTGACCACGCCGAAGTCGTATTCGAATTTCGAGCTCCAGGTGAACGCGGTCGACAGCGGCTCGGACCTCTTGCTGGAGTGCGATTACAACGCCGATCTCTTCGACGAGCCGACCATTCGCCGCTGGCTCTCGCACTACGAAACCTTGCTCCGCGGCGTCGTAGCCCGGCCGGATGACGCCGTCGCGGGTCTCCCCCTCGTTTCGGAGGATGAGCGAAGCTCATTGCTGGGTGAAGGCGTTTCGGTGTTCGAAGCCGCTGGCTGCCTGCACGAGAGGTTCGAGGAGCGGGTGCGACTCGGGCCGGACCGGGTGGCGGTTGCGTGCGATGGGGAGTCGTTGACCTACTCCGAGTTGAACCAGCGGGCGAACGGGTTGGCGTGGCGGTTGCAGTCGCTGGGCGTGGGGCCGGACGTTCTCGTCGGGCTGCGAACCGAGCGCTCGCTGGATCTCGTCGTCGGGGTGCTCGGGATCTTGAAGGCCGGAGGGGCGTACCTACCGCTCGAGCCGGCGTATCCGCAAGAGCGCGTGCAGTTCATGTTGGACGACTCGGGCGTGGAGGTGGTGGTGACCGAGACGGCGTTCGCGTCGGATCTGGAGTCGACGAGCGCGAGGCTCGTCCTGTTGGATCGCGAGCGGGACGAGGCCGAACAAGCGCCTGACACCGGGGTGACGCCCGAGAATCTCGCCTACGTCATCTACACGTCGGGCTCGACCGGTAAGCCGAAGGGCGTCTTGATTAGCCACTCGAACGTGACGCGGCTGTTCGACGCGACCGAGGGCTGGTTCGAATTCGGGCCGGACGACGTCTGGACGCTGTTCCACTCGTACGCGTTCGACTTCTCCGTCTGGGAGCTCTGGGGTGCGTTGCTCTACGGCGGCCGGCTGGTCGTCGTTCCCTACTTGGTCAGCCGCTCGCCGGAGGACTTCCGTGAGCTGCTCCTACGCGAGCAAGTGACCGTCCTCAACCAGACGCCGTCGGCGTTCCGGCAGCTGATCCAGGCAGATGCGGACGCTGGCCCACCCGCGACAACGGCCCTTCGCTACGTGATCTTCGGCGGCGAGGCGCTCGAGCTCGCCAGCCTCAAGCCCTGGATCGAGCGGCACGGCGACCGGCAGCCCCAGCTCGTGAACATGTACGGGATCACCGAAACGACCGTCCACGCCACCTACCGGCCGATCACTCTCGACGACCTCGAGAGCGGTACCGGGAGCGTGATCGGCGTACCGATCCCGGACCTGCGGCTGCTGCTGCTCGACCCACATGGAGCACCCGCGCCGGTCGGCGTGCCCGGTGAGATCCACGTCGGAGGCGCCGGCGTCGCCCGGGGCTACCTGAACCGTGACCAACTGACTGCGGAACGCTTCCTTCCCGACCCCTACAGCTCCAACGGCGGCAAGCTCTACCGGAGCGGCGACCTCGCTCGCCGGCTCGAGAACGGCGAGCTCGAGTACCTCGGCCGCATCGATGACCAGGTCAAGCTCCGCGGCTACCGGATCGAGCTGGGCGAAATCGAAGCCGTTCTCACAGGGCACCCCGACGTCACCGAGTGCGCCGTCATCGCCCGAGAAGACATTCCCGGCGACAAACGCCTCGTCGCCTATGTCGTCGCCGACCGAGCCACGACCGACGACCTCCGCACGCACCTCAAGCGCCACCTCCCCGACTACATGATCCCGGCCCAGTTCACTCAGCTCCCCAAGCTCCCCCTCACGGCCAACGGAAAGGTCGACCGCAACGCACTCCCCGCCCCTGATCACGAAGCATCCGGCGCAAGGGCGCAGCACGTGGCTCCGCGCACGCCCACCGAGTCCCGCATTGCGGCCATCTGGGGCGAAGCGCTCGGGATCCCCTCCCCGGGGATCCACGACAATTTCTTCGAGGTGGGCGGCCACTCGTTGAAGGCCGCCGAGATCGTTACGAAGCTGCGCTCGGCTCTGGAGGTCGACGTGGGGATGCGGCACCTGTTCGAGCAGCCCACGATCGCCGGGCTGGCGGAGATCGTCGACGTCCTCGCCGTCGCAGCTGCGGGTGGGGCGCCTGACGGGAGCGAGCGCGAGGAAATCGAGATCTGATGAGCACGGCCAGCTTGCTGTCGACGCTTCGTGAACGCGGTGTGCGGCTCTCGGCCGAGGACGGCCGGCTCAAGTGCGATGCCCCCCCGGGAATCCTGGACGAGGGGCTACGCGCGGAGATCGCAGCCCACAAGGAGGAGCTCCTTGCCCTCATCGCCGGGGCCGACACGGTCCTGAGCGCGCCGCGATCGCTGGTGCCCCTGAAACCGACCGGCGAGCACCCTCCGCTCTTCGCCCGACCGGGCCACAACGGAGACGTCTTCTGCTATCGCCCCCTGGCTACGCATCTCGACCCGCACACGCCGCTCTACGGCGTCGAGCCAAAGGGTGTAGACGGCAGCCCGACGCCCGAGACGGTCGAGGAGATCGCGGAGTACGAGGTTGCGCAAATCCGTCTCTTCCAGCCCGAGGGGCCGTACTACATCGCGGGTTACTGCGCCGGCGGCACCGTCGCCTTCGAGTCGGCGAGGCAGCTCGCCCAGGCGGGAGCGGACGTGGCGCGGCTCTTCCTGTTCGGCAGCCCCTTCCCCACCGTCTACCGCATCGGCCGGGTGCGTTCGTACCTGCGCACTCAGAACTACCGGGTGAGGCGCCACACGGCCGACGCCACAGCGGGCTCCCTCGCCGAGGGTGTCGAATACGTCCGCAGCCGCGCGCGTGGGCGCATGGCGGCGTCGGGTGAGCGCCTCGACCCGGCGCTCGCGGAGAACAGACGCCGCCTCGAAGACGCGACGCTGGCTGCCGTCAAGCGCTACGAGCCGGGGTTCTACGCCGGGCGGGTCGACCTCTTTCTGCCCAGCGAAGCCTGGCGCCGCTCGGGCGACCGGCCCGACGACTGGAGGCGCGTAGCCGGGCAGGTGGTCGAGCATGTGGGGCCGGACCGATGTGATGGGGACGACATGCTGCTCGAACCGCATGTGCCTGCCCTGGCCGCTCTCTTGAATCAGGCGTTACGCGACGAGGAGGAACGACATGCAACTGGCTGATCAGATCGACCGCCGCGAGGGCCTCAGCCGCGACGAGTTCGAACGCGAGTATCTCCGGCCTCTCAAGCCGGTGATCCTGACGGACGCGATTTCCCACTGGGGCGCTCTGGGGCGCTGGAGCACCAACTTCTTCAAAGAGCAGTACGGCGACCTGCAGGTCGAGGTCGACGGCGAGTCGATGACCCTGGGCGACTTGATCGACCGCGTCGAGGCGTCGACGGAGGACAACCCCGCACCGTACTTGCGCAACCAGGCCCTGGCCGAATGGCCGCCGGAGCTCTCCGCCGACGTGTTCCCGATGCCGGATTGCTCACAGCCGAACTGGCTCGAGAGCCGCGCCTTCCCGAAGGGACAGCAGCTCTCGTCCGTCGAGGTCTACATCGGAGGCCGGGGCGCGCAGTTCCCCATCCTCCACTACGACGGCCTGCACACCCACGCCTGGCTGATGCAGCTCTACGGCGACAAGGAATACATCGTCTTCAGCCCCGAGCAGACCAAGTTCATGTACCCGCAGGATGGCATCGGGTCCAACAAGTCACGGATCCAGGACCTGCTCAACCCCGACCTTGCGGAGTTCCCGCTCTTCGACCAGGCCGAGGGTTTCCGGTTTTCACTTCATCCGGGAGAGACCCTCTTCGTGCCGTCCGGCTGGTGGCACACCGCTCGCATCTTGAGCCCGTCGGTGACGGTTTCGATCAACAGCGTGAATCGCGCGAACGCCGCGTCATTCCGGCGCGACTATTCCGAGGCGCTCGCGGAGAGGTCGAGCGTGCTTGGTTACGTGGCCCAGGCCGGGTTGCTCTTCGGACAGACCACGCGACTCTTCGAGCTCAAGCAACTGAGTCGCCGTTGACTTCGGAACCCGGTGCATGAGGTCAGACCCGAGCCACGCAACGTTTCGTGCCGGGGACCGCGTAGCCGTACGGTCGCCTGAAGAGATACTCGCAACGCTCGATGCCGACGGCACGTTGGACGGCATGCCGTTCATGCCCGAGATGCTGGAATGGTGCGGGAAGTCATTTCGCGTCGAACGCCGCGCAGAGAAGACGTGTGTGGACGTACCACGTCCTGAATACGCAAATCGACGTTTCCCCGAGAACGACACCGTGTTCTTGGACGAGCTCCGGTGCGACGGAAGCGCGCACGACGGTTGCAAGCGAGGCTGCAAGTTCTTCTGGAAAGAGGCGTGGTTACGCCCCGCTGACTCCCCGGACACCTCGCCCCGGACCGTTGAGCAAACCGGAGGCGACGAGTTGCTTGCGCGTTTGAAGACGAAGGTCGACGAGGGCCGCTATTTCTGCCAATCCACCGAGCTCTTCAACGCCACGGAGGAGTTCCCCGGGAACAAGCAACTGTGGCGTGTTCGGATCATGTGGCGGCAGATCCGAAACGGGGATCGTGCCGTGACGGAGACCCTGAGGTTGTGGGCGGTGTGGTTCTGGCAAAGGCTGCTCGACCGCGTGCACGGTCACGAGTGGCTGCGTGGGCCTCACGAACGGGCGCCCGTTGTGTCGTTGAATCTCCAGCCGGGCGAAACCGTTCGTATCAAGAGTCGTTCCGAGCTGGAGGCGACTCTCGATCGCAAGAAGACAAATCGGGGCTTGAAGGTTTGCGCCGAGATGACGAGATGCTGCGGCGGACAAGCCGAGGTTCGAGATCGTGTCGACCGGTTGATCCACGAACGGACCGGCGAGATGATCGAGCTCAGCAACACCGTGTCGCTGCGGAACGTTCGCAAGAACGGAACGACGATGCCCGATTCGCAGTGTCTGTGCGCGAAGGAGACAGGCGACTGTCCGCGAGGCGAGCTGATGTATTGGCGGGAGATCTGGCTCGAGCGAGCGAGCGGTGCGATGCCCGAACGGGCTTGACTGACCTCCCGGGCTTCGCGGGCGTTCACTCGGGTTCACGATCTCACCCCCACGTCGGGTCTCATCTTCTTTTTAGGCTCGGCTCAGGGCGCTCTTAACGGCCGGGGCTACTTCTAAGCGGGACAAACCCCGAAAAGGAGTCCCGCGTGTTCTACCTCACCTACATGCTCTCCGAGCTGCGGCGCCGCAAGGGACGCACGCTGCTTACGGCGCTCGGCCTCGGCGTCGGCGTCGGCCTCGTCGTCACCGTGACCGCCCTCTCGAAAGGGCTCGACCGCGCTCAGGCACAGGTGCTGAAGCCGCTGACCGGCGTCGGTACCGACATGTCCGTCTCGCGCCCGATCTCCGTCCCCACCTCGAGCTCGAACGGCGGCGGCCCCGGCTTCCCGCGGCTCTCCGACAAGGAGCGGGAGGAGCTGCAGAAGGAGAACGGCGGAACGCGGCTCGGGCTCCGCAATCTGGGCGAGCCCGGAGCCCACTTCACCCGCGACTCCTTCCTCTCGACGTCGCAGCTCTCGTTCCCGGCCTCGAAGGTGAAGACCGTCTCGGGCATCGACCACGTCGACTCGGCGGCAGGCGGGCTGACCCTCACCGCCCTGCACGTCTCCGGCACCGTGCCCAAGCAGCAGGACCAGGGCGGCGGTGGAGGCTTCGGCGGCCCGCCCACCGGCGGGCAGCAGGGCCCGCGCTCGATCAACTTCGACTCGCTCACGGTCTCGGGCGTCGACCAGACGCAGAAGGCACTGGGCGCGATCACGGCGGGACAGATCTCGAGCGGTCGCTACTTCTCACAGGGCTCGAAGCGCGAGGCGATCCTCAACATCAGCTACTCCCGCCGCAAGGGCATCGGGCTCAACGACAAGGTCACGCTCGGCGGCAAGAAGTTCACCGTCGTCGGGCTCGCCAGGACGCCGATCGGCGGCCAGGCCTCGGACGTCTATGTGAAGCTCGCGCAACTGCAGAAGCTCTCCGATCGGGCCGGACGCGTGAACACGATCTACGTGCGCGCCGACTCGGCCGACAAGGTCACGGGCGTCGCCAAGGCGATCCGCTCGAGCTTCGCCGGCTCGTCCGTGACGACGGCGAAGGATCTCGCGAAGCGCGTCTCCGGCTCGCTGGTGGACGCGAAGAACCTGACCAAGAAGCTCGGCGCCGCGCTCGAGCTGGTCGGACTGCTGGCAGCGGTCCTGATCGCCACGCTGCTGACGCTCTCGTCGGTCGCGAAGCGAACCCGTGAGCTCGGCACGCTAAAGGCGGTCGGCTGGTCGCAGAAGCTCGTCGTCCGCCAGGTGACAGGCGAGTCGCTGCTGCAGGGCCTGCTCGGCGGCGCGGTCGGCGTCATCCTCGGAATTGCAGGGGCCCTCGCGATCGACGCCATCGGCATCGACCTCAAGGCGACCGTCGCCTCGGCCACATCGAACGGCCCCGGCTTCGGCTTCGGGCCCTTCGGCCAGGGAGCCGTCGACAACGCCGGCTCGACCGTCGTCTCGCTCAGCGCTCCGCTCAGCATCGGCCTCATCGTCGCCGCCGTCGCGCTCGCGACTCTGGGCGGCATCGTCGCCGGAGCACTCGGCGGCCTGCGTGCCGCGCGGCTGCGGCCGGCTGAAGCCCTCCGCACCATCGAATAAGGAGAACGACATGACCGTTACCAACCTCGACCCCCAGCTGATCTACTCGCTCCAGGGGATCGGCCGGCTCTACGGACAGAACGGCAACGAAGTGCACGCCGTGCGCGACGTCGACCTCGAGATCGCGCGCGGCGAGTTCCTCGTCATCGTCGGCCCCAGCGGGTCCGGGAAGTCGACGCTGCTCCAGCTCCTCGGCACTCTCGACCGGCCGACGAGCGGCCAGATCGACTTCGAGGGCCGCGACCTCGCGAAGCTCGGCGATGGTGAGCTCGCCGAGCTCAGGCTGGGATCGATCGGCTTCGTCTTCCAGCAGTTCAACCTCATCCCGACGCTGACCGCCGCCCAGAACGTCGAGGTCGCGCTCGCTCCGGGCAGCCTCGACGGCGAGGCACGCCAACAGCGGGTTACCGAGCTCCTCGAGTCGGTCGGGCTCGGCGGGCGGGCCCATCACCTCCCGTCGCAGCTCTCCGGCGGCGAGCAGCAGCGCGTGGCGATCGCGCGCGCCCTCGCGAACGGCCCCCACGTCCTGCTCGCCGACGAGCCGACCGGGAACCTCGACACCGCGACCGGCGAGGAGATCATGGCGCTGCTCAAGGAGCTCTCAACCGACAGCGGCCACACCGTCGTCCTGATCACGCACGACGTCGAGATCGCGGCGGAGGCTCCTCGCGTCATTCGAATGCAGGACGGGCGGCTGCTCGCCGCCGCCGAGAAAACAGCCGAGCAGGAGGCGCGGTCGTGAAACCCCTCGTGCTGATCAGCCTCCTGGCAGCGGCGGTCTTCCTAGTCGCGGGGTGCGGGTCGAACAAGAAGAACGCCGGCACTGCATCGCAGAGCGGAGAACCGCCACAGCTGAACCAGCGGGCATTCGCAAAGTTCCAGCAGTGCCTCGAGGACCACGGCGTGACTCTGCCGAACGGCCGCCCCCAGGGCCAACCCCGGCAGAGGCCGACCTTCGATGCCAAGACGCAGGAGGCTTTCCAGGCCTGCCGCCAGTACCTCCCGGCGCCACCGCAGGGGAGATTTGGCGGGCAGGGCTTCAACGGCCAATCGGGTTAGATCGCCTCGCCGCTTGGCGTGCGGTCGCCGTCGGCGCTACGCCGGGACCGGAGTGCCGGCCGCCAGCGCGGCGGGAAGCTCGTCGCGCGACTGGACTCGCAGCTTGCGGAAGACGCTCGTGAGGTGACCCTCGACCGTCCGTGCAGTGACGAAGAGCGTCTGGGCGATCTCGCGGTTCGTGAGGCCCGTGCTGGCGAGCTCGGCGATCCGACGTTCACTGGCTGTGAGCGAGTCGAGCCCCGTCAGCACGACCCGGCGTGGGCGGGCTCCAGTGGCGCGGAGCTCGGCCTCGGCACGTTCGGCGAGAGGCCCAGCTTCGGCGCGGTGGGCGGCGTCGAGTGCCTCGCGGAGGAGCTCTCGCGCCTCCGTTCGCCGGTTGCGCCGCCGCAGCAGGGCGCCGAGATCGGCGAGGGCGCGCGCTCTCTCCAGGCGGGCATCGCCAAGCTCGAAGGCCTCGATCGCCTCGCGAAGCAGAAGCGCTCCACGGTCGCCGCCGGCGACGACGCCGGCCGCACGCTTCGCGACACCTAGCGCTCGTGGCGCGCCGAAGGCCTGCGCGAGCTCGAGTTCCTCCTCTGCAAGGCGCGCTGCCGATTCGCGGTCGCCGAGTTCGAGCTGCGCGAGCGCCGCCTCCGAGCGCCAGGGGAGGTAACTCGGACAGGTCACGATCGATCGCGTCAGATCTGCGCCGAGGCCCAAGAAGTCCTCCAGCCCTTCCGCGACCCGTCCTTGTGCGACGCGTAGACGTCCGCGGGCGAAGCGATGGCCCCAGGCCGAGGCAAATCCGCGCTCGGCCTCGGGATCGAGCGCCACGAGCACCTGCTCCGCGTCGTCGAGCTTGCCCTGCTCGACGAGCACCTTGACGAGCAGCGTGCCGTTCATGACGCGGTACATGGACGGTGCGGGGAGCGCAGCGGCGGCAAGCGCCGTTCGGGCATCTCCCTCGGCGGCGTCCAGGTCGCCCCGTCGGAGAGCAACCCAGCCTCGATCTCGCAGGCCAACGGCGAGCCGGCCGCCGTCTCCGGTCACCCGCGCCTGGGCGATCGAGCCCTCGAGCAGCGGCCGCAACTGCGCATACCGCTCGGCCAAGAGCAGCGAGAACGTGATGTGGGAGAACCAGGCTGCGAACGAGAACCACGGCGCGCTGTCCGCGGCCGGTCGCGCGCTGCCTTCGGCGGAAAGCGCCCTGGTCGCGAGATCGGCGCCGGTCTCGGCGGGCTCGTTCGTCAGGACGGAGACGAATGCGGCCGTAGCCACCACGTCTGGCGGCGCCGCGGGATCGCCGGCTGCACGCTCGCGCAACGTCTCACGGCGGAGGGGCACTGAGCGTGCGGTCACGGGGTCGTTCAGGGCGGGCAGGACGGCTGCGGCCTCGAGCTGGAGCGCGAGCTCGACATGGGAATCGATCGCCGACGACGTGCGATCGAGGACTTCGACCGCCTCCGTGTAGCGCTGGGCACGGCTGAGCGCGTGCGCCAGCACCATCGCAGCCTCAGCGGCTGCTTCGGCGTTCGGCGCAGCGGCAACCGCCTCGTGCAAGTGCTCGTCCCACCCGGGGAGCCCGGCGCTCGCCTCGGCCATTCCGAGGTCGAGGACCAGCTTCGAGCGTTCGCCCGGGGGCGGCGGTTCAGCGAGAGCTCGACGCAGGAAGACAGACTCCGACTCGGGGGCGCCCTGCTCCCGCGCCGCCTGCGCGGCCTCGACCAGCCGCTCGACCACCCAGCGGTCACCCCCCGGCTCGCTGTCGACGAGGTGCTGGGCGACTCGCTCACGCGTATCCGGCAGGTCGGCGAGTAGCTGGGCGGCCCGGCGATGGCCTTGCGCGCGCTCGGCGCCGGAGAGCTCCGCGTAGATCCCGTCGCGCACGAGCGGATGCACGAAGCTCAACGGCCGACCCGCGTCGAGGATCCCCGCGGCCGCCAGCAGGTCGGCTGCGTCGGCGGCCTCGAGCTCTTCGAGACCCGCGAGGCGCCCCGCCTGCAGCAGGTCGCTCCACTCGAGGACGGCCAGCGCTCGTGCGAGTCGCGCCGCATGCTCGGGCAGCCGAAGGAGGCGAAGACGAACCGAGCGAGCGACCGTCTCGACATCGCTCTGGGCGCCTCCCTCGCGCAGTGCCTCCCCGAGCTCGCGCACGAGGAACGGCATCCCCCGCGTCACGCGCAGGGACGTGTCGACGACGGCCTGCTGCGGAGTCTCACCGAGCGCCGCCTCCAGCAGTTGGGCAACCGCGGCTCTGGTCAGGGGGGCAAGACGGACTACATCAGCGGACGGATCGGTCGTCATGGTCGTCAGCAGCTCGCCATCGGTGCCTGTCTCGCGAGAGCGTTTGGCCACGACGAGCGCCATGTCCAGTTCCTCGAGCCGCGTGAGCAGGAAAGCCAGGTACCGCAGAGAGGCGGCGTCTGCCCAGTGCGCGTCGTCGACGACCAGGCAGACCGGTCCGGCGGCGGCGAGGTTCGCGCAGAGCCAATAGAGGCCGTGGAGGATCGCGAACGAGGGATCGATACTCGGAGAGAACGGGCCCACTGGCGGCGCGCCCGGGAGGCCGAGCATGCCGGCTGCCACGCCGGCAGCACCCTGCAGCAGATCGCCCCGCTCGACCTCCGAGGCCTCCACCAGCACCGGCTCGAACAGCTGACGCACCACTCCGAAGGCGAATTCGCGTTCGAGCTCACTCCCTCGCGAGCGAAGCACACGCATTCCGTCTTCCGCCGCCACCGCGCGAACCGCGGCCAGCAGCGCCGTCTTGCCGATCCCGGCCGGCCCTTCGACCACCACGAACCGGCCGCGCCCAGCGCGCGCGTCTGCCAGCGCCGATTCGATCCGCGCCAGCTCATCGCTCCGCTCGAGCAGCGGTTCGGCGGCCGCGGCCGTCTTCATGCGCCTCCAGCCTACTCCCGTTCGCCGTGCGGGAAAGTCCGGGGGGTCTCCACGGGGCGAATCGCCGTCCCCGCCGTCGAGGATCGAGGCGATGCGAATCAGAGCTCGAGCTCGAGCTCACGACCCCAAGGAGACGACATGAGAACGATCATTCGCACGGGCTACTGGTTGGCGGGCGCGCTCGTGGCCGCACTCGCGGCCGTCGCCCTCGCGACGCCGACCTCCGCCGGAGCCGCCGTCACCTTCAACGTGAACGGCGACACCCTGACGGTCACGAGCGACCAGGAGGCAGACACGATCACCCTCGCCGCAGCGGGCGGGGTCATCACCGTCAACCGTCAGGCGACGACCCTCGCCGCGAACGACGATGCCAAGATCGTCGTCAATGCCGGCGACGGCGCGGACACCGTCGACGCGAGCGCGCTCGCGACTGCCGACTACTCGGCGCTCACCGTCAACGGCGGCAACGAAGACGACCTCCTTACGGGCGGATCGGACAACGATCACCTGCTCGGAGACGGCGGCAACGACCGCGTCATCGGCTTCAAGGGCAACGACGACCTCGAGGGCGGCGACGGCAACGACGTGCTCGTATGGAACAACGGCGACAACACGGACGTCGTCAACGGCAACGCCGGAGCGGACGAGGTCGAGGTCAACGGCGCCGCCACCGCGGGCGACGTCTTCACGGCCGAGCCAAACGCGGGCCGGGTGCTCTTCACCCGCACCAACCTGGTGCCGTTCACGATCGACTTCAGCGCTGAGCGGCTGACCGTGAACGGCCTCGGCGGCGGCGACACGTTCAACGGCGACGCTGGGCTCGCGCCCCTCACGCTCCTGTCGCTGAACGGCGGTGCCGGCGTGGACTCGCTCACGGGCGGCGACGGCCCGGATCTGATCACGGGCGGCGACGGCGACGACAAGCTGGACGGCGCCGGCGGCGACGACCGCGTCATCGGCGATCGCGGCACCGACCGGCTCAGCGGCGGTGACGGGAACGACGCGCTGGTCTGGAACAACGGCGACGGCAGCGACGTCTCCGACGGAAACGCCGGCTTCGACGACGTTGAGATCAACGGCTCGCCGACGGCCGGCGACGCGTTCAAGGTGCGGCCGAACGGCGCGCTCGCAGCGATCGACCGCACCAATCTCGTGCCGTTCACGGTCGACTTCGCCGCGGAGGCGCTCACGGTCGACGGAGGCGGCGGTGACGACCAGCTCACGGTCTCGCCCGGCCTGCCTGGCCTGCTCGTCACGGCCGACGGTGGCCCGGGGAACGACTCGCTGACCGGGGCCGAGGAAGCCGACAGTCTCTTCGGCGGGACCGGGAACGACACGCTGGCCGGCGGCGTGAATAGCGACGTGCTCGATGGACAGGACGGCGACGACCAACTGCTCGCCCGGGACGGCCGCGGCGACCTCGTTCGCGGAGGCGCCGGCACCGACAGCGCCCAGGCGGACGCGGTGACGGTCGACGCGGTCGACGGAGTCGAGACGATCGACGCGACACCGCCGCCACCCGCAACCGACACGACGGCGCTCGTGCCGACGCTCGGACAGTTCAAGGTCGTACGGAGTCGCGGACGCCTCGTCGCACGGGTCCCGCTCTCGTGCCCGGCGGCCGAGACCAACGGCTGCCAGACGACAATCACGCTCACCACCGGCAAGACGATCCGGCTGGGTCGAGTGCGTGCAGCGCTCATCCTCGGGTCGAATAGCGTGAGCCTTCGTGGTGGGGAGAGCCGCACGCTGTCGATCCCGCTCGCCGTGGGCGTCGCAACGCTCGCCCGGCACGGCAGGCTCTCGACGCGCGTGCAGATCGAAACCCGCGACGCAGCGGGAAACACTGCAACCCGCAAGCTCGCGGTCAGCCTCCGCATCCCGAAGTAGCAGACCCACTCACCGACAAGACCCGCCACTCGGCGGGTCTTGTCGTGCAGCCAGAGGCTAAGCCGGGACCGGAGCGCCGTCGGCCAGGGCCGCGGGAAGCTCCTCTCGGGACTGGACGCGCAGCTTGCGGAAGACGCTCGTCAGGTGGCCCTCGACCGTGCGAGCGGTCACGAAGAGCATCTGGGCGATCTCGCGGTTGCTGAGGCCCTCACCGGCGAGCTCGGCGATCCGACGTTCGCTGGCGGTCAGCGAGTCGAGCCCGGCGAGCACGACCCGCCGCGGGCGCGCACCTGTGGCGCGGAGCTCCGTCTCGGCATAGTCGGCGAGCGGTCGAGCGCCGAGACGGTGGGCGGCGTCGAACGCCTCGCGCAGCAGCTCTCGCGCCTCGCTGCGGCGATTGCGGCGCCTGAGCATCGCTCCGAGATCGGCGAGCACGCGTGCCCGGTCGAGCCTCGCGTCCCCGCGCTCGAAGGCCCCGATCGCCTCACGAAGCAGAGACGCCCCGCGGTCGCCGCCCGCCACGACTCCGGCGGCGCGCAGCGCGACGCCGCAGGCGCGCGGGGCGCCGAACGCCCGAGCGAGCAGAAGCTCCTCTTCCGCCAGACCGTCCGCTGCCCTCTGGTCACCGAGCGCAAGCTGTGCGAGCGCAGCCTCCGATCGCCAGGGCACGTACCCGGGGCAGACGATCGTCGCGCGCGTCAGGAGGGTACCGACGGCGAGGAAGTCCTCGAGCCCTTCGGCAATTCGTCCCTGCGCAATCCGGAGCCGGCCGCGCGCGAAGCGGACCTCCGCGCCGATCACCGAACCGCTCTCGGCGCCCGAGTCGAGCGGCGCAAGCACTTCCTCCGCCGCGTCGAGCTCGCCCCGCTCGACGAGCGTCTTGACCAGCAAGCCTCCGTTCATGACCCGGTACATGGGTGGCGCCGGAAGCTTGATCGCCGCGAGCGCCGTGCGCGCATCTCCCTCGGCGCCGTCGAGATCGCCGCGCAGGAGGGCGAGCCACCCCCGGGTTGCCAGGCCGACGGCAAGCCGGCTGCTGTCGCCGGTTGCGCGAGCCTGCGCGATCGAGGCGTCGAGCAGCGGCTGGAGCTCGGCGTATCGCTCGGCCCACAGGAGCGAGAACGTCGTCAACGAGAACCACGTGGCAAACGAGAACCAAGGCCTGCCGCGCGACCCGCCGGGGGTACTGCCTCCGGCCAGGAGCGCCCGGGTCGCGAGCTCCACGCCGACCTCGGCCGGCTCGTTTGTGAGGACGGACGTGAACGCGGACACAGCCAGAGGCAGCTCACGTGGAGCCGGATGCGCGCCAACCTGCTCGTGCAAGGTCTCACGACGACGGGCGACCGACGGTGCGGTCGCAGGGTCGTTCATCGCGGGGGCAATGGCGGCAGCTTCGAGCAGGAGCGTCAGCTCGGAGTCTCGCGGGTCGAGCGCGGACGACGCGCGGTCGAGGACCTCGACCGCCTCGCCGAAACGCTGGGTGCGGCTGAGGCCCGTGGCGAGCACCATCGTCGCGCTCACGGCGGCCTCCGCGTCCGGCGCGGCGTCCACGGCCATCCGCAGGTGCTCCTGCCAGTCGACATGCCCGATGCTGGCCTCGGCCATCCCCAGGTCGAGGAGCAATGCGGCTCGGTCGCCTTGCGGCGCCGGTTCGGCGAGCGCACGCCGAAGGAAGACCGCCTCCGACTCGGGAGCGCCCTGTTTGCCCGCCTCACGCGCAGCCGCAACCAACCGGTCGACAACCCAGCCGTCGTCGGCCGGCTCGCTGACGAGCAGGTGCTCGGCAACGCGCGCGTCGGCGCCCGGCTGCTCAGCGAGCAACTGGGCGGCGCGGCGATGGCCCTGCGCGCGCTGGGCACCGGAGAGTTCCGAGTAGATGGCATCGCGGACGAGCGGATGCACGAACGTCAGCGGCCGGCCCGACTCGAGGATTCCCATCGTCGCCAGCAGGTCGGCCGCCTCCGCAGCCTCGAGCTCCTCGAGGCCCGCAAGGCGCGCCGCATGGAGCAGGTCGCTCTGCTCGAGGATGGCCAGAGATCGCGCGAGCCGCGCAGCGGGGTCGGGCAGGCGAAGAAGACGGAGTTGAACCGTGCGACCGAACGCCTCCATGTCGCGTCCAATGCTTCCCTCGCGCAGTGCCTCCGCGAGCTCACGCACGAGGAACGGCATCCCCCGCGTCACGCGCAGGGAGGTATCGACCACGTCCGCATCCGGAGCCCGACCGAGCCCCGCTCCGAGCAGCTCGGCGACCGCCGGCCTCGACAGAGGCGCGAGACGGATCACCTCGGCGGAGGAATCGGTCGTCACCGCCGTCAGCAGCTCGGTGTCTCTGTACGCCTCGGGAGGGCGGGTCGCGACGACGAGCGCGAGATCCAGCTCTTCGAGCCGCGTGAGTAGGAAGGCCAGGTAGCGCAGGGAGGCGGCGTCGGCCCAGTGAGCGTCGTCGACGACCAGGCAGAGCGGCCCCGCCCCGGCGAGGTTCGCACACAGCCAGTAGAGCCCGTGGAGGATCGCGAACGACGGATCGATCCCGGCAGTAGGCGGAGCCTCGGCGGCGTGTGCGCCCGGGAGGCCGATCATGCCGGCGGCCACGCCGGCAGCACCCTGCAGTAGATCGGCGCGCTCGAGGTCCGAAGCCTCGGCCAACGGCCGCTCGAACAGCTGCCGCACGACTCCGAAGGCGAAGTTGGTTTCCATCTCCGTCGCCCGCGAGCGCAGCACGCGCATCCCGTCTTCGGCCGCCGCAATTCGCGCCGCCGCAAGCAGCGCCGTCTTGCCGATCCCGGCCGGCCCTTCGACTACGACGAACCTGCCGCGCCCCGTGCGAGCGTCCGCGAGCGCCGACTCGATCCGCGCCAG
>Ga0207674_10001644_pt1 | contig 28764 bp, 21 predicted proteins | sample KBSCornC72_FD_184303 | JGI IMG/M metagenome (GOLD analysis project Ga0207674, IMG submission 184303) | Corn rhizosphere microbial communities from Kellogg Biological Station, Michigan, USA - KBS Corn C7-2 (SPAdes) (version 2) | ecosystem: Host-associated > Plants > Roots > Rhizosphere > Soil ...
CATCACGTCGGTGCCGTTGGGGATCAGCCGAGCGACGTCCGTCGACATGCTACTCGCGAGCGGCCTCCGGACAGCGCTCGCGAAGACGGAGATTGCGGCGCCGTTGGGATTGCTGGTCTCGAACATCGTCGCCGGGCCGTTGACACCCCGCGCTTCGAAATTGAGCAGGCTGTCGACGTTGCGGCTGAGCGGGTCCGAAAGGAAGGCGCGCGCGCCGATCAGGCCCAGCTCCTCGCCTTCGTTGAACAGCAGCATCACCGGCCTTCGAAGGGGCCGCTGCTTCAGGATCGAGCCGACTTCGAGCAGGGTTGCAACCCCGATGCCGTCGTCCGCCGCGCCCGGGCCGACGGGAACGCTGTCGTAATGCGCGCTCAGAAGCAGTGCCTTGCCCGTCTTCGGCCCCATCATTGCGATGACGTTGCGGACCCGGGCGCAGGCGACCGCGCGCGCGTCCGGGAAGCCGTTGCAGGCGAACTGGTCGCGGACGATAGGTTGCAGGCCCATCCGCCGAAGCTGCGCGACGAGGCGGGCCCTCACCATGTCGTCGGCCGCCGAATCCGCCGGATGCGGGCGCTGGTCGCCGAGGATCCAGGCAAGGCGCGCCTTCGCTCCTTCGGCATGAAACTCGCCCGGAGCGTTGAGGGCGCGCAGCGGCGGCGTCGAGACGAGCAGCGACTTGGCGGCGAGCGCGGCCAGCACCAGGACGATTACTGCACAGGCGATGAGCGTGGCGCGCCGCATCCTTGTCCCCCCTTGCTCGCGCGGAAAGGGGAGCCATATCGCCAAGTGCCGCCGCATGCGATAGGCGCGGCGCCAAGCTTCTGGAGTGCATGAAATGGGTTATCGGGTCGCGGTCGTCGGGGCGACGGGCAATGTCGGGCGCGAGATGCTCAACATCCTTGCCGAACGTCAATTTCCGCTCGACGAAGTGGCCGCGCTCGCTTCGGCGCGCTCGACCGGCGACGTAATCGACTTCGGCGACAGCGGCGAGGAGCTGAAGGTTCGGAACCTCGAGCATTTCGATTTCGCGGGCTGGGACATCGCGCTGTTCGCCGCGGGGTCGGAGGTATCGAAGCTCTACGCTCCCAAGGCCGCGGAGGCGGGCTGCACGGTCATCGACAACAGCTCGCTCTACCGGATGGACCCGGACGTGCCCTTGATCGTGCCCGAGGTGAATTCCGAAGCCATCGCGGGCTACGCCAAGAAGAACATCATCGCCAACCCGAACTGCTCGACGGCGCAGCTGGTGGTCGGCCTGAAGCCGCTCCATGACGCGGCGAAGATCAAGCGCGTCGTCGTCGCGACCTATCAGTCCGTGTCTGGCGCCGGGAAGCGGGGCATGGACGAGCTGTTCGAGCAGTCGCGCAACATCTTCGTCGGCGATGCCAACGAGCCCCAGTTTTTCACCAAGCAGATCGCCTTCAACGTCATTCCGCACATCGACGGCTTCCTCGACGACGGGTCGACCAAGGAAGAATGGAAGATGGTGGTCGAGACCAAGAAGATTCTCGATCCGAAGATCAAACTGACCGCGACCTGCGTTCGGGTGCCGGTGTTCGTCGGCCATTCCGAAGCCGTGAACGTCGAGTTCGAGAACGAGATTTCGGCCGACGAGGCGCGCGCGATCCTGCGCGAAGCGCCGGGGGTCATGGTCGTCGACAAGCGCGAGGACGGCGGATACGTGACGCCGGTCGAGGCGGTCGGCGACTATGCGACCTACGTCAGCCGGATCCGGGAGGACCCGACCGTGGACAATGGCCTCAGCCTGTGGATCGTCAGCGACAACCTGCGCAAGGGCGCTGCGCTCAACGCGGTGCAGATCGCCGAGCTGCTCGGCCGCAAGCATCTGCGGAAGGCGGCATGAGCATGCGCGCCGCCGCGGCTTCGCTGATCGTTTTGGCCGCGCTCGCCGGCTGCCGTCAGCAGCAGGAGGCGCATTCGCCCGTCACCGAGGCTGAGGCGGCCGCGATCGCTGAGCGGGCCGAGGCGAGCTTCACCTCCGGCGACGTCAATGCGGTGATGCGCCAATATGCCAACGGCGCGGTGATGATCGACGCCTCGAACGCTGCGCCGAGCACCGACCGCAAGGTTCAAACGGGCTGGGCGCAGGCCTTCGTCAGCATGAAGCCCGCCGGCTATCACGTGCCTGACCGCCACATCCAGATCGTCGGCCCGGATGCCTTCGTCAGCTCGGGGACCGAGGTCTTCACGGTGAAGGCCGGCGCGGCATCGCCGACCGTCAGCGCCCGCTTCACCGACGTCTTCCAGCGCCAGAAGGACGGAAGCTGGAAGATCGTCCACGAGCATGTGTCGATGCCGCCCACCGCGCCGGGGCAGCCCTAGCTCAGGGCATGTCGCTCCAATAACGGAGCAGGTTCTGCTGGATCAGCTGCAGCCGGCTGAAATGCTCCGGGTCCATCTTCAACCCCTCGAGAGCGGCGACTTCGTTCAATTCGAATAGCATGTTCCGGCGGAACGGGTCCTGGACCCGGCTCTGGATGAACGTGATCGCGACCAGCCGCTCGCCTTTGCTCACCGGGACCACCTGGTGCAGCGAGTCCGAGGGATAGACGATCGCCTCGCCGGGCTGGAGCTTGAACTTCAGGTCCGCGTCGCCGAGCCGGACGTGCAACTCGCCGCCTTCATATTCCTCGGGGTCATTGAGGAAGATGGTGCAGCTGAGATCGCTGCGGATGGTCGCTCCGGGCAGCTGGATGAAGGCGGCATCGGCATGCGCGCCGTACTTCATGCCGGGCTTGTACCGGGTCATCATGGGGGGGGCCATCGAGACCGGGAAAGCGAACTCCATGAACTCGGGAGAGCGAAGCATCGCGCCCCGGATCAGCTCGGAGCTCTGCTGATAGGCGCCGGCATCGTGCAGCTGCTCGTTCTGCTTCGCCGTCATGTGCGGATTGGTGATGCGCCCGTCGACGAAGGGCGCGGCCGCGGCGATGCGGCGGCACTCGGCGATTTCGGCGTCTGTCAGGATTTGCAGGACCCGGTACATCAATTTCCCTCCGCCCGAGCCAGCGCTCGCTCCAACAGCGGCGACTTTTCGGCTGCCGATTTGAGCATGGCAAGGGCGGCGTCGATGTCGGGTCCGAACCGTTCCGAGGCTTCGCCGATCAGCTCGCGCCGAAGCTTGGGGCTGTACTCATATTCGAGCGCCTTGGAGTAGCGCGCCATGAGCGGTCCGCCCATGATCCTGCCGACGTCCGCGGCGTCGAACGTGATATGGAAGAAGCTCGCCGTGTGCACGATGGCAAGCTCGATATCCGCCAGCATGGCGTCGAAGTCCGCCCAGCGGATCGGGCGGTCCGTCATAGCTTCGGCGGCCGCCTCGAGGGCAGTCATTTCCGCCGCCCAGCCAAGAGCAGCCATGCCCGCCTCGTTCTGGGCGGGAAGATAGATTCCGCGCGCGTTCAAGCGCTGGGCGCGGCTGCCGGCGAGGATCTGCATCTCCTTGACGCTGTTCTCGCCCGCCAGGATGCTGGCGATATAGTTGCGCGGGGTCGCGTAGAGGAACAGCGATCGCTGGCCGGGCGGCACCAGCTCGGGCGCGATCTCGCTGGCGAAGCTGGTTGCCTTGACGCAGGCGACTTCTTCCTCGGCGAAGGTCCGGGACATAAGCTTCGGGACGGGCGCGAGATAGCGGCCGCGGACATCGGCGGGCGTGAGCGCGAGATCGCGCAGCAAGCGCGGCTCGCGGATGGAAAGCACACCTTCGATCTCGCCCAGCAGCCGCGACACCAAAGTCGATCCGACATGCCCGATATGGAATATCCAGCGCGCGTCGCTTCGCATTTCGCCGCTCACCGCTTCCTCGATCAGCGTCCACTGGACGATCTGTGCATCGACCGGGGCCTGGAGCAGCCGATCGTCGAGGAAGCTCGCCGCGCGGTAGCTGTCCCGGTCCATCGCGACCAGCCGGGCCGCGCCTTCGGTGGGGTCCAGCGCCTGCGCGAGCCAGGTCGCGTCGCGCGCGATTGCATCGGCCGTGGGGGCGCTGGACATGCCGGCAGTTTGCCCTGCAAAGGGCGGCGCTGAAAGGGAGGAAAAACATGGCCGAGCAAATGTCCGGCGGCTGCGCCTGCGGCCGGGTGCGCTATACCGCCGACGTCCGCGACGACGACGCCTATCTCTGCCACTGCCGGATGTGCCAGCGTGCCACCGGCTCGGTCTCGATCGCCTTCAAGAACCTCAAGCAGGCCGACGTGCAATGGGACGGCGAGCCCGACTGGTACGAGAGCTCCCCAATCGCGAAGCGGCCTTACTGCAGCAAATGCGGGACCTCGCTCGGCTTCCAGTTCAAGGACGGGAGCGAGAACATGGACCTCACCGTCGCCAGTTTCGACGATCCCTCGCGCTTCCGTCCGAAGCACCATTTCGGCGCCGAAAGCATGCACCGCGCCTGGTTGAACACGGAGGGCCTCCCGGAGCAACGGACCGAGGATTACCAGAAGCTGGTCGACAAATGGGTCGACGCGACGGGGAAATTTCCGGGTTAGGCGAATGGCATCTTCCGACCCGATTGCGCAGCTGTCGCGCAGGCGACCGGCTCGAGGCGCAGAGTTGACAGAGAGTTGCTGCAGGCGCAGCTTTTGCCGGCGGGGGAGCCCCCGCTATCGGGGCAAGGGAAATGAAGACGTTTCTCAACATGCTGCGGGACCACAGCGGCGCGTCGGCCGCGGAATATGCGTTGATTCTTGCCGTTATCGGAAGTGCGGCCGTCCTTGGGGCAATAGGCCTCGGCGCGGCCATTGGGGACGCGATGAACGACGCATCCAGCTGCATCAAGACGCAGCCCTGTTGACTGAGCCGGCGGCGACGTTCCACCCACGAGAGACGTTGCAATGTAGGGATTGGGCTGACATGCGCTGCGGCTCATGTCGCGCCTCGGCTGCCAATCCCCGATCCAGCTCCCGAACGTCATCTCACCAGTCCGCGCTCACGCGCGCGTAGGCTGTCTGCGTTCGCTGCGTTTCGTCCTCGCGCGCACGCACGCGCGCTTGCGCGCAGGTGGCACTGCCAACTTTGGCAACTTCCGCGCCGCATGACCGACGCCGTCACCTACTTCTGGACCGCTTCGGACGGCGTCGAGCTCGCCTACCACGAGCTGGGCGAGGGGAGGCCGGTGGTCTTGCTCCACGGACTCTTCTCCGACGCCGCGATGAACTGGATCAAGTTCGGCCATGCGGCTCGGATCGCCGCCGAGGGATCCCGGGTGATCATGCCCGACCTGCGAGCGCACGGCCAAAGCGGCAAGCCGCATGGGGAGCAATATTATCCGAGGGGCATTCTGGCGCGCGATTTGCGTGAGCTGATCGCGCTGCTCGAACTGACGGATTTCGACCTCGGCGGCTTTTCGCTCGGGGCGCGCACAACCGTCGAGGCGGTGGGCGAGGGAGTGCGGCCGCGCCGCGCCATCCTTGGCGGCGCCGGTCTCGAAGGCCTGCGCAACTGGAAGCGGCGCAAGAATTTCTTCGTCGAGGCAATCGCAATGTTCGACACGGTCAAGCGCGGCGATCCGCACTGGCTGTCGATCCAGTTCATGAAGAGCCAGGGCGTCGACCGAGTCGCGGCCGCGCAGCTGCTCGAAAGCTTCGAGGATGCGTTCCTCACCTGGCTCGAGGCCTTCACCATGCCGACGCTCGTCATCTGCGGCGACCAGGACGACGACAATGGCTCGGCCGAGGAACTCGCGAACGTCCTTCCCACTGCGATCTTCGAGGAGGTGCCGGGCACGCACATGAGCTCCGTCACCAGGCCCGAGCTGGGCGAGGCGATCGCGCGGTTCCTCCGTGCATAAGGAAAGGGGCGCCCGGAGGCGCCCCTTGATTGGTCGGGCTAGCGGCCTAGCTGTTGCCGCCGGTGCCCATGCCGCCGCTGTGGGCGCCGATGCTGGCGTTGCCGCCGCCGGTCTCGCTCATTCCGCGGTTCTTGCCGGCCGCGCCGCTGCTGCGATTGGCCGTCGCCGACCGCGTGCCGGAAGCCGAGCGCGAGCCCGCGCCTGAACGCTTGGTCGGGGTGGCCGAGGTCAGCCCGGCAGTATCGTCCATCTCGAAGCCGTCGCCGCCGCGCCAGCCCATGCCCTCGGTCCATTCGCCGATCTGGTCGCTAAGGTTGCTGAGCTGCTGGCTGATCGCGCTGCGTTTGGACCACAGGAAGAGGCCCGCCGCCGCCGCGCCGGCGGCTGCCGCGGCGGCCGCGATCGGACGCTCGCGCGCCATCTCCATCACGCCCCAATCACTATACTGGTTGCGGCCCGTGGGGTTGTTGTTGCGGCCGCCACGATTGCTGTTCCTTGGCATTACACTCTCCTCTGGAATTGTTACGCTCTCAGCCTGATTAAACGATTGAAAGCGTGCGCCGTTTCGCTCCGCCGGAAACATTCAGCGGCGAGGAGAGGCGGGGCAGCGGCCAGTGGCGAAGTTTGTTACGCGGTCGCCAGCTGGTCCAGCATATGCTCGGCGCTCGACACGCGATATTCGCCCGGCGCTTCGATGTTCAGCTTTTCGACCACGCCGTCGTCGACGATCATCGAATAGCGCTGCGACCGCTTGCCCATGCCGAATTTGCTGGCGTCCATGCCGAGGCCCGTTGCTTCGGCGAACTCGCCATTACCGTCGGACAGCATGGTGATGTCCTCGCTTCCGTCGCGCTGGCCCCATGCGGCCATGACGAAGGGATCGTTGACCGAGATGCAGGCGATCTCGTCGACGCCCTGGCCTTTGAGCTCGCCCGCCTTGTCGACGTAGGAGGGCAGGTGCCGCGCGGAGCAGGTCGGGGTGAAGGCGCCGGGTACTGCGAACAGGGCGACCCGCTTTCCGCCGAAGAATTCGCCAGCCGTGGTCGGCTTGGGTCCGTCGGCGGTGCCGATCGTCAGCGCTACGTCGGGCAGCCGGTCGCCCACTTGGATGGTCATTGGAATGTCTCCTTCGCGTCAGCTGAAGCGGCAGATAGGCCCGCCCTGTGACGCCCTCAAGTCTTGCCCGCCGCGCGGCTGCGTCCCATTGTCGTGTCGATGGCCGACCAGCCGACTTTTCTCTCCGGCAAGCTGCTTCTGGCGATGCCGGGCATGTCCGACCCTCGCTTCGAGCGGGCGGTGATCGCAATGTGCATGCATGACGAGAATGGCGCCATCGGCATCGGCATCGGACACAAGCGTGCCGGGATTAGTTTTCGCGCGCTGCTTCGCCAGCTCGATATCGAGCCGGGCGAGGCGCCGGACTGCGCCGTGCATCATGGCGGGCCGGTCGAGCCAGGGCGCGGCTTCATCCTGCACTCGACCGATTGGGGCGGAGAGGACAGCGTCCAGGTCAACGGCGAGAAGGGTGCGGTCTTCGCGATGACCGGGACGATCGACGTCTTGCGGGCGATCGCGGAGAGCAGGGGCCCTTCGCGGTGGATCGCCGCCCTCGGCTATGCCGGCTGGGACGAGGGGCAGCTCGAGGGTGAGATGACCCGCCACGGCTGGTTCGCTGCGCGGACCGAGCCGAAGATCCTGTTTGATACTCCGACCGACGAGCGCTGGGCCGCCTCGTTCAAGGCCGAAGGGATCGATCCGCGCCTTCTCGGTACCGAGACCGGCGCGGCCTAGTCGGCCAGCTCTCCAAGCTCTTCGATCATCGGTCCAAGCCACTCTCGAAAGGGCTGCGCAGAGCCGACGCTGTCGCGGTTGATCGGGCGGCGGACCTGTTCGCTGCTGGGAGTTGCCACGGCCTCGGACGCCAGGTGGAAATCGATGCAATCGGGCTCGTACTCCAGGCCGAGGAAGTCGAGAATCCGCCGCGTTTCCCGCTCGACGTCGTCGACCAGCTCCTCATATTTGACCTTGAGGATTCCGCCCGGCGCGGCGGCGTCGATCGCCTCCACCATGCGCACATAGTCGCGGTAGAAGCGCGCGATCCGCCGTTGGTCGTTGCCGGCCACATTGCCTTCGGCGAACATCAGCTTGAAGTTCGACCAGCAGCAGTCGAGTGCGTTGCGCCGAAGATCGATGATCCTGGCGTTCGGAAGCATCATCCGGATCAGTCCGACGCGGAACCAGTTAGGGTTCATCTTGTCGATGAAGCGCGGCTTGTCCCCTTTGCGGTAATCGCGCGCGCTGTTGAGATAGGCTTCTCCAAGCTGGGTCAGCTCGTCGGGGCCGAGCGACGCCATCCGCTCGGGCGAGGCGGAGCCGGTCGCGGAAGCGAGGCGGGCGACGACCGGAAGCTCGCCCGCGGCTTCGATCTGTGAGTGCCGGCTGAGGATTCGCTCGAGGAGCGTCGTGCCCGACCTCGGCATGCCGATGATGAAGATGGGGGCGTCGCTCTTCGACCCGCCGCCCGCCGTTGCGGCGAAGCGTTCCGGCGTGAGCCTGCGGATCACCTCTTCGACATTGGCCGTGTTCTCCGCGCTATCGTCCGGATGCGCGCTCGCGCGAAGTCTCTTCCCCTCCGCGATGTGACGGAATGCCTGTTCATGGTCGCCGCGTTGCTCCGCGAGCCTGCCGAGCGCGATGTGCAGCGGTCCCCCGTTCTGCGGACTTTCGCCTTCGGCTTCGAGCGCCTTTTCGATCGCGGCGATGTCGGCGTCGGACAGCTGCGAGGGAAAGTAGTTCGCGAGGCCCCACCAGGCGGCGCCGCTGTTCGGGTCCACTTCGAGCGCGCTTCGGAAGGCCGCCTCGCTCGCCTCCTTGCGTCCGAGCATCCGGAGCATGTGGGCATAGATGATCCAGCTCTGGACCTGGCCGGGGTCGAGCTCGAGCAGGCGGCGGTAGACTTCTGCCGCATTCTCCTGCCGGTTTCCTTCCGCGAGCAGGTCGGCGAGCTTGCGCAGCGCGATGACATTGTCCGGCTTCCGCGCGACGACGCTCTCCGCGAGCGCGATCGCTTCGCCGAGCCGGGGCTGCAGCCTTAGGCAATCGACCAAGAGCATTGTCGCTCGGAGGTAGCTCGGCGCGCGGTCGTGCGCCGTTCGCAGCCGCTGCTCCGCGCGCTGCAGTTGCCCGTCCCCCATATCCATTTCGGCGGCCATGGTCAGCGCCAAAAGGTTCTCGGGCTCTCTCGCCAGGAAGCTTTCGATCGCTGTACGCGCTTCCTCGCCGCGGCCGTCCTGGCCCGCAATTGCGACCCGCTCGAGCTCGCGAATGGCGAAGCTGGCCTTGATTGCCGACAGCTCTGCCTGCTCGGCCTCGGCGGCGCCGCCGAGACTCCTCAGCGCCGCCGCGGCAAGCTGGAGAGCGCGGTGCTCGGGCCCAGCGCGAAGCAGGGTCTGCGCCTGCTGGAGCGCAACCGCCGGATGGGACGCGAGCAGCTTCCGGCCGTTCGCGAGCCCCTCCTCGTAGCTACCCCCGCGCGTCGTTGCGCCCGGCGAAGTGGTGACGTTAGCCACATGAAATTCCCTGAAATTCTCGTTTCCGCGCCAAATAGACGAAATGCCGGCACCGGCAACAGGAGAGCACATATAAAGAATCCTTTATATTTGCCTTCGGGATGCGCTGCCGCTAGGGGCGGCCTCGCGCTGCAAGCGCATTCTTGCATCAATCATCCGGAGAATCTCGACGTGGCGACGCAGGCTGAAACCCGTTTCAACGACTATGTCGTGAAGGACCTCGGCCTCGCCGATTTCGGCCGCAAGGAAATCGAGATCGCCGAGACCGAGATGCCCGGGCTGATGGCGCTTCGGGAGGAGTTCGGTGCGTCCAAGCCGCTGAAGGGCGCGCGAATCACCGGCTCGCTGCACATGACGATCCAGACCGCGGTGCTGATCGAGACTCTGGTCGAGCTCGGCGCCGAGGTTCGCTGGGCGAGCTGCAACATCTTCTCGACGCAGGACCATGCCGCCGCCGCGATCGCCGCCCGCCACATCCCCGTGTTCGCGATCAAGGGCGAAACGCTCGAAGATTACTGGAACTACGTCGTGCGCATCTTCGACTGGGGCCACGACACGACTTGCAACATGATCCTCGACGACGGCGGCGACGCGACCATGTTCGCGCTGTGGGGCTATCGCGTCGAGCAGGGCGAGGAGCTGTTCGCTCCTTCGAACGAGGAAGAGGAGATCTTCGCCGCGACGCTGAAGAAGTTCCTGGCGGAGCGTCCGGGCTACCTCACCAGGACCGTCGAGGCGATCAAGGGCGTCTCCGAAGAGACCACCACCGGCGTTCACCGCCTCTACGACCTCGCCAGGAAGGGCAAGCTCCCGTTCCCGGCAATCAACGTCAACGACAGCGTCACCAAGTCGAAGTTCGACAATCTCTACGGCTGCCGCGAGAGCCTGGTCGACGCGATCCGCCGGGCGACCGACGTCATGCTCGCCGGCAAGATCGCCTGCGTGGCGGGTTTCGGCGATGTCGGAAAGGGCTCCGCGCAGTCGCTCCGCAACGGCGGCGCGCGAGTGATCGTGACCGAGGTCGACCCCATCTGCGCGCTCCAGGCGGCGATGGAGGGCTATGAGGTCGTGACGATGGAGGATGCGGTGAAACGCGCCGACATCTTCGTCACCGCGACCGGCAACATGGACGTCATCACGCTCGACCACATGCGGGCCATGAAAAATATGGCCATCGTGGCGAACATTGGGCACTTCGATTCAGAAATCCAGATCGGCGCGCTCGCCAACATGAAGTGGACCGAGATCAAGCCGCAGGTCGACGAGGTCGAGTTCCCCGACGGCAAGAAGATCATCGTCCTTTCGAAGGGACGGCTGGTGAACCTCGGCAATGCGACCGGCCATCCGAGCTTCGTCATGAGCTCGAGCTTCACCAACCAGGTGCTCGCACAGATCGAGCTATGGACCGGGGCCGACAAGTACAAGAACGACGTGTACGTCCTGCCCAAGCACCTCGACGAGAAGGTTGCCCGGCTGCACCTGGACAAGCTCGGCGTGAAGCTGACGATGCTGAACGACAAGCAGGCGGCGTATATCGGCGTTTCGCCCGAAGGGCCGTTCAAGCCCGATCATTACCGCTACTGATTTTCCACGGACGGGGCGCACTTTTCGACCAAGCGGCAATGTCGGCCCGCCGACTCAACCTGAATGTTGCATTAATGCTACAGCGCACGGGATTCAGTAACGTTGGCTAAGCCCTTCTGTTGCCTGACTTCTAACCTTCGGTAAGGCGGTTCCCATACCTTTGGAGGGGACCCCTTAACATGCGCCTTTTGTCTTCAGCTTCCCGATTTACGCTCTCGGCATCCGTCATCGCATTCGGCGCCGCCTGGGCGAGCCCCGCGCTTGCGCAGGCTCCGGCGCCCGCGCCGGCTCCGGTCCCCGAAAGCTGCGCCAACATCGCCGATGCGGCCGCCAAGCAGGCGTGCTCCGACGCCGCAGCTGCGCAGACCGATCCGAACGCCAACCAGGGCGAGCTCGAGACCAGCCCGACGCGCGGCGGAGTCGCCAGCGCGCAAGCGGGCTCGGCGAGGGACACGGCGATCGTCGTCACCGGCTCGCGCCTCCACCGCGATGAGCGGACGAGCCCCGACCCGGTCAGCGTCATCGACCCCAACGTCCAGAACCGCGAGGGCCGGCTCAACACCGCCGAGATCTTGCAGACTTCGACTCTGGCCCAGGGATCGACCCAGATCACCTCGGCCCTGTCGACCAACTTCGTGATCAACGGCGGTGAAGGCGTCGAGAACATCGACCTTCGCGGTCTCGGCCCGAGCCGCACGCTGGTGCTTCTCAACGGCCGCCGGGCCGGCCCCGCCGGTGTTCGCGGCGGCGTTTCGGCGTTCGACCTCAACGTCATCCCGCAGGACGCGATCCAGTCGGTCGAAATCCTCAAGACCGGCGCTTCGTCGGTGTACGGTTCCGACGCCATCGCGGGCGTCGTCAACCTCATCACCAAGAAGGACCTGCGCGGCCTCCAGGTCCGCGGCTTCGCCAACGTGCCGACGCACGGCGGCGCCGAAGAGCAGAGCCTTTCCGGGCTTTACGGCCTCGGCCTCGGCGACCGCGGCCACCTCATGGTCAGCGCCAATTACTACAAGCGCGGCGCGCTGACGCGCGGCGACCGCAGCTTCCTGGGCTGCGAAGAATACAACATCACCAGCGAAGCGACCGGCGAGCGCGTCGATCCGCTCAACCCGAACACGGGCAATCCCCTGTGCGGCCTGACCGTCAACGACCTGCTGTTCGTGAGCGATTTTTCGGTCAACAGCTCGATCGGCGGATCGCGCCGCCTGTTCGGCAATCCGTCGAATCTTTGCGGCCCGCTCGTCCCGGCGATTCCCGGGACGCCGGCCGGACGGGATGCCTGCCGCAATCTCAACCCTGCCGGCTTCACCCGCCGTGGAATCACCGCAATCCAGTTCAACCGTCCCGGTCAGAACCTTGACCAATATCTCGGCGGCATCCTGGCCGACCCGATCGATCCGTTCCAGTTCGGCAATGCGCCGGGCTTCTTCCCGGTCGGTTCGTTCAATGGGCCGGGTGCGGCGCTGGAGAACGGATACAATTCCCAGCTCGACCGGGATTCGGTCATCCCCGCGACCAAGCGCTTCACCCTCTACGGTGAAGGCGGTTACGACATCACCGACAATGTGAGCCTGTTCTTCGAGGGACTCTACAATCGCCGCAAGACGAACACGATCGCGCACAGGCAGCTGTTCTTCAACCAGTTCACCGGCTTCGCTCCGACTTTCTATACTGCCGCTCTCGGCGGCGGATATTACCTTCCCTACTTCTTCTGCGACAGCGCTACTAATCCCGATTGCGTCAATGCGAAGGGCGATCCGTTCAACACCGAGTTCAGCGGCGAGCAGCTGATCGAGCCGATCGTGCTCGCGCCGTTCAACTCGAGCACGGACGTCAAATATCTTCGCGGCGTCGCCGGGGCCCATGCGGACCTTGAGAACATCCTTCCGCACGGCTTCGCCGACTTCTACTTCCAGCACAGCCGTTCGGATGGCGATTATTCGCGCGACATCATCTTCCGCGACGCGATCGAGTTCGGAGTCGCCGAGTTCCGGACCCAGGCATGCGCCGGAACGGTCACCGCGATCCGCGGCATCCCGTGCCTCGACATCGACTACACCGATCCGCGCGTCCTCTCCGGCAACTTCACGCCCGAGGAGCGCGCGTTCCTGTTCGGCATCGACAAGGGCAACACGCTCTACAAGCAGGACACGGCAGAGTTCTCGTTCGGCGGCGACGCATTCCAGCTGCCGTACGGACCGTTCCGCTTCGCGCTCGGCGCGCAGTGGCGGCGTGACTCGATCCGCGACGTTCCGGGCGAGGCGGTCGATCCCGACCTGATGGACAATATCTGGGGCAGCACGACGTCCGGCATCACCGCCGGCTTCGAGACGACCAAGGAAGTTTTCGGCGAAGTCGAAGTTCCGGTCATCAAGAACGTTCCGGGCATCCAGAACCTGACTCTCAACGGCGCTGCGCGTCTCACCAACACCTACGCCGAGCGCAGGGACGGTGAGAACCAGTCGAACAACGGCAATTGGACCTACAAGGTCGCCGGCAATTACTCGCCGACCAGCTTCCTGCGCCTGCGTGCGACTTACGGAACGTCGTTCCGCTCGCCCGCTCTCTTCGAGGAGTTCCTCGCCGACGAATCGGGCTTCCTCGGACAGGGCATCGACCCCTGCATCCGCTACGACCAATCGGACAACGCCGAGGTCAAGGCCAATTGCGCGGCGCAGGGTATCCCGGGTGACTATAACGGCGCGGGTCCGTCGGTTGAGAGCTTCTCCGGCGGCGGCGTCGGTCACCTCGAGCCGGAAACGTCCAAGGCGCTGACTTTGAGCGCGATCTTCACGCCGGACGGATGGCTGTGGAGCGGCGGTCAGTTCAGCTTCGCCGTCGATTACGTCAACATCAACGTGAAGAACCAGATCACGCAGCTCGGCGGCGCGAACATCCTGACCGGGTGCTACACGTCCGATAGCTTCCCGGACGATCCGCTCTGCTCGCTGTTCACCCGCGCACCCGAGGGCGCAGCGAACGAGTTCAACATCGAAACCGTCCAGGACCCGTACCTGAACATCAACGAGCAAGAGAGCAAGAGCATCGATTTCACGACGCGGTTCCGTCAGGATCTCGGCAATCTCGGATCGCTCTCCTTCCTCGGTCAGGCGACCTACCAGTTCAAGGACAAGTTCACTCTCTTCCAGGGCGTCACGACGACCAACAACGGTCGCGCCGGCGATCCGAAGTGGGTGGCGGACTTCAACCTGAGCTGGAACAAGGCGCCCTTCACCCTGACCTACGGCCTCAACGTGATCGCGAAGACCAACAACTTCCATGACCTGGAAGACGTTGGCGGGGCTAACCTGACAGAGAACAACTGTCTTGCAACCGCGTCGGCATTCGCCTTCCTCGGCGGACCGTACTGCCCGGTCTACAAGCTGCCGCGCGTCGCCTATCACAGCCTCTCTGCCGAGATTCAGGTGACCCGCGACATGAGCTTCCTGATCGGCATGTCGAACATCTTCGACAAGAAGCCGCCGCTCGTTTCCAACTTCGGAGCGGCTATCAGCTCCTTCGGGAACGTGCCGCTCAACGGCAGCTACTACGACTACTTCGGTCGCCGCGTGTTCGTCAGCGTGAGGACCGCGCTGCCGAACCTGTAAGACCGGACCAGACCAGGGTTTGGAACACGAACGAGGGTTGGGGAGCAGAAATGCTCTCCAACCCTTTGTTTTGATTCTGCCTTCCGCATATGAAATGGCGATGGGCGAGGGGGCTGAGGCGTGGCAGGGCTTGCGACCACCGGAGTGATCGCCGCTGCGCTCGCAGCGCTCTGGATCGGAATCGCGGCTGCGTTGTCGGTCCTCGCCGCGCGGCGCTATCGCCTGGCCGAGCGCGTTCTCGGCGTCGCCCAGGCGAACGCTACGCTGCTCGATATCTCGCCGGCGCGGCCGCTCGTCGTTCGGCCGGACGGTCGCGTGGAAGCGGACCGCACGCTCGTGCGCGAGCTCGGCCTGACGGCCGCGCCCGCGGCGCTGTCCGAATTGCACGGCAACGACAGCGGGCTCGCCGCTGACGATCTCGCACTGCTCACACGCCAGATCGAGACTGCAAGGTCGTCGGCCTCGCGGCTTGCCGCCAAGGTGCGGGTCGCCGGCTCGTCGCGCGTGTTCGAGGTGCGCGGAGGACCGGCTCCGCCGCCCGAGCCGCCGGGAACGCTCCTGCTGTGGTTCTTCGACATGAGCAGCGGCGAGGAAGAGAGAGCGAAGATCGCCCTCCGGCTGCGCCAGACCGAAGCCGCTCTGAACTCGCTGACCCATCTGATCGAGGCCGCGCCGTTCCCGATGTGGTATCGCGGCCCGGACCTCAAGCTCGGACTGGTCAACAGCGCCTTCGTCCAGGCGGTCGAGGGGCGGGACGCGCAGGACGTCATCGAGCGCTCGGCCGAGTTGATCGACGCGCAAGGCGAGGACAGCGCGGTCGCCGCCGCCCGGGAAGCGCAGGCGGAGGCGCGGATCGTCTCGCGCATGCAGCCGGCGATCATCCACGGCGAACGACGCATGCTGCGGATCGTCAATGTCCCGCTTTCGACCGGCGCGGTCGCGGGCTTCGCGGTCGACGTCCAGGACCTGGAGGAGGCGCGCGCCGAGCTCGCCCGCCATCGCGATTCGCAGCGCGAGCTTGCCGACCGAATGACCGCCGGGACGGCGCAGTTCGAGGCAGACCGGACGCTGAGCTTCTTCAACCGGCCGTTCGCGGTCATGAGCCAGCTCGACCCCGACTGGCTCGCGGAAAAGCCCGAGTTCGACCGGGTCGTCGACCGCATGCGCGACAACCAGCGGCTTCCCGAGGCGCGCGACTTTCCGGCGTGGAAGGACGAACGCCGCAACTGGTTCACCAGCGCCGAGGAGGTGATCGAGGAAGAATGGATGCTTCCGGGCGGCGATCATCTGCGGGTTGTCGCACAGCCGCTTCCGGACGGCGGCTTGCGCTTGTTCCTCGAGGATCGGACCGAGCAGCTCAGGCTGGCGTCGGCGCGCGACACCTTGCTTCGGGTCCGCGCGGCGACGTTCGACAATCTGTACGAGGCGATCAGCGTCTTCGCGAGCGACGGGCGGCTCTATCTGTGGAACCGCCGCTTCCTCGAAGATTGGGAGCTGGACGAGCAGTGGCTTTCGACCCACCCGCGGGTCGACGAGCTGGTGCCCGCGATGGCGCGCAAGCTGGTCAATCCGACAGCTGCCGCGCAGATCCGCGAGATGGTCCGCCAGACCACCAACGAGCGCCAGTCGGCGAGCGGGCGGATCTCGATGACCGATGGCCGGCATTTCCAGTTCGCCGCGGTGCCCCTGCCTGACGGCAATGCGCTCTTCACGATGGTCGACGTGACCGATTCGACGCGCATTGAATCGGCGCTCCGCGAGCGGGCGACCGCGCTCGAGGAAGCCGACCGCGTGAAGACCGACTTCGTTGCCAACATGAGCTATGAGCTGAGGACGCCTTTGACCTCGATCGGAGGCTTCGCGGAGCTGCTCGCCGGCGGTTATGCCGGCGACCTCGCGCCCAAGGCGACGGATTATGTCGGCGCGATCCTCGAATCGGTCGACCGCCTGTCGAAGCTGATCAACGACGTGCTCGATCTCACCACCGGCGAGGCGCGCGGCGCGCCGCTCGAGAAGGAACGGGTGGATATCGCGGGACTATGCCGCGCCGCAGTGGACACGGCGAGGTCCCGGGCGAGCGAGAAGGGGCAGAAGGTTGAGGCCGAGATATCGCCGTCCGCCGGCCACGTGTTCGGCGATGCGCGACGGCTGCGCGAATCGCTCGAGCATGTGCTCCAGAACGCGATCGGCCATTCGGATCGGAAGGCACGCGTCGTGCTGAGCGCGGAAGGGAACAGCGAGGAAGCCGTGATCCGGATCAGCGACAACGGCCCGGGAATTGCGCCCGACGACCTGCCCCGTGTCTTCGACCGGTTTCACAGCGTCAACGAAACCGGCTTCCGGGGCGAGGCCGCACTGGGCCTCGGCCTGCCGCTGACGAGGCAGTTCATCGAGGCGCACGGAGGAACCGTCGCGCTCGATTCGAAGAAGGGCAAGGGCACGAGCGTGACCCTGACCATCCCGCGCGGTTCGCGGTGACCCTCGAGGAGGAGGAGGCGACCACGCGGCTTGGCGCCCGCCTTGCCGCGGTGGCGAGAGCAGGCGACGTGATTACCCTGTCGGGTCCCCTCGGCGTCGGCAAGACGGCGCTCGCGCGCGGGTTCATCGCGGCGCTCGGCCACGAGGGCGACATCCCGAGCCCGAGCTTCGCGATCGTCCAGCCCTATGAGGAGCTCGAGCCGCCGGTCTGGCACGTCGATCTTTATCGGATTGAGAAGACATCGGAGATCGGCGAGCTCGGACTCGACTATGCGGCGGACGCCGTTCTGCTGGTCGAATGGCCCGAGCGCGCGGGCGCCGATGTCTGGCCCGAAGCGCTCGGTCTGTCCCTCGACTTCGCGCAGGACGGCGAGAGAATCTTGACAGCGAATGTCCCCCCGTCATGGGAAGGACGATGGCCGCCCCGATGACGCCCCCCGCTCATGCACACGATTTCCTTGCCGCTTCAGGCTGGGCGGGCGCGCAGATCCTGCCGCTTGCTGGCGACGCATCGTTCCGCCGCTACTTCCGGGTGGTGCACGGGGATCGGTCGGCGGTCCTGATGGACGCGCCGCCGCCGCACGAGGACCCGCGGCCGTTCATCGCGGTATCGGAGTGGCTGATTGGAAGAGGGCTCACGGCCCCGGACATCATTGCGCGGGACCTGGAGAGGGGGCTGCTTCTCCTTGGCGATTTCGGGAATGCCCGGCTGCGCGAGACGCTGGACAGCGATCCGGGTCGGGAGCGCGAGCTGTACGAGCTCGCGACCGACGTGCTGGTCCAGCTCCACGGCCACCCGCCGATGGAAGGGCTTCCGCCGCACGGCGTGAACCAGTGGCTCGAGGAGTTGAAGCTGTTCACCGACTGGTATTGCCCCGCCGTCGGGGCGAAGGTCGATGCCTCCGCCTATGAGTGCGCCTGGCGCGAGGTGCTGGAGCCGGTGGCGCGGGATGGGCTGGGGCCGGTGACCGTGCTCCGCGACTATCACGCCGAGAATATCATGCTGGTCGAGGGCCGCGACGGAGTCGCCCATTTCGGGCTGCTCGACTTCCAGGACGCGCTTTCGGGACATCCGGCCTACGATCTCGCCTCGGTGCTCGAGGATGCGCGGCGCGATGTGCCGCCGGCGACCGAGCGCGCGATGATCGACCGCTATGTCGCCGCCACGGGGCGCGGAGATGCGTTCGAGCACGCCTATTGGGCGCTCGCGGCGCAGCGCAATACGCGCATCCTCGGAGTCTTCACCCGGCTTTGGAAGCGCGACAGCAAGCCCGGCTATCGGCAATTCCAGCCGCGCATGTGGGGCCTGCTCGAGCGCGACCTCGCACAGCCGCACCTCGAACCCGTACGAGCCTGGTTCGATGCCAACATCGGCCCGGAGCACAGGCGCGAGCCATGGAAACAGGCGGCATGAGCCAGGCGAAGCGCGCTTTGAGCCTCCGCGCCGAAGTGCCGGCCGACGTGCCGGCGACCGCGATGATCATGGCGGCGGGGCTGGGCAAGCGCATGCGGCCGCTGACCGCGACCCGGCCCAAGCCGCTGATCGAGGTCGGCGGCAAGGCGCTGCTCGACCATGTGCTCGAGAAGCTTCGCGCTGCGGGCGTCCTGAGGATCGTCGTCAACGTGCATTATCTCGCCGAGGCGCTCGAAGCGCATCTGATGAGCCGCCCGCACGGCCTGGAGGTCGTGATCTCCGACGAGCGCGACCTGCTGATGGAAACCGGGGGCGGGATGGTGAAGGCCGAACCGCTGATCGACTGCGACCCGTTCCTGGCGCTCAACAGCGACAATCTGTGGATCGACGGCCCCGCTGACACGCTGAAGCTGCTCGCCTCGCAATGGGACGATTCGAAGATGGACGCGCTGCTGCTGCTCGTCCCGCAGGCGCACGCTCTGAACCACAAGGGCATGGGCGACTTCCACATGGACCGCACGGGACGGTTGCGGCGGCGCGAGCGCAGCCATGTTGCGCCGTTCGTCTTCACTGGCATCCAGATGGTTTCCAAGCGGCTTCTCCGCGGCGCGCCCGAGGGCCCCTTCTCGACCAACATCCTGTGGGACCGCGCGATCGAGGAAGGCCGCTGCTTCGGAGCGGTCCACCAAGGCCTGTGGTTCGACGTCGGCACTCCGCAATCCATCCAGTTGACGGAAACGGCGCTCGAGAATGTCTGACCCGGCGCGGGTCGCCGTCTACACCATCCCGTCGCATCGCTCATTCGCCGACGCACTCGCTGCCGGCCTCATCGCGCGGTTCGGAAAGGACCCGCTCGGGCTAGCGCGCGGCCGCATCCTGCTCCCCAACAACCGCGCGGTTCGGGCGGTCACCGAAGCGTTCGTCCGTGCGAGCGGAAGCGGGCTTCTCCTCCCGAGGCTGATCCCGGTCGGCGATCCGGAGATCGGCGAACGGGCGAGCGGCGCGCTGGATCCGATGGGAGCCGAGCCTGAGCCGCCGGCCATCGATCCCGCGGAGCGCCTGCTGCGGCTTGCATCGATCGTCGGCGCGGAAGGATCGGCGGAGGCCCTGCGCCTCGCATCCGATCTCGCCCGGACGCTCGATGCTCTGCTGATCGAAGAGATAGCGCCGACGAGCCTGCAAGAGGCCGTCAGCGAGACCACGGAGTTGGCAAGGCACTGGGAAAAGTCGCTCGAAAAGCTTCAGCTGATCTACGAGGCATGGCCTCAAATCCTTTGCGAGCTGGGCGAAATCGACTTGGCGGAGCGCCGCAACCGGCTGCTGCGCGCCTTGGCTGAGCGTTGGAAGAGCGAGCCGCCAAGCGGGTTCACCGTTGCCGCGGGCGTCACCACTGCAGCGCCCGCGGTGTCTTCGCTCCTCAAGCGGGTCGCACGAATGGACGGAGGCATGGTCGTGCTTCCCGGTCTGTGGCTTCGCGACGTCTTCCCGGACGTGGAATGGGAAGCGCTTGGACCCGACGAGAATGGCCGGGGGGAGGCCACGCATCCGCAATATCATCTGAAGCTGTTGCTCGACCGGATCGGTGTTGGCCGCGACGAGGTGCAGCGATGGCGCTGGTCCGGTCGCGCCGCCTCGCCGCCGGCGCGTTCGCGCGCCGTTGCCAACGCGATGGCTGCGCCTGACTATTCGCACAAGTGGGAGATTCTGAAGCCTGCGGAGCGGCGCCTGGGCGGAATTCGTCTCGCCGAACTGCCCGACTCCGCGGCGGAAGCGCAGGCCATCGCGCTCGCTCTGCGCGAGGCGCTCGAGACGCCGGGCAAGACCGCGGCTCTCGTCACGCCCGACCGGCAGCTCGCCGGGCGCGTATCGGCGCTCCTTCGGCGCTGGGGGATCGAGGCGGACGACAGCGCCGGCGAGCCGCTGTCGAAGGCCGCGGCGGGAACGCTTCTTCTGGGCATCGCTTCGGCGGCCGCGGAAGAGCTTGCGCCGGTCCCGCTGCTCGCGTTGCTCAAGCATCCGCTGGTCGGCGGCGAGGGGGAAGACCGGGCGCAATGGCTCGACAATGTGCGTGCGCTGGATCGCGCACTGCGCGGTCCGCGCCCGCCGGCGGGCTTTTCGGGCCTCGATGCGCGCTTCGCCGAAAAGGAAGCGGTTCGTCCCTGGGCGGCGGTGCGCGATCGCGTCGCCGGAGTGGAGACAATGCTGCGACAGCCCTTGCCGCTGTCGCGATTCGCGGCGTCGCTGGGCGAAGCTGCGACCGCGCTGGCGGGTGACTCGGCGTGGCGAGGTCCCGACGGCCGGATGGCGGCGGAGCTGCTGGCGGAGCTGCAGGCATCTCAGTCCGCCGAACGCCTGACCGTCACCGCCGAGGACGCCGCGCCGCTGCTTCGACAATTGCTCGACGAGCGTGCGGTCCGGCCGCCTTATGGCGGGCATCCGCGCATTTTCATCTGGGGTTTGCTCGAAGCACGGCTTCAGCGGGCGGACCTGGTGGTGCTCGGCGGACTGAATGAAGGCGTGTGGCCATCACTTCCGGCGCCCGATCCGTGGCTTCCGCCCAAGGTCCGCGCGACGCTTGGGATGCCGACGCTGGAGTTTCGGATCGGCCTTGCCGCGCACGATTTCGCGAGCGCTTTGGGAGCGCCCGAAGTGCTTATCACGCGCGCCAGGCGCGACAGCCGCTCGCCAACGGTGGCCTCACGCTTCCTCCTCCGCCTGGATGCGATAAGCGGCGGCGGGCTGCCGCGCGATCGGGTGCTCGAGCGGATCACGCGCGCATTGGACGATCCCGGGCCGCCCAAGCCAGCCGACCGGCCGGCCCCGTCGCCGCCGGCGGAGCAGCGGCCCGACAGGATTTCGGTGACGGCGGTTGACCGGCTGAAAGCGGACCCCTTCGCTTTCTATGCGAATTCGATTCTTCGCCTGCGCGTCGAAGATGCGGTCGATGCGGACCACACCGCCCGCTGGAAAGGCGAGGCCGTCCACAAGGTGTTCGAGGAATGGCTGCTCCATGACGAATGCAATCCGGAGAGGTTGCGCGCCCGCGCCGAGCGGCTGCTCGCCGATGAAGCGATCCACCCGATGCTTCGCGCGCTATGGGCGCCGCGGCTGCTGGAGGCGATCGACTGGATCGCGGATCTCGAGCGGACCAACCAGGCGGCAGGGCGCAAGCCCCTGGCGGCGGAGGCCACGGGTGAGACGCCGCTGGCCGGAATCCTCGTGCACGGCCGGGTCGACCGCATCGACCGGCTGCCCGACGGCGGCCTTGCGATCGTCGATTACAAGACCGGAAAGCCGCCGGCGAAGAAGGCAATCGAGGCCGGCTTCGCGCTCCAGCTTGGCTTGCTCGGACTGATCGGCCGAGCTGGCGGGTTCGAAGGCGTGACCGGAGAGCCGGAAGTTTTCGAATATTGGTCGCTGATCCGCGACCGCGGCGGCTTCGGGAAATGCGTTCGCGCCGACAAGGACTTCGACGAAGGCGAATTCCTGACACACGCTTTTCGCAACTTCGCGGAGGCGGCTGGCAAGTGGCTGACGGGCGAGGAGCCGTTCACCGCCAAGCTGAACCCCGCCTATGCGCCTTATGGCGATTACGACCAGCTGATGCGGCTGGAAGAATGGTACGGCCGCAAATGAGTCAATCAGTTCCGCGGTTTCTTCTTGACCTTGGACGCGTAGAGAAGCGCAGCGACGATTGCGGCCGAGCCGATTCCGACGGCGACGCCCGCCTTCACCAGCTTCGTCCGGCGCTCCTCGCTCGCCTTGTCGTTTTCGTCGTCACTGTCGCTCATGGTGCAATCTCTATGGTGTTCGTCGCCGATTTGGAAGCCGCATGAGCGCGCGCTTCAAGACGCTACCCGAGCTCAAGGGCGAGCAGGCGCTCGCCGCCGATCCGTCGGTCCATGCAGCGGTGTCGGCATCCGCAGGCAGCGGCAAAACCCAGGTGCTGACCGCGCGGGTCCTCCGGCTCCTGCTGAAGGGCGCGCGGCCGGAATCGATCCTCTGTCTCACCTTCACCAAGGCGTCGGCGGCGGAGATGGCAAACCGCATCGGTGCGCGCCTGGCCGCCTGGGTGCGGCTGAAGGACAGCGATCTCGCTGGAGACCTGCTCGCGCTCGGCGAACCCAACGATCCGAAGACTCGCGAGCGGGCGCGCCAGCTGTTCGCCCGGGTGCTGGATTGTCCCGGCGGGCTCAAGATCCAGACGATCCATGCGTTCGCCCAGTCGCTGCTGGCGGCCTTCCCGGCCGAAGCGGGAATTACGCCCGGTTTCCAGCCGATCGAGGGAAGGGGCGAGCAGGAGCTTGTACGGCGGACTCTCGCGGACCTCATGGTGGACGCCGAAGCATGCAGCGACAGTGAGCTTATCCGCGACGTCCAGTGCCTCAGCCGGCGGCTGGGCGAATTCGGCGCCGTGGAATATCTGCAGGCCTGCGCGCGGCGGACCGAAGCGCTGGCTACGCTCGGCGCCCGCGACGCGATCGAGCCGCTGGTCCGCAGCCTCATGCACCTGCCTGAAGGGTCGGTGGAGGATTATCTCGCCGTGCAATGCGCCGACGGCGGCTTCGATTGCGACCTGCTCCGCGCCGTCGCAAACGCGAACCGCAGCTGGGGCACGAGCACCGGCCACAAGATCGTCGACGAGATCGACCGCTGGCTGGCGATGGACGAGAGAGGCCGTGCCGCAGCTTTACCCGACCTCTCGCTGGTGATCTTCACCGGCAAGGGAGAGTTGCGCAGAACGCAGGCGGGACAGCTCAAGGCTGACGCCGATTACGACCGACATGTCGAGCGGCTCTCGGACAAGATCGCGGAGCTTTTGCAGGTGCAGCGCGCCTCAAAGCTCGCCGCGGACATGGCTGCCGGACTGCGCGCGGGGCAGGCCTTCGCCAAGTCTTATACGAGCGCCAAGCGGGCCGCCGGCGTCGCCGACTTCAACGATCTGATCGAATGGACTCGCGCCCTGTTCCGGCAGCCCGGCATGGGCGACTGGGTGCGCTACAAGCTCGACCGCGAGGTCGACCATGTGCTGGTGGACGAGGCGCAGGACACCAACGCCGCGCAATGGGAAATCATCGAGCAGCTGGTCGAGGAATATTTCAGCGGGTCGAGCGAGAGCGAGGGCCGGCGCCGAACCCTGTTCATGGTCGGCGACTTCAAGCAGGCGATCTACGGCTTCCAGGGAACCGACCCCAAAAGGTTCAACGAAGCCCGGCAGCATTTCAAGCGGCGTGCAGAGGAGCTGGCCGACGCCGAGAGCGCGCAGGACCTGCTGAAGCAGCGCTCGCGCGAATTCCGCGACCTGTCGATCGCCGCCAGCTTCCGCTCGGCCCAGCCCGTGCTCGACGTCGTCGACGCGGTCATCGGTCAGCTCGGCCATGGAGCGATGGCATTGAGCGAAGCGCCGCCGCCGCATGTCGCGCACCACGTCGGCCGACCCGGGCAGGTCGAGCTGTGGCAGCCCTTCGTCCCGGAGGTGGATGACGACGGCGAAGAAGGGGAGGAAAGCTGGATCACGCTCCGGGCGCGGCAATATGCCGATGCGCTTGCCGAGCGCATTCGCGAGCTAGTTCTCGAGGCGCCGTATCTGCCCTCGGCAAAGCGCGCACTGACCCCGGGCGACATCCTCGTTCTGGTTCGCAGCCGCGGCGAGCTCGCGTCGCTGGTCGTCGCGCGGCTGTTCACCGCCGGAGTTCCCGTCGCGGGCGTCGACCGGCTTCACCTCCACGAGCCGCTGGCGGTCCAGGACTTGCTCGCTGCCGTGAAGTTCGCGGTCCAGCCGGACGACGACCTCAGCCTCGCATGTTTGCTGGTGTCGCCGCTGATCGGCTGGGATCAGGGGCAGCTCCGGGCGCTCGCTTTCGGCCGGAAAGGGCGATTGTGGCGCCGGCTGCGGGAGCGGGCAGACGAGTGCGAGGCATTCCGGTCTGCGCATGATTCGCTCGTCGAGCTGCTCAGGATCGCCGATTTCACGACGCCGTCGGTCTTCCTTGAGACCATTCTTTCCGGGCCGATGCAGGGCCGGCGCAAGCTCTACGCCCGTCTTGGCATGGCGGCGCGCGATCCGATCGACGAACTGATGAACAGCGCGCTCGAGTTCGAGCGCGGCGAGACGGCCTCGCTCGACCGGTTCCTCGCATGGTTCTCGCGCGGGACGGTCGACGTGCAGCGCGATCCGGGGCGGCCCGGAAACGAGGTCCGGGTGATGACCGTGCATGGCGCCAAGGGCCTCGAGGCGCCGGTCGTGATCCTCGCCGATGCGACGGCCGACCCGGCAAAGCTTGGACGGACGCCGATCACGCTGGACTTCGAGATCGGCCCGGCGGGCGTGGCCCCGCTGATTCGCCCGAAGAAGGAGGAGCGCGGTCCCCCGTTCGAGGAGAGGATCGCAGAAGAGGAGAGGCGCGACCTCGAAGAGCATTGGCGGCTGCTCTACGTCGCGCTCACCCGCGCGGCTGACCGGCTGATCGTCACCGGAGTGGCGCCCAAGCCGAAGAAGGACGGGTCCGACGCGCGGCCGGTCAATTGCTGGCATGTCGCGGTCGAGCGCGCGATGGCGGCTGTGAACGCCGAGGCAGCCGATCACGGACGTTGGGGCGCGGGACTCCTCTATGGCAGCGCGGCGTCCGGGAGAGCGAAAGCGAAGCCGGAAAGGCCCGCGCCGCAGCCGATTGCGATCCCGTCCTGGGCCAATGCGCCGGCGCCGCCCGAAGCGCGCCCGCCACGCCCGCTCGCACCGTCGGCGATCGCGGCCGACGACGAGAGCGCGGCGCCGCCGAGCGAGGCGATGCGCGCGGCTGCGCTTCGCGGCACGTGGATCCATCAGCTGCTCGAGCGGCTGCCGACGGTCGCGCCGCGCGAACGTCCGGAGGCGGCCGACCGATGGCTCGAGCGCTCGGCCAGAGTCGCGAACGCCCCGACGCGGGCCGAAATCGTGGAGCAGGTGTGTTCGATCATCGCCGATGCGCGGTTTACGGCCCTGTTCGGCGAGGGCTCGCTCGGGGAAGCCCCGCTGGCCGCGACGCTTCCCGATGGGCGCGTGATCGCCGGCACCGTCGACCGGCTGCTCGTGCAGGACGACCGAATTTCCGTGATCGACTTCAAGACGGGACGGGTGCCGCCGGGCGACGGCGAAATCCCCAAGGCGCACCGGGCGCAGATGCAGGCTTATGTTGAGGCGCTGCGCGTGATCTTTCCAGGGCGGACGGTCAACGCGGCCTTGCTCTACACTGCTGGGCCAAAACTGATCCAAGTCATGACTTGAGAGGCGGCGGGCGAGCGCCCATATGCGCGTTAACTTTTGCAGGAGAGTCGCGCGCCATGGCCACCAAGACGGTCACCGACCAGAGTTTTTCATCCGACGTCCTCGGCGCCGACGGGCCCGTGCTCGTCGATTTCTGGGCCGAATGGTGCGGGCCGTGCCGGATGATCGCCCCTGCTCTGGAGGAGATCGCCAACGATCTCGGCGACAAGGTGACGGTCGCAAAGCTCAACATCGACGAGAATCCGGACACGCCGGGCCGCTACGGAGTGCGCGGAATCCCGACGATGCTCCTCTTCAAGGGCGGCCAGCCGATCGCGCAGAAGGTCGGCGCCGCGCCGCGAAGCCAGATCCAGCAGTGGCTCGAGAGCAATCTCGACGCCCCGACGCAGCAGGTCGGCTGAAAATCTAAGTTCGCCATTCCCGCGGAAGCGGGAATCTGGTCCTTTCTTCTTTGCTGGGTCCCCGCTTTCGCGGGGATGACGATTAACGGACGGGCGGTTCCGTGCCCTTCAAGCCTCTCCTATTCGGACGGAACTTGTCGTGCCGGGGGAGATCGTCCTTCGGCTCGAACCAGCCGATCCTGCTCCCCCAGAAGATGTGAAAGCCGGGCGCGACCGCTTCCGGGTCGTCCAGCGTCGCGACGCTAAAGTCGACCGTCTCCGGCTGATGATCGACCTTCATCAGGAAGGGCGTGCCGCATTCCGAGCAGAACTCGCGCTGGCCGAAGCTCGACGAGCGCACTGACCGCACCTTATCCGCGCCCTCGGTCCACAGCAGGTCGCCATCGCGGACGCTAGCGAACACCATCGCCGGAGCGCCGCTGTTCAGCTGGCATGTCCGGCAGTGACAGTAGCCGCAGTCGAAGGGGTCGCTTTTCAGCTCGTAACGGACCGCTCCGCACAGGCATCCGCCGGTCAATCCAGCCATTTGTTCACGGTCCCTTTAATTGACTACGGCTAGGGCGCTCCTTACATCGCCGGACGCAGTTTCCCAGAGCGTCGGCGGGCCGTTTTACCGTCTTCTCAACGCCCGGGATTTTTAAGGGAATTCATGTGTTCGCCGCAGTGGCAAAGAGCATCTTCGGATCGGCCAACGACCGTTATGTCCGAGGTCTCGGAAAATATGTCGACGCAGTCAATGCGCTGGAGCCAAACATCCAGGCGCTTTCGGACGAGGATCTGCGCGGCCAGACCGAGCTGTTCCGCCAGCGGCTGGCGAACGGCGAGAAGCTCGATAATTTGCTTCCCGAAGCGTTCGCCACGGTTCGCGAAGCCGCGATCCGGACGCTTGGGCAGCGTCACTACGACGTCCAGCTAATCGGCGGAATCGCGCTCCACCGGGGTGAGATCGCCGAGATGAAGACGGGCGAGGGCAAGACGCTGGTCGCGACGCTCGCGGTCTATCTGAACGCGCTGGAAGGCAAGGGCGTCCACGTCGTCACCGTCAACGATTATCTCGCCCGCCGCGACGCCGACTGGATGGGCCAGATCTACCGCTTCCTCGGAATGCAGGTCGGGGTGATCATTCCGAACCTGACGGACGAAGAGCGGCGCGCCGCCTATGCCGCCGACATCACCTACGGCACGAACAACGAGTTCGGGTTCGACTATTTGCGCGACAATATGAAGTTCACGCGCGACCAGATGGTCCAGCGGCCCTTCAACTTCGCGATCGTCGACGAGGTGGATTCGATCCTGATCGATGAGGCCCGGACCCCGCTGATCATCTCGGGCCCGACCGACGACAAGTCGGACCTCTACATCGGCGCCGATGGGATCGTGAAGTCGCTGGTGCCGGACGATTACGACATGGACGAGAAGCAGAAGAGCGTCGTCCTGACGGAGGACGGCACCGAAAAGGCGGAGCGGATGCTCGAGGAAGCCGGGCTGATCGAGGGCCGCAACCTCTACGACATCGCCAACACGCAGGTCGTCCACCACTTGAACCAGGCCTTGAAGGCCAACGTCATGTTCAAGAAGGACATCGACTATATCGTGAAGGACGGAAAGGTCGTCATTATCGACGAGTTCACCGGCCGGATGATGGAGGGGCGGCGCTGGTCGGACGGACTTCACCAGGCGGTCGAGGCCAAGGAAGGCGTGACGATCGAGCCCGAGAACCAGACTCTCGCCTCGATCACCTTCCAGAACTATTTCCGGATGTATCCGAAGCTATCGGGCATGACCGGCACGGCGATGACAGAAGCGCCGGAATTCTTCGACATCTACAAGATGAACGTGGTCGCGATCCCGACCAACGTGCCGGTCCAGCGGATCGACGAGGACGACGTCTTCTACAAGACGATGCCCGAGAAATTCGCGGCGATCGCCAAGGAGCTGAAAGAGAAGCAGGAGCTCGGCCAGCCGGTGCTCGTCGGCACCGTCTCAATCGAGAAGTCGGAGATGCTGTCCGAATATCTCCACAAGGAAGGCGTCAAGCATTCGGTGCTGAATGCACGCTTCCACGAGCAAGAGGCGCACATCGTCGCTCAGGCGGGCCGCAAGCGGGCGATCACCATCGCGACCAACATGGCCGGCCGCGGAACCGACATCCAGCTCGGCGGCAACCTCGAGTTCCGGATGTTGGACGAGCATCCCGATCTGGAAGAGGGCACGCCGGAGTATCAGGCGCAGGCCGAGAAGATCCGGGCCGAGATCGCCGCCGAAAAGCAGCATGTGCTTTCGATCGGCGGACTTTACGTGCTCGGCACCGAGCGGCACGAGAGCCGGCGCATCGACAACCAGCTGCGCGGACGTTCAGGCCGGCAGGGCGACCCCGGCCTGTCGAAATTCTACCTGAGCCTCGACGACGACCTTCTGCGCATCTTCGGCCCGCAGACCATGTTCTCGCGGCTGATGAACAAGAACCTCGAGGACGGCGAGGCGATCGTCAGCCCGTGGATCAGCAAGGCGATCGAAACCGCGCAGAAGAAGGTTGAGGCGCGCAACTACGACATCCGCAAGCAGGTCGTCGAATTCGACGACGTGATGAACGACCAGCGCAAGGTCATTTACGAGCAGCGCGCCGACATCATG
>Ga0207674_10001647_pt1 | contig 28733 bp, 21 predicted proteins | sample KBSCornC72_FD_184303 | JGI IMG/M metagenome (GOLD analysis project Ga0207674, IMG submission 184303) | Corn rhizosphere microbial communities from Kellogg Biological Station, Michigan, USA - KBS Corn C7-2 (SPAdes) (version 2) | ecosystem: Host-associated > Plants > Roots > Rhizosphere > Soil ...
AATAGGGACCCGAAGCCATTTGTCTGGACGAAGACGGCCGACGAAATCCTTGAGAACATCAAACGCTTCTGCCAACGAACTTCCGCATCAGGACACTAGGAGGAGATCACCAGTTTGAAGCCGTCCGGGTCGCGCAGGCGGAAAACGCGAACACCCCAAGGCATGTCCGCTGGTTCGGAATCGAGTGTACCGCCGCACCGCTTGATGCGGTCCGCGACATCGTCGACGCTTCCCGCCACGGTGTACTGCAGCGAAAAGCCTTCGCCCTTCGCGCGATCGAGCCCCTTCGCGCCGTCATCCTGTGTGATCAGAAGCCTCACGGCGCCTGCCCTGAACGAGACCGCTCGCAGTTGCCCATCGCGCTGGTGCTCGCGATCGACGGTGAAGCCGACGACGTCGCGATACCAGGCGAGGCTTCTCTGGATGTCCTTGACCGTGAGCGACGCCGCCACACTCGTAGCGTTGAACGGCGCGACGCCCGTCTGCGGAGCGTTGCCGGAGGACGTCGAGTCTCGTGTCATGCCACCTCGTCGGGGTTGTCCGGTGCGCGGTGCAGCGTGAAGAGCGTGAGCTCGGGCCTAACGTTGAAGCGGACCTGCATGAGATGCCCCAATCCACGGTTGATGTATAACGTCCGGCCAGGCCCCACGCCGTACTCGCCAGCCACGTAGCGCTTGTTCTCGACCGGCAGGACGGGCGGCGGCAAGAATGGCGGCTTCACCTGGCCCCCGTGCGTATGGCCCGCCAGTGACCAGCCGCGCACGCCAGCCCAGATGGGAAGATCCTGCACGTCGGGGTTATGCGCGAGCACGATCGTCGGCAGACCGCGCACGAGCGACGCAAGCGTCGTCTCGGCGTCTCGGCCGCCCGGCGGCGCCTGACCGATTGCCTCGCTCCCGTTAGGCAGCACACGAACGACATTCGGCTTGACCGCATGGGCGCCGAACTCCGGGCCCCAGATGTCGGTGAGCCCGGCCAGCTGAAGGCCGCCGATGACCTGCGTCTCGTTCCGCAGCACGCGAATCCCCGCGTCGCCGGCGACGCGCGTGATCTCATCGGCGACGGCAAGGTGTCGCCAGCCGAACCCGTAGTCGTGATTGCCCAACACCCCGACCGTCGCGATCCGCCCGATGGGCGCTCGGCGCAGCACCCGAGCGAGCTCGCGGAAGACGTCGGGAGACCGGTACGTGACGAAGTCGCCGGTGAACGCGACGAAGTCCGGCGCGAGCGCTCGCGCGCGGTCCATGGCATCGATCAAGTACGCCGAGCTCACGCGCGGGCCGACGTGGATGTCGCTCAGCTGCAGGAGCGTACGCCCCTCGAGCGCTGGCGGCAGGTTCTCCAGTGGCATTGCGCGGCGAACAATGTCCACCCAGTGCGGCTCGACCTGCCACGCATAGAGGGGCACGCCGGCAGCGGTCGCGAGCGCGGCGCCGCCGAGTGCAAGGAACCGTCGGCGGCTCAGCATGCCCAATCATACAGCCGGGCGTGCTCAACGCGCGTTAACAGCGGTAACAGCGGTAACAGCGGTAACAATCGAGTCAGGGCGTGCTGCCTTTTCGATAGTCGAGCTGAGGCGGCTGATTCCCGAGCGCCGTCTCGTACTTGAACCCGGGGCCGCGTTTCGCGTCCAGCTCGGCCCTTGCCGCAGCGATCGTTGCCGGCGCGCTGAAGAGATCCGCACCGGTCAACGCCATGGTCTTCGCGGCGACCATCATACCTTTGTAGCCGATGGTCGTGCCGCCGGCCGCCACCGCCTGCCACGAGTGCGCCGCAGTGCCAGGCACCCAGGTCGCCGCGGACAACTGCACCGTCGGCACGACCCAGCTCACGTCGCCCACGTCCGTGGACGCGCTTCCCGCAGCGCCGATCGACAATGGCTTCACCTTCGCCACGGTCTCCAGCGGCACCGCCGTGAACGCGTCGCTCTTCTGCAGCCGCTCGGCGAAGACGCGTTCCGCGGGCGTATAGGTGAACCCGCCCACCTTCTCGAGCGCGCGCTGCTGCACCTTCGCCAGTGTTTCGTTAGGCAGCAGCGAGTAGACCGAGCCCACGAGCTGGAGGTCGAAGGTCGTGCCGGTGCCCAGCGCGGCGCCCTTGGCGGCGTTGACGACGCGGCTCCAGATGTCCTTCACGATCGACATCTCGACATGCCGGACGACGTAGTACACCTCGGCTTCATCGGGAACGACGTTAGGCGCCTTGCCGCCGTTCGTGATGACGTAATGAATGCGACTGCCATCGGGGATGTGCTCGCGCAGGAAATTCGTCATGACGTCCATGGTCTCCACGGCATCGAGCGCCGAGCGCCCGCGCTCTGGGGCCGCCGCCGCGTGTGCGCTCACGCCGTGGAACCGGAACTTGCCGGAGATGTTCGCCATCGACCGCTCGCCGGTCACCGCGTTGTCGTCGCCGGGATGCCAGGCAATGACGGCGTCGACGTCGTTGAACACGCCATCGCGCACCATGTACACCTTCCCCGCCCCACCCTCCTCGGCCGGCGTGCCGATCATCCGGATCGTCCCCTTCACGTTGTTCGCCTGCATCCACTGCTCGAGCGCGATCGCGGCCGCGGCGCTCGCGGTACCGAACAGGTGATGCCCGCAGCCGTGGCCAGGTCCACCTGCACGCAGCGGTTTACGCTCCGGGACCGTGTCCTGCGAGAGTCCGGGCAGCGCATCGAACTCGCCGAGGATGGCGATCACCGGCTTGCCACTCCCGAACTCGGCCACGAACGCTGTGGGCTCACCAGCGACGCCGGGCTTCACGGTGAAGCCGGCATTCTTGAGCTCCGACTGCAGAAGCGCGGAGCTCTTCTCCTCCATGTAACCCACTTCGGCATAGGTCCAGATCTGCTTGGCGACGGTCGCGTAATGGGCCGCCGCGGCGTCGAGGCCTGAGAGTATCGGCGCGGTATTCGCAGCTGGCTTCGGCAGCTGGGCACCGAGTGGGAGCGCGATGAGGAGCGAGAGACCGAGAGAGCGCATGGGCGGGAGCGTGAGGTCGAACGACGGACGTGCCGGACACGGCACTCGAGCGCCAGACGATGCTGGCACCAGCGGCAGAACTTGTCCACACCTGGCACGCGAGTAGTATGACAGCATTCGGTCACGACGACATCCGGGTGGAAACGACGGCCTCCATGCCCCAGCCATCGACCGCAGTGCGCATCCGCGTAAACGGCGTCGACCACGACGTTTCCGCCCATCCGGACACGGCCCTGCTCTACGTGCTCCGCAATGAGCTGTCGCTGAACGGTCCCAAGTTCGGCTGTGGGCTCGGACAATGTGGTGCGTGCACGGTGCACGTTGACGGCGCGCCGCGACGCTCGTGCGTGACCGCCGTTTCCGCCGTTGCCGGGAAGGACGTTGTGACCCTCGAGGGACTTGGCACGCCCGACCGGCCGCATCCGCTGCAGCAGGCGTTCATTGACGAGCAGGCCGCACAGTGTGGCTACTGCATCAACGGGATGATCATGCGAGCGGCCGCTCTGCTCGCGCGTACCCCTCGCCCGTCGCGCGACGACATCCTGTCCGCGATGGACGCGAACCTCTGCCGGTGCGGAACCCACATGCGCATCGTGCGGGCGATCGAGCGAGCCGCTGCTGGTAGCGTTGCAGGTCCGGCAGGACGGGAGGGCTGAGTGACCACGTCCTCGACATCCACGCGATCCCGCCGCGAATTCCTCGCCGACGCCGGCATCCTCATCGTTGGCTTCACGCTATTCCCGCGCGGCATCCGGGCCGAGTCGTTAGGCCAGGCGGTGGGGCAGTTGACAGCTCCGTCGGCCGACGCGCTCGACTCGTGGCTCGTGATCGGCCGCGACGACGCCGTGACGGTCTATGCCGGCAAGGTCGAGTTGGGCACCGGCGTGTCTACCGCGCTCCGGCAGATCGTGGCCGAGGAGCTCGACGTTGCCCCGTCGCGCATAGCGTGGGTGCAAGGAGATAGCCAGCTCACGGTCGATCAGGGCCGCACTGTCGGCAGCGGCAGCGTGAAGCGTGGAGGCGCGCAGCTCCGACGTGCAGCGGCGGAGGCTCGACAGGCTCTCCTCGAGATGGCGTCCGCAAAACTGAAGGCGCCCGTCACGCAGCTCGAGATCAATGACGGCGTGGTGTCGGTGACGGGCGACGCCTCGAGACGCCTAACGTTCGGCGCGCTCGTCGGCGGTGGGCGTTTCGAGCGCACGATCTCCGGGCGCGCACCACTCAAGGCGCCATCGGAATACAAGGTCGTAGGCCATCCGGTGTCACGCGTGGAGATCCCCGCGAAGGTCACCGGAAAGCACACGTACGTCCACGACGTCCGCCTTCCGGGGATGGTTCACGGTCGTGTGGTGCGGCCGCCGCGCGTCGACGCGGCGCTCCAGTCAGTCGACGAGTCATCGGTAGCGACGCTGCCCGGCGTGATCCGCGTGGTGCGGAAGGGGACGTTTGTGGGCGTCGTCGCGGAGCGCGAGGAGCAGGCGGTACGTGCGGCGAAGGCGTTGAACGCGAAGTGGGCGGCCGCACCGGTGCTGCCGGACGCGGCCGATCTCTACGCCAGGTTCAAGTCACTGGCGACGACGGAACGGGTGGTCGGCGAGAATGGCGACGCGGCGAGCGCGCTCCACTCGGCGGCGCGCCCAATCCGCGCGACGTATCGGTGGCCGTTTCAGCTTCACGCGTCGATCGGACCTTCGTGCGCAGTAGCCGACGTCCGAGGCAACGTGGCCACCGTGTACTCCTCGACGCAGGGCGCTCATCAGTTGGTGGCGCCCATCGCGGCCCTACTCGGGATGCCGAGCGACAGCGTGCGTGTCGTCTTCACCGAGGGCTCCGGATGTTACGGGCATAATGGTGCCGACGACGTCGCGGGGGATGCTGCACTCCTGTCGCAGGCAGTCGGGCGGCCGGTGCGGGTGCAGTGGAGTCGCGAGGACGAGAACGCGTGGGAGCCTGAGGGACCCGCGATGCTGTTCGAGATGGCGGGGGCTGTTGGCGCGGACGGGAAAATCTCGGCGTGGACGTACGACGCCTGGACGCCCACGCACGGCGCGCGGCCGACTCGTGACCCTACCACGCTCGTTGCTGGCGCGCTGGTCGCTGGCTTCGTGTCCGTCGGCGAGTTCTTCAGCGGTGGTGGTGAGCGCAACGCGCGAACGACGTACGTGCTGCCTAACGAGCGAGTGACGTCGCACCCGGTTCCCTCGTTCCCGATCCGCACGTCGTCACTCCGCGGGCTCGGGTCGCCGCAGAACTCGTTCGCGAACGAGTCGTTCATGGACGAGTTGGCGGTAGCGGCCGGCATCGACCCGATCGAGATCCGGCGGCGTCATCTCTCGGACCCGCGAGCACTGGCGGTGATCGACGCCGTCGCGAAGCGCGCCGGGTGGACGCCACGCGTGTCGGCGCCAGAACGTTCGGCTGTGGCGAGCAACGGTGTGAGAAAGGGACGAGGGTTCGCGTACGTGCAATACGACCGCACAGAGGCGTACGTCGCGGCGGTGGCCGACGTGGACGTGAGACCCGACACGGGGTCGGTGCGAGTACGTCGCGTCTGCGTCGCACACGACTGCGGCCTCATCGTAAACCCGGACGGTCTGCGCAACCAGATCGAAGGGAACGTGGTGCAGGCGATCAGCCGGACACTGAAGGAAGCCGTGCGGTTCGACTCGATGCGGGTCACGGGCGTGGACTGGAACGGCTACCCGATCCTTCGGTTCTCGGAGATTCCGGACGCGATCGACATCGACGTGATCGATCACCCCGATCAGCCGTCGGTTGGCGCCGGTGAAGCGGCGACGTCCCCGATTCCGGCGGCGATCGCGAACGCGATCTTCGATGCGACCGGGGCGCGTGTCCGCCAGGTGCCATTCACGCCGGACCGCGTGCGGGAAGCCCTGCGTGCGTCGAAGGTCTGACGCGGCTTTGACGCGGGCCTGACCCCGGCTCCGTGTAGCGGGAGCAATAGTTGTCATCCCGAGCCTGGTTGTCATCCCGAGCCTGGTTGTCATCCCGAGCCGTCAGGCGAGGGATCCTCATCGTCCCGATAGAGAGCCCAATTGCGCCTGGACGCGTCAATGTGATGCCGAGGTTGCGGATCGCGCGGATCAGGTTGCGGCATGCCCCGCAGCTACTACGTGTACATCCTTGCGAACCATTCTCGGACGCTCTACGTCGGCGTCACCGGGGACATACATCGGCGAGTGGCCGAACATCGGTCCAGCGGTGGATCGCGCTTCACCCGTGAGTACATGGTGCGCCAGCTCGTGCATGTGGAAATCACCAGCGATGTCCGCGCTGCCATCGCTCGCGAGAAACAGATCAAGGGATGGTCGCGTGCCAAGAAGTTGGCCCTGATCGAGGAAGACAATCCTGAGTGGAAGGATCTCGCCGGGAGTTGGACACGATAGCCCTCTATCGGGAGAATGAGGATCCCTCGCCTGACGGCCCGGGATGACAACCTCGCTTCGCTCAGGATGACAACGACCTCGCTTCGCTCAGGATGACAACAACCGAGGCCTACCGTGTATTCAACTATCCGCCACGCTATCCGTCGCCTGCTCCGCGAGCGATCCCTCACGATCGCCGCCGTCCTGACGCTCGCGTTAGGTATCGGCGCCACGACCGCGGTGTTCACCGTCGTCAACGCGGTCCTGATCCAACCGCTCCCGTACCCGAGGCCCGAGCGGCTCGTCGACCTGTCGCACACGCTCACCATCTCGGGGATCACACGGGTCGATCAATCCGACGCGACCTTCCTCTACTACGCTCGCGAAAACCGCGTCTTCACCGGCATCGGTGCGTATCGCATCACCGGCGTCAACGTTGCGGGTGCCGCCGACGGATCCACGTCCGCGGACTCACGCGCCGAACGCTTGAACGCTGGGCTCGTCAGTGCGAGCACCTTCCCCGTGCTTGGCGCCACTCCGATCCTCGGCCGCACTTTCCGCGACAATGAAGACCGGCGGGACGCGCCACGCGTGGCGATGCTCGGGCAGCGGCTCTGGGAACGCAAATTCGGCGCGGACCGCGGCATCATCGGACGCCAGATCTCGATCGACGGGGTGCCGCGCGAGATCGTGGGCATCATGCCCGCCGACTTCGACCTCCCGGGCGCCAGCACGGAACTCTGGCTGCCCCTCGGCATCGACCCGGCTCACACCGCGTCGGCGGCGTTCGACTATCGCGGCGTCGGCAGGCGCCGCGACGGCGTATCGCTCGACGCCGCCGCGGCCGACCTCCAACGCCTGTTGCCCCAGGTCCCGGAGGCATATCCGGGCCGCCTAACGGCCCAGTCGATTCAGCAGATCCGGATGCGGGCCGTGGTGCGGCCGCTGCGCGACGTCGTCGTCGGCGACGTCGGGCGCGTGCTCTGGGTCGTGCTCGGCGCCGTCGCGTGCGTCCTGCTCATCGCGTGCGCGAACGTGATGAACCTGTTGCTCGTGAGGGCCGAAGGGCGGCAGCACGAGATAACAGTTCGCCGAGCACTCGGAGCCGAACGCTGGACGCTCGCGCGAGATCACCTCGTCGAAGGGAGCGTGCTCGCCGTCGTCGGTGCCGTGCTCGGACTCGCCGTCGCCGTAGCGGGCGTTCGTGTACTTCGGTCGCTCGAGGGCTCGATCGACGTCCCGCGCCTGGCCGAGGTTCACGTCGGTGCGCTGGTGGTCGTCGTGGTTGCTGGTGTGACCGTGCTGGCGACGCTGCTCGTGAGCGTGCTGCCAGCGCTGCGCGCGGCGTCGTCTACTGCCCTGCCAGCACTCACGGAGATGGGGCGCGCCCTTACCGCGAGCCGAGGGCGGCACCGCGCGCGTCACGCGTTGGTCGTGTCTCAACTCGCGCTTGCGCTCGTACTGCTCGCGGGTGCGGGACTCATGGCCAGAAGCTTCGCGCGACTCCGGTCGGTGCCGTCGGGGATCGATGCCGCCCACGCGTTTGCATTCCGCGTGGCGCTGCCGAGCGCCACGTACTCGGACTCCGGCCGCGCGGCGCGCTTCATCATCCGCGCGCTGGAGCAGATCGCTGCGATTCCAGGCGTTGACGCCGCAGGCGCCGTCTCGAAGCTGCCGTTCGTTCCCGATGCACGTCAGGACTCGGCGCTGTTCGTCGAGGACCGCCCGCTCGCGCCGGGGACCATGCCGAACATCCATCAGTTCGCGTTCGCGAGTCCCGGTTACTTCCGCGCCATGGGCATCCCGCTGATCGAAGGCAGGACGTTCGAGGCGCTCGACCCCGGACGCGCGCCGCGTGAGCTCGTGCTGAGCCGCGCGGTCGCTTCGCGGTACTGGCCGCAGGGCACGGCGGTCGGGAAGCACGTGCGGATGGCGCCGGTGGGCGAGTGGTACACAGTGGTGGGTGTGGCCGGCGACGTCCGCGGTGCCGGGCTCGACCAGCCCCCCGACGAAACCGTTTACCTGCCGCTGGTCGTGACGTTAGGCGGGCAGGCCATGGGGATGGATCCCGAGCGACCATGGACGCCTCGCGACATCGCCTTCGTGACGCGCACCAGCGGAGATCCCACCGCGATCGGCAGCCGGGCCGAACGCGTGATCCGCGATCTCGACGCCGAGGTCCCGGCCTACGGTGCCCGCTCGATGGGGGACGTCGTCGCCCAGTCGGCCGCGAGGACCACGCTGACCTTGACGCTGCTCGGCATCGCCTCGCTGGTCGCGCTGGCGTTAGGCGCAGTCGGTATCTACGGCGTGATCTCGTATGTCGTGAGCCTGCGTACACGCGAGATCGCCGTCCGCATGGCGCTTGGCGCCCGCCCGGTCGACGTGCGCCGCATGGTGTCGCGCCAGGCGGCCGTCGTCGCCGGCATCGGCATCGCCGTGGGTGTCGCCGGGGCGCTCGCGCTGACGCGCGTGTTGGGCGCGCTGTTGTTCGGTGTGAGCCCCGTGGACCCTGTAACGATGATCTCCGCGGCTGCTATCCTGGCGGTCGTCGCGGCGCTGGCGGCGTGGGTTCCCGCACGTCGCGCCGCTGCCCTGGACCCTGCGCAGGCGTTGAGAGCGGACTAGCCATCGGAACGGGCTTCCGGAACCACGAACGCAGACGGCGCTGATGACGCTCCGCGCCAGCGCCGAGCACGCTGTGTGTGAGCTTTGAGGCAGGACCCATAAGCAAAGAAAAATTTCAGTGGCTTCTGCATCGGCGCTGAACGACGTCTGCGTGCTCAGCGTTCGTGGTTCTCAGGTGTTGAGCAGCATCTTTGTCAGGTTCACCAAGCCTGCACCCTGCTGCGTGCGGATGCGCTTCAGATCAGTGCAGTTGTCGATGAGAATCTGTTTGACGCGATCCGGCTCACCGACGAACTCCTTGCGTACCGACAGGAACGCCGCCGCGACGCCCGATACGTGTGGCGTCGCCATGCTCGTCCCGCTCATCTCCACATACAGGTCATCCACCGTGGACGGCGCCTTCTTCACCTTGTTCCGGCACGATAGGATGCGCTCACCCGGCGCGACCACGTCGGGTTTCTGACGACCATCCGCCGTCGGGCCACGCGACGAGAAATACGAGATGCCGAACGTGTGCGGACTCTCCTTGTGTACCGATCCGACAGCGATCGCTTCCTCGAGATTCGCCGGATCGCCGATCGACAGATCCATGTTCGCGTCGATGGTACCGTCCAGCGTTTGCAGCACGGCGAATCCTTCATTGCCCGCGGCCAACACGACGACTACGCCCTGACGCCACAGCCGCTTCAGTTCGCGACAGAGCGGCGAGTGACCGCACGCGTACACACTCTGATCGAACGGGCCGCCGAGGCTGAGGTTCACACCGTGAATCACGAGCTGCCCGGCACCCTCGTTGGTCGTGAAGATGTGATCGAGCGCCTTGATGATCCAGGCGTCGTCGCCGCCGCCGTCGTCGCCGAGCGTCTTGTAGATGTGAAGCTTCGCTTCCGGTGCGACGCCGGACATCACGCGATCGGGCTTCCCCTTCGTTCCGTGAAATACTTGCGTGCCGGCAATGATGCCGGCGACGTGCGTGCCGTGACCAAAGTTGTCGGGTGCGGATCCGGTGGTGAGCGGACCGCGTTTCGTGCAATCGTACTGCGCTTCGATGTTCCCGAACTTTGCGAAATGCGGATGCGCGGCATTCACTCCGGTGTCGAGCACCGCCCACCGAATCTCACGTCCCACCGCGGAGTACCCGACGTTCGCCGTGCGCGCCTGAATCGTGTTCGTGGACGTGTCGAGCAGTGCGCGCTTGGCGGAGTTGCGCCAGATGCGTCCGACCGCTCGTCCGGCCACGGGCACCACCGACGCGAGCGTCTCCGCCTCTTCGCGAGTCAACTCGGCCGCCACAAAGCGCTGCAGCGGATCGATCGCCATCGCTTCCTCGGTGACCTTCCGGTCGCGCGCGATCTGTTTGAGGCTGGCCAGAAGGCTGTCCCTGGTGGCGTCGAGCTTCCCTTTGGAATCGTTGCCGCTCGACGCAAGCTCGATGAGCACCTTGTGCCTCACTTCCGCCGGCTGGTTCTCGAACCGTCGGGCCATGTCTCGCGCGATGACGAACGGAGCGATCGGCTGGAACGCTGCCGTTTCCACCGCGTCGCGAACCGCCTTCTGCACCACGTCCGTCCGCAGATAGCCGGAGCCCGAATGCGGATGCCTGGGCGCGTCGGGGTTGCTCACGGTGAAGTCCTGGATTTGCAGAGCACCCGTGAACTCACCGGCAAGCGTGCCATCGAGCGCCACGGGGTCGATCGGGTCGGCGATGTTGATCCAGCGCTTCACGCATCTCGGGACGCGCAGGGATTTCTGTCCCGTTAGGCTCCGAATCCGATCCTGCACCTCGGTGACACCGAGCGGCGACCCGATCGTCACGAATAGATCGACGGTATGCGTGGCGGGATCGAGATCGCACAGGACGTCGTACGCGATCATCGACCCCTGGCTGTGCCCGATGACCACGAACGGGCCGCCACCCACGCGGATTCGCTCGAGGACACTCTCCTTCATCGCCGCGCGTCGTGCCGGCACGTAGAAGTAGTCGTTCACGTCGCGAAGAAAGGCACGGACGATCCGACGCGTGATCCACTCGCGGAGCGGCCGCGGGAGCGGCAGCGCCGTGGCCGCCAGTCCCGCGACGGCCTTGTCCCCCACCTCGGGAGGCGTGCCCTTGGCCTCCATCTTCGTCGCGATCGCGAGGAGGGTCTCGCGGTCCGTCTTGCGGCTCGCGATGGCGGTGATCTCGTCATCGAGCGAGACCGCGTCGACATGCTGTCTGACGCTGATGGCGCGTCCCGTGGGCTCGTCCTCGAGCTGCGTTCCGTCAGGCGAAGCACACGTCCCTTCGCTCGGATCCGGATAGAACGCCCGGTTGACCCAGTACGCCAGCCGGCTCCGCTCGGCCAGGTCGAACCCGAACAGCGCGTAGTCCCACTGACACTTGAGAATCGATGGCAACGGCTTGTTCCCGATGCCGTGTACGTAGACGATGGTTCGGCCGGTGCCGGGGTCGGTGCTCGCCGCGCTCTTGCCCGCTGCGGCAAGGCGCTTCGTCGAGCCGCGGGCAGCGGTGGCGGACTTCTTCCCTGCACCGGGCGGGGAGGGCCGTTTTCGCGAAGTCGGCATGACAGTCACTCGTTAGGATGAGGACAGCAGCGTGGTCAGCGACAGCAAGGTAGGAGCAACAACAGGGAAGCGGGAGACGGGAAAACAGCGGCTGGTTGCTGGCTGCTCGTGCTGGCTGCTGGCTGACGCTGGCTGTTGCGAGAGGAGCTTCCCGAGGGCTCACGCTCCTTGGCCGTCGCCCGTCGCCCGTCCCCGGCAGTTCGTGTCCCGTCTCCCTCATCCCCCTCTCGCGCGCCCCGGCCGCGTTGCGTAGGCTAGAAGCCGGCGTCCGTGCCTGCGGGCGCCATCGCCAGAAAGGAGGAAGACATGCTGCTGATCCGCGACATCATGTACTGCAAGCCCGGCAAGGTCCGACCGATGGTCGAGAAGTTCACCGCCATGGCAAAACTCGGCGCGAAGAAAGGCATGCCGAAGATGCGCGTTATGACCGACGTGAGTGCGGAGCGTTACTGGACCGTCGTGTCGGAAATGGAGGTCGAGAGCATGGACGCCTTCACGGCGCTGATGCAGAACCCGGACTCGGCCAAAGACTTCGAGACGATCATGCAGGGGTATCACGACCTGGTCGACCACGGACGGCGCGAGATCTACAACATCGAAGCATGATCGTGCACCGCCGGCTGTGCCGCTCACTCCTGCGACTCGTGACCGCCGCGACGTGTGCGGCGGTCGCCACTCGGGCACCTAACGCCGGTGCCCGGGCGCCACGAAGCGGTCGCGCCGCGCCGTCGCGCTACGACGACCTGGTCACACTGTTCACATCGTGGCGCGCCTTTCAGCAGCCGAAAGCGGTGAACGGCGTGCCCGACTACTCGCCGTCCGCCATGGCCGCGCAGCAGCGCGAGCTCGCGACGTTCCGGCGGCGGCTCGCGGCGCTCGACACCACCGGGTGGTCAACGCACGCGCAGGTGGACTACCACATCGTTCGGGCCGAGATGAACGGGCTCGATTTCGATCACCGCGTCCTGCGTCCCTGGGCAAACAACCCGGCGTTCTACATGACGGTGTTCGCGGAACAGAGCGATCAACCGGCACGCGAGGGACCGCACGCGGCGGGCGGCGTGGAGCTGTGGCGCTACACGTTCCCACTGTCGGCCAGCGATGCCGCTGAGGTTCGCCGCGGCTTGCAGCCGATTCCGGAATTACTCGCACAGGCGCGGCGCAACCTCGTCGGCAACGGCCGGGACCTGTGGACGCTGAGTGCAGGCGACGTGCACTCCCAGAGCGTCGTGCTCACCGACCTCGACACGAAGCTCGGGAGCAACGCACCACCCGACCTCGTGGCACAGGTCAGACGCTCGAAGGTCGCGACGGACAGCTTCGCCACCTGGCTGGCATCCAGGATTCCCACGAAGACCGGCCCGTCGGGCATCGGCGTCGCGAACTACGACTGGTACCTCAAGAACGTGCAGCTCGTGCCGTACACCTGGCAGGACGAAGTCCGAATCATGGAGCGCGAGCTCGCTCGTGCCCGCTCGTCGCTCGCGCTCGCCGAGCAGCACAATCGTGGCCTGCCCGAGCTCGTGCCGGTGGCGAGCGAGGCGGAGCACACGCGGCGCTTCGCTGCTGCCGTGGACGAGTACATGGCCTTCCTCCGCGATCACGACATTCTCACCGTGACGCCATGGATGGGCCCCGCACTTCAGGCGCACGTTGGCGGTTTCTTGCCCGGCCCGCGCGAGTTCTTCACCGAGGTGGACTACCGCGACCCCGAGGTGATGCGGACGCACGGCTACCACTGGTTCGACCTCGCGCGCATGGAGAACGCGCCCCACGCGAGCCCGATTCGGCGCGGGCCGCTCTTGTACAACATCTTCGACACGCGCACCGAGGGGCACGCCACGGGGTGGGAAGAGATGATGCTGCACGCGGGGATGTTCGCTGCGCGGCCGCGGACCCGCGAGCTGATCTACATCCTGCTGGCCCAGCGTGCGGCTCGCGCGTTAGGCGACCTGCGGATGCACAGCAATGAGCTGACGCTCGAGCAGGCGGCGCAGTTCGCGTCCGCCAACACGCCACGCGGATGGCTCCGACTGAACGCGAATACGGTGCGCGGCGAGCAGCACCTCTACCTCCAGCAGCCGACTTACGGCACCAGCTACGTGATCGGGAAGATCGAGGTCGAGCGCCTCATGAGCGATCGGGCACACGAGCTCGGGGACCGATTCTCGATGCGCGAGTTCATGGACGGGTTCGATGCGGCGGGGCTGATTCCCGTCATGCTCGTTAGGTGGGACGTGCTGGGTCGCGTGGATGACCCGGTTCGGCGGGTTTTGCGCTAAGGGTCATTCCGAGCGAGCGCCAGCGAGTCGAGGAATCGCAATCCTCCCGGTAGAGAGGGCTAGCCCTCGGTCGGGACAATCGCGATTCCTCGCCTGACGGCTCGGAATGACAACGCTACCGAAATAGATCCAGCGATTTCCTGAACACCTGCCACACGCCCCACGCGAGCGGGATGCCCACGAGGGCCCACGCACCGACGAGGCGCAGAACGAGTCCGGTCGACGGCGCGGATTGTGGCGAGCTCTCGGACATGGTCTCCTCCCTCATGCCGCCGCCGGCGACCGCCGCGCGACGGTGCGACGTGCGTCCACTGGCCGAACCAACAGGTTGCACACGAAGCCGATCACCAGCAGTCCCGCCATGATGTGCATCGTCGTCGTATAGGCATCCGCCTTCGCCACGCCGTGTGCGATCTCGTACTCACGAATGTAGTTGACGAGCACAGGACCAAACACGCCCGCCGCCGACCACGCAGTGAGCAGCCGACCGTGAATCGCTCCCACCTGCAGGCTGCCAAACATGTCGCGGAGATACGCGGGTATCGTCGCGAACCCTCCGCCATACATGCTAATGATGACCACGTAGCCCGCCACGAAGAGCACGACATTCCCTGCTCTGCCCGTGGACGGTACGACAGCATACAGCGCGGCACCCAAGGCGAAGAACGTCGCGTACACGGCCTTCCGACCGACGTAGTCCGACAGCGACGACCAGAGGAATCGGCCGAGCATGTTGGCGAGACTCAGGAGTCCGACGAAACCCGCGGCAGCCACCGCCGTGATCGAACCCGGAAACATCTCCTGAATCATCGGCGACGCCTGACCGAGCACACCGATCCCCGCAGTGACGTTCATGCACAGCACGACCCACAGAAGCCAGAACTGTGGCGTCCGGACGGCGAGGTTCGCGGTCACGTTCTCCGTCGTCACCATCTTCTTGGGGCGGTCCGACGGCGTCCACCCACGGGGTTGCCAACCCGGGCGCGGAATCCGAACCGTGAACACGCCGAACATCATGAAGCAGAAGTAAAGGATCCCCAAGGTCACGAACGTCGACGCCGCGCCGGGCACCTGCTCCGTCTTGAAGTAGGCCATGAGCATCGTCGAGAGCGGAGACGCGATCATGGCGCCGCCGCCGAAGCCCATGATCGCCATGCCGGTCGCCATCCCCGGGCGGTCGGGGAACCAGCGAATCAGCGTTGTGACGGGGGAGATGTAACCGATGCCGAGACCGATGCCTCCCAACACGCCGTAGCCGAGCAGCAGCAGCCAGAACTGATGTGTCGCGATCCCCAGCGCCGCGACCTCGAATCCGCCGCCAAAACACAGGGCCGCCACGAACATGGCCTTTCGCGGTCCGACACGATCGAGCCATGCGCCGAACATCGCAGCCGACAGACCGAGGAACACGATCGCCACGCTGAACACCCAGCCGATCGTGCTCAGCTTCCAGTCGCCGGGCGCCGAGTGGGTTACGCCGATGCGCTGCGACAGCGGAAAGTTGAACACGCTGAACGCATAGGCCTGGCCGATCGACAGGTGAATCGAAAGCGCCGCCGGCGGCACCAGCCAGCGCGAGTAGTGCTCGCCAGCGATCGAGCGCTCGCGGTCGAGGAACGATAACAGAGCCATGCGCGAGAGTTTGTTCTCCGAACGCCGCGACGTCTAGCATCTGGTTATTCGCCTATTAGCGACGAAAGCGGTATTGTGTTCGTCCAATTGAAAGGCGCCGTCGCCTGTAGGTCCCCACCTCGTGCGAGGCATTCATGCAGCGATGGATCATGTACGCCGCCCTCTTTCTCGTTGGCGGCGGAACGAAGCCATTTGCAGACACCGCAGTAGCGCCGAATGACAATAGGCATTCGGCCGGCGTGCTCGAAAATGGCGCCCTGACCGTCTCGCTCGAGGCGCGCGAAGGGCGCTGGTATCCCGAGGGCGACGGAGGCCGGGCACTGAACGTGGCGGCGTTCGCCGAGGAGGGGAAAGCACTCTCGACGCCCGGGCCGCTCATTCGCGTGACCGCGGGGACCACGGTGCGCGCGACGATTCACAACGCGCTGGACAAGCCGCTCACGGTCTTCGGCTTCGGCAAGACGCGTGGAATGTCGGATAGCGTCATCGTGCCGGTCGGTGCACGGACCGGTGTGTCGTTCACAGCAACTGCGCCGGGCACGTACTACTACGTCGCACGGCGCGATCCGGATCCGGTATTGGGTGGCCGAACCGTCGAGGATGGCCAGCTCGTCGGCGTGATCATCGTTGACGCGCCTAACGTGAAGCCCGACCCGAACGAGCGCACGCTCGCGATCACGTGGGCCTGTAGGGTCGATCCGGTCAGCAGAAGCGGACTCGATCGGTGCACGATGGCGCTCAACGGATTATCGTGGCCGCACACGGAACATCTCGCCTACACACAGGGTGACTCGATCCGGTGGCGTGTCATCAACCTCACGGAGCTCGATCACCCGATGCACCTGCACGGGTTCTTCTTCCGTGTGAGCTCGAAGGGTGACGGCGTGGCGGACACGGTCTACACGCCTGCCCAGCGTCGCATGGCCGTCACGGAGGTGATGCAGCCGTTTCAGACGATGTCACTCGCGTGGAAAGCCGAGCGAGCGGGTAACTGGATCTTTCACTGTCACTTCGCGATTCACATGTCGGACCTCGTCGAGCTCGATACCGAGAAGGGCTCGCTCGACTCGACGATGCTCGGTCATCATCCGTCCGATCGTCCCCATCAGATGTACGGGCTCGTGATGGGTATCAGTGTCGCGCCCAACGGGCCTCCAGCGATCGTGACCGGACCGGAACGCCGGATCCGCATCGTCCAGCGCGAGAAGCCTAACGTCTACGGCTCGCAGCCCGGCATGTCGTTCGTCGTCGACGGAACGCCCGAGGCATCCGACCCGAAGGCGATGCCGGTGCCTGGGCCAACGCTGGTACTCGAGCGCGGCAAGCCGGTGGCGGTGACGATCGTCAACCAGTCTGACGACCACGCCGCGGTCCACTGGCACGGCATCGAGCTCGAGAGCTATCCCGACGGTGTGCCCGGGTGGAGTGGCTCCGGTGCCAAACTGCTGCCAGCCATCGCGCCTCACGATTCGCTCACGGTCCGTTGGACGCCACCGCGGGCCGGCTCCTACATGTATCACTCGCATTTCCGGGAAGCGCAGCAGATGGGCAGTGGACTGTACGGGCCCATCATCGTCGTCGAACCGGGCCAGCGCTTCGATCCCGAGACTGACAAGGTTCTGTTCTTCGGTACCGCCGGGCGACAGGAGAACCCGGTCTTCGGCCCGAGTCCCGCGTTCGTGATGAACGGGAAAGCGCAACCGGAGGCGATAGACCTCAAAGCTGGAACACGCTATCGGTTCCGGCTCTTTAATCTGGCCGGCGACGCACTGATGACGGTGTCGATCAATGCCGGCGACGCGCCCGTCCAGTGGCGCGCGGTTGCGAAAGACGGGTATCCGCTGCCGGCGTCGCAGGCCACAGAGAGGCCGGCAACGCTGACGTTCGATCCGGGCGAGATCTATGACTTCGAGCTCACGCCATCAGTCGCCGGTGAGCTCGCGCTCAAATTCGGGCTGCCACCATCCGTACTGAGTGCCCCTCCACCGCCGCCGGGGCTCCCGTTCGCTCCGCTCCCCGCGACGATCACGGTGCCGATTCATGTCCACTAACGGATTCCTCTCCGATCGCGTCGCAAACGGGCGGCACGAATAGGACAACGGCGATCCTGAAGGATCCGAGTGGTCCGCTGCATCCGAACACCCTTCGTCTGTGGGGCCGGCCCGCTCGGGTCCAGCGGCATCGGAGGTGCCAGCGGTCCACTGGACTCGAACGTTAGGCAGCGACAGGTTTCGTGCATGAATGATGTCGTCCGCCGTACCGTTGCCCCGGGGTACGAACCAGTCGCCGAGGTATTCCAGACCTTCTTCACGAAGGCCTGGGACGTCGGTTCGGGGGTGTCGGTCTACGTGCGCGGCGAGCCGGTCGTACGGTTGACCGGCGGCCTTCGCGTTGGCGTCGGCGATCCAACGCCGTACGATGCCGACACCATCCAGCTCGTTGCGTCCACCACGAAGTTCGTGGAGTCCCTGGTCATCGCGCTGCTCGTGGATCGCGAGCTTCTTCGCTACGACGACCGGATCGTGGACCACTGGCCCGAGTTCGCGAGCGGAGATCCGGGCAAAGCGCGGGTGACGCTGCGACAGCTGATGATGCATCGCGCGGGACTGCCGGTGTTCGACCGGAAGCTCGGCGATGACGAGCTGTTCGATCTCGACGCGCGTGCGCGATTTCTCGAGCGACAGGTGCAGGTGCCCGAGCTCTACGCCGCCGAGCCAACGGGTTCCGACTGGAAGTCACAGCGGCCGGCGCCGCCGCAAGCCTACCACGCGGTGTCACGTGGGCTCTACTCGTCGGAGCTCGTCCGTCGGGTTGACCCGAAGCATCGGCGACTCGGCCTCTACTTCCGTGAGGAGATCGCCGAACCGTTAGGCATCGACTTCTGGATCGGGTTGCCTGCCGAGCAGGCGCCGCGCGTCTCCGGCACGCGCCCCGACCCGACCGTCATCACCAGGCTCCTTGCCGGCGACGTCGCCACGCTGCAATCCTCGGACGACCCGCGTCACCGCCTGCACGACTACGAGATCGCGTTCCTCCGACAGCTGTTGACGCAGCCCGAATCGATTCCGAGCCGAGCGCTCAATTGTCTGGCCCCACGTGGCATCCCGCCCCAGGAGCTCGCGAATAATCCAAGAATGCGCGCGGTCGAGCTGGCGTCGGGAAGCGGGTTCGGCAGCGCTGACGCACTCGCTCGCCTCGCCGCGCTCGCGGCGGGCGGCGGGTCGTTAGGCGGCCGGATGATCTTTTCGTCCGGTCGGGCCCTTCAGGACTCGATGGAGGTGGCCGACGTGTACGCGGTGGACGGCCTCATGGGAGCACCGGTGTCGTACACGCAGGGCGGTCTCGCGCGATTCGAGTCGCCCGGCCGCGATCGCACCGTGAGCATCGGCTGGGGTGGTGCAGGTGGGCAGATGGTGCGGTTCGTCCCCGAGCTCGGTCTCGCGATCGCGTACGTGACCAACACCCTGGGATCGCGGATGGCGATGAACGATCCGCGCGGCCTCGCGTTGCTCGACGCCGCCGTCGCGTGCGCCGCGCGTTGAAATGGTTGAGAAGGGGTCAGAGTCCTCACGCATCCTTCCAACGCCCCGTCGGGGCGTTGGAAGGATGCGTGAGGACTCTGACCCCATACGTGTCGAATTACCGCAGGCTCGTTCGACATCACTGTGAGCGGGCACGCCGCCAGCAGAACCCGGCGCGGCGCCGCGAACCTGTAACTCGAATCCGAATCGGAGGATAGCATGCGATTCCTGTCCATCTACCGACACCCCGAGACCAACGTGCCGCCGACGCCCGAGCACATCGCGGCCATGGGCGAGCTCATCGAAAAGTTCACCAAGTCGGGTCACCTGATCAGCACCGAAGGGTGTCTGCCGAGCAAGCTTGGTTTTCAGGTGCGTCGCGACAACGGCAAGGTCACGGTGAAGGACGGCCCGTTCACCGAAGCGAAGGAAGTTGTCGGTGGGTTCGCGCTGCTCGAGGCGGAATCGAAGGAGGAAGCGATTCGCCTGACCGAGGAATTCCTGTCGGTCGTCGGCCAGGGCGAGTGCGAGGTCCGTCAGCTCTACGAGGCGCCGGCGTTCGCGCCGTGAGTGAAGGAGTTCGATTGATGGGTATGGGGTCAGACTCCCGACGCATCCTTTCAACGCCAGGCGTTGAAAGGATGCGTCGGGAGTTTGACCCCTACATCATCCAAACGTCCCCGCGGAAATCACCCAGCACGAAGACCAGCCGATCCGGTGTGGCAATCGGCGCGGTGCCCACCATTGAGGCCGGCACGATCATCTCCGTCAGCGCCAGCGCCGTGAATGGCTCACCGGCCGGCACACCCGTTCTCGAATCGAATCGCCGCGCGCGCACCATATTGCGCAACTCGCTGCTCGGCACCGTCGGCAGATAGTAGAGAAGCGACCCATCGCCGGACCAGAAGGGGTGGCTCGCCGACCGATCCACGGTGACCCACTCAGCGTGCGGTATCACCGCGCCAATGCGAAGCCTCGCGACGAACACGGCGGGCCGACCACCCGGCCCGGACGTTATCCCCGACGATAGCGAACGGTTGACGCTTCGGGCGGTCGCGTCGAACGCAATCCATTCACCATCTGGAGACACTCGGGCATTCGAGATCGAATGCTCCGCGCGCGAGAGCAGCTCGTGTTGCGTCCCGTCGACCGTGTCCAGAATCGCGATCGAGTTCAGGCGGGACCCGAATCGCTCGATGAGCAGGACGCGTTCGTCGAGCCATTGACGCGGTCGCCCACCGCAATCGTCGCCGAGCTTTCGAACCGTGTCGTCGGCCACGGAGCCGACATAGATTGGCCGCAAGGCTCGTGGACCGGCCACCCGCCGACTGATGGCGAGCAGCTCGCCACTCGGTGAGATAGCCGGGAACCCGTAGTCGTCCGCCGGCGCAAAGGCGGCCTCCGCGTCCGTCTCAAGGTTCCGGAGCACGGGACCTGCTCCGGACCGCCCCGCGTGAAAGTAGGCCAGGGTTCGGCCATCGCGAGACACGGACAGGTAGGCGATGTAGCCCGGCCCACGCGTTAGGCGACGCAGTGATCCGTGTGGCATCCCCGTCGCGCGATCGACCTCGATCGACCAGAGATTCTGGTCGGCGTGCGTGCGAACGAACGCCACCCGTCCGGCGTTCGCCGTCGGAAAGACATCGAGCTCGCCGCCGTGCGTGAGCAGCTCGGCGTCGCCTTTCGGCTGAAACGTCACCGCGTCGATCTCCTGGCGAGCGAGTCGAACTCCCTCGGTCGTGATGACCGAGAACACGAGCGAACTGCCCAGCCAGGATGCCGGAAGGGTGATCGGAAAGCATTGTCGCTGGCGAACCCGCTGCAGGATGCCCGCGTTCCAGGGCTCCCCTCCGTCGACCGGAACGATCCAGTATTCGGGCTCGTCCGCCGAATCGGAGTGGGCCTGCACGAGCACGTGCCTCGCGTCGGGTGACCAGAGCACGAACGACACGTCGAACAGGGTTGGTGCAACCGTTCGCTCGGGCGAGTCGTCAGTCGACGCAATCCGTACTCCCGATGGATCGTCGAGCGAGACATACGCGAGCCGCTTCCCGTCCGGCGATGGCCGTCCCGCAACGGCCCGCCGCTTCAGAACCCGCGGCTCGCCGCCAAGTGTTGGCATCGCGTACACGTTCGGCCCGTTCGCGTCACTGCCGGTGAACACGAGGTTTGTATCGTCGGCTGAGAACGCGAGATGCGACCGCTCCGAGGCGCCACGTGTCAGGCATACTGGCGACCCGCCGATCTGCTGCAGCCAGATCTGCGGCATCGCCTCGTCGCGGCCGCCGTCTGAGACGTACGCGAGCAAGCGCCCGTCGGAGGACAGCGCCGGCCAGAATGTCGCGGCGGCCTTCCACGTGATTCGCTCGAGTCGTGCCGTCGGTGGTGCGACAGCGGACGAACTAGAGACAGCCCCGGTGGTCGCGCTGGATTCCGAGATTTCGTTGGCAAGCGTACGTCGGCGACTTTCCCACCAGGCGTCCACCTCCGGCCGTCGCGCGTAGACGCTCCCGCGCTTCTCGTGCGCGAGCCGATGCACTGGCAAGCCCTCGTCTCGTTCCCAACGCTGCACGGTGCGAACGCCGCGACCAAGGTAGGCCGCGATCGCCTTCCAGGAATCGAGTCGATCTTCAGGACCCGCGAGCGACGCGGGTTGGAGCTGTTCGAGAGAACTCACGGCGCACCTGCCGGCGACTGAACGTCATAAACGGTGCGCCAAAACGCGCCACTCGGCCAGTGACGTGTCATGTCGCTTTCGTGTGCGAGCGAATCGCCTCACCATAGCTGTGCACCGTTCCTCCGGTGCGTCCCACGAATGAGCTGTTCATCGAGAGCTACGGAGGTGTCAGATGTGTCGGATACTGAATTCCATTCTCGCAGTGACAGCCGCTGGCGGCTTGAGCGGCGCCGCAATCGCGTCGCGTGCTCCGTCCATTGATGGCGTCTGGCAGGCAGTCGAGGTGACGACCAGCGGCCCCGAGGCCCGGACGATCAAGCCGCTGCAGCCCAACCTCAGCATCATCACGGCGAAACATTACAGTCACATCGATATCCACGCCGACGGCCCGCGGCCAGTGCTGTCGGATGCAGAGAACGCCTCGGCGGACGAGCTACGGCGAGTCTGGGGTCCAGTGGTCGCGGAGGCGGGCAGCTACGAGCTGTCGTCGGGAAGCTTCGTGACGCGTCCCGTGGTGTCGAAGAACCCCGCGGCGATGACGACGGGCTCGTTCACGTCGTACGCCTATCGCATTGCTGGGGACAGTCTGTGGCTGACCCCGCAGCGGGACTCGCGTGGTGCCGTGAAGAATCCGGCGACGATCAAGCTCGTGCGCGTCGAGTAAAGTCCCGAGTAGCGATCAGGGCGATCGAGGGGCCGGAGCCCTTGGTCGCCTTGAAGTGCGTTGGAACGATGAAAATCGACTTTGACCCCTGACCCCATTTCCAGCCGGTTTTCGTGTCGAAATCGGAGGCGCTCGTTCGACAGCTGAATAGAGACCGAGATGGAGGCACGATGATGCGCCGCAATACCGGAAACACCCTGGCCGCACTGGCCGTGATCGTTCTGCCGGGCGTGAGCAACGCACAGAGCTCCCCGGCACCTGTTCCATTCGTGGTTGGCGAAGAGCTCGTGTACAAGGCGTCGTACGGACGAATTCCCGCCGGCACCGCGCGTATGCGCGTAGACTGCATCGAGCGCGTTCGCGGCCGGCCCGCGTACCACCTCATCTTCTCGATCGACGGCGGCATCCCGTTCTTCCGCGTGCACGACCGCTACGAGAGCTGGGTCGACGTCGAGACGCTGTCGTCGCTGCGTCATCGGCAGCAGGTGTCAGAGGGTCACTACAAGCGGACGACGACGTACGAGATCTACCCGGAGCTCGCCGCCTACCGGAAGAACGGCGACTCGCTCGTCGCGAGCGTGTCGAACCCACTGGACGATGGCTCGTTCATCTACGCCGTTCGCGCGGAGGCAGTGAAGGTCGGCGAGACGAGGCAGGAGGACCGCTACTTCCGTCCCGATCGGAACCCGGTGGTGCTCGCGGGCCTGCGAAAGGAAACCATATCGGTGCCGGCCGGAACGTACCCGACCGTCGTCGTCGCACCGACGATTCGCACGAAGGGCATGTTCGCCGAAGGCGGCGAGGCGCAGGTCTGGTTCTCGGATGACGATCGGCGAGTGCCGGTGCAGCTCAAGACGAAGTTCGGAGGGTTCTCGATCAAGCTCGAGCTGCAGTCGGTGACGTTAGGCGATGGCCCCGCCGCCACGTTGGCGACGGTGCCGTGACTCGGGACTCGGGACTCGGCCGGGAAGCCATTAATGCCGAGGAGCCTTCCGGTGCAGTGATAGCGTCCCGGCCGAGTCCCGATGTCCCGATGTCCCGAGTCCCGATGTCCCGTTCTTCTAGAATCCTGGCGGATGTTCAGTGGCGACGTTGAACGCCCGCTCCATCGCGATCCCGGCCCTCGCGATCGTCCCCTCCTCGAACAGCCGGCCGATCAGCGTCACGCCATGCGGCACCCGCCGCGGCGGATTGAACTTCGGCAGCGGATGCTGCGGGTCGGGCGCCCAGTCGCTCCGCGCCTCGCTCACGTTCACGAAGCCCGCCCGCAACGTCAGCGATGGGTGGCCGGTGAAGTTCGTGATCGTCAGCATCTCGTCACGCAGCGAAGGCACCAGCAACATGTCGACCTGCGACATGATGCGCGCCAGCTCGCCGGCGAACTTCCGGCGCAGCCGGTCGGCCTGCACGAAATCCACCGCCGACAGGAAGCGCGCCTCGCGAAACAGGTTCGGCCACGCGTCAGGCACCTGCACCTTCAGCTGATCATCCTGATTGCTCAGCGTCAGCTCCTCGAACGCCGCTGCCGCCTCGGAGAACAGGATCAGCATGAGGGAGCTGTGCGGCCAGTTCGCGAGCGTGACCTCCGTCGGCACCATGCCTAACGTCTTGACCGTCTCCAGCGCAGCACGGTCCACGTCGGTGGCCGGTGCTTCCTTCATCCACGCCGGCAGGTAGCCCACCCGGAGCCCGGCAACGGAGCCGGTCGCGTCGAAGTCCAGCCGGCTCGGCAGGCTCGCCACGTCGCCCGCGTCCGGTCCGGTGATCGCCTGCAGCACGAGCATCGCGTCCTCGACGCTGCGCGTCATCGGGCCGAGCTTGTCGAGCGACCAGCACAGCGTCATCGCCCCGGTGCGCGGAACGCGGCCGTACGTGGGCCGCAAGCCCGTGACCCCGCAGCGCATCGCCGGCGCAACGATGCTGCCGCCAGTCTCGCTGCCGATCGAAAAGGCGACGAGCCCCGCGGCGGTCGACGCGCCGGGCCCGGCGCTCGAGCCCGACGCGCCCTCCTCGAGCAGCCATGGGTTCATCGTCTGCCCACCGAACCAGATGTCGTTGAGCGCGAGCGCGCCCAGCGAGAGCTTGGCGATGAGCACCGCCCCGGCATCGTACAGGCGCTTCACGACCGCACTGTCAGCGTTAGGCACGCGGTTCCGGTACGGCTCTGCACCCCAGGTCGTGGGGATGTTCGCCGTGTCGAGCAGGTCCTTCACGCCGAACGGGATGCCGTGCAGCGGACCCCGATACTTGCCCGCGGCGATCTCGGCGTCGGCCTGTTTCGCCCTCGCCAGCGCCTGATCGCGTGTGAGCGTGATGATGCAGCGGAGGTTCTGGTCGAACCGGTCGATCCGCGCGAGGTAGATCCCGGTGAGGCGTTCCGACGTGAGCTTGCGCTGCTGGATCCACCGTGAGAGACGGGTCACCGGCGCGAACGCTATTTCCGCGTCGCTCGACGGCAGTGGACCCGGATCCGCGTTCGATCGAATGAATCGATCTCGCTGCACGCCGATGGTGATACCCGGAAGCGAGGCCGGATCCCACACAGACGCCGGCGCGACCTCCGGCTCGAGCGGCACCTTCCGCGGGCCGGTCCGTCGCTCGAGCATCGGAGCCATCGCCGTGCGCCAGCTGGCGACGGCCATCCCTCGCTCGGAATCCGTCATTGTCACCTGGGCCAGCTTCTCCGCCTCGGCGAACGTGGTGGCTGACACCTCCGGCCCGACGGCCGGCGCCGTGTTGAACGCCACTGGGGCACCGGGCGTCGACGGCAATGGCGCGCCGCCCGCCTGCTTGGTGCTCGTGTCCGATTCGCCGCGACACGCCGCGGCCACCGCAGCCAGACCGATCGGCGCGCGGATGAGGAACTGTCGGCGGGTGTTCAAGACGATGTCTCCGTGGTAAGGTCGTCGGATTCCCGCGCGGGCGCGGCCGCGGGCTCGCTCGAGATCTCGAAGCAGCAGCGGGGCTGCGCGCCGCGCTCACAGCATTCGCGCACCGGGGTACCAACCAGCTCTCCCAAGAGGGTTTCCATCGCGCGACACACGTGCGGCTGGCCGTGCACCGCGGCAGCAAGCAGGCAACCGAACCCGCGGATCCGCAGCGCGTCCTCGGCGCGCTCGACCTCGTTTGGGGCGCCGAGCTCCTGGAGGAGTGCCGACGCCTCGTCGACCCGTTGGGAAAGCGGGCCGCGGGGACGAGACCAGTCGGCTGCGAGGCGTCGACCGACGTCTCTCATGAGCTCCGTCAGCTCCTGATCCGTTAGCCGGTCGCCCAGCGCTCGCATGAGGTGCGACGCGAACGGCATGTAGGCGCGCGACAGGGCGTCGTCGACCCCCTCCGCCAGCTCATAGGTGGAGGACGGCCGCGTCTCTCCACGTCGAAGACCGGCCTTCCGGATCAAGCCATCCCGTTCCAGCACCGCCAGATGGACGCGGACAGCGTTGTAGGTCAGCTCGAGCTGCTCGGCAATCTCGGTCGCCGTGGACCGCGACCTCCGTATGAGATCGATGATCCGACCGCGCGTCCCCGCCAACGAACCCGATTTTACGGACCGTTCGCTCATTCCGCCTCCGCGGGCGCTCGATACCCTCTAGCATCGAGGGACCAGATATTGCACATTTGCATTCGTTATCTGCTATAACTTCGCCGCCGCTCCAAAACAGGAGGCCCGCTCATGCATCGGAAGAAGTTCGCTCTGGCGCTGCATTCGCGCGATGCTGCCATTGGTCGATCGAAGCTCAGGTTCGCGTTCGACCGCCCTCGCCCATCGCTCCTCCTCCTGGCTCTCGGCCTCGTAATCGCGGGGTGCGAACGCGACGAGAGCACTCCCGTTACGCCGCGAGGAGCCGAGGTCGCCACCGCCTCAGAAACGCGCATGAACCCCGCAACGCTCAGCGAGGGAAAGAAGATCTTCCGCTTCGACACCTACGGCGACGAGACGTTCTGGACCGATACGCTCCGCATGCACGAGGTCATCCGCACAGCGGTCAGCCCGGTGACCGCGCTGTCCGTTGGGCTCAAGGTTGATGCGGATGCCCTCCCACCTGAAATCGTCGCCGGAATCGAGAACAAGACAGTCGATCTGAACTCGCCGGCGACTACCGTGGCACTCCTCAAGCTCGGCGCGGTCGTCGGCGTGATCGGTACCGTCGAAGGCAACACGCTCACGCGGGTGGGCATTACCTGCGCACTGTGTCACTCGACGGTCGATAACTCGTTCGCGCCTGGCATTGGGCATCGTCTCGATGGCTGGCCGAACCGGGACCTCAACCCGGGCGCGATCATCGCGCTCTCGCCCGCGCTGACGCCAGCGCAGCGAGCCGTGTACAACTCCTGGGGCCCCGGAAAGTACGATCCGCGATTCAACATCGATGGGATCAACATGCCGGTGGTGATTCCTCCAGCCTTCGGCCTCCGGCACGTGAAGCGTGAGATCTACACCGGCGACGGCGTCGTGTCGTACTGGAATGCGTACGTGGGGATCACACAGATGCATGGGCACGGTCACTTCGTCGATTCGCGCATCGGCGTCGATGTCAACAATCCTCCGGATCTCATCTCGGACAAGCTCGAAGCCCTGCGGGCCTATCAGTTCAGCATCGAGGCACCCGAGGCGCTGGCTGGCGTCGACAAGGCGGCCGCACAGCGCGGTCGCGCCGTGTTCAATGGCGTCGCGAAGTGCGCCTCCTGCCACCTGGGCGATGCGTTGACGGACGTGAATGCCAATCGACTCCACACGCCGGCGGAGGTGGGCCAGGATCCCGCGTACGCGCAGCGGAGCGCCACGAAGCTGTATCGCACGACGCCGCTCCGCGGGCTCTGGCACCCACCGCAGCTCCAGGGACCGTATTTCCACGACGGCAACGCCCCGACGCTCGATGCCGCGGTCGCGCACTACGAGCGGCTGCTGGGCCTAACGCTGACCGCCCAGCAGCGAGCGGATCTCGTCGCATACCTCAAGACGCTCTGAGACGAATTGTACCGTATGGGGTCAGACTCCTGAGGGATCGTTCCAACGCGCCTGGCGCGTTGGAACGATCCCTCAGGAGTCTGACCCCATACGTATCCATTCTCATCTGCGCGATGGCGCGAGCTCCAGCGCCACCACCATGTCATACGTGTCGTCCTGCCGCGGAGGCAGCGTCAGCGTGATGCCGGCGTCGGTCTCGGCAAACGGGACAGCCTGCCCTCCGGAGAGGAGCGACGCCCGCCTGATACGAGCGCCTAACGCCGGAATCGCCAGCGGCCGATCCGGCCACGACAGCACGTGCACGTAGACGGTGTCGCCGCGACGGGTCGTCGCCCCCCACGAGCGCGGAGGGACCGGCCCCGCCCGTGTCCCGTAGATCGAACGGCCATTCGTCGTGAGCCACTGGCCCATCGCCTGTAACCGCTGGACGAACTCCGGGTCGATCGTGCCATCAGGGCGCGGCCCGATATTGAGGAGCAGGTTCGTCCCGGTGCCCGCGGCGCGCACGAGCGTACCCAGCAGCTCGCGCACCGACTTGAAGTTCCGGTCCGTGATGTTGAACCCCCACGAGCCGTTCATCGTGAGGGAGGTCTCTGTCGGGAGGGTACCAATCTCGGTGGTGTTGAAGCCCGCGGTGTTCGCGCCGGGCAGGTCCTGCTCGAACGTCTGCACGTCCTCACCGGGAAGCGGCGCCTTGTGGTGGTTCGGGATGATCAGGGCAGCCGGCTGCAGTCGATGGATCAGCCCGTACGTCTGCGGCAGGCGCCAGTCCGCGTTAGGCTTGTCCCACATCCCGTCGAACCAGATGCCGCCCACGGCGCCGTAGTTCGTGAGCAGCTCGCTGAGCTGTGTGTCCAGGAAGTCGAGGTAGCGATTCCAGTCGCCGGTCATCGGCCGGCCACTCCAGCGACCGGTTTCGCCGCGTGGCCAGTAGTCCGGGTGGTGCCAGTCCAGTTGCGAGTAATAGAAGAACAGCTTGATGCCCTGACGCTGACACTCCTCGGCCAGTTCCTTCAGCGGGTCGCGATGGAATGGCGTCCAGTCCACGATGTTGTATGGGGTCGCCGCGGTCTTGAACATCGAGAAGCCGTCGTGATGCCGCGACGTGATCGTGATGTACCGCATGCCGGCAGCGCGAGCGAGGCTCACCCAGGTCTTCGCGTCGAACTTCACCGGATTGAATGTGGTGGCGAGCCACTCGTACTCGGGAACCGTGATCTTCCGGTTCTGCATGACCCATTCGCCGTCGCCGAGCAGGCTGTAAACGCCCCAGTGGATGAACATTCCGAATCGCGCGTCCTGATACCACTCGCGCGCGGCGCGACGCTCGGGCGGGACGTCGGCCTGGGCCGACGCACTTCGCGCCGCGCCGCCTAGCGCGAGCGTCAACATCGCGGCGGTGCGAGCCACCCGCCTCGATAC
>Ga0207674_10001648_pt1 | contig 28724 bp, 21 predicted proteins | sample KBSCornC72_FD_184303 | JGI IMG/M metagenome (GOLD analysis project Ga0207674, IMG submission 184303) | Corn rhizosphere microbial communities from Kellogg Biological Station, Michigan, USA - KBS Corn C7-2 (SPAdes) (version 2) | ecosystem: Host-associated > Plants > Roots > Rhizosphere > Soil ...
CTACCTCCGGTTGCGCTCGCGCGTCCGCAGGCGATCCGTCCGCTGGCACTCGAGTTCTCGCGTCGTGTGCAAAACGCGACAGGCCAGCTCGTCAAGGAGTCCGTCGATTCACTGGCGGTGGTTCCGGCGACGGTGGACGGAACTCCGGTGTGGCAGATCACGTCGAGGCTGCGCGAGCTCGTTGCCACACAGCTTCGCGTGGAGACGGAGACGCTCTACGTCGCGCGCGCAGACCTGCGCGCGCTCTCTCGCGCCGTGCATGTCTCCCCGTACTCGCGCTTCGAGCGTATCAACGTCCAGCAACGGTTCCAGGGCGATAGCGTCACGGGGCGAATGACCACCGACGGTCCGAGCATCGGCACCGGGCGCGCGATCGCTCGGCGCCTGCGGCCGGAGCTCGGACCATACCTGACCGGTGCATTCGTTCCGCTCGCACTCATGACGGTGCCCATGTCGCCCACCTGGTCCGCGAGCGCCGACTTGTTAGGCTGGGCCGTCGTGCCGCGGGACGTGTACACGCCCATCGAGCTGCGGGTCGAAGGCCAGGAGTATCTCACCGTACCGGCCGGAACGTTCGATTGCTGGCGACTATCGATCCGATTCAGTGACGGGGAAATCAGCTACTGGATACGGAAGAGCGACGGCCTTGGCGTTCGCGTCCTCGATGAGCGCAACGCGGCGACCACGGGCACTCGCGAGACCGTTCTCAGGAGGGTCACGGAATGACGCGCCGCCACGCGTTGGTCATCGTCGCCTGCGCTGTGTCCACGGCCAGCGCGCAGGCCCCTCGCGCCAAGTCACCCGTCCCGCACACGCTTCGCGAGTACACGGTGGACTTCGGGCATTCGATCGTGGAGTTCTCCATCCCGTTTGCGTTCAGCCGAGTGAAGGGGCGGTTCACGAGTGCGAAGGGGACGATCCTGTACGACGACGCGAATCCGGCCAATTCGTCGGTCACGATGGTGATCGAGGCGAAGAGCATCGACACGGGCTGGCCGCATCGGGACGAGCATCTCCGAACCGACGACTTCTTCGACGTGGACAAGTATCCGACGATCGTGTTCCAGAGCGAGCGCCTGACGCGAAGCGGCAACGGTTGGGTGGCCGATGGACAGCTCACCATGCACGGCGTCACGAAGGCGGTCGCGATCCCGTTCCACTTCCCGAGGCAACCGTCGCGCAGCCCTGAGTCCGGGTGGATGGTACTGAACGCAGACGGAGCCGTGCGACTCAAACACGCGGACTTCGGGATCCTCGGCGGCAGCACGCACAACGCGTGGTTCGACAAGGCGCGCGCGGCGACGATGGCGGACAGTGTGGACATCTCGCTCGAGGTCGAGGGGTACAGCGCGGACGCGGCGAGCCAGCGTCCGGCGTCCGTCGAGGCAGTACTCCAGCGCGTTCAGGCGAATGGGGTGCAGTCACAGATCGACCGGCTGGCGGAGGCGAAGCGCACGCGGCCGGCCGAGGCACAGGCCGGGTTGGTCAATGGTGGTGATCTCGTCGCGCGCGGGCTGATCGCGACGGGCCGTATGGCCGATGCCGTCAAGTTGTCGGGCGCGTTCGCGGAGCTCTTTCCGGCCGAAACGCGCGCGGCTGCCGTACACGCGCTTGCGCTCGCGATATCCGGCGATGCGGCAGGGTCAGCCGGGGAGTATGCGCGCATGAAGCAGATCTTCCGCGCGCCGGTGCCGGACCCTAACGAGCGCTTTCCGCAGGACGATGAAGCGTGGTACTACCTGGATCAGCTGGCTCGCGCGACCGTCGAGTGGGGGCACGCGGCACACGGCGTGGCGCTCGCGAGAACCGTCGCCGAATTGTATTCGGGGACTGCGCGAGCGCATACGACGTTAGGCGTGCTGCTCGCGGAGACGGGCGACGAGAAGGGCGCGGCGGCCGCCTACGCCAGAGCGCTCGAGGTCGACGATCGGGAGACGCGGGCGCTGGAGTGGCGGCGTCGTCTCTGATCCCTTCTACACTCTCCGCACAGGGGTCAGATGAAGTCTCGCCGCCATGTTCACCAGATCGGCAAGCGAGTCGGCCTTCATCTTCCGCATCACCTTCCCCCGGTGAGCCTTTACGGTGATTTCGCTGATCTGGAGCTCGCCCCCGACCTGTTTGTTGAGCAGCCCCGAAACCACGAGCGACATGACCTCCCGCTCGCGCCGACTGAGGGACTCGTACCGCTCGCGGACCTCGCGGATCTCGGCTTCGTGGCCGAGTGCCGCGCGGCTCTGGTCGAGCGCGTGGCCGATGGCGCTCAGGAGCGCGTCATCGTTGAGCGGCTTTGTCAGGAACTCCACAGCGCCGGCCTTCATGGCTCGAACCGTCATGGGGACGTCGCCATAACCCGTGATAAAGATGATCGGCATGTCGGCGCGGTCGTCGGCAATGCGCTGCTGCAGCTCGAGTCCGTTGAGGTCGGGTAGCGACACGTCCAGAACCAGGCAGCTCGGGACATCGACACGAGGCTGCCGCAGGAACGCCGTTGCGGATGCGAACGTCTCGGGTCGCCATCCGGCGTGGTGAATGAGCAGTTCCAGGGACTCTCGCACCGAGACATCATCGTCCACGATGAAAACGATTGGTCTACGCTGAGAATCGGATGACACTTTCGAATTGTCGTTAGGTTTCCTCGTCGATCTCATGGGTTGACGAGGGTCTTGCCGCGCGGCAGGCCGCTCACGCTGCGCGAAGAGCGACATTGAGTGCCTCCAAAAGAGCCGTTTCGCTGAAGGGCTTGAACAGACACTCCACCGCACCGGCCTCGAGCAATCGCGGGCGCAGCGTGTCGTCTCGCTGAGCGGTGATGAAGACGATGGGGATAACCCGGTGACGGCGGGCCAGCTCGACCTGAAGCGCAGGCCCAGACATCCCGGGCATCGCGATGTCCAGGATGAGGCACCTGGTGTCATCGATGCAATCGGACGCCAGGAACTCTTCAGCGGACGAGAACGCCCGAGCGTCGAACCCGAATTCCCGCAGCAGATCGGGGAGCGCCTCGCGCACCGATTCGTCGTCGTCGACGACCGACACGAGGGAACGAATGGTCGTCACGCGGTTCTCATCGCGTGTACCTCACGCGTCACGGTTCGGGTCGAGGCTCCGCCAGGCTTGTCCCGTCGGCGCCGACTTCCAGTCCGCGAAATCGCGAACGAGAACGTAGCTCCAGGATGGTCCGGTCGAAGACGCACGGTCCATCATACCTTGGTGTCGGTTCATCCCATTACGACAACCCCGCCGCGCGACTGTCATCCATCGGTGCCGTTGCCAGCGGCGCCATGCCCAGCGAATGCCTCGACGGATCCGCCGGTGCCACCGGAATCGAGAATCCGAACGTCGCTCCGGGGCCGTCGTTAGGTGCCGCCCAGAGGCGGCCGTGATGGGTCTCGATGATCGAGCGGCTGACCGACAATCCGATCCCCATGCCGCCGCTCTTGGTCGTATAGAACGCGTCGAACAGCTGGTCGATGCTCTGACTGCTCAAACCAACGCCGGCGTCTCGCACAATCACGCGCACGCGATTGCCGTCCTCTCGCTCGGTTTTGACCAGCAGATCCCGTGACCGGTCGTGAACATCCGCCATCGCGTCCGACGCGTTGCGGAGGAGGTTCAGAATGACCTGCTGGAGCTGCACACGATCACCGGTGACTGGCGGGACGTCGTCGGCCAGCTCCGCTTGGAGAATGACGCGGCTTCTCCGCAGGTCACTCATGGAGAGCGCCAAGACCTCTCGCGTAGCCTGGCTCAGATCCACCGATTCCAGCGTGAATTCCCTTTTGGTGAACAGCGCGCGCAACCGACCGATCACCTCGGAAGCGCGATTGCCGTCTCGCGCGGCCCGCCTAATGGTTTCGCGCGCGCCGTCGATGTTCGGCGGATCGCGGTTCAACATCCGGAGACACGTGCTGGCGTTGGTGATGATCGCCGCCAGTGGCTGGTTGACCTCATGGGCGATCGAAGCCGTCAACGCGCTCACGGTCGTGATCCGGGACACGTGAGCCAGCTCGGAGCGTGCTTTGTTCAACGCCTCCTCGGCGACCATGCTCTCCGTGACGTCCTGAAGGGCGCCGACGAACATGGGTCGACCCTCGACCTGCTCGACAACGTGGGCGATCCCGCGCACATGCTTCACAGCGCCTCTGGCGGTGACGATGCGGAACGCGAAATCGACATTGACACCCGACATACCGCGGGCGATCACGGAGTCGAAGGACGGCAGGTCGTCGGGGTGGATGATGTCTCGAATCCTCTGCACGGTGACCTTCGACTCCGTCTCGAACTCGAAGATGCGATACGCCTCCTCGGACCAGTTGTGGTCCTCTGCCACAAGATCCGTGATGAAGCTGCCGGTCTTGCTCAGTCGCTGCGCGTCGGCGAAGCTGTTGTGGGCTCGCCTGAGCTCTGCCTCGGCGCGTTTCACGTCGTCGATGTCCACCAGCACCACGTACCAGCCGGTGATCTGCTCGTCGGCGTCTCGCACAGCGAGCGCGCGGACCTGAAACCATCGATACACGCCGTCAGCTCTGCGGCAACGGTGGTCGATGCTGTACGGCTTGCCCGTGGTCACCGACTCGGTGAATGCGGCAACCACACGCTGGAGATCGTCGGGATGCACGGCGTCGGTCATCGCCCAGTTCCGCAATTCTTCGCGGGTCTTGCCGAAGTATTCAAGAACCTCCTGGCTGAACAGCTTGACCTCTCCCGCCGTGTTCATGGTCACCATGAGACCAGGAAAGCTTTCGACCCAACCGCTGAAGTTGGTTTCGATCGTGCGCAGATCGCTCTCGGCGCGTCGTCGGTCGTCGTCGATGTCGGTGTTGATGCCGCACCAGCGGACGATCTGGGAGGAGGCGTCTGTCTGCGGGGAAGCACGGCAGAGGAACCAGCGATAGACTCCGTCGAAGCGTCGCAGCCGGAGCTCCAGCTCCCACGGCTCGCTCGAGGTGGAAACGGATCGCCAGTGCTCGAGCCATTGCGGCAGATCGTCGGGATGAATCGCGGCCCGCCATGTCGTCTCGGATGGTTGACCGAGATCGAGGCCCGTGTACTCGCGCCAGCGTCGGTTGAGGAACTCGGGGCGCCCATCTGGCAGCGCACACCACACCAGGGCAAGCAGTAGATCGACGACAGGGCCGAGCTCGATGTCCACGTGCGTGTTCCCGAAAGCGTCATGGCGATCGACCGTCATCGGTCGGACGGTTCATGATACCTACTTGCGGGTCGCTGCCACAGCTTGTTGAAGGCCTGGCACGTCACGCGCTCCGAGGTAGCGCTCTCCGTTGATGAAGACCGAGGGTGTGCGGTCGACGCCGTTCGCGGCTCCGCTATCAACGTCTCGTTCTACCCGGTCGGCGAATTTGCCGGCCTCAACGGCGGCGCGCAGTGCTGCGGGATCGACGCCCGCTTCAGCGCCCCGGCGCTCGATCCCCGCGTGATCGAGCTGGTCCTGATGAGCGAACAGCCCGTCGTGCATGACCCAGAACGCCTCGGGCCCGGCGAGCGCGTACACCGCTTCGGCGGCTTCTGCGGCCTGCTGCGAGTGGGGATGGATGTCGCGGAGCGGGAAATGGCGAAACACCGACCGAAACGCGTTAGGCTCGCGACGTCGTAGCCGCGTAAGTACCAACTCGAGCGCACGGGTGTGCGGACACTCGTAATCGCCGTAGACCAGCACCGTCGTCGATGTCGTGTCGGTGCCGCGAACGTGGTCTCCCTCTATGATATCGAGGGTGTTGTCGGTGTGTGACTCTGGCATGGTCACCGGTTCGGGACGTTGGCAGCACCGTCAACGCTCAAGCTCGCAATCACCAGCTCGCACGGGCAACCGATACTTAGGTATCGATCGATACCATTGTCCAATAGGCGATTTGCCGAGAGGTCAAAGGATTGATGCGCGATGGCGAAGCGGCATCCCTACAGTGGATGCGCACCGCGGATGGATCAATGGCACGGAGGCGTGCATGGGAAATCTGGACGCCGGAACCGGCAAAACCTCGAGTGAGGCAAGGCGAGCGCGGGACAGTACGGGTCGCCTTGTGTGCATCTGCATTTTCGGCCTTGCGGTGAGCGCGTCATGTTCGGCGCTCGCACACGCCCAGGCGGCTGCTGCTGCAAGTCGTGACGCTCGCTCGACTCACGCCGGGGGAAGGACCATGACAGAGCCGAATACCATGCAGGCGCCGCTCGACGTGTCGACGCCTAACGCTGCGATAGGGGACACATCCATCCGGCCGTTCAAGGTTCACGTGCCTGACGAGGCACTTGCCGATCTGCGTCGACGGATCAAGGCGACGCGATGGCCCGACAAGGAAACCGTCGACGACCGATCGCAGGGCGCGCCATTAGCCGACCTGCAGGCGTTGGTGAAGTATTGGGGCAGCGGCTACGACTGGCGGAAGGTGGAGGCGAAGATGAATGCCTTTCCGCAGTTCACGACGAACATCGACGGCGTGGACATTCATTTCATCCACGTTCGCTCGAAACACAAGAACGCCATGCCCATGATCATCACGCATGGCTGGCCTGGATCCGTCATCGAGCAGCTCAAGATCATCGGGCCGCTGACCGATCCGACCGCACATGGCGGGAGCGCCGAAGACGCGTTCGACGTCGTAATCCCGTCTTTGCCGGGCTACGGGTTTTCCGGGAGACCAACGGGCACGGGGTGGAATCCGGATCGCATCGCGCGCGCGTGGGACGTGCTCATGAAGCGATTGGGATACACGCGCTACGTCGCGCAAGGCGGAGATTGGGGAGCCGTCATCACTGAAGCGATGGGGCGACAGGCGCCGGCAGGATTGCTGGGCATCGACATCAACCTTGCGGCGACGATCCCCCCCGAGGTGGTTGCCGCGCTCGCGATGGGCGGGCCCGCGCCGGCGGAGCTCACGGAACGCGAACGCGAGACGTTCAACGCAAGCCTGGCGTACGCCAAAGCAGGAAGCGCGTCCTATTTCGTGATGCTGACCGCGCGGCCCCAAACCGTCGGCTACGGCATGACGGACTCGCCGGCCGGCCTCGCGGCGTGGGTCCTCGTCCACCCGGGCTTTTCGCAGTGGAAGTACGGGACGGATCCGGCGCAGACGCTGACGAAGGATGACGTGTTGGATGACATCTCGCTCTACTGGCTGACGAACAGCGCGACGTCGGCGAATCGGTTGTACTGGGAGAACAAGGGCAAGAGTCCCACGATCGCGGCTGCGCAGCAAACGACCGAGATCAAGCTCCCAGTCGCCACGACCGTGTTCGGGGAGGATGCCTATCGGCCGCCCGAGACGTGGACTCGGCGCGCCTATCCGAGCCTCACCTACTTCCATGAGGTCCCGAAGGGCGGGCACTTCGCGGCGTGGGAACAGCCGGAGCTGTTCGCATCCGAGTTGCGGGCTGCGTTCAAGTCGCTACGGTAGCTCATTGCCTGACCGGTCCGACGCATCGTTGGCCCGGCCGACATTGCTGCGCTGGCCGTCCACCTCATGCCGAACACGGCGGTCACCGGCGCGACCTTCGACATCGACGGCGGGCAGCAGCTCGTCGGGCAGTGAGCCACGAGCCCCACACGACCACGAGGCGACTGATATGAGCACGCTGGTGAAAGTTGACTCGGAATTCGTCGTCGTTGACGGCGTGAACGTCGCAACCAGGACGGCCGGCTCCGGCAAGCGGCTCGTGCTGCTCCACCGGTTTCGCGGGACACTCGACGACTGGGATCCCGCGTTTGTCTCGGCACTCGCGACGGCTGGTCGTGACGTGTTCATGTTCGATAGCCTCGGTGTCGGCCAGACTGATGGCGTGACGCCTGCCACGGTCGAGGGCATGGCCGATTTCGCGGCCAGCGTCATTCGGGCCGGGGGCACAGAACCCGTCGACGTGCTCGGCTGGTCGCTCGGCGGATTCGTCGCCCAGGTGCTGGCGATCAAGTACCCAAAGGCGGTACGCAGGGTCGTCCTTGCCGGTACGATGCCGGCGGGTGGAGTGCCGGAGCTCATATGGAGCGCGGACTGGCTGAAGCGAGCAAGCACCCCGGTCCCGACGGCCGAGAACGCGCTTGCCCTGTTGTATGGCGACAGCGATACGAGCCGCGCGACGGGCGTGGCGTCGTTAGGTCGGATGGCACATCCGCCGGCTGCGTACGTATCCCCCACAAGCATGGCAACTCAGGCGACGGTCATCAGCCGCTTTGCCGACGGTGATGAGGGTGGCTGGTACGCCCGGCTGGGGGAGATCAGAGCACCAACGTTCGTCGCCAACGGCGACCGCGACGGGTTGTTTCCCGCGATCGATTCCGCGGTGCTTGCCAGAGAGATTCCACGCAGCCAGCTGGCCATCTATCCCGACAGCGGCCACGCGTTCCTGTTTCAGTATCCGGAGCAATTCGCCAACGACGTCTCCCGATTTCTGACGAGCAACTGAACCCTAACGCCTGATCGGGATTCTACCATGACGCTTACCGCACAGTCGGCCATCCGCCCGCAGTTTCGCACCATCGACGGCCTGTCCATTCGCTTTGCGGAGAGCGAGCCGCACACAGCGGACGCCCTGCTGCTCAACCCATGGCCCGAGAGCATATTCGCCTACGAGCCGACCTGGTCGCGGCTTGCGGAGCACGCGCACCTCGTTGCCGTCGATCTCCCCGGCTTCGGGCACTCCGAGCGACGTGACTCGCTCTTGTCTCCAAAAACCATGGGCGAGTTCATCGTTCGCCTCGCCGATGCGTTCGAGCTCGAGAAGCCACATGTCGTTGGTCCCGACATCGGTACGAGCGCGGCACTCTTTGCTGCGAGCATCGCACCGGGACGATTCGGCACGCTGGTAATCGGGAGTGGCGGATCGGCGGTTCCGGTGCAGCTCGGCGGCGTCCTCCGGGAATGGGTGGAAGCGCCCGATCTCGAACCCTACCGACACGTCGATCCGCGTCAGGTCATCGAGGCGGCCATGTCGTCGCTCGAGCGCTACACGCCGTCAGCCGAGGCGCGGGAAGACTACCTGGCTGCTTACCTCGGCGACCGCTTTGTCGAATCGATGCGGTATGTCCGCACGTACCCGGAGCAGTTGCCCGTCCTTCGGGATCTGCTGCCGAAGATTCAGACGCCCGTGCTCGTCATTACCGGCAGACGCGATACGTTCGTTCCGCCCGTCAACGCGGAGTTCCTCGTGGCGCGGTTGCCTCACGGTAAGCTCGCCGTCATTGATGCCGCGCACTTCACGTGGGAGGATGCGGCAGAGGAATACGCGGCGCTGACGACGTCGTGGTGGGACGGCGCATCGGGCCGATCGGGGACCACGACCTAACGATTCATTCCATGAATGATCGCGGCGGTTTGTCACTCGTCGCCGCATGGTTCATTGGGACGCCTGTACGTGCTACTGCACGTCGAGCGCGGCGATCGGGGCAGGCCCGCTGGGACCGGGGCTCCGCGCAGGTCCACACGGAAGAGAGAATGCGAACGTGACCCCCGGGCCCTCATTCGGGGCGGCCGAGAGGCGGCCGCGGTAGTTCTCGATGATGGATCGGCAGACCGAGAGACCAATCCCCATCCCATCCGGCTTGGTAGAATAGAACGCGTCGAATAGCCGGTCGGTGCCGTCGGGCCCGAACCCGACGCCCGAATCCCGGACGCTCAACAGTACCCGGTCCTCCGCATCGCACGCCGTGGTGATCACGATCTCCCGTGCACGACCCGTTACGCCGTGCACGGCGTCGCACGCGTTGCGGAGGAGGTTGCTGATGACCTGCTGCAACTGGACCCGGTCACCCAGCACCAGCGGGAGGCCGTCGGCCAACTCGACGCCTAACGTGGCGCGGGCGCCCTGCAGGTCACTCCGTGACAGCGCGATCACCTCGCGCGTGGCGTCATTCAGGTCCACCGGCTCCGCGGCAGGCGGCTTCCTGGAAAACAGCGCGCGCAGTCGGGTGACTACATCCGAGGCGCGGTTGCCGTCGCGGAGCAACCGCCGCATGGCCTGGCGCGCGCCGTCGACGTTCGGTGGCTCGTTCGCCAGCATGCGAAGACTCGTGCTGGCATTCGTGACAACGCCCGCCAGCGGCTGGCTGACCTCGTGCGCGATCGACGCGGTCAACGTCGCGAGGCTCGACGCCCGAGTGGCGTGGGCAAGCTCCGCGCGCAGCGTGGCGAGCGCTTCGTCGGCGCGCTTTCGTTCCTCGGCGCGCTGTTCCAGCTGGCGCACCCGGGCGCGATGGAGCACAACGAGCAACGTGGCCAGTCCGGCAACGCATAGCACCATGAACCAGGCCGTCTGGTAGAATGCCGGCGCGACCCTGAACGTGAACGCCGCGCCATCCAGGTTCCACACGCCAGCGTCGTTGGCGGCGATGATGCGGAATGTGTAGGGCCCGGGGCGGAGGTTCGTGTACGACACGACGCGCTCGGTCCCTGGCGCGTCCACCCACGCGCGGTCGTATCCGACGAGCCGGTACCGGAACCGGACGCGATCCGGGATGAGGAGGCTGGTGGCCGTATAACGCAGGGTGAGCCGTCGGGTCCTCGGTGGCACACGCACCGGCGCGCCCGAGCTGCTGCGCGTTAGGCGCCCGCCGTCCGCGCTGACCTCCTCGATGTGCACGGCTGGCGCGATCGTGTTCCGCGGCGCGGTCCGCGGGTCGATGACCGCGAGCCCGCCGGCCGTCGAGAACCAAAGCCGACCGTCCGGCGTTTGCGCCGACAGCGGCTGGGCGCCAGCGACCACCTCGGTAGCCGGAAGGCCGTCGCGCGTCCCGAACGTGGTCGCATGAACACGTGTGGCGCGGCCGTCGGCGACCGCGTTCAGCGCTGACAGCGGCAGGCGACTGATTCCGCTCCCGGTGTCGATCCACAGAGCACTGTCCGCCTCCTCTATGGCGGTCACCATCTCGCCCGGGAGTCCCTGCTCCGCGTGAATCGGCATGGGCGTACCGTCGCGCACGCGGGTGAGCCCTCCCGACGTGCCCAGCCAGATCGAGCCGTCGTGCGATTCGTGGATGGCGAACACGAATGGCCCGGCAATGCCGTCGGCCGTGTCCCAACTCCTGATCGAGTCGCCGACGATGCGCGCGACGCCGGCGTTCGTGCCGGCCCACACAGCGCCGCGGCGATCGATGACGAGCGCGCGGACATAAACGTTAGGCAGCCTGTCCGACGTCGTGAACGCGCGCACGCCCCCCTGCGTCAGTCGGAACAGTCCCTGATCGGTTCCTACCCACACCTGCCCGAGCGAGTCCTCGGCAACGGCGAGCACCCACTTGCCTGTGAGGCCATCGCGCGCCGTGTAGAAGCGCGACCCGCCCCCGGCGTGGTACAACGTCAGGGTGTCGTCGCCGCCGACCCAGAGGCCGCGCTTCCCTTCGGCGATCGTCCAGATTTTCCGCCGCGCCGCCGCCTCGGCGCCCGGCAGGGGCGCCCACGCACCGGGGCGCCCAGCGACGAGGCCCGTGGTAGCGCCGGCCACAATGAAGCGGCCACTGCGGTCCCACAGCAGGGCGCCCGGGTCGGCGAACGGCGGCCCGCCGTTAGGCGGGGTGAAGGTGGCGACCGCGCCGCGGCGCAGGCGATCGAGTCCGCCGCGCGTGCCTACCCAAATGCTCCCTTCGCCATCGATGAGCAAACTGGTGACCTGATCGCGAGAGAGCCCGTTACGGCGATCGAAGCGCTCGAGGCTGCCCGCATGCCATCGGAGCACGCCCATCCCTACCGTGCCAATCCACACGTCGCCGGTCGCGTCCTCGGCGAAAGCAGAGACGTAGCCGACCAGCCCCACACCGAGCGGGTGGAACTCGAAGCGACCCAGATTCAGGCGTCCAAACCCGTGCTGCGTGCCGACCCACGCCGTCCCGTCTCGGGAGACGTACAAAGTCACAACGCCTTCGGGCAGTGCGTCCTTCGGCAACACCGGCGTTACCTGAGCGCCGTGGACTCGCAGCAGGCTGCGGTCGACCGCCGCCACCAGCAGGTCACCGCTCGTGTCCGCGGCGATCGCGGTGCCGCTCGTTGGAAGCCCGGACCGCGGATCGGGGGCGACAAGGCGGCCATCGCGAATCTCGTAGAGGCGACCATCGATATCTTGCCCCGAGACCCAGAGCCGTCCGGACCGATCTTCGACCATCCGCTGCAGCGACGCCGCGAGCGGCTGCGCAGACGCGGCGGCCCGGGTGAGCTCGCTGTCTTTGTAGCGCACCAAACCGGTCGACGTGGCGATCCAGAGGACACCCTGGCGATCCACGTGCAGCGGGACCATCGGGTACGAGGCAGCCCCTTGGAAGGCGGGTGCGTTATTCCGGTCGAATGCGGTGAATCGCACGCCGTCAAACCGCACGAGCCCGCCCTCGGTCCCGAGCCACAGGTAGCCGTCCGGGCTGCGTGCGATCCAGTCGATGGCCTGGTTAGGCAGGCCGTCCGCCGTGGTCCAGCGGTCGTGGTGATACTGGCTGACCGCGAGGTGCGAGGACGGCGTGGAGTCGGAGCGGAGGGTACTCTGGGCGCCAGCTCCGGACATCGCGAGTGCGACGGCGACCACCGACGCCGCAGCGAGCGTCAGACGCAGTCGCGCGGCCGGATTCGTGAGGTCCGACATCGGGCTCGAGTGCGCGGATCGAGTGAGTGCGAGAGGCGAGCCTGCGCTTTCACGCGTAGCGTGGAGCTGACGATACATCGCTCACTGCCAAACTCCATCGATACGAAGGTATCGGCGATACCATTGTTCAATAGGGGGGTGTAGGGGCGAGCGAAAGATTGTGGTCGACAAACACCTTCGCCTGGAGCCCCACTTATGACGAGCGCGTCTACCGCCACCGCGGCCCCATCCAGTAGCGTCTATACGACCCGCGCGTTCTGGGAACGCCTGTGGCGTACGGCCGGCATCCAGTACGTCGGATTCTTCATCGTCACCTCGATCATCTACGGCTATCAGCCGCAGGTCGGCGCGTCGGCCGACGCACTCACCGCATTCTACAGCGGCGATCGCACGCGGATCCTGATCGCTGCGGGGCTGTCAGGCCTCAACGTCCTCAACCTCATGTGGTTCGCCGCGGCGCTCAGGACCACTCTGGCGGACGCGGGGCAGGACGGCTGGGGCGCGGCAGCGACCACGGCCAGCGCGTTGTTCGGAGGACTCACCCTTCTGGCTCTCGCGATCAGCGCGGCTCTCGCATACTCGATCGCAGGGTCCGGAAACACCACGCTGACGTCGGCCCTCAACGACTTCACGTGGGCCCTCGCCGTGTTGACGTCGTTCCCGCGGGCGATGCTGATCATGTCCGGGGCGTTCGGACTCTGGCGGTCGAAGCTGATCTCGAACGGGACGTTCGGTGCTGGCGTCGCATTCGTCGTACTCGGTGTACTGGGCGGCACCACGTGGCTGAGCGGCGGACTCTGGGCACCGGATGGCGCGTTTACACGGTTCGTCTCTCCCACGCTCTTGCTCGTTTGGGCCGTCGCCGTGAGCCTGGTTCTGACGAAGAGTCCCGCCACACGTGCCGGATGGTGATGCAGACGCTCGCCCGCAGGAGGAGGATGCGCCACGCCATCTCGTTCCTGCGGGTGGTGGTTGCAGTCGTTATCGTCGTGTTCGCGCTGATCGGGTTCCTCTACGTGACGCGTGGCGGCGCGCTCAAACGCGTGCGAGGCGTCGGGGTCACCAGCGGCACCGTGTCGGCTGCGCTCCGAGCCGCGGGCGTCGGGGTCGTTGCGTTCCGCCCATTGCGGATTTCCATGTTGAACGTCGCGCAGAATCGATCGCACGTCCGCGCGATCGTGATCGACGGCCGTATCGGATGGACTGGAGGATTCGGCATCGACGACAAGTGGCTCGGTGACGGTCGCAGCAACGGCGGGTGGCGAGACACCAACGTCAGGTTCGAAGGTCCTGCCGTTCGGCAGCTCGAGGCCGCGTTCGCCGCTGCCTGGACGGAAGCGACCGGCGAGCTGCTGACTGGTCGCATCACCGTTCCGGTTGCTCGGGACGGCGCGGTGCGAGCCGGTCTCGTCTACGCGCCGCCCACGCTGGGCAGCACGGTGGCGGAACGTTTTTTGGCGCTCTCGGTCGCCGCCGCTCGCAAGACGCTCTACATCACCAACCCGTACTTCGCACCGGAAGACAATTTCGTCGACCTGCTCGCTGCTGCCGCCAGGCGTGGCGTGGATGTGCGGCTTCTGCTTTCCGGACCGCGAACGGACATCCGATTGGCGCGGCGTGCGGCTCGTGCCCGGTACGACCGATTGCTTGCGGCGGGCGTCCGCGTGTTCGAGTGGCAACCGACCGCTCTGCACGCCAAGACCTTCGTGGTCGACGAGCTCTGGTCGTCCGTTGGCACAATGAACTTCGACAACCGGTCGCTCGTGCTCAACGAGGAAGTCACGCTCATGGTGCTGGACCCGGCCTTCGGCCACGACATGAATGCGATGTTCCTCGACGACCTCCAGCATGCCACCGAGATCACGCGCGACGAGTTTCGGAAGCGACCGTGGACCGAACGGGTGGTCGAACGAGGTGCGAACGTCGTCGCACGCGTGCTCTGAATCATGATCTGCCGACTCGCCCTCACCACACGTTAGGCGTGGCTTGGAGGCGCACTGTTATTCGTTAGGCATCGCCTTCACCGTCGAGCGGGCCGGCGGCAAGCCAGTGGCAGGCCGCCGGCAAACAGCACTTTGGGACCGCTAGTGGGACCGCAACAATGACGTGACTCAATCGGCGCGCGGGCGCTTTCCGCGCTTCTGAACGTCCTCGAGCGCCGTCGTGTAGCGGGCGTATGCCTCGTCCAGCTCCAGCTCCGAATCACTGAGCTTCCCCGCGAGCTTCTCGTCCGCCCGACGATCACGCCACGCCTTGTAGCTGCGACGAGCCGAGTCGGCCTTGGACTTCAATTCGTCACCGGCTTCGGCGAGTTGAACTCGCGCGTCTGCCGCCACTTCGGCATCCTGCGCAGCCGATCTTCGAAGCGCGGCGTCCGCCTGATCGAGATGAGCGTTGAACCGCTGCTCACGCACGCTGTCCCATGCTGTGTATTTGGTGTGCGCGTCGTTCACCGAGCGTCGAAACCCGGTCCACTCTACATCGACCTCACGGCGAACCGCCTCCCAGTCGTCGCGCATCTTCTTCCTCGCGTCCGCCACGTGCTTGCTCACGCGGTCCCGCTGTGCACGCAGACCTGAGATCTCGTCCATCTCGGCTTTGGCGTTACGCGCGCGAGCCGCCGCTTCCATCTCATCGAGTCGGGCATCCGCGGTACGCATCTGAGCCTGGAGACGATCGGCGTAGGCTTTCTCGGTGTCCATAGGTTTCCTCCACAGAAAAGGCATCGCCAGAATCGAGGACGGTGAGGCAGCCCGTCTCGCGTTGGCGGGAAATCACCGTGGACCCTGACAGGAAGCAGGATATGGCGCGCCTTGGTGCGCGCCATTGTCGATAGGTATCGGCCGGATCTGCTCGTGCGAGAGATGGATGAGGGCGCTGCGCGTCCGCTCCGCGCCATGTCGCAGCGTTACTCGAACGGCGTACGACAGGTTCGACCTAAAGATCCATGCGGTTTGGGGCTAGCGGAGCGAGTATTCGGGCAAGCGTGATTGACCAACGCATCAACGGCTCGTGTGGACGCGAGTCGGCGTCATTGCCCCTAAGCCTTGCCGCCAATGCCATTCCTCCAGACATCCCGGGACCGCGCCGCCTTGATGATTCTCATCCTCGCGGTCGCGGTCGCCATTGGCCTGTCGCCGTTCTTCAGCGGCCTTCTTGGTGCGGCGGTCCTGTACGTGATCTGGGCTCGTCCGTACCAATGGCTCGAGCGCGCGTTGAAACCGGGGATCGCCGCGGCCCTCGTGCTCGTATCGGCGCTCCTGCTCATCGCCCTCCCGGCTACGTGGCTGATCGGCTTGCTGATCGATCAGGCACCGGACGCGCTCCGGCGAGCACAGACGAGCGACGTGTTCTCGCGCATAGCGGAGATGCGAGTGGGCAGCTTCCAGGTGGGACCGGAGTTGGCGAAGGCGACCGATTCGCTGCTGTCGTGGCTGTCGTCGCAACTCGCGGGGTTCGTCGGCGGCGCGACGTCGCTCGTGCTCAACTTCGTCATTGCGTTTTTCGGGCTGTATTACCTGCTGCGCTCGGGACCGCAGATGTGGGCGGCCGCGCGCAGTTACATCCCGTTCTCGGCGAGTACATCGGATGCCCTGCTCAACCGCTTCGTCGGCGTGACGGAAGCGACGCTGCTTGGCACGGCGCTCGTTGCGGTGGCGCAGGGCACGCTGGTCGGCACGGGGTTCTGGCTCGTCGATCTCCCCAATCCGCTCTTCTGGGGCACGGTGACCGCGTTCGCGTCGGTGCTGCCGGTGCTGGGCAGCGGTCTCGTCTGGGCACCTGCTGCGATCATGCTTCTCGCACAGGGGAGAGTCGGCGCGGCAGCGACGATGCTCGTCATCGGGGCCGGGATTGCGAGCAACGTGGACAATCTCATTCGGCCGCTGGTGTACAAGCGGGTGTCGAACACTCATCCGATGATCACGCTCGTCGGCGCCTTCGCCGGCGTTAGGTATTTCGGGCTTCTCGGCATCCTCCTCGGCCCGCTGGCCATTGCGTACCTGTTCGAGCTGCTGCACGCCTACCGTCAGGAGTACGGCGCGGGGAGCGAAGGGGCTGTGGCGCCACCAGCAGCAGGAGCGGCGGATGTACGAACGGACACGTCTCGGGTGGCCGCACACGCCTAACGACTGCACGACGAGGCAGCGGCGGACCGGATCCGACTCAGGCGCGACCCCGGTGCTCGGCCGAAGCCGTTTGTAACGAAACGACCGTCCGCTCGCGCTTTGTTGTCAGCGCCGTTACGATGGCGACGATCGCCCATACCTAGGTATCATGGCTGGCGGGCCCGCACCGACCCATCATGGACTTCGGCTCGCGGGTGGCCTAACCGTGTACGAGCAACGCTCGTGGGGAACTCGACGCGATACAACACCGTCCGGCCCGGCTCCGCCGCCCAGGGGCTGACCGACGCGCAGCACGGCGAACTGATGTCGACCGTGCTGGGCAAGCCATGGAACGTGGCGGTCTTCCTTCGCGCCGCCATCGGCATCGCCCGCGCACTTGCCGCTCTCCACCGACGCGGCGTTGTCCACCAGGATCTGAGCCCCTCGTGCATTCTGATCGATGCGGCCACCGGCGAAGCCTGGTTGACCGGTCTCGACCTGTCGCCCCGGCTCGTTTGCGACCCGCCATCTGACCCAACACGGGTTTTCGCTCGCAATCTTCCATACATGGCGCCGGAGCAGTCGGGCCGAATGAATCGCTCCGTGGATTCACGGAGCGATCTCTATTCGTTCGGTGCTCTGCTCTACGAAATGTTGACCGGTACGCCCCCGTTCAGTGCCAACGAGCCGATGGAATGGGTGCACTACCACGTCGCGCGCCAGCCGGTGCCGCCGGCGGATCGAGTCGCGGGAATTCCAGCGCCTGTGTCCGCGCTTGTCCTCAAGCTCCTCGCCAAGAACCCCGAGGATCGGTATCAGACCGCGGGCGGCGTCGAGTCCGACCTTCGGAAGTGTCTCTTCGACTGGGAGTCGACAGGGCACGTCGAGCCATTCGCGCTCGCCGAGCGGGACGTACCGGACTGGCTCCTCATCCCCGAGCGGCTCTACGGACGCGAGCGAGAAGTTGCATTGCTCGTCGATGCGTTCGAGCGTGTCCTGCGCAGCGGGAGACAGACACTCGGTCTCGTGTCGGGCCATTCGGGCGTGGGAAAATCCTCGGTCGTGAACGAGCTTCAACGTTCGGCTGTAAATGCGCACGGCCTGTTCGCGTCGGGCAAGTTCGAGTCGCATGAGCGCGATGTCCCGTTTGCTCCGATCGTGCGCGCCTTTCGCGAGATGCTGCGCTCGGTCCTTTTGTCGAGTGATGCTGAGCTGCAGCGGTGGCGCGAGCGCATCATGGGCGCCCTCGGCGACAACGCCCAACTCATCATCGATCTCGTGCCCGAGGTCGGGCGCGTCATCGGACCCCAGAAACCGGTTGTGGAGCTGCCGCCGCAACAGGCGCAAGCACGGTTTCGGAGAGTCCTCCAGCGGTTCATCGCAGTGTTCGCGAGCTCCGACCACCCGATGGTGCTGTTCGTGGATGATCTGCAGTGGGTGGATCGCGCGACGCTCGATCTCCTGCGGAGCCTAACGACATCCGACGAGAGCATGCATCTGCTCGTCGTCGGTGCATATCGTGACAACGAGGTCGGCCCGTCACATCCGCTCGCCGAGACGCTGTCCGCGATCCGTAGCACGACGCAGGTGCTGGAGATTACCCTCGGGCCGCTGGAGCGCCGCGACGTCGGCCGGCTGATTGCCGACACGCTGCATCAGACCGAAGACCGAGTGGAGCCACTCGCCGAGGCGGTCTACGAGAAGACCGCAGGCAGCCCGTTTTTCGTCATTCACTTTTTTCGCGAGCTCGCCGACGAAGGCTGCCTTGCGTTCGATGACGTGTCCGGCATCTGGAGCTGGGACCTGAACGAGATACACTCCCGCGGCTACACCGAGAATGTGTTCGATCTCCTTGCCGGCAAGCTCGATCGACTTTCCACGGCTACACGGGCGGCGCTTCGTGACCTCGCCTTTATCAGCACTGGTCGACGTGACGTGGTGCGAATCGTATTCGGCGGGTCGGCGGATGAGTTGGACGCGGCGCTATCGGAGGCGATCGCGCCAGGTCTCGTGTCACAAGGCGATAGCGGTTACGCGTTCGCTCACGACCGAATCCGGGAGGCCGCGTACGCGCAGGTCCCGGAGGGTGAGCGCGCGGCGGTTCACCTTCGAATCGGTCGTACGCTGCTTACCCAGCTCGAGCCGTCGGCGGTCTCCGAGCACATCTTCGAGGTCGTCAGCCAGCTGAACCGCGGATTGCGCCTGGTGACGTCCGAGGAGGAGCGCCTTCGGATCGCCGAGCTCAATCTGACCGCCGGCCAACGAGCGCGAGCGAGCTGCGCGTACGTGTCCGCGCTGACCTATCTCGCGGCCGGCGAGTCGATAATCTCCGACCGTGATTGGGAGGAGCATTATCGACTCCGGTTTGCGCTCGCCCTCGGCCGTGCCGAGTGCGAGTTCCTGACCGGCGCGCTCATGGACGCCGGCGAGCACCTCGTGAGCTTGAAGGAACGCTCGCACGACCGGCGGGACCTTGTGCAGGTCGCGTGCTTGCGGATGGCGGTCTACACGACGCTCGACCGGATCGATCTGGCCATCCAGGTGGGGCTCGAGCAGCTGCGAGCCTTCGGCGTCGAGTGGTCCACCGAACCGCCTAACGAGCACGTCCGCGCCGAGTACGATCTGCTGCGGCAGCGTGTCGGCGATCGAGCGATCGAGGATCTCCTGCAGCTGCCATCGACGAACGATTCGGACCTGCTCGATCAGATGGCAGTCCTCGAGGCGGTTCTGCCGTCGGCGGCATTCTTCGACAAGAACCTCCATGACCTGGCGGTCATTCGAATGGCACGACTGAGCGTCGAGCATGGCGTCTGCGCGGCATCGACTCAAGCGTTTGCCCACTTGAGCCTTGCCCTCGGTCCACGCTTCGGGGACGATCGGCACGGATACCGGTACGGCAACCTCGCGGTCGCGCTTGCGGAGCGCGAGGAGTTGGCCAGGTTGCGGCACAAGGTGTACTGCGTCGTCGCCCATCACGTGCTGCCCTGGACGCGACCGCTTCAGGCTGCATTGTCGATGATGCGGCGAGCAATCGAACTGGCGCAGGCGGCCGGCGATCCGCTTTATGCTGCGTTCAGCGCCAACCATCTGATTTCGATCGCGCTTGCTGCTGGTGTTTCGCTCGAGCTCGTGCAGTCGGAGGCGGAAGGCTATCTCGAGTCCGCCCGCGGCGCGGGGTATCGCCTCGCCATCTACGGCTACTTCGGCAAGCTAGGGCTCATTCGCGCACTTCGCGGTCTTCCCGTCGACGAGCTCGAGACGCCGCAGGTGGAGCGACCGCTCCAGGATGACGCGGGTCTCGCTATCGCCGCGTGCTTCTACTGGACGCGTAGGCTCGAAGCGTACGCGCGGGCCGGAGACTATGCGCACGCACTCGAGATGAAAGCGCGGGCGGAGCATGTGCTGTGGACGATCCCGACGTTCTTCGAGATCGCCGACTACCACTTCTACGCTGCCCTCGCGCACGCTGGCGCCTGGAACGCCGCGAACGCCCGCGACGCGACGGCGCATCGCGATGCCGTGGCGAGCCATCAAAAACAGCTGGCGGTGTGGGCCCAGGACTGCATGGTGACGTTTGGCTGCCGCGACGCGCTGGCGGCAGCGGAGCTGGCGCGCATCGAGAACCGCGAGCTGGACGCGGAACGCCTCTACGAGGAAGCGATTCGCGGTGCGCACGCGGCAGGCGCCGTCAACGTCGAAGCCATCGCGAGTGAGCGCGCGGCGCAGTTCTACGTGGGGCGCGGCCTCGACCGAATAGCTCGAACGTATCTGCTGCATGCGCGCGTCTGCTATGGCCAGTGGGGCGCCGACGGGATGGTGCGGCGCCTAACGAGCCACACACTACTCGACGAGGACTCAGGGGACGCCCTGCCCACGGTCGTGTCGGCTACCTCGGCCGAGGGACTGGACCTTGCCACGGCGATCAAGGCTTCGCAGGCGGTGGCGGGTGAGATCCAGCTCGACAAGCTTGTCGAGACGCTCATGGTCACCGCGATTCAACAGGCCGGCGCCGAGCGCGGCGTGCTGATCGTGAAGCGCGGCGACGACGTCATGGTCGAAGCGGACGCGATCACCGGGCCGGAGGCCATCACGGTGAGCGGACGGCACACGCCAACCGGCCCCACCGACCTGCCCGACAGTCTCGTGCGCTTCATTCTCCGCTCGCACGAGCCCGTCATCCTCGATGACGCATCCGCGTCCGGCGCGTTCGCCGCCGACCCGTACGTCGTCGAGAATCGAGCGCGGTCCATCATGGGCCTGCCGCTGCTGAACCAGGGGCAACTCGTCGGCGTCCTGTACCTCGAGAACAACCTGCTCCCGCGCGTGTTCACCCGGTCTCGAATCGCGCTGCTCGAGCTGATCGCGTCGCAGGCCGCGATCTCGCTCGAGAATGCGTATCTGTACTCGGATCTTCGCGAAGCCCAGGCCTACCTGGCGGCGGCGCAGCGGTTGAGCACGACCGCCAGCTTCGGGTGGCGTCCGTCTCGCGGCGAGATCGTATGGTCGGACGAGACGTACCGGATCTTCGAGATCGATCACGCGACGAGGCCGACGATGGAGCTCGTGTTCGACCGGACACATCCGGATGATCGCGAGCGATTGCGAGAGGCGATCGAAGACGCCATCGCCCGCACGAGCGACTGGGAGATCGAGCACCGCCTACTCATGCCTAACGGCACAGTCAAGTACCTGCACGTGGTCTCCCGGCCAATGCTCGACGAGGCAACGGGCGGGACGGTGTACGTTGGCGCCGTCATGGATGTCACTGGCGTTGTGGAATCTCGACAGGCGCTGGAACAGGCGAACGCCGAGATTCAGGCAGGGTTGCGAGCTCGGTACCAAGCCGCGCTCGAGGAGCGAAGTCGTATCGCTCAGGAGCTCCATGACACGCTGCTACAGGATGTGGCGGGCGTGGCGCTACATCTCAAGACGGTGGAGCTGGCCCTGACAGAGGAGCCCGAGCTCGCGGCTCGGACCTTGGCCAAGGCCCAGCTGCTGACGGAGAGCGCGCTGCGCGAGTCACGGGCGCGCGTGTGGGACATGCGGACCCAGGAGCTCGACGAATCGGACCTCGCCGCTGCCCTCGATGCGCACGGTCGCACGGTAACTGCCGGGACCGACCTCACCATGACGGTGACAACGCACGGCGAACGGCGGCGCCTTACCCGTCGGGTGGAGGTGGCGGCGTTACGGATTGGCCACGAAGCGTTGGCCAACGTCGTCAAACACGCTGGTGCGCATACCATCGAGGTCGACGTGGACTTCGGTCGGGGATCGTTAGGCCTCGAGATTCGCGATGACGGCCGCGGGTTCACGGACGCCGATCGTGAGGTGGCGGTTCAGAGTGGCCACTTCGGTCTCGTTGGCATGCAGGAACGTGCGCAACGCGCCGGCGGGTCCTTGTCCGTCGGTGCTCGCCCTGAAGGCGGCACCGTCGTGACGCTTCAGTTGCCGTTGGCGGAGCGGAGTCCGGCTCCGCCAGCGTGAGCGGTGCGGCCGAACGCTGGGTCAACGTCATGAGTGTCATGCTGACCATCCTCCGGGTGGTAGCCATCATCGCGCTGACGGCCATCACGCTCATCGGGTTCCTGTATTTGACACGCGGCAGCGCGCTCAAGCACGTCAGGAGTGTCGGCCAAAACGAAGACCCGCTCGCGCCTAACGAACCGGAGTTCCCGCTCAGCGTCGCGATGGCGACTGGAGCGATCCTGCTGCCGGGGAATCGCGTCGACATTGCCGTGAACGGCGACGGCACGTTCGCTCGCCTCTGGGACGATCTACGATCGGCTCGGCGATCGATCATCTTCCAGGTCTATTATGGGCTCGCCGGCGGAGTGGCTGACACGCTCGGCGAGATCCTGCTCGAGCGCGCGAACGCGGGGGTCCGCGTGCTCGCGCTCTACGATGCGTTCGGCACGGGGAAAATTCCGACCAAGCACCTGACCTCGTTGCGCAATGCCGGTGCGACGATCGTGGCGTTTCGTCCCCTTCGGCTGTCGGCGCTCAACGTCGTGGACAACCGCTCTCACGTACGGGCCATCGTCATCGATGGCCGTATTGGCTGGACCGGCGGGTTCGGCATCGACGACAAGTGGCTTGGCGACGGCGTCAGCAATGGGGGCTGGCGAGACACGAACGTGCGGTTCGAGGGACCGGTCGTCCGCCAGCTCGAGGCCGCATTCGCCGCGGCGTGGAGCGAAGCGACCGGCGAGCTCCTCACCGGGCGCCTAACGCTGCCAACGGTGGACGCCGGCTCCACAACGGCCGCTCTCCTGTATGCGCCGCCGACGCTCGGCACCACCATCGCCGAGCGGTTCCTGGCGCTCTCGATTTCGGCGGCCCGAAAGACATTCTACGTGACGAACGCCTACTTTGCCCCCGCCACGAATTTCATCGATCTCTTGACTGCGGCTGCGCGCCGTGGCGTCGACGTCCGCTTGCTGCTTCCTGGTCCGCGCACCGACGTTCGGATCGCACGGCGCGCGGGGCGAAAGCGCTACGAACGGCTCTTCGACGCCGGCGTACGCGTGTACGAGTGGCAGCCGACGGCATTGCACGCCAAGACGTTCGTCGTCGACGGGTTGTGGTCCTCCGTAGGCACGATGAACTTCGACAACCGCTCGCTCGTGCTAAACGAAGAAGTGACGCTCACCGTGCTCGACGCGGCGTTCGGCGAGCGTATGAATACAATGTTTCTGGATGACCTGAATCACGCGACCGAGATCATTCCCGACGAGTTTCGGAAACGCCGCTGGACCGAACGCGTGGTCGAGTGGGGAGCGAACATCGCTTCGAGAGTTCTCTGACGCGACCAAACTTCACGGAGCGTGTCATGCGACGCCAACCGGCTTTCCCTTCGGGGCCGCTCGTGCTTGCCCTGAGTGGCCTCCTGGTTAGCACCGACGCCGGAGCCCAGGCCCGCTGGCGGACGCTCGACGAGTTCCTGGCTCACGGCATCGGCCTCACGCCGGCCGAAAGCGTCAGCCTAACGCGCGGCGAAACCGTCGCCAGGATTCTGCGGACCGGCAATGGACGCGACGTGGCGGTATTCGGAGCTGTCCAGGTCAATGTGCCGCGGTCCTTCTTTTTCGACCGCCAGCGCGATCTCCCGGGAGCGGTGCGGACGCCGACGCGCAAGCAGGTTCACCTCTTCAGTCAGCCGGCTGTAGTAACGGACGTCGATGCTTTCGCCGTGAGTGATGACGACGTCAAGGAGTTGCGTAACTGTAAGCCGAACGAGTGCAACTTCAAGCTGCCGGCGATGGACATGGAGCGACTCCATACCACGGTCGACCTGAACGCTCCCGACGCGAAGGCTCGCGCTGCGACCTACGCGCGCCAGCGGATGGTGGAGTACGTCAACGACTATCGAGCCCGCGGGAACAGCGCGATGCTCGTGTACGACGACCGCGGCTCGGTGCGCTCGAGCGACGCGTTTGCCGCCATGCTCCAGGACTCATCGTATGTGTTCTCGGCGGTCCCGTCCCTCGGCGACCATCTCCTGAAGTATCCAGGACACACCCTCCCCGAGGCGACCGAAGCGGTGTTCTGGTCACGCGACGAAATGCCAAATCTTCGACCCGTCACGCGCATCACACACCACATCATCTACTCGCCCGAGGACCTGCCGGACGTGGCACTCGTCGCCTCGAAACAGATCTACAGTAATCACTACTTCGAGGCGGGACTCGAGGTACTGGCCGCCGCGGACCGTGCGGCTGCGTCGACTGCACCGGGAATCACTGTCGTCGCCGTACGGCGCTACCGCTTCGATCATCTGCCGAGCGGCGGCCTGGTGAACATCAAGAGTCGGGCGACGAACGGGCTTCGGGACAACGTGATCGCGGACTTGAAGCGTCTCAAACAGGAAGGTGAAGCCGCGTGGTCCGCGCGCAATAAAGACTAACTGAATGGTGTATTGTCGCTCCGCGCGCTTCGCATAACCATTGATCCATGACGTCCAGCAATGGCACTTCGCCCGCGTCAGGCACTGCAATCCGGGTGATGACGGTCGACGACCACCCGATCTTTCGCGATGGTCTGGCGGCGCTGCTCTCGTTCTACAAGGACTTCGAGCTCGTAGCCGAGGCCGCGGATGGAGCTCAGGCTGTTCAGTTGTTCCGGATTCATCGTCCCGATGTCACGCTGATGGACCTCAGCATGCCGGTCATGGGGGGCGCGCAGGCAACCGAGACCATTACCTCCGAATTCCCTGACGCGCGCATCGTTGCGCTCACGACGTACGAGGGTGACGCGGACATCCATCGTGCGCTCCGGGCGGGGGCGCGCGGGTATCTGCTCAAGGACGCGCTACGCAATCAAATCGCCGACGCGATTCGCGCGGTACATCGCGGCGGACGCGTCGTTCCAGCTACGGTTGCACAGAAGCTCGCCGAGTACACACCGCGGATCGAGCTGACAGAACGGGAGCTCGAGGTGCTGTCGCTGATGGCGCAGGGGCAGAGCAACAAGGAGATTGCCGACTCGATCGGCAGAACGGAAGCGACCGTGAAGGTCCACGTCCTGCACATTCTGTCGAAGCTCAGCGTCGACGACCGCACGGCGGCCGTCACCGTCGCGCTCAAGCGCGGCATGATTCACCTCACCTGACGGTCGCGCTCGCCCGACGGCGCCCTTCCACGACGTACGTCGAATGGTGTATCGGCACCGACACCATTCTGCCTAACGAAAGATTCGTCATGTGTTTGATGGTGTGAGGCACTCGCCGATGTGACCTTGTGCGCGTCGATAGCTAAACGCTCACTCACACGGAGGAAGGACATATGAGCGACCTCATCGTCGTGGGATTCCACGGCAAACACCGCGCAGCGGAAGTGCTCGATCAGCTCCAGCAGCTCGATGCTGACTGGGTCATCAATCTCGACGACGGCGTTGCCGCGTACCGGCGCGACAACGGCAAGCTTCGGGTCGAGCAGAGCCTGAATCTCACGGGCAAGCAAGGTGGTGGATTAGGCGCCACGCTGGGACTGTTGGTCGGCGGGCTCCTCGCCGCGCCGTTCACCGGTGGTGCGAGTGCGGGCGCGGCAGCAGCGGCAATCGGCTCGAGCGCCGTCGCGATGGGCTCGGTCGGTGCGATAGCCGGCTCGGAAGAGGCGATCAACTGGAAGGAGCGGTTCGGGATCTCCGACGATTTCGTGAAAGAAGTCGGCGGCATGATTCAACCCGGGGACTCGGCCATCTTCGCCCTCCTCGAGCCGCGTGAGCGCGACGTCGCGTCCAAATACTTCTCGAAGAGTGGCGGCAAGGTGCTACGTACGTCGCTCGACCCGGTGAACGAGGCCAAGCTGCAGGAAACGCTGCGCGCGTAACCCCCCGGCGAGCTGACCGCGCGTCTTTCCTCCGATCTCGCGACGCCGACGCGTCAACCGAAAGTCGTAGGTGAGGACAGTCCGTTGGTTGGACGCGCGGACGGCTCGACGCGCCGATCATGCTATGCGCTCGGGCGGACCGCCGGAGAGCGTCGAATGCAACGGAATCACCCTCACGGCTCATATCGGAGATTGCGCGATGCAGGCTCATCTCACCGTCGTCGGATTCCACGGGAAGCACCGGGCGTCCGAAGTGCTGTCGCAGCTCCAGCAGCTCGCTTACGACTGGACGCTCGATCTGAAAGATGCGGTCGCGGCGTATCGGACCGATGATGGCCGGCTGCGCGTCGACAAAAGTGTGCAGCCCACGGCGAAGGAAGGAGCCGCATACGGCGCGGTCATCGCCGGGATGCTCGGAGCCTTGATCGCGGCGCCGTTTACCGGCGGCCTCAGCGTCGCCGCGGCGGCGGCGAAGATAGGAGTCGGTGCACTCACTGCCGGCACCGTCGGCGGGGCCCTCGCCGCGGACGATGCGGAAAAGTTCAAGCGCGACTATGGCATCCCCGACGAGTTCGTGACGGAAGTCGGCGGGATGATCCAGCCGGGCGACTCCGCTGTGTTCGCCATCGTCACCGGTGCGAATCCGGAACGCGTGGCCGAACAGTTCCGTGGCTACGGCGGAACGATCCTGCGGACCACGCTGTCGTCACCCGTGGCGGAGCGCGTGCAGGACACGCTCCGGGCCTGACGGCCATGTCCTGCCGGAGTGTCGTTAGGCACATCGCGGCCGTCCGCCCCGTGTCATTCGAAAGTCGTAGCTCAAGACAAGCCGTTGGTTGGACGCGCGGAAGGAAGCGATTGACGACACTACCCGCACAATCGGGGCGCATGAAAAACCATGGCGCTCCTTCGAACTCGGAAGCCGCTCGGGCGGCGGGAGGGCAACATGGCTAACACGGAACTCGGCAAGGCGCTGAATCGCGTCTGGTGGGCGCTCGTCATTCGCGGGGCGTTCGCCATCATCCTTGGCATCTTCATCATCGCACGCCCACTGGAATCCGTGGCTGCGTTCGCGCTGGTCATCGCCATCTGGGCAGTGGTGCAGGGGCTCGTCAACATTGTGCACGCGTTCGAACTGCGTTCGGTCGCGCCGCATTGGTGGCTTCTGTTCCTGAGTGGTCTCATCAGCACGGCGTTCGGTGTCGCGGCGCTCTACTTCTATCCGGGGCTGTCGCTGACTTTCGCCGTCGTGTGGGTGTCGTGGTGGCTGCTGCTCACCGGCATCGCCGGGATCTCCGTCTCGATCCAGGAACGCCGCCTCGGCGTGCCGTGGGGATGGGCGATGGCGTTCGGCATTCTCACCGTGCTGGCTTCGGCCTACGCCTTCATGAGCCCACCCGCGACGCTGACCGCCCTCATGGCGCTCATCTCGGCCTTCGCCATCGTCGGTGGCGTCGTGCTGTTCATCGGCGCGTACCGGCTGCGGACGACGGTCGGCGATGTCGAGTCCGCGCTTCGCGGCGCCTATCAGTCGCGATGAGTCGCGACACCACCTTCATCCCGTCGAGAGGTACCAACCATGTCAGACAACCTCATGGTCGTGGGATTCCACGGCAAACACCGGGCTTCCGAAGTATTGGGCCAGCTCGAGCAGCTCACGTACGACTGGTCGCTCCAGCTCAAGGACGGCGTTGCGGCCTATCGCACGGATGACGGCCGGCTGCGCATCGATCAGAGCATACAGCCCACGACGAAGGAAGGCGCCGGGTACGGCGTGTTCATCGGCAGCATGATTGGAGCACTGTTGGCCGCCCCATTCACCGGTGGGCTGAGCGCGGCGGCGGCGGCGACTGCCCTCGGCGCTGGCGCGGCTACTGCCGGAAGCATCGGGGGAGCCATCGGCTACGAGGACGCGGATACTTTCAAGCGTGAGTACGGCATCTCCGACGAGTTCGTCAAGGAAGTCGGCGGCCTGATCCAGCCAGGTGACTCCGCCGTGTTCGCGGTGGTTCACGGTGGCAATCCCGAGCAGATGGCGGAGAAGTTCCGCGGCTATGGTGGCACCATCCTTCGCACGTCGCTGTCGCCCAAAGTCGCCCAGCGCGTCCAGGAGACCATTCGAGCCTGACCGGCGGCTGTTCGCCACGGCGTTAGGCACGACGGCCGCGGGATGATCGATGCCGGCATCCCGCGGTTCGTCTCACCGCTCTGACGGTACCAAGCCTTCGACTCCCATGTTTACCACACGTCTCTGTCTTCTCCTGAGCTCCGTCGTTCTCGTGACCGCGTGCTCTGTGTCGCAGTCCGACGAGCGCGCGATCGGCAGCGCCAACGCGGCGCAGGTCGACTCGGAGCTCCCGATTGTCCATGACTCCGTGGTCGATCTCTTCGTGACCGAGTTGGGGCGGTCGATGGCGTCGAAGACGAGCCGCGCCGATCTCGACTGGCGATTCGAAGTCGTCAACTCTCCCGACGTGAACGCCTTTGCGCTACCGGGCGGATTCATTTACGTCAATCGCGGGGCGATCGAGCAGGCCGACCGCTTCGACGAGATCGCCGGCATCATGGGGCACGAGATCGGTCACGTCGTTCGGCGGCATTCTGTGAAGCAGATACAAGGACAGGAGCGTCGGGTCGTCGGGCTGGTGCTGCTCTGCACGCTGACGCGCATATGCCACACCATCGGCGGTCGGGTTGCAGTGCAGGTCGGAGAGGACGCCCT
>Ga0207674_10001649_pt1 | contig 28706 bp, 29 predicted proteins | sample KBSCornC72_FD_184303 | JGI IMG/M metagenome (GOLD analysis project Ga0207674, IMG submission 184303) | Corn rhizosphere microbial communities from Kellogg Biological Station, Michigan, USA - KBS Corn C7-2 (SPAdes) (version 2) | ecosystem: Host-associated > Plants > Roots > Rhizosphere > Soil ...
CGGCTTTTCGCCCAGAACATGCTCGCGATACATCTTCATCATCTCGGCGTCCTTGGCCTTCTGATCGCGAGCCCGCTTCTTCTCTTCGCGAGCCGTCTTGGCGATGCCCAGTTCGTCGAGATCATGCTGCAATCCGTGATTCACGTCCTCGGCGCGCAGCACCAGCGTATGGTCTTTGCTCGGCAGGTTGACGGCCTTGCCGCCTGCGATGATTTCATGCCGGCCGTGCTCCTCGTACCACTTGGTGAGCGTGGCGGTCATGTGCATTTTCTCGACGATATTGCGCCAGCCCACACCGGTGTTATACGCGCAGAAGCTGATCTCGCCTTCCTGAGTCGCGTAAGGAATGATGCACTGTTCGGTGCGGCGGAAATCGTAGTTGAACAGATCCTGGAACCACATGCCGGCCACGAACAGGAAGTTCCAGCGGTCCGCGCGGCGCTTCTCGATGTCCGCCATGGTGCGGTCGCCAGTGACTTTGCCGTACTTCTTGTTGCTCATCCCGAAGCACTTGTCGAACTTCTGGATCAAATCGCTCAAGCGGAAATGCGTGGGAGCTTCGTAGGGATTGTAGTTGCGCAGCAGCGCCAGCGATACGCCGATCACCGACATCCGCTTGCTGCGAGCCGCATCATTGATGCGCGCAACGTCCTTGGCGAGCCGGTCCGCGTTCAGGAACGCAGTCACCGGACGATACTCTTTGGTTTCCTTGTCGCACATCACGGCCATGCCGATACCGCAATTCGGATGACAGCCGCAGGAGAGCTGGCCCCAATCCGCGTTCGGCCCGTGGACCAGATCCGCGAAATCGGAGAACGTGCTCATGAAGGAGATCGGGAACCAGTCGCGCGTCGGTTCGCCGAGACCGGTCTGAGCCTTCACGTCGTGCGCCAGGTGCGACAGCGTATAGCGCTGGGCGTTGCGGCGTTCATCGGTAACAGCCTCATCGCGGCCAGTGAAAGACACCGGCTGGAAACTCAAGAACGGGATCTTCTTGGGATTGTCGAGCGCGAAACGAACCACCGCGCCCACCTGCTCATTGTTGATGCCGTTAATCAGCGTGATCACCGGGACGATATCGACGCCGGCGCTGTACAGATTCTCGATCGCGCGCAATTTCACGTCGAACAGGTTGCCCACCGCGCGGTGCGAATTGGCCTCGTTCCCGATCCCGTCGAACTGCAGATACGCGTAGCGCAGACCTGCTTCAGCGGCTTGCTTCGCGAATTCAGGCTTCTTGGCGAACTCGATACCGTTGGTCGCGGCCTGAACGCTCTGGTAGCCGATCTTGCGGCAATACCGCACGGCATCCAGGAAGTACGGAGAGAGCGTCGGCTCGCCGCCGGAGAACTGCACCGAAAGCTGGCGACGCGGCTTGATCGAAATCGCGTTGTCGAGCAGGGTCTTGATTTCTTCCCAGCTCAGTTCGTGGACATATCCGACCTGGTTGGCGTCCATGAAGCACGGATCGCACATCATGTTGCAACGGTTCGTCAGATCGATGGTGAGCACGCTGCCGCGGCCGTGGGTAATGGTCGAGGTGCCGTGATCGTGCAGCGTCTCGTCGTTGTGGGCGCGAATGTCGCGGCCCGGGAAAACATCTTCCAGGTGCTTCGAGAACGCCGGATCGATCGACATCAGATCTTCGAAGTGTCCGTGGATCGGGCACTCTTTGACCATCACGATCTTGCCGTCTTTCTCGATGATGTTGGCCTTGATCTCGCCCACCTTCTCGTTGCGAAGGATCTCGACCGGGATCTTGCCGTCCAGAATCTGCTGGCGGATGTCCGGGATGCACTTGGGACACAGCGAATCGGTCTCGCGCGGCCAGCCGAGTTTAGGCTTCTGCTTTTCCCAGCTCTTGAGAAGAGGCTTGTCAGACCACTTGGGGATGAACCCCGGATTTCGGTTGATTGCGTTTACTTTGTCGTAAACATGCCATGCGGCATTGGCCGCGATGGCGATAACTTTTTCCACATGCTTGATCGGCTTGGTCAAAGTGGGACGCTCCTAGGTAAGACCTTCTGTAATGCGAAGTTACAGTATAGGTCGTGGGTTACGAAGGCACTACATGAATGAAGTGAAATGCTTTCTCCTGCATTGGATGGGTCCCTGGAGCCCTCGAATGGGATTTTAAACAACTCCTTACGAATCAGCGATATACGCTATTTGCCGGTCCACCGGGCCGAAGGTTTGGTTATCTCAATGAAAACAATAGCCTACGGCTCAGGAGTTCCTGAAAGCGTAAAAGACGGTTTGAAGTGCTCGATGAAGTTGCGCATGGCCCGCTCAAAGACGCTGATGCCGTAGGTTTTGGCCTCTTCCAGAGCTTTCTGGTTGTTCCAGTTGTCGTGGCTGATGCGGTAGCAAGCCAGGATCGTTCCCGTGCGATCCGCCCCGCGCCGGCAGTGCACGAAGACCGGCCACTGCTTGCTGTCATTCAGGACGCGCAGAACGGTGAACAATTGCTCGTCTGTGGGCGCGGACATGCCCTTCATCGGCACGCTTACGAAGTGCATCCCGTTGGATTCGACTATCTGTTTTTCGTGGGGAATGGAATGTTCGCTGGCCAGGCGCAGATCGATGACCGTCTTGACGCCGCGCTGCGCCAGACGGCTGATCCCTTCGTCGCTGGGCTGGCCTCCGCGAAGGACGTTATCGTTGACGATCTGGAAATTGGGAAGAGCCTTGGGATCTTCAGCGGTGGCCGCCCAGCAGTTGGGAAGCGCCACGGCGACAAAAAGCGCAGCCGTGCGAAGCATACCTTCATTCTACCGGATGCTGAAATTTGACTTGTCCCCCCAGTCGGGTTAATCTGGCAACGGTAGTTGTAGACGAGTAAAACACGTTCGAGGAATGTATGGGAAGGCGGTGAAAATCCGCCACTGCCCCGCAACTGTAATCGGCATGTTGTAAGCCAGGCTTGGTCACTGCGCAAGCGGGAAGATCAACCGAAAAAGGCGAGCCGTAAGTCAGGAGACCGGTTCTTCGGCGTTCAAATCGACTGCGAACGTTTCGAGGGGGAACGTCTCATGACCAGCACCATTTTTCTCTATTTGCTTTTTTTTCAGGCCCCGGCGCAAGTCGCCTGCGGCTCGGAAACCAAAACCAGTGACGCCCACCAAGCCTCCGATTTTCCGAGCGTCTGTAAAACCAGCGATCGTGTAGTTGTCACGGCGACACGCGCGCCTCTGGCGGCGGAAGAATCCGGCGTGGCAACCGATGTATTCACCGCAAAAGATTTCGAGCCTGTCCGTGGGTCATTCGTGCAGAATCTGCTGCGCGGCGTACCGGGATTGAGTGTCGTGCAAACAGGACGCAACGGCGGATTGACGTCGGTGTTTACTCGCGGCGGGGAATCGGACTCGGCGCTGGTGCTGTTGGATGGAGTTCCGGTGACCGAGCCAGGCGGGGGGCTCGACTTCGCGCACCTGACGTCGCCAGGCCTGGAGCGTATGGAAGTAATTCGCGGACCGGAGAGCGTGATGTTCGGCGCGGAGGCATCCAGTGCGGTCATCCAGATGTTCACGGAGCGCGGCGATCCGGAAGCTCGCCATCCGCACGGGTCGCTGTCGTATGAGCGCGGATCTTTCTCGACTGACCACTGGACGGCAGGGTTGAACGGCGGCTTGTTCGACCGCCTGGATTACGCCTTTACCTCCGATCAGTTTCGCACCACTGGCGAATTTTCGAATGACGCGTTCCGAATCACCAGCGGCACGGGCAACGTGGGATTCCGGTTCAGTGACGCGACGCAGCTGCGGACGGTGTATCGAACTTTCGATTCTTATACTGGCGCTCCCGGGCAGGTGGCGTATGGGCTGACGAATTTTGACGCCAATGAGAAAGCTCGCGATGGCGTAGTGAGCGTGCGGCTGGACGATCGGAGGAATACGCGATTCTCACAGCGCGTGCTGTTCGGCTATCACCGTTATCGCGATACGTTTTCGGACGACGTGTCCGAGTTCTACGATGTCTCAGCCTTCGTAAAGGTGAATGGTCCGAAGGTCTATTTCGTCGGCCTTGCGTCTCCCGGTGCTGTAGGATCCGTGCCGGGTTTCGGCGACCTGTTTGCGTCTTCGGGATTCACTTTCACCGATCGGACCAACACCGGATATCAAGGTACGCTGTCCCAGGGCAAAGGCGCGCTGGTATTCGGATACGATTACGAGCGGCAAGCTGGCTTGATCTCGGGCACAGACGTCGCCCGCGACAACAACGGAGTCTACGCGCACGAACAATACGCGCTGACGTCGCGCATCTTCGTAACCGGCGGAGTGCGGCTGGAGCACAGTAGCACCTTCGGCAACAAATTCACTCCGCGCGGTGCGGTGACGTTCCGGCTGCCGTCACAAACATTTTTCCGCTTGAGCCTGGGCCGAGGAATCAAAGAGCCGGCGCTGATCGAGAACTTCGCGCACGAATCCTTCTTTGTGGGCAATCCCACACTGAGGCCGGAGAAAACTGACAGCTTCGAGGCAGGACTGTCGCGCGATTGGCTCGGCAACAGGGTGCACACCGAGGTGTCGTATTTCCGCAACCGGTTTACGGATCGGATCGAATACGTCTCTGGTTCTCCCGGCACCTGGCAGAACATCAGCCGGAGCTGGGCGCGCGGCGTGGAACTCACGGGGTCGGCGAAAGTGTGGCGGTTCATCAATGCCCGGGCGAACTACACGAAACTCTACACGCGCAATGTTACGAACAATACCTCCGATGCCGAAATGGTTCGGCGTCCGCGAAACTCGGGTTCCGTAGCGCTGGAGCTGACGCCCGGGCGGTGGTCACTGATGGCGGGCGCGCGCATAGTCGGAGAAAGGCCGGAAGACGATTTCGTATTTTTTGCTGTCAATCGAAACCAGGGCTATGAGAACGTGTTCGTGAATGGATCGTTCCAAGTCACACGGCACGTCGGACTACATGTGCGGGTGGATAATGCTCTCAACGAGCGGTATCAGGAAGTGCTGGGGTATTCATCACTCGCGCGAACTGCGATTGGTGGTGTAACACTCACATGGTGAGCCGGCGATTCATCCTTGCGCTGGTTGCGGCCGCGTTTGCGTGCGGACAGAATCCCCAGAGAATTGTATCGACTGCCCCGAGCATTACGGAATTGCTGTACGCGCTGGGGATGGGCAATCGCATCGTGGGAGTCGATCGCTTCAGCCGGTATCCTGCGGAGGCGCTGAAGAAACCCAAGATCGGCGATTACGTGAATCCAAATCTTGAAACGATCGCATCATTGCGCCCGGATCTAGTGATGATTCCAACCAACCCGGTGAAACTCGCGGAGCGGCTGGGGACGCTGCGGCTGAAGGTGTTGGAGATCGACCAGGAAGGCATCGCGAAACTGTACGAATCATTTCGTATTGTCGGGGAGGCGACCGGAACGGCAGCGCAGGCCGCCAAACTCACGTCGTCCGTGCACGGGCAGTTGGAAGCAATTCGCACGCAGGCGGCTCCACTCAAACGCACGCGGATGATGTTCGTGGTGGGACGTACGCCCAATCGTCTGGACGGTTTGATTGTGGTTGGTCAAGCGTCTTATCTGAACGAGATCATCGCGCTGGCGGGCGGCGAAAATGTATTTCGCGATGCCGTGGCGTCGTATCCCGCGGTGTCGCTCGAAGAAGTGCTGGCGCGGAATCCGGACGTGATCGTGGATATGGGTGACATGGCTGATACGGTCGGCGTGACGGATGAACATAAGCGCGAGGTGACCAGCCTTTGGGAGCGGCTGACGAATGTCGCGGCCGTAAAACAGCATCGCGTATATGCGGTAGCTTCGGACGTGTACGTGGTGCCGGGTCCGCGGGTTGTGGAAGCGGCCAAAGCGTTCTTTGCGATGCTGCACCCGGAGGCTAAGTAGTGATCGTTGTGGCGCACGCACTCGTGCGTGCCGCGTCGAGACTCTTCTCGACGCAAGGTTTTCGATTTCTCGTGGAGGTATCGACACGAGTGTCGATACGGCACGCAAGAGTGCGTGCGCCACATCAGGTATGAGCTTCCTTGCGAAAGAGTTGGGGTTCGCGTATGGGCTACATGAAGCAAACTTTGCATTGCCGCAGAACGGGCTGATCACAATCGCGGGTCCCAACGGCGCGGGCAAATCGACTCTGCTGGGAATTCTCGCTGGCCTGCGATCGCCCTATCGGGGATCGTGCACCTATGACGGCCGCGAAATGCGCCAGTGGCCCAGGCGCGACTTTGCACGGAGCGTTGCCTTCCTTCCGCAAAGCGTTCGCTTAGAATTTCCCTTCACCGCGGAAGAGGTTGTGTTGATGGGACGGACTCCGTACGCGAGCGGGTGGTTCCAGACACCGGAAGATCGTGCGGCGGCCGAAGACGCGATGACGACTACCGACACGCTGGCGTTCCGCGCGCGGGATTTTCGAACCCTTTCCGGAGGCGAAAAACAGAGAGTGATCCTGGCGTCCGCGCTGACGCAGAGACCTCGCGTCTTGCTGCTGGATGAGCCCGCGACGCACCTGGATTTGAGGCATCAGCTATCGCTGTACCGTCTGCTGAGGGAATTGGCGAAGACCCTGCTGGTGGTGGCGGTGACGCACGATCTGAATATTGCTTTGCAGTTTTCGGATCGCGTGATGCTGCTGGCAGATGGCCGTATCGCCGGGGATGGCGCGCCAGGGGAGGTGCTGAATCCGGGTTTGATCGCACAGGTGTTCGGAGTGCAGGCGACAATGCATGGAAGATGGATGACATATGAAGGCTAGCGTGCTGGTCTCCGCCGCCATTCTGGTGGCGGTGGCGATCGTCGCGCCGCTGGCGGGAAGTTCGCACATCGAACTGGGACGCGCATTCGCGGGAGTTTCTCCGGATCACGAAATCTTCTTTTATGCGCGATTGCCGCGGGTGATCCTGGCGCTGCTGGCGGGATCGGCGTTATCCGTCACGGGTGTCCTGTTTCAGTGCATGCTTCGCGATCCACTGGCGGAGCCGTACACGTTGGGCGTCTCGAGCGGCGCGTCGGTGGGCGCCGTGATCGCGATCTGCCTGGGATTTCGAGCAACCGGATTGGCATCGCTGGCAGGGGCGGCGCTGGTGCTGTTGATGGTGTTGGGAATGGCGGTAGAAGGTCGCAGACTTTCGTCGTTCACGCTGCTGTTAACGGGAGTGACGATGAACAGCATGGCTTTCGCGGTCATCTTGTTCCTACATAACCTGGCAAGCTTTTCACAATCCTTCGCGATCTCCCGCTGGCTAATGGGAGGACTAGAGTCGGTGGAGTATTCGACTCTGGCATGGCTGGCGGGAGTCGTGTTGGGAACCAGCGCGCTGGTGATGCTGTGGGCGCCGCAGTGGAACCTGCTGGCGGTTGGCGATGACTGGGCGGCTTCACGCGGCGTGTCCACCGTAAGGCTGACAGCCATGGGTTATGTCACGGGTTCGGTGTTGACGGGATTAGTTACGGCACTCACGGGGCCAATAGGTTTCGTCGGGCTGATCGTGCCGCATGCGCTAAGACTGAAGCTGGGAGCAGATCATCGAGTGCTGCTGCCGTGCGCGTTCCTCCTGGGTGGCGCGTTCCTGATCGTATGCGATACGCTGTCGCGCACGGTAATCGCGCCGACGGAAATTCCGGTGGGCGTCCTGACCGCGCTGTGCGGAGGCCCGTTCTTCTTGTGGCTGCTGAAGTCGAAACGAAGAAGTCTATGGCTGTAGTGCTGGTTGGTGGAGGGTCTCGCAGCGGGAAGAGCCGCTGGGCGCTGGATCGTGCACGCAAACGCGGAGGACGTCTGATTTTCATCGCGACGGCTGAGGCGCTGGATGAAGAGATGACGGGACGTATTGCAAAACACCGCACCGAGCGTGGTGATGAATTCGAAACCGTTGAGGAACCCCTGGAACTGCCGCGCGCCATACGATCGGTTTCAGGCGATGCCATTGTCGTGGATTGTCTGACGCTGTGGCTGGCGAATGGGCAGGGAGACGTGGAAGGGACGATCGCCGCGGCGAAGGAGCAATCCGCGGAAGTGATTTTCGTCACCAACGAAGTCGGGTGCGGGATTGTTCCGGACAACGCAATGGCTCGTGAATTTCGCGATCGGGCCGGGTTTGTGAATCAGCGCTTTGCCGAAGCCGCGGACGAAGTTTACTTAATGGTGTTTGGACAGCCCTTGCGAGTAAAGTGACAGTCAAGTAATGGGATTGCGCGCGGCGATTCGATTTCTCACCATCGTGCCGGTGCGGGGAGGGGATGCGCCTCCAGGTAAAGCTGCAGCGTTCTTTCCACTGGTCGGCGCGATGCTGGGCGCAGCGGGAGCCGGAATATTTCTTCTAGCGTCTGCGGCATTCCCGGTTTCGATAGCAGCGCTGGCGACGGTCGCATTCTGGACCGTGATCTCGGGTGTGTTGCACGAAGACGGACTGGCGGATGTGGCCGACGCCGTGCGCGCAGGGCGTTCGCGGGATCGGATGCTGGCGATCCTTAAGGACAGCCGCATCGGAACGTACGGTGCAGTGGCTATTCTGCTGAGCGTGCTCGCGCGCTGGCAAGCTCTGGAATTCCTGGCGACGGCTCGGGTGCTCGAAGTGCTAATCGCATCGCAGGCGGTTCCGCGCGCGGCGATTGTGGCGATGGCATGGTGCTCGCGGCCCGCTGGATCAGGATTGGGTGCGGCGCTGGCATCGACCCTCGGCACGCCTGCGGCTGTCGCGGCCATGGCGCAAGGAGCGACGGCTGCGTTGCTATGCGGATGGAGACCGGGACTGATCTTGATCGCGGGCTCGGTGTTGATCGTTCAGGCACTGCGCGGCTGGTTCTATCGGCGTCTGGGAGGAGTCAATGGCGATTGCCTGGGATTCACTGAACAGGTGCTCGAAATATTTGTGCTGGTGATGTTTACGTGCGGGAGTTGCAGATGGTGACAGAGCTGGAAACGCGCATTCGCCGGCGGCTGGATTCGCTCACAAAGCCGCAGGGGAGTTTGGGACGACTGGAAGACCTGGCTTTACAGGTAGGTCTGATCCAGGGGACCGACATGCCGACCATCGGCCGCAAAGCGATGCTGCTGTTCTGCGCGGACCATGGTGTTGCTGTCGAAGAAGGCGTCAGTGCGTTTCCGCAAGAAGTGACGCGGCAGATGGTGGCCAACTTTCGCGCCGGCGGTGCGGCCATCACGGTGTTGTGCCGGCAGTACGGGATCGATCCGGTGATTGTAGACATGGGTGTCGGCAAGCCGACGCGAAATTTCGCGCGCGAGCCGGCGATGTCGCGGGCCGAGGCCCAAAGGGCCGTTGATGTGGGGATTGCACATGCGACCGACGGGGATCTGCTGGGTGCCGGCGAGATGGGGATCGGCAATTCGACTGCGGCAGCGGCGCTGCTGTGCGCGTTTACTGGAATTTCACCGCTCGAAGCCGCAGGTCGCGGCACAGGGCTCGACGACGCAGGTGTCACGCGAAAAGCCGAGGTCATCGCGCGAGCGCTGGCGCTGCATCGCTTCGATCGCAAGGATGCACCCAAGGATGGACTCGGCGTCCTGTCCGCACTCGGAGGCTTCGAGATTGCGGCCATCGTCGGGCTGATCCTGGGCGCAGCTCAAAAGCGTCGCGTCGTGGTGCTGGACGGATTCATCTCATGTTCGGCAGCTCTGGTCGTTCGCGCGATGGAGCCAGCAGCGCTCGACTACGTCGTGTACTCGCATCGGTCGGCGGAGCGCGGGCATCGGAGGATGCTCGAAGCGCTAAGCGCCCGCCCCTTGTTCGATCTCGACATGCGGCTCGGCGAAGGCAGCGGCGCGGCCATCGGCATCAGCCTGGTGGAATCCGCTGTGCGCCTGTATCGCGAGATGGCGACCTTCGACGGTGCGGGAGTTTCTACTGCTGCAGAGAAGCCAACAGAGTCCCGGACTGCCTGAGAACGGTGATGCGCGCGACTTCGAGCGCGTGCTGCGTGTCGTAATAAACGATCCATTTTTCCTGCTCGGCGGCGCGCGATGCTTCTACCTGCGCCATGGTCACCTGGCCTTCGTCGTAGCGCGTGAGATCGAGCGATAGCTGCTCACGCGCCAGGTCAAGATCGGCCCGCGCGAGTTTTTGCGCCGTTTCGGTGCGCCGAACGTCGCGATAGGCATGCTGGAGATCGGCCGTGATGCGGCTGCGGGTGCGGCCGATCTCGGTGCGGATCTTCTCGATGTCCACTTGCGACTGCGCTCTCGCAGCTTGGCCGGAGCGCCCAACCAGAATCGGAACGGTGATGGATACGCCCAGTTCGACGTTGTGACGCTGGAACGCGCCGAAATATTTCTCGTAGTTGTTGTACGTCGAAAGCAGCGAGTACTGGGCTACCAGATCCATCTTTGGAAGGCGCTCCGCTTGGTAGCTTTTGATTTCCAGATTCTTAGCTTGCAGGTTGGATTCCAAGCGCCGGATCTCGCGGCTGGTGTTCAAAGCCTGCTGGATGGCGTTCTCTTCCGAATCCAGCATGACAGGTCTGCGCTCGTTCTCTTGAGCCGGATGCACGCGGTCGCCCGGACTGAATCCGAGCACCTGCGCGAGCGCAGTTTCCGAGTCTGCGACAGCGTCGGTTAACGCAGCCTGACGCTGCTGCGCCTGGAGAACCTTGAGGTCGGATCGGCTGGATTCGATGGAGAGCTCACGGCCTTCCGAGACGCGGACTGCGGTCAGATCGCGCACGCGAACCAGACTCTCCATCTGGCGGTCGACCGCTGCCAGGCTGCGCGCGGCCTGATCGGCATCGAAGAACAGCGATGCGACGCGGTAAGCGGCCTCATCTTGTCTCATCCCGACGTCGAATTCCATCCCGCGAACGACTTCGTTCGCCTGAGCGGCCCGGAAGCTCTGGGGACGGTCGAAGATCGTCATGGGCGCTTTGGCCTGGAAGATGGCGGGGGCATTGCCGTCGATGCTCATCGGGAATCCGTTGGTGTAGGCGACGCCGCTGCCGCCGAATAGTTTGGGAAGGAAAGGATCCCTGGCGATAGTGACCTGAGCGCGGGCTCGCTGCTGGTCGAGGCGTGCGAGAATCACGTCGGGATTCTGCTTGAGCGCGATATCCAGGGCGTCGCGCAGAGTGAGCGTGCGGACTTCGGCGGCTGCCGAGAAAGCGATAAGGAAGAAGGCGACAGAGGCTTTCATAAGCCTCAAGTGTAGCTACTTGTTGGGTGTCTCTACCATTTTGCGGACGCGGTCCAGCTCTTTGCGCAGCTTGCGTTCGCGCAGTGTGATGAGCACTACGTAGAGGAACATGATCAGCCACGCGGCGCCGAGGCCAAGCAGCATGTATTGGACATTACGATTCATTGAGCGTGGGCCATCCGGCGAAGAGTGTCGATTTCATTGGCGATAGCTTCCTGACGGGTCCGCACCATGATCAGGATCGCGGAGAAGCACGCCAGAGCCAGCAGGTTCCACCAAATAGGAGCTTCCATGCCGGCAGCCATTCCGCCGCCGTTACGAATAGAGAGCACCGGCTGGGGGTGCTGGGTGTTCCACCACTCGATGGATTTGTAGGAAATGTAGGCGTTCACGCTGCCCAGAATGCTGACGACCGCAGCGAAGCGGGCGCGCTGATTGGGTTCGTCCACGGCTCGGCGCAGCATCAGATATCCGCCGAAGATCAGCCAGCAGACCAGCCATGAGGTGAGTCGATAATCCCATGCCCACCAGACTCCCCAGATGATGCGGGCCCAGATGCTGCCGGTGGCGAGTCCAATGGAGGCGAACACCAGCGAGACTTCGGTGACGCTGGCCGCCAAGGCGTCATAGCGCAGATCCTTGGTGACCAAGTAACCGATGCTGAGCAGCATGCCCAGGCCGAATCCCGTCATGCCCAGGATGTTCGCGGGGACGTGGAAATAGATAATCCTGTAGATGGCGCCCTGGTTCAATTCATCGGGCAGCGCCGTGAAGATGGTGTTCATGTTCCAGGCCAGAAGAGCGCCTGCGAAGACCGCCAGTCCGATAATGATCTTTTCCCGCATGTTTGTTCATCCTACTAGAACGGTATCTACGAAAACCACAGCCAGCAACGTAAAGATGATATCGAAGGACACTAAGAAACGCATTCCGAATCCCAAATCATTCCCGGCCAGAACATTGGTGGTGATGGTCATGGCCGCAATCAGCGCGGGAATCATCATCGGATAGACGAGGGTGGGCAGCATTAGTTCCCGCAATCTGAGGTTGACGGTGAGGGCGCTGAACAGTGTTCCGATCACAGTGAGCCCCCAGGTTCCCAGCGCCATCACCAGCAGCATCGGCAAGTACTTCCCGGCGCCAAAAGGGACGTTGTAGAAGAGCACAAACACGGGCAGGCTGACCAGTTCAACGGCGAACAGCAGTGCGAAGTTCGCGAAAGCCTTGCCGGTGAACAATGCCGCGGAAGAGACTGGCGAGGCAATCAATGCGTCCAAACAATCATTCTGCAGCTCGCGTGCGAAGCTGCGGTTTAGGACCAGTGCGCCGGCGAAGGCGTAGGTCATCCACAGCAGGCCACCCGAGAATTCGCGGATCTGCTCGGAGGAGGGGTCGAAGGCAAAGCTGAAAAGCAAGAGGATTACAACGGTGAAGGCGATGGAAGCGTTCCAGGCTTCCTTAGTGCGCAGTTCGGAATGCAGGTCCTTGGCGGCGATGGTCCACACCTGTTGGAGGAACATTTTTTAGGGTTGGGTCGGGCATGCCCGACCCCTACAGGGAGGTAGGGGCGAGGCATGCCCCGCCCGTCTAATTGTCGCCATAGGTACGATACAACCACCCTGTGTCGTCCAACATCTGCTGGGTGCGCTCTCCTGCATGAACGATCTGACCGCGTTGCAGAAGGGCGACGTGCGAGGCCAGTTCCAGTGCCTCGCGCAACTGGTGTGTGGACATGATGATCGTCCGGCCCTGGTCGCGCATTTCCTTGATCATCGATTGCAGCACGGCGATCGCACGATCGTCGAGCGCTGTAAAGGGCTCGTCGAGTAATAGAACCTCGGGATCGTGCAGGAACGCACGGCCGACTGCCAGGCGCTGTCGCATCCCGCGCGAAAATTCTCGAGCCAGACCGTCGCGCACGCGGCTGAGACCAACCCGCTCCAGCATCTCATCGGCGCGTTTGCGGGGATTTGGGAGATTGTGCAGCCGCCCGAACAGCGTTAGATTTTCGACCGCTGAGAGCTCATCGTAAACGCCGATGCCATGTCCCAGGATGCCGATGCTTCCTTGAAGTTTTCCCTGAAATTTAACAGATCCGCGCGATGGGCGAGAGAGTCCCGCGAGGATCCGCAGCAGCGTGGTCTTACCGGCTCCATTGCGGCCTAAAAGCGCTAAAGCCGATCCAGGTGCGATGCTCAGAGCGACGTCGCGGAGAGCCGGAAAATCGCCGAAATATTTCCAGACTCCGTCTATTTCCAGCGCGTTCATGCTTGTGCAATCACGCTGGGCCCTTGCGGAATAGAAGTGTGCCTCCCAGGGCCATAATTCCGAACGTCAGTCCCAGGATCCAATACATCCGGTCATAGACCTTCGCCAGGATCTCGGTTGTTTTCGGCTGTCCGGGGTCTTCGTCGGGAGAGTTGGCCTGTCGTTCGCGAATGGATCCAGTGCCTTCGATTTTGACATTGAAAGAAGGTCCGGTCACCTGGTAAATCCGAGCCTGAACCTGATCCTCGACGCCCATTTCTTTGATACCTTCGCCGGTGAGTTTGACGGTGAGGGGCGTCACGATGGTGGTGGGACGTTTGCCCTCAACCACTTTCAGAGCGAAGGAATCGGACACCGGCAGAGTGTAGTGCATGTCATAGCGCGTCTCGCCAGGGCGTACCGGATAGTCGATCTTGAATTCGCCGGGCTTGGTGGCCTTTACTGCTTGGCGGCTGATCGTCATCTGAGTGGGCGGCGTCACGCTCACCTGAACCTTTTCACCGGCGCTCTTGGGAGGATAGAACTGCACGGTCCCGTTGGCCGAATCCTGAAACGTGGTGTTCGATTCGTTGCGAATCAGAAACGTCTCGCTGATTTCGAGAGCTTTATCATTGGGCTCGATCATGATCAGATGCGCCATCTGCATCTCGGCGGGCGGTTTCGCGGCGGAATCGTAAATCTGGAAGCGGATTCCCGTGGCGGGACGGCCGGGCGGCTGGACTTGGGTATAGGTGACGCCCTTGTAATCGGCTTGCAGAAGCGCGGGCGGCGGAGGAAGTTCGTGATCGATGCTGAACTTGCCGCTGGCGTCCGAGACAGAAGTAGCGATGGCCTGCATCCCGTTCTGGCCGGGTTGGACCAGCGAAACAGTGACGGATGCCTGGGGCTGGCCAGTGGAGCCGTTGATTACTGTACCTTCGATTGCGGCTAGCAAAGGGGAGACAGGAGTCAGGAGACAGAATACGAAAAGGAATCTCATGCCATTTCCTTTCCGCACTCCCCACAAAATTTCAAAGGCTTGGGGAACGTAGCGTTACAGTGAGGGCACACGGTGCCCGGTTTTACCGCTGCCTTAACCGGAGCGGCGGGCGCTCCGGATTTCACCTTTTCGATCTCTCCCAGCACTCCAGCTAATTCCTTTTGCAAACCGACTTTGGTTTGCTGATAGTCGGTATCGGAGAGTTTCCCCACGCGATATTCGAATTGCAGGTCGCGGAGATTCTCATAGATAGCGGCGCGGCGCTCGTCCAGATGGCGTGTGGGCGAGACCGGTTCAGGCGCCGGCATATCTTTGGCGCGCACGGAGAAGGTGAAGAAGACCGTCACTACAATCAGCAGGACGGCCGCGGCAATGAGCATTATCAATCGAACTCTATAGTGCTTAGACCCGCGCTGCTACTCAAGCTTGGCCAGATCCTTTTCGATCTGATCATGATAGCGCGCGACGGCAGCATCGTCTCCGGCGGCGAACTTGGGTGCGGGCCGCAGATGGCGGTACCGGCGAATCACTAAGAATACTACTCCCAAACCCATAAGGAGAGCGATGTAGGGCGCAGAAGTCCCAAACTTACCCGGCGAAACGGCCAGAATCCCGACGCCGCTTTCAGACACGAATTGATCCAAAATCTGCGAATCGGAGGTGCCTGCCTTTTGCATGTTGGCGATACGCATCCTGGCGGCCTTGCATACCGGGCAGAGTCCGCTCGGCGGCATGACGCAGTCCATCCGGAGCTTGCAGCCGCAATTGCAGTTCAGCATTCCCGCGACGTGCATCACGGACGGGCTTTCGTATTCGGTGGCCGTCTGGGCCAGACAAAAGGCCGTGGCCGTGGCCACTAAAATACTAGCCCTCAGTTTGCGCATGTTGTCCTACTTGCTTTCCTGAGATTCCCACAACTTCGGTGCGCGGGAACACCAGCTTGGTCTTGCTGGGGATCATGCAGATGATGGTTCCAAACAGCACCACCCAATAGCCGATCCACACCCAGCTCACCAGCGGATTCACGTACACCTGCAGGATGACGTTGTTGTTGCCGGCTCCGGGTCCGGCGTAATTGATATAGAGATCTTCGTTCAAGCGACGCCGCAGCGCGATGTCATGCGTGGGCGTCTGCGATGCGAAATAGAAGCGCTCCTCCGGCAGCATCATCGGAAGTTCTTCGCCGTGCTTGGTCACCGCGATCTTGGGCCGGCCCCAACTGTAGTTCGCGTTCTGTCCTTCTTCGTAGCCGACGACCTTAAGCGTGTACGCGCCGATTGACATCGAGCCGCCCTGGGGCAATTCCACGGTGGTTTCCTGATTGAAAGCCGATCCGGTGAATCCGACAAACAAAATCACGATGCCGACGTGCACCAGGTATCCGCCGTAGCGGCGGGTGTTCCGATGTGTCAGCTCATACATGGAGACCAGCAGGTTGCGGCCGCTCTTGGCGCGAATCGCCTTGGCGCCTTTATAGAATTCGAGCGCGACAGTCACCAGCACGAAAGCGCACAGCCCAAACGACATCAGCGCGTAGAAGCTGCGAATGCCGGCTGCGAACAAGGCCACGGAAACGGCGAAGCCGGAAATCGCGGGCCATAGGAACGATCGCTTTAAACTTTCAAACGAGCTTCGTCGCCATGCGATCAGAGGGCCGACTCCGGTGAGCAGCAACAGGAACATCGCAATAGGGATGTTCACGCGATTAAAGAACGGCTTATCGACGCTGATCTTTTCGCCCATGACCGCTTCGGTGATCACGGGGAACAGGGTGCCCCACAGGATCGCGAAGCAGCTAGCCAGCAGGATCAGGTTGTTAAACATGAAGCTGGATTCGCGGGAGAGGACGCTCTCCATCTGCGATTCGCTCTTGAGATATTCCAGGCGGCTCAGGATCAGGTACAGCGTCAAGGAGATGCTGATCGCCATGAAGCCGACGAAGTATTTCCCAATGGGACCTTCCGAAAACGCGTGGACCGATTGCACGATGCCGCTGCGCGTCAGGAACGTTCCGAAGATGCACAGGAAGAAGGTGGAGGAAACCAGCACCATGTTCCAGACCTTCATCATTCCTTTTTTCTCTTGCATCATCACGGAGTGCAGGAACGCCGTGGCCGTGATCCAGGGGAGCAGGGAAGCGTTTTCCACCGGATCCCAACCCCAGTAGCCGCCCCATCCGAGTACCGCATAGGCCCAGCCCATGCCGAGGAGGACGCCTGTGGTCTGGAACATCCATGTGACCAGGGTCCAGCGGCGAGTGGTCTTGATCCACTCATCGCCAGGCTGCTTAGTGGCCAGCGATGCGATTGCAAATGCGAACGGCGCGATGAATCCGACGTAGCCCAGATACAGCATGGGCGGATGGATCACCATGGTCCAGTATTGAAGCAGGGGATTCAGACCCTGGCCATCGCCGATATCGACGATCCCGCGTCCCGCGGCGATCATTTTGAAGGGACTCGCTACAAACGCATTCAGGATCAGGAAGAAGGTCTGGGTGAACATCAAAACCCCGACCACGTAGGGCATCATGTCGCGGAACTTGCGGCGATTCTGGAATACGATGACGGCTGCGTAGGTCGAGAGCAGCCAGGACCATAACAGCAGCGAGCCTTCCTGGCCTCCCCACCAGGCCGCGACCTTGTAAGGCGTCGGCATGGTGTGATTGCTGGTGGCCCAGACGTAGGCCATGCGGAAGTCGCCCTTGATCAGCGAGTAGAGCAGAATCCCGGCAGCGACGGTTACCAGCGCCCAGACCGAATAGACGGCGCGTTCGGCGCTCAGCGTGAGGAAGGGACGCCGGCCCCACTTGCCGATCAGCGATCCAAGAATCGCGTAGACGGCGAAGCAGAACGCCAGCAGGAGTGCGAGGGCGCCGATATTTTCCATAGATTTTTTCCGAAAAAACGACTAACCGCGGCTTACAGGCGCTACCGGCTTGGCTTCATATTTCGAAGCGCATTTAGCCTGCAGCTTACTGGCACGGAATACATTGTCGGCGCCGAGCTTGCCGTCCACCAACGCCTGGCAGGGCGCGTTGTCTTTGAACGTATCCGGCAGTGGATCGGCCCCGTTGTAGATCACGTTCAGGCGGCGCTTCACGCCGTCCTTTTCCTGAACCAGAACAAAGTGCACGTCGCGGCCGTCGCGGCTGATGGAGTTGAGCTCCACGTCGCCGCCCACGCGCAGGCGCTTATCGACCCCGTCCGGCCCCATTTTCTGGAGTTCAGCGATTTCCTTGTAGTAGCTGGCGGTCTCTTTGACGCCGCCTGCGGCGAGCCAGCCCAGAGTGCCCAGGATCACGACGATGATCAGCCCAAACTTAATATTTTTGCTCATGGAAATCGCTCCACGTAACATTATAGCGCTTACGTCGAATCCCGCTCCATCACTGTCGCGGCTCTGATTCCGGTCAGCCTACAGCCGTTCGGGGGCTCCAGTGCTGTGGCACAGCAGGCATCCCACCCGGGCATCGGCCGAAGCGATAGTATACATCTGGCCGCGCATGGTCCAGGAGAGGTAGTTCGCGCCATGGTACGACCCCCCTTTAACGAACTGATGCCGGCCTTCGCCCTGCACCGGTATTTTCGAAACCACCAGCGTCGTATCCACGCCTCCCACACGATAAGAAATCTCGGCCGTAGGAATTCCCTTGCGGCTTACGTAGGCTCCCACCATCTGAACCGAGGAAGCTGTGCGAACCGGCATCGGAACATCCAGGCCGGTACCGTTTTTGACCCACGCGCGAAGCTCGCTCAGGTCGGACGAGCGAAACTGGAGCTGGTCGGCTGTGCGGCTCAGCGCACGGACCGCAATCTGTTCACTGCTCAGGTCCCGATTCAACCACACCGTCAATCCGGCGGCCAGCGCTACCAATGCCACTGCCGATACCCAGGCCCATGCTGGATTCCATCCGGTTTGCTCGGTCCGCACAGAACGTCCAGCCGAGGCCGCGCCTTGCACGCGATCCCAGAGCTGGTCCGGCGCCTTGACCGGTCCCAGATGCCGGGCTAATTCCGGCTCAAAAAGATCTTTCTTCATTGCTGACGTACCTTTCGAAAATGGCTAAGCCGCCGCTCCAGCGCCTTGTGGGCGCGATTCAAACGCGAGGCCACAGTGCCCCTGCGGCATCCCAACAAATCCGCGATCTCTTCATACGAGCGGCCCTCCGTATAACGCAACACCACTACGATCCTTTGTTCTTCGGGCAACTGGGCCACGACCTGCTGCACGCGTTCGGCCTGCTCTTCGCGCAACATCTCACTGAGAGCGCCTTCCTTCGACGACCGGAACACATCCAACGCTTCGTCCATGAGAGGCAAAAATCGCCGCCGCTTGCGGTGATAATCCAGGCAGCTATTCACCACCATGCGGTACAGCCAGGATTCGAAGCTCGAATCGCCGCGAAACTGCTGGATGTTGGACAACAGCTTTACAAACGTGTCCTGGGCGATATCCATGGCCGCGGCCGAATCGCCGGCATAACGCAGCGCGACGGAATACACCCGGTCCTTATGCGTTTCAAAGAGCACACGAAAGGCATCGTCGTCACCACTTTGACAGGCTTCGACCACTGCTTGGTGATTCACGCCCTGAACCATGCCCAACTCGTCCGGTAAGACGGTTGGAGGAATAGGTTCCTTCCCCTTTTTTTCCGGCGAACTGGCCTGGCTGGGAGGCATACGATAGTCCGATCTCAGGGTCTCACACCGAGAGCTAACTGTTAACGCTCTTTGTAAATTACGTAAAACAATGGATTAGAGCGCAATCTGTCGGCTGTGGGGCGCGTCTCATTGCGTATGAGGAGTATGAAAATGGTCGCAGTATCCAGAACCCTTCTGATGTGCGCTTTAGCTGGCAGCCTGCTGGCTCAACGCGGGCCGAGACCATGGGCGTCCGCCACGCCCCCGGATCGAGCCACGATGGCGCAGAATCAGGTGGCTCGCCTGACGCAGTTGCTGACGCTCAACACTACGCAAGCGGCTCAGGCGACCACTATCTTTACCAGTGCTCTGACGTCGGCCAGTACGCTGCAAACCACGCTGAAGAATGATCGAACCACACTGGAAACGGCCATTACGACGAACGCGACCAGCATCATCGATCAGGTATCGCAAAACATCGGAGTGCTGGATGGGCAGATCACGGCGATTCAAGCCAAAGCCGACGCGGCCTTCTACGCCATTCTGAATTCGGATCAGCAGGCCAAGTTTAAGGACGCTGGCCTCGGCGGACGCGGTGGTCTGGGTGGACCGGGCGGATTCGGCGGCAGAGGCCCGGGCGGACCACGTCGCTAAAACCCAGCTTATTTCGATTCGTGGCACTTCACGCAATGGCTATCCGCCGCGAAGGAGGTGCCACCCACGCGATGGCAGGATGCACAGGCAGTCTCGTTGGCTTCTGCCGCCCGGTGCTGGGCTTTGCCGTAATTGATGGGCGCGCGGGACTGGGGAAAGATCTTGGTGTGGCACACGGTGCAGTCTCCGTTCACCCGCTCATAGTGCAGTCTGTGGGTGAACGTGCTATTGCCGTACTTATTCTCGAAAACGATGGTGTCGGGCGGCGGGGCATTCGATAGAACCGGATTCGGGGCTGCTTCCACGGGTGCAGCTTTGGGCGCCGCCGTTTCGCTGGTGGGCGCGGTGATCATGAACCATACGGTTCCCATCAGGCCGAGGACCAGCACCACACCGAGAACAATCTGAAGCGCGCGCATCTTCTAACTATAAGTCAATGCTGCATGCAATCAGCGTGTCGCGAGGGGCCGGGGAGGGATGCTACCTTGGTATTAATCGCACATGTTGAAAGCAAAAGTTGACGCTCCTGACGACCTGAATCCTCAGGAGACCGGTGAGTGGGTGGAAGCCCTCGACGAGATGATCGACGAGGCTGGTCCGGACAGGGCCAGCTATTTGCTCGAGCGGCTGATGGAACGCGCCAGCAACCTGGGAGTCCAGGTCCCTCTGCGCTGGAATACCCCCTACGTCAATACGATTCCGCCCGAAGATGAGGTTGCATATCCCGGCGACCGGGCGATCGAACGCAAGATTAAGAGCCTGATTCGCTGGAACGCGACTGCGATGGTGGTGCGCGCCAATAAGCACGACCCCAACATCGGCGGCCATCTGGCGACCTATGCGTCGCTGGCGACCATGCTGGAGGTCGGCTACAACCATTTCTTCCGTGGGTCCTATCCGGGTCCCGATGGGGCCAAACTGCCCGGCGATTTTGTGTACTTCCAGGGCCATGCGTCCCCGGGCGTATATGGCCGCGCGTTTTTGGAAGGCCGCTTGAGCGAGCAGCACCTGGAAAACTTCCGCCATGAGCTCCGCGATCATCCGGGACTGTCTTCTTATCCACATCCGTGGCTGATGCCGAACTTCTGGCAGTTCCCGACCGTATCGATGGGCCTTGGGCCGATCACGGCGATCTATCAGGCTCGCTTCATGCGCTATCTGGAGAATCGCGGGATCATTCCTCCCACAGGCCGTAAGGTTTGGGCGTTCCTGGGCGACGGTGAATGCGACGAGCCCGAATCGTTGGGTGCGATCACTCTGGGCGCTCGCGAGAAACTGGACAACCTGATTTTCGTCGTGAACTGCAACCTGCAGCGGCTGGACGGACCGGTGCGCGGGAACGGACACATCATTCAAGAGCTGGAAGCGGTGTTTCTGGGCGCCGGATGGAACGTCATCAAAATCGTCTGGGGCGCGGGATGGGACGATCTTCTAGCCCGCGATTCCAGTGGTCTGCTGATCAAGCGGATGCACGAATGCGTGGATGGCGAATATCAAACGTTTCGTGCGAACGACGGAGCGTTTCTGCGTAAGGAATTTTTCGGCAAGTATCCTGAGCTTCTCAAGCTGGTCGAGCACATGAGCGACGATGAGCTCTGGAATCTCCGCCGCGGCGGTCTGGATCCCGTAAAAGTATTTAACGGCTATCGACGCGCCATGATGACCGAAGGCAAACCGACGGTGATTCTCGCCAAGACGGTGAAGGGCTACGGACTGGGGGAAGTCGCCGAGGGCCGCATGACCGCGCATCAGACCAAGAAGCTCACCGATTCCGATCTGATAAAGATTCGCGACCGGTTTAATCTCCCGCTCAGCGACGAGGCCTGCCACAACGTCGATTTCCTCAAACCAGCGGAAGATTCTCCGGAGATGAAGTATCTGCGGGCTCGCGTCGAAGCGCAGGGCGGCAGTCTTCCCAAGCGCGAGGTGAAGCCGATCGAGATCAAGGCTCCTCCGCTCGAAGTCTTTCATGACGCAACCGGCGGATCACGCGATCGTGAAGCCTCGACGACCGCGGCGTTCGTTAGCATTCTGAAAGCTCTATTTAAGACGGAGCTCGGCAAGCTGGTGGTTCCCATCGTGCCCGATGAAGCCCGGACTTTCGGGATGGAATCGCTGTTCCGCGAGCGCGGGATTTACGCCAGCCAGGGTCAGAAGTACAAACCTGTGGATTCGAACGTCCTGCTGTACTACAAGGAAGCCAAGGACGGGCAGATCCTGGAAGAAGGCATCACCGAGGCGGGCTCGATGTCCTCGTGCATCGCCGCCGGGACTGCGTACGCCAACTATGGCGTCCCGATGATCCCGTTCTTCATTTACTATTCGATGTTCGGATTCCAGCGCGTGGGCGATCTGATCTGGGCCTTCGGCGATTCGCGCGGCAAGGGATTCCTGTTAGGCGGCACTGCCGGCCGCACCACGCTGAATGGCGAGGGACTGCAGCATCAGGACGGACACAGTCCGGTACATGCCAGCACGGTGCCTACTTGCATCACGTACGATCCGGCGTATGCGTACGAACTGGCCGTGATCATTCAGGACGGCATCCGGCGCATGTATCAGGAGATGGAAGATTGCTTCTACTACCTGACGGTTTACAACGAGAACTACGTGCAGCCTCCGATGCCCGAGGGCGTGCGTGAGGGGATTTTGAAAGGCTTGTACAAATACCGCCCCTCGGAGAAGGGTCAAGCAATGGCCCAGTTGTTTGGAAGCGGTCCGATGTTGAACGAAGCGTTGAAGGCTCAGCGGATTTTGGCTGAGAAGTATCAGGTTGCTACCGATGTGTGGTCGGCGACCAGCTACAACGAGCTGCGTCGTGAGGCGCTGGCAGCGGAACGCTGGAACCGGCTGCATCCGGCGGAGCCTCGCCGCGTGCCGTATGTGTTGAAGGCGCTGGAAGGCTCGCAGGGTCCGATCATCGCGTCGTCTGATTACATGAAGATTGTGCCGGATCAGCTTGCGCAATGGCTGCCGGGCCGGCTGAACTCGCTGGGAACGGACGGATTCGGCCGTAGCGAGAGCCGCGAGCATCTGCGTCGTCACTTCGAGATTTCGGCGGAGGCGATCGTGCAGGCTACGCTGTCGGCGCTGGCTCGCGAAGGTAAGATCGACGCGAAAGTTGCCGCGGTAGCGGTCGGCGAGATGGGGTTTGATCCCGAGCGGAAGGATCCTGCGCGGACGTAGCCGCTAATTCATTTGGCCGCAAATGAACGCGCATGAACGCGAATCATTTCTAACGAGAGATGCGTCGTAGCGAGCTAGTTCGAATGGTAGTTTTGGACCAGATCTCCGACGATTACGAATGTCTTCACCAGATCAGGAAACAAGTCGACCTCTTCAGTTCAGCTTGCGGGTTACCTATCGAAACGCATGAGATCGTGGAGACGCTTGGTGACCTGATCGCTCACGGCTTGGCAAAAGCGGAAGGCATCGACGGAATGCCTCCTGCGGACGAGATCGGATCGCCTGATGCACCGGGAGTCGACGACGCCTACTTCCGGGTGACGGAAAAGGGGATGCAACTCCAACTCTCGGATTACCCGGATTGGCCGTTCGACGATCGCAATGTTCTCCGACCCGACTGGAAACTGCCGGACAAGTGAGTGCGCCCCCGCCGTAACCGGCAGGGCTGGAACTAGCCCCGACCGTAAGGACGGGGGATAGCTACTCGTAGCGCAACGCTTCGGTCGGATTCAGCCGGGCGGCGCGATTGGCGGGCAGCAGGCCGAACACCAGCCCCACCAGGAGCGAGACGGAAAGCGCCACGATGATCGACGTGATCGAAATGGGGATCGAGACGCCGTCTGCGTAGTGGTTCACAGCCAGTGGAATCGCGACGCCCAGAGCGATGCCCGCCAGGCCGCCTCCCAGGCTGATCAGCACGGCCTCGGCGAGAAACTGCTCCAGGACGTTTCGGCGTGTCGCACCCACCGACATGCGCAGGCCGATTTCGCGCGTCCGCTCGGTCACCGTCACCAGCATAATGTTCATGATGCCGATGCCGGAGATGATCAGGGCGATCGCGCTGACTAGGATGAGTACGATGGTCATCACGCCCGCGATATTGCGCGCGGCGCTTAGGATCTCCGAGAGGTTCTCTACTCTGTAGCGAGCACCCGCGCGGTGCCGAGCCTCGATAATGGTCCGGACCATCTGCGTGACAGCGTCCACATCGCCGGTCGAGTGCGCTTGCACATACAGCGGATCGATGCGCTCCAGCGGCGCGAAGTATTTCAGAAGCGTGATGGGAATCATCACGTTTTCACCAGTGATTTCCGATTGACCGAAGCTGGTGGTCCGCTCCTTGAAGGTGCCGATGATGTCGAATTGGAGGCCATGCAGCTTCACGGTTTGTCCGATCGCCTGCGTCTGGCCGCCGAACAGCCGCTTGGCCAGGCGCTCGGTGAGCATGGCCGCGTGATTGCGGCTCTCGATGTCGCCGGCGTCAATAAACCGGCCGGCCAACAATGCCAGGTTGCGCACCTGGGGATAGTACTGATCGGCGCCGATGATGGAGACATCTTCTTCGCGGCCTTCAATGCGCATCCGGTCGTAATTATTCATCACTCCAGTAGCGGCTACGATCCGTGAGCCCATCTGATCGCGCACGGCTTGCACGTCGGCGATTTTTAAGTAGTCGGCATCGGCGACGGCCATAGCTGGATTATTGCCGCCATCGAATTGCGCGTAGATCATGTTCGATCCGATGGCCTGGATCTGATCGAGCACATAGTCACGGCTGGTGAGTGAAATGGTGACCACGAGGATGACCGACGCGTTGCCGATCACCAGACCAAGCGCCGTCAGGAACGCGCGGAATTTATTGGCACGCAGCGCCTGGATGCTGGATCGCAGGGCTTCAACGTGAAACATCTTCTAGGTGTCTTTACTGCCCGGTTTTGGCCAGCAGAGCGCGGGCTTCTTCGCGCGGAGGATCGTCAGGTGTTAACTGGCTGGCGATATAGCGCTCCAAAAGCTGGCGGGCGTCCTTCAAGTTGCGCTTCTGGCGGATGTACGTCTCGGCACGCGCGAACAGCAACTGAGGACTATCAGGCGCGATGTGCGCGGCTGCCGTGAATTCTTCATCGCTTTCTTTCACGCGTCCGCGATCGGCCAGGAATCGAGCCAGGTCGATCAGCCGGCCGGCTTGGCGCGGAGCCATCTCCGCGGCTCGCCGCAATTGTTCTTCGGCCGCGTCATAGCGATTCCGTTTGCCTTCGAGCTGCGCCTGCGCGTGATAGCCGGCAGGTGGGTCCAGCTTGGAGATACGCGTCACCAGGTTCTCAGCCTTATCGATACCGCCGCCCATGATGCCGGGCGCTTCCAAGTAATATTCAAAGAGATTCGCGACGGCTTCACGATTATTAGGATCCAGCGCGACGGCCTGCTCGAAATACTGATGGGCTTTCCGCGCGTATCCCGGAGCTGTAAAGACACTGCTGACTTCGGCGCGACGCCCGTAGGCGTTTCCCAGGAGGCGATGGATTTCGGAGCTACGCGGCGCCAGCGCCAAGGCCTTCTCGAAGGATTCACTCGCCTTCTTGTAATCGCCTAGCATCAGTTGGCATTGTCCGATGAGCTGAAACTCATCCGGGCCTTTATTGGGAATCCGCTCGAGCGCAGCCAGCGATTGGGCGTACTCGGTCCGCTGGTAGAGTTCGTGGGCGCGGTCCCATTCCGGCGTCTTGGCCCAAAGGGCCAACGCGAACAATAAAACTGATAATCCCCTTCTCACGACCCGTTTCCCATATTCTATATCAATTTCGACGCTCTAGGGATGGGCGAGGATGCAGCAATCTGGCCGTAAAAGGAAAAATCCCATCCGGCGGCCCGGATGGGAGGAGAAGCAAAAGGCAGAGAAAAGAAAGGGTTAAGGCTTAAGCCACGGCTTTGTTGCGAACGGTCTTGTTCCGGCTCCAGGCGAAGAGGCCCAGGAGTGCCAGTGCGCCACCCATTAACCAGAAGGTTGCGGGCTCGGGCACATCGGCAATCAGGAAAAACTGTTCCCGGCCGCCGACATCAAAGTGTTCAGACATCACAAACTGAACGATATCGGTGGAATTGAGGCCCGCCAGAGTGAATCCCGTAATCAAATTATCTGAGTAGCCATTGCCAGGGTTGTTGCCCACCAGCATCGGATAGGACCCTGCAGGAAGCGAGAAAGCCAGTACACCGTTGACGAACATATCGAACCGGGTCAGCGTTTCGGTTCCGTGGTCGCCTGTGCTATTCACGTCGACCCCGACAAAGAACGTAGGAACCTTCAATACGTCGAGCAATGTCTGGGCTGTATACTCCTGCGAAAACACGTTATCTTTATTGGCATCTCCGCTCAGTAATACCGAGGGGAACCCGGCGTTGTTGCACGAACTGTTGTCATAGATGCAGGGGCTATTAGCGGTCTGCTGATAGGCGAACACATTTGTGTTCTGGAAGCCTAGATTACCCACCGTGAAGATATTCACGAATTGTTGGGTGGTGGTGGAGCAGCCGTCAGTGGAATCGGTTTGATTCGAGCAATTGCTGGTGCTGGCCCAAGCCGAACTGCTCAGCAGGAACGCCGATACCGCGAGAAAGGCTATTCTCAGCGTTGTCGCCCTGCTCCTCCGTAAAATCTCTTGTCGGTTCTTCATCTTGTCCGCCAGGCTCTGAGGCCTGCCTTCCGACTTTCGTTTTAATTACGCTTCAGGCTAACATCCCCACCAAGCTAAGTCAATACTCAATAGGGACTTACAAGCAGAACGTCGGTACCATGACGTGCTGGTTTTGTCCTAGGACCAGTAGTACTTTCCCCCTCCCATTCCTGCCAGTATCATAAGAGTCAACGATGTCTCATCTGGTAGATCCTCAGGGTGGCGAGCCTGTTACGGGCGGCCAACGTCCTTTGGTACCGGTTTCGGCGGAGGATTTCGCCCGACGGAAGCGCCGGGTGGTCTTTATTTGGGCCGGGGCGGCACTCCTCGTCTTGCTCCTCGGAATATGGACTTACCGGCGGTCTGTAGATCCGTTGGAAGCCCAGCAATCCGTGGAGGAGGGTAAGCGTTTCCTTAAAGCCAACCGCTACGCTGAGGCGGTCTTGTCGTTCAGTCATGCTCTGGTACTCCGCAGCGATCTGGCCGATGCATATCTGTTCCGGGGGCGAGCAAACGCCGGTTTAGGGCGCCTCGATCTGGCCGTGGAGGATTTTTCGAAGGTGATTCAGCTGCGGCCTCAAGACGCCGAAGCGTACGTTGAACGGGCTGCGGCGCGCCTGGAGCAGGAAGACTATCCAGGGGCGATCTCCGATTGTGGGGAAGCGCTAAAACACGATGCAAAGATCGCTGTGGCCTACAGTATGCGAGGCCGGGCGCTGGTGCATACCGGGAGTCCTCAGCGAGCCTTAGAGGATCTGAACCGGGCGGTGGAGCTGGCGCCGGACCAATCCAATTATTTCCAGCGGGCTGCCACCTATCAGGCGTTGGGGCAGCACAAGCTGGCGCTCGCGGATCTGGATGAAGTGATTGCGCTTAAACCGGATGGTCCACAAGCCTATTTCGCGCGGGCTCAATCGCGCCGGGCGACGGGCGATGTGGCGGGAGCGAATCAGGATCACCGGCAGGCCCTCTTACTCGACAGCCACTAAGCGCACCGTTTTTTGATCGGAACGGCCCCATGTAGTATGCTGTATTTGGCATCTCTTACCACTTTCGCCGGAGGTTTTCCAACGTATGTTCGCCTCACCCACACTCAAGCTACTCGGTCCGCTGGTTTTGTTCGCGGCCGCCGGATTCGCTCAAACCTCAAACATCATGGGGGATGTCAAGGGCACGGACGGCAAGCCTCTGAAAGACGCCGAAATCAAGCTCGACCGCACTGACATCAAGCAGAGCTTTAAGGTCAAGACCAACAAAGACGGGCATTTTCTGTACGCCAATCTGCCTACCGGCGTATACAACGTCACGGTAGTGGTGGGCGGTAAGGAGGTCACCGGGGTCGCTGGAGTTCGTACGCGCCAGGGCGACAATCCTCCCATCGTTTTCGATCTGGCCAAGCTCGCGGAAGCGAACGCGGCTGCAGCTGCTGGTGCGGGTCCTGCTCCGGGTGCGGCTCCGGCGAAAGAAGCGGCGATGACGAAGGAAGAACGCGCGGCCTACGAAAAGAAGTTGAAAGAGCAAGAAGAGGCGATGGCCAAGGACAAGGCGTTGCAGGATGCATTCAACGCAGGCATGGAGGCCAAGAACGCCAAGAATTATCCGGTGGCCATTGAGAATTTCGAGAAGGCCAGCACGATGAGCGCTACTCAGCATGTAGTCTGGGCGCAGCTCGCGGAAGCGTACATTAGCCTGGCGGACTCAAAACCCGGCCCGGATCAGCAGGCCAATATCGATAAGGGCATCGCAGCGTATGCGAAAGCCGTCGAGTTGAAGGTCGACGATCCCAACTATCACAATAACTACGCGCTGGCGCTGGCCAAGGGCAAGAAGATGGATCAGGCGCAGGCGGAGCTCACCAAGGCCGCGCAGCTGGATCCGCCGCAAGCCGGGAAGTATTACTACAACCTGGGAGCGGTGTACGTGAACACGCAGCAGAACGATGCGGCCGAGACTGCCTTCAAGAAGGCCATCGAGCTGGATCCGAATTACGCGGATGCGTACTATCAAGAGGCCTTGGTTCTGATGAACAAAGTTTCGCTGGACAAGGACGGGAAGATGATCGCCCCTGCGGGAACCACCGACGCTTTGCAGAAGTACCTCGCGCTCAAGCCGGACGGCCCGAATGCTGAAGGCGCCAAGGCGATTCTGGAGCAGCTTGGCACCACCGTGCAGACGACCTTTGAGCGTCCCGGCGCTGCCAAGGGCAAGCAGCCGGCGAACACGAAAAAAGGCAAGTAGTCCGCTATCATGCGGGTACTCCTTTACCTGGTCGTCGGGGTCATTATTCTGAGCCTGTTGCGATCGGTGCTGGAGTTTATAGGCAAGGCTTTCATGAGCGCGTCTTCTCCAGGTCCTGCGGATCCACGCAGGCCCGCGGGGCAGACGTCGCAGCCGCAGACGCTGAAG
>Ga0207674_10001651_pt1 | contig 28696 bp, 25 predicted proteins | sample KBSCornC72_FD_184303 | JGI IMG/M metagenome (GOLD analysis project Ga0207674, IMG submission 184303) | Corn rhizosphere microbial communities from Kellogg Biological Station, Michigan, USA - KBS Corn C7-2 (SPAdes) (version 2) | ecosystem: Host-associated > Plants > Roots > Rhizosphere > Soil ...
CGAGCGTCTCCAGGTCCTCGACACGACCCATCCCGCCGCGATTCGCCGCGCGGCCGTCGCGCTCGACCCGGCGCAGACGCTTTTCCTCGTCTCCTCGAAGTCGGGCACGACCCTCGAGACCCGCTGCCACCTCGACTTTTTCTGGGATTGGACGGATGGCCGCGCGGACTCGTTCGCGGCGATCACCGACCCGGGCTCCGAGCTCGAGACGCTTGCGCGGCAGCGCGGCTTCCGGGCGGTCTTCGCCGGTGAGCCGACCATCGGCGGGCGCTACTCGGCCCTCTCTGCGTTCGGGATCGTTCCGGCGGCGCTCATGGGCATCGACCTGGATCGGTTGCTCCTCCGCGTCGAGGAGATGGTCGAGGCCTGCCGCCTGGAGGAGGGCAACCCGGGTCTCGAGCTCGGTGAGCGGATGGGCGAAGGCTGGAAGGACGGGCGGGACAAGGTTCAGGTAAGCCGCGCCAGCGGGGGAGGCTTCGGCCTCTGGGTCGAGCAACTCATTGCGGAGTCGACGGGGAAGCAGGGGAAGGGCCTCGTCCCCGTTCCGGTCGGAGAGCCGAGCGACGGGCCGGACCGGCAGAGTGAGGATGCGCGGGTGACCGACCCGTACGAGCTCGGGCAGGAGTTCTACCGCTGGGAGTTCGCCACGGCGGTCGCCGGGTCGATCATCGGCATCAACCCCTTCGACCAGCCCAACGTGCAGGAGGCGAAGGACCGGACGAACGAGGTTCTTTCGGGACATGGCCGGGGTCAGACCCCGGACGTGTCCAATTCGGTCGAGGAGCTCCTCGGAGAGGCCTCGCCGCCCGACTACGTCTGCATCCAGGCGTTCATCGACCCCGCGCGCGAGGCGGAGCTCGAGCCGCTGGTCGACCGCGCGCGCCAGACCGGCTGCGTCGTCACGCACGGCCTCGGCCCGCGGTATCTGCACTCGACGGGACAGCTGCACAAGGGCGGGCCGCCCTCCGGCCGCTTCATTCAGGTGCTCGACGACACGGGTGAGGAGCTGTCCATCCCCGGGCGCGCGTTCGGCTTCGGGCAGCTGATCCGCGCCCAGGCCGACGGTGACCTCGCCTCGCTTCGCGACCGGGGCAGGCCTATCGTTCGCATTCGACTGGAGGAGGTTTGACAGCGACCCCCCACCTCACGCCTCGAACGCCCCGGGCTGCTGCAACGCGTCGCCTCGCGGCGTCCTCAGTCGCAGCCGTAGCCTCCGGCTACGAGCGCTCCTTGCGTCCTGGCGATGCTCGTCCTTCGCCGCCGGGGCGCCCGATCCGTTCGGAGGGTGATCGCGCATGAAGCTCGGCATGGTCGGTCTCGGCCGCATGGGCGGCAACATGGCGAAGCGGCTGGAGAACGACGGACACGTCGTCCAGTCCTACTCGCGGAGTGGCGGCGGCACGGCCGGCTCACTCGAAGAGCTCGTCGGCCAGCTCGAGCCCCCTCGTGCCGTCTGGCTGATGATTCCGGCCGGCGACCCGACGGAGCAGGCGGTGCAGGAGCTCCTCGGCCTCCTCGACGAGGGGGACGTGATCGTCGACGGCGGCAACTCGAACTTCCGCGATTCGAAGAAGCGCGCCGGGCTCGCCGCCGAGAGGGGCATCGGCTACATCGACGCCGGCGTCTCGGGCGGGATCTGGGGTCTCGCCAACGGCTATTGCCTGATGGTCGGCGGCGAGGACGACCCGGTCTCCCTCCTCGAGCCCGCCTTCAAGACGCTCGCGCCGCAGAACGGGTATGCGCACGTCGGCCCGCCCGGGGCAGGCCACTTCGTGAAGATGGTGCACAACGGGATCGAGTACGGCCTCATGCAGGCCTACGCGGAGGGGTTCGACATCATGAACTCGTCCGAGTACGACCTCGACCTCCACGACATCGCGGGCATCTGGCGCTACGGCTCCGTCGTCCGCAGCTGGCTCCTCGAGCTCCTCCACACGGCGCTCGAGAACGAGGGCTCAGAGCTCGAGCACATCGCCGGCTACGTCGAGGACTCCGGTGAGGGGCGCTGGACCGTCTTCGAGGCCATCAACGAGAGCGTGCCGGCCCCGGTGATCAGCGCCGCCCTCTTTGCCCGCTTCGCCTCGCGTGAGGACGAGTCGTTCGCGGCGAAGATCAACGCCGCGCTCCGAAACCAGTTCGGCGGGCACGCGGTGCGAAGCGAATGAGCGTCTCGACGAAGGTCGAGGCGCCGAATCCGCTCGAGGAGGGCCTGCGGCGCCGCCGTACGCCCGAGCCGTGCGCGCTGACGATCTTCGGCGCCTCCGGCGACCTGACCCAGCGCAAGCTGTTCCCGGCGCTCTACGCCCTCGCCGTTCGCAACCTCCTGCCGCCGAAGTTCGGCGTCGTCGGCGTCGCCCGCACCGAGATGACCGACGAAGAGTTCCGGGAGAAGATGAAGCAGGCGATTCAGGATCACGCCCGTGACGGGTTCCAGCAGGACGTCTGGGACGAGTTCGCGGAGTCGATCCGCTACGTGGCGACCGACTTCGCAGACCAGGGCGGCGAGGAGCACGTCGTCAAGTGCCTGAACGAGCTCGACGAGAAGCACGGAACTGCGGCGAACCGCATCTACTACCTCGCGGTCCCGCCTTCGGCCATCGAGACGATCGTGGTCGAGATGGGCAAGCGCCGCTCTGCCGAAGGCTGGACGCGCGTGATCGTGGAGAAGCCCTTCGGCTACGACCTCGAGACCGCGCGGAAGCTCAACGAGATCGTCCACGAGTACTTCGCCGAGGAGGAGATCTTCCGCATCGACCACTACCTCGGCAAGGAAACCGTGCAGAACATGCTGGTGCTTCGCTTCGCGAACGGCATCTTCGAGCCGATCTGGAACCGCCAGTTCATCGACCACGTCCAGATCACCGTGGCCGAGTCGCTCGGGATCGAAGGGCGCGCCGACTACTACGAGCGCGCAGGCGCCGTGCGCGACATCATCCAGAACCACCTGCTCCAGCTCCTGGCCCTCACCGCGATGGAGCCGCCGATCGACTTCACCGCCGAATCGGTCCGGAACGAGAAGGTGAAGGTGCTGAAGGCGTTGCACACGCCGGGGCCCAAGCACGTCGTCCGCGGCCAGTACGGGCCGGGTCACATCGAGGGCGAGGAGGTGCCCGGGTATCGCGAGGAGTCGGACGTCGCTCCGGACTCGATGACCGAGACCTACGTCGCCGCCAAGCTCTACGTCGACAACTGGCGCTGGGCGGACACGCCGTTCTACATCCGCACCGGGAAGCGGCTTCCCAGGCGCGAGACGACGATCGCGATCCAGTTCAAGCGCGCGCCGCATCCGCCGTTCGAGCTCGACTCCGACGACGCGCTGCGCCCGAACGTCCTCCTCATCCACATCCAGCCCGACGAAGGCGTCTCGCTCGCCGTCGGCGCCAAGGTGCCCGGCCAGGGCATGTCGATCCGCACCGTGCACATGGATTTCCTCTACGGCGGCTCGTTCCGTACCGGGCTGCCCGAGGCCTACGAGCGGCTGATCCTCGACTGCATGCTCGGCGACGCCACGCTCTTCACGCGCTCGGACGAGGTGGAGGAGCAGTGGGCGCTCGTCGACGCGATGGTCGCGCCCTGGAAGCGCGACCGCCCGAACTTTCCCAACTACGAGGCCGGGTCGTGGGGCCCGGTCTCGGCGGACGAGCTCATCCATCGCGACGGGCGCTCCTGGAGGCGGCACTGACCGAGGGCATCACCATCCGGCAGATCGAACAGGAGCTCGGGCGCCTCAGGCAGGCGGCCGCGGCGCCGGGGAACGCGCCCAATCTCCGCACCAGCGTCATGACGCACATCGCGTGGGTGCCCGAGCGATGGGTCGACGCGGCCACGGACACGCTCGCCGGGATGGGCGAGCGGCACCCGTCGCGGACGATCCTCCTCTTTCCGCGCCCTGACGAGCCGCGCGACGAGCTCGACGGAGAGGTCGACCTGCGCTGCTTCGTCCGGGCCGGAGAGCAGGGTCAGGTGTGCTCCGAGGTCATCTCGCTCCAGCTCTGCGGCCCGCGCGCGAATGCGCCCGCCAGCGTCGCGGTTCCGCTGCTCGTCCCGGACCTCCCGGTGTTCCTGCGCTGGCGCGGCGAGCCCGACTTCGACGGCCCGGCCCTTCCCCAGCTGACCGGTGTCGCCGACCGCCTCGTCCTCGACGCGGACGAGTGGAGCGACTGCGACGCGACCTTCGCGCGCCTCCCCGAGATCTTCGACCGGATCACCGTGTCCGACATCGCATGGGCGAAGCTGCAGCCGTGGCGCGAGGCCTGCGCCGCCCTGTGGCCGGGGGGGATCGCCGAGGCGGACTCGCTTCGCGTCGCTGGGCCGCGCGGAGAGACGCTGCTGCTCTGGGGTTGGTTGCAGGCGCGCCTCGAGAGACGCCTGGAGCTCGAGCACGAGCCCGCCGGCGAGGTCGAGCTCGTCGCGATCGACGGCGACGAGGTTCCGCAGCCACGGGCGACGCGCGCCTCGGCCAGCGACCTCCTCTCCGACCAGCTCGAGATCTTCAGCCGAGACCGGATCTACGAAGAGGCCGTGCGCGCCCTCGAGGCAGTCCCCGCCTAGCGGACGCGAGTCGCGGAGGCTTCTCAGGCCTCCAACGGCGGATGGGTGTAGTACTCGCGCCGGTACACCATCACGCCCACCATCGCCACCAGGCTGAGCCCGCAGTACGCCCCGCAGATGCCGCCGCTGATCACGTCGGCGATGCGCAGAGCGCAGAGGGGTATTGCCGGAGCCACCATCGCCACGACCATCTCGAGACAGACGTTCCAGCGATGATCGCGACGGCGCATCCAGGCGACCATCGGCGCGGTCATGCTGAACGCCATCACGCTCACCCACGCGATTGCGTGTTTCTCGATCGCCTCGTCTGCGGGGATGCCCGTCGCAAGGACGAAGATGGCGCCGCCCGCGAACATTCCCAACATCATCGCGAGCACCATCTCGAGGAGGTGGCGGAGGAAGATCGCAAGACGCCCGGGGTCTTCTCGCTCGACGACCACGTGCATGGTTCCTCCCTTCAGTCCCGCCCATGCTCGTACAGCCCGGGCACGCGGGCCATCCGGGAGTCCCCCGCTTACGGTTACGTAGTTGTCCCTGGTGGACGCGCGGCGAGCGCAAGCCTGCCCCAAAGAGGGCGGGAACCCTAGGAGCGTCCGAGTGCGGTTTCGAGCGCGAGCCCGGCGCCGAGCACGAGCGCGTCCTCGCCCGTTCGGGCGACGAGCGACACCGAGGCCGGTAGGCTCGCTTCGGCCGCTCCGCAGGGGAGTGCGAGCGCCGGCCAGCCGAGCACGTTGAAGGGCTCCGTGAAGCGGAGGACCGTCGGTCGGAGGTTGCGCTCGGACAGGGAGCGCAACGGCGCGACGATCCCGATCGTCGGGACGAGGAGAAGGTCGAAGCCGTCGAGCACCTCTGCGGCCTTGGTTCGATAGCGGTCGCGCGCCTCCACGCTCGCCTCGTAGTCCTCGTCCGTCGCCTCGAGGGCGCGCTCGACCTTCCAGCGGACGTTCGCGCCGTACCGGTCGGCGTTCTCGGCGAAGAGGTCGCGGTGGACGTCCGCGACCTCGCGTTGGAAGGCGGGGTCGATGTTGGCAGGCATGAGCGGGAACTCGATGTCGACGCGGTTGGGAAAGCACGCGGCAGCCTGGCCGACCCGAGCGCGGACCCCGGGAGCGGCATCTTCGAGCCACGCGACTGCGATGCGCACGTCCTCGAGAGCGACCGCCTTCGAGGGCAGGTTCCGGTCGAGGGCTTTCATCATCGCCGCGCAGCCTGCGACGTCTCGCGCCATCGGCCCCGCGGTGTCGAAGGACGGCGCGAGGGGCCAGCAGCCGTCCATGGGTACGAGGCCGTGGGTCGGCTTGAAGCCGACGACTCCGCAGCAGGCGGCCGGAATGCGGATCGAGCCGGCCGAGTCGGTTCCGAGCGCCGCGTCGCAAAGCCCCGCCGCGAGCGCAGCCGCCGACCCTCCGCTCGAGCCGCCCGGATAGCGGTCCTCCGCGAGCGGATTCGCGACGTCCCCGAAGTGCTCGTTCTCGGAGGTGATGCCGTAGGCGAACTCGTGCAGGTTCGTCTTGCCGACGACCGCGTACCCGGCTTCCTCGAGACGCGCGACCGCCCACGCTGTCCGGTCAGGGACGTGCTCCGCGAAGATCGCCGACCCGTACGTCGTCACGAGGCCGGCGGTGTCGAAGAGGTCCTTGACGCCGAGGCGGATCCCGTCGCCGGGGCCGTCGACCTCGGTGATGAACGCGTTCAGGCCCGTCAGTACGCGCTGTGCCAGATCTCGGCGATGACGATCGACCCGGCGAAGAGAACCACGATGAGGCCGAGGAGCAGGAGGCCCAGCCGGATGTTCTTGCGCGAGAGCTCGGGCTCCATCAGAAGACCAACGGATCGAGGGCCATGGCGACGAAGAGGAGCGCGAGGTACGCGAGCGAGAACGAGAAGAGCCGGCGCGCGTTCGCCGGCGTCGTCTGCCGCCGCAGGACGAGCGCGAGGCCGACGAATGCGAGCCCGAGCGCGAGCGCCGAGACGAGATAGAAGACGCCGAGCGTGTTCGAGAGGAAGGGCAGGAGCGAGATCCCGAGGAGGATCACGGAGTACGTGACGATCGAGCGTGCGGTCTGCGCGTCGCCTTTCACGACCGGCAGCATCGGGACGCGCGCCGCTTCGTAGTCACGGCGGATGAGGAGCGCGAGCGCCCAGAAGTGCGGCGGCGTCCAGAAGAAGACGATGAGGAAGAGCCAGAGCGCCGGCAGGGTCAGATTGCCGGTCGCCGCGGCCCAGCCGACGAGGGGCGGAACCGCGCCTGCGGCTCCTCCGATGACGATGTTCTGCGGAGTCGAGCGCTTCAGCCAACGGGTGTAGACGAGCACGTAGAAAAGGCCTCCCGCGAGGGCGAGCACCGCCGCGAGGGCGTTGACGAAGGTCGCGAGGAGGACGAAGGAGAGGGCCGAGAGAGCAAGCCCGAATTCGAGGGCGCGCTCGACCGGGATGCGGCCCGCGGCGACCGGGCGCTTGTCCGTTCGCCGCATGTGCACGTCGATGTCGCGGTCGAGGACGTGGTTGAGCGCACTGGCGCCGCCACAGGCGAGGGCGAGGCCCGCCATCGTCGCGGCGAAGAGCCCGGCGGGCGGCACGCCCTCTGCGCCGACGAACATTCCTCCCGCGGCGGTCAGAAGGAGAAGCACCATGATGCGCGGCTTGGTGAGCGTGAGGTAGTCGCGCCAGGAAGCGCTCGGCACCGGCTCGCCGCCGCGTGCACAGACGGCGGTGGCGACCGCGGCGGCGACGAGAGCGGCTGCTCCGAGCGTCAGGTGAAGTGCGATCGGGGCGCCGGCGAGGGCCGAGAGTCCGGCGAGCGCGAAAAGGCCGAAGGCCGAGCCCGAGGCGACCAGCAGCGTGCGGCGATTCTTGTGCGCGAGCCGCGCGCAGAGGACGACGGCCGCGAGCAGGACGAGCGTGACGTTGGCGACCACGTCATGGGCGAGGCCCCACTCGCCGGTTGCCACGACGGCGGCCACTCCGGCCGTGGAGGCGATCGCGAGCAGCCGCAGCCAGGGCCCGGGCCTCACGCCTCACGCTCCCGAAGCCGAAGCCGCAGGTCCCGAAGCGGGCGGGCGCTCGATACGTACGGGACGCGGTCGAAGTTGTGCGGCGGAGGCGGCGAGCTCGCGTACCACTCGAGCGTGTCGGCCTGCCACGGGTCGGGGCCGACGCGGCGCCCTGTCCGCCAGCTCACGACCGCGTTCCAGAGGAAGACCAGCATCGCGACTCCCATGATCCAGGATCCGACCGAGGAGATGAGGTTGTACCACTCGAAGAGCCCGCCCTGGGTGTAGCTGTAGATGCGGCGCTGCATGCCCATGAGCCCGAGCATGTGCTGGGGCAAAAAGGCCATGTTGAACCCGATGAACATCAGCCAGAAGTGGATCTTCGCGAGGCGCTCGTCGTACATCCGCCCGGTCATCTTCGGGAACCAGTAGTAGACCCCCGCGAAGATCCCGAAGACGGTGCCGCCGAAGAGCGTGTAGTGGAAATGCGCGACGATGTAGTAGGAGTCGTGCACCTGGTAGTCGACGGGGAAGAGGGCGACCATGATCCCCGACAGACCTCCCATCGTGAAGAGCCCGATGAACCCGAGGCAGAACATGAGCGGCGCTTTGAAGATCAGGTGCCCGCGCCAGAGCGTCGCCAGCCAGTTGAAGATCTTCACGGCTGTCGGAATCGCGACGGTGAGCGACGTGGCGGCGAAGAACGCCTGCAGGTAGGTGGGCATGCCCACCGTGAACATGTGGTGCGCCCAGACGAGCATGCTCGCGAAGGCGATGCCGATCGTCGACAAAGCTACGGCCTTGTAGCCGAAGATCGGCTTCCGCGAGAACACCGGGATCACCTCGGAGAGGATCCCCATCGCCGGCAGCACCATGATGTAGACCTCGGGGTGGCCGAAGAACCAGAACATGTGCTGCCAGAGGATCGGGCCGCCGTCTTCGGGAGCGAAGAACGTCGTGCCGGTCTGGCGGTCGAGGAGCAGGAGCGTGGCGGCCGCCGCGATCGTCGGGAGGACGAGTAGAAGCAGCACCGCGTAGGCCTCGATCGCCCACGTGAAGAGCGGGATGCGCATCCAGGTCATCCCGGGCGCGCGCATGTTGTGAATCGTTACGACGAAGTTGACCGCTCCCATGAGCGACGCGACTCCCGTCAGGTGGACTCCGAGAATCCAGAGGTCCTGGCCGTTCCCTGGGCTGAACTCCTCCGACGAGCACGGGGTGTAGGCGGTCCAGCCGCACTGCGCGCCGCCCTGGTCGGCGAGGAAGCTCGAGAGGAGCACGAGGCCGCCGAGCAGGAAGAGCCAGTAGGAGGCCGCGTTCAGGCGCGGGAATGCCATGTCGCGCGCGCCGATCATGAGCGGGACGAGGTAGTTCCCGAAGCCTGCGAGCACCGGGATGATGAAGAGGAACACCATTGCGGTGCCGTGCATCGTCACGACCTGGTTGTACGCGGACTTGGTCAGGAAGCCGGCGTCGGCGTGCGACAGCTGGATCCTCATGAGAATCGCGAAGAGGCCCGCGATGAAGAAGAAGACGAAGGAGGTGACCAGGTAGAGGATCCCGATCCGCTTGTGGTCGACGGTCACGAGCCAGCTCGCGACCGAGCCTTCCTTCCAGGTGGGAGCCAGCGTTTCGCTCCGCGTGGCCACTACCCGCCTCCTCCCGTGGTCGGCGCGGGGGCGGTGGAGAGCGTCTTCGACGACTTGATGTAGGCGATCAGCGCGTCCAGCTGCTCAGGGGGCCAGCCGCGGCCCACGGGCGGCATGTAGTAGTCGAACTGCGGCGTGTTCTGGCCGTTCTGGAGCAAGGTCTCGAGCCCGTCGCGGTTCGAGAGCGTTCCGTTACCCGCGATCGCAGGCCCGACGTCGCCTTCTCCGTTCAGGCCGTGGCACGTGGCGCATGCGCCCTCCCAGGTCGCCTTGCCGAGCGCGAGCTGCTCCTGCTGCGCCGCCAGGGTCGATGCGTAGTCGGCCTCTTCGAGGACGGTGACCGTCGTCGGCATGAAGGCGTGCTGGATTCCGCAGAGCTCGGCGCACTTCCCCTCGAAGTCGCCCGTCGTCTCCGGAACGAAACGCAGCGTGTTCATGCGGCCGGGAATGGCGTCCATCTTGCCGGTGAGCTCCGGAACCCACCAGCTGTGGATGACGTCCATGCCGGTGAGCTCGAGCTCGACCGGCTTGTCGACCGGGACGTAGAGCGTGTTCACGGTCGTCTCCCCGCCCGGGTAGCGGTACTCCCAGTAGAACTGGTGCGCCTCCACGCGGATGGTCAGGCGCTGCTCGTTCTCGACCCCCCTCGCCTGCACGGCGGGGATCTGGGTGAACGTGAAGATGGCGAGCGCCGCGAGGATGATCGCGGGAACCGCCGTCCAGATGATCTCCAGCCGCGTGTTGCCGTGGACCTGAGGCCCCTCCGCTTCGGCGGGCGTGTCCGCTCTCCGCCGGAACCGGACGATGAAGTAGATGAGCGCCCCCTCGACGAGGACGAAGACGACTGCACAGACCGCGAAGACGATCCAGTAGAGGCGGCTGATCGCCTCTCCGCTCGGCGTCTGCGGTGCGGGCGGGCCGAGCCCGCCGTTCCCCGCGAGGGCAGCTCCGACCGCCACGCTTGCCGAGAGCACGGCGAAAGAGACGGCGGCAACAAGCTTCCGGACCATCGAGCGGGCACAGTCTATGCGGCACGATCCCCCGAATGGGGGAGTTGCGTTTCACCCGTTCTGTGGTTCAGTTGAAAACACTGACGTCCCTCGTTCGAGGCGCTTCGCCGGGAGTCGGAAGTAGGGTTTGGGAGGGTTTCGCGCGCCGAGGGGGCGCGGTCTAGGCTTCAGCCCCAGTGGATGAAGCCTGGATCGTGCCCCTTCCGTCTGCCGTGCAGGAGCCGTTCGAGGTCTTCGTGAACGGCGTCCGCCAGGAGCCCGGAGCCGACTACGAGCTGCACGGCCGCGAGCTGCACTTCGAGAAGCCGCTGGCGAAGGAGGGCCGGCTCGGCACGATCCGCTGGCTGTCGATCTTCCTCGGGGTCGCCGGCACGTACCGGAAGAACGACAGCGTCGACGTCGTCTACGAGGCGGGCGGGCAACGCAGGGTTGCCTCCGCTCTCCCCATCATTCCTCCGAACACGGCAGCACCCCGCCCACGCACGTAGTGCCGGAGCCTCGAATCTTCCTCACCAGGCAGTTGCCCGCGCCGGTGCTGAAGCGCCTGGAGGCGTCCTTCGCGGTCGTCGAGGAGGTCGCGGGCTCTGCCGGGCTCGTGACGATTCCCGCCGACGTCGTGGGCGCTCGGCTCTTCGACGCGGCCGGGCCCGATCTGCGCATCGTCGCGAACTTCGGCGTCGGCTACGACAGCGTCGACGTCGCGGAGGCGACGCGGCGCGGCATCGTCGTCTCGAACACACCCGACGTCCTCACCCAGGCGACCGCCGAGCTGACGGTTGCGCTTCTGCTCTCCCTGCTCCGGCGGGTCACCGAAGGCGACCGCCTCGTGCGCAGGCAGGACGCGTGGGCCCTCTCGCCTACGTTCATGCTCGGCGAGGGGCTCGCCGGCAAGACCCTCGGGGTCGTCGGGCTCGGCCGAATCGGCCGGGAGGTAGCGCGCCTCGCAGGAGCCTTCGGCATGCGCGTCGTCCACACAGGCGGCTCGGGGCCCCACGAAGAGCTCCCGCTCGAGCGGCTGCTCGCGGAGGCGGACGTCGTCACCCTGCACGTGCCGCTCAAACCCGAGACTCACCATCTCATCGGGCAGCGCGAGCTGGCGCTGATGCGTCCGAACAGCGTCCTCGTAAACGTCTCCCGGGGCCCGGTGGTGGACGAGGCGGCGCTCGTCGAGGCCCTCGCAGGCGGACAAATCGCCGGCGCGGCGCTCGACGTCTACGAGCGCGAGCCCGAGGTGAGCGCCGGTCTTCTCGGGCTGGAGAACGTCGTCCTCACGCCGCACCTGGGCAGCTCCACGCACACGGCGCGTGAGGCGATGGGAATGCTCTGCGCGGATGCACTCGAGGCGGTCCTGCTTCGCGACGAGCTGCCGGAGAACGCGGTCAACCCGGAGGCCTGGGATGCCGACTGACGAACTGAGGAGCGGACAATCACAGTCGGTATCCTCAGAAGCGAGCGCAGAGTGCCCCAGCAGCAGTTCGAAGATCTCAATTCAGGCTTCATCCAGGAGCTGTTCGAGCAGTACCTGAGAGCGCCCGAGTCGGTCGACCCGAAATGGCGCGCGTTGTTCGAGCAGACCCCCGAGAAGCTCGAGGCGAGCCCGGTCGTCCGGCGCGTCCGCGAGCTCTACCCGGGAGCCGCCAACGGCGGCAACGGAGCCCCGGCCGCGGCGGAGCCGGCGGTGCCGCCGCAGCAGCTCCTCGGCGCGGTTGCGGCCGCGATGGCGCTCGTCAAGGCGCACCGCATGCACGGCCATCTCGCCGCGCAGCTCGACCCGCTGGGGAGCGAGCCGTCCGGGGATCCCGCCCTCGAGCCCGAGCGGCTCGAGCCGCGGCTCACGCCCGAGCTCCAGGCGGAGGTGCCGGCCCGTGTCCTGCGCGTGCACGTCCCGGGCGAGACCCTGGCCGATGCGCTTCCGTATCTGCGCGAGACCTACTGCGGGACGATGGCCTACGAGATCGAGCACATCTCGAGCCACGAGGAGCGCGTGTGGCTTCGGACCGCGATCGAGTCCGGCCGCTACCGCGCCCCGTTCAGCCCCGACGAGCAGCGGACCCTGCTCCGGCGGCTGACCGAGGTGGAGGGGATGGAGCGCTATCTGCGCCGCGCCTTCCTCGGCCAGAAGCAGTTCTCGATCGAAGGGCTCGACGCGATGGTCCCCATGCTCGACGAGGCGATCGAGCTCGCCTCGGCAGACGGCGCGCGTGACGTCGTCATCGGCATGGCGCACCGCGGGCGCCTCAACGTCGTCGCGCACATCGTCGGGCGGCCCTACGACGTCATCCTGAGGGAGTTCGAGGGCGAGCGGCTGCTCGAGGCAGTCGGCTCCGATCCCGAGGGCGGCTCCGGCGACGTGAAGTACCACCTCGGCGCCGAGGGCGTGCGCCACACCGAGACCGGCGACGTGACGGTCCGTCTCGCGTCGAACCCGAGCCACCTGGAATACGTGAACCCGGTGGTGGAGGGCGAGACCCGCGCGATCCAGACCGATCACAAGGTTCCCGAGGTCGCCCACGACCCGCGGAGCGCGCTCGCCGTGCTCATCCACGGCGACGCGGCGTTCCCCGGCCAGGGGGTCGTCGCCGAGACGCTCAACCTGGAGAACCTCCCCGGCTACTCGACGGGCGGCACGCTCCACCTCATCGCCAACAACCAGATCGGGTTCACGACCGACCCCGAGGAAGCGCGCTCGACGCGCTACTCGAGCGACCTCGCGAAGGGATTCGACATCCCGATCGTCCACGTGAACGCCGACGACGCGGAGGCCGCCGTCTCGGCCATCCGCCTGGCGATGGCCTACCGGGAGCGCTTCCGCAAGGACTTCGTCGTCGACCTCGTCGGCTATCGGCGCTTCGGCCACAACGAGGGCGACGAGCCCGGCTACACGCAGCCGCTCATGTACAAGACGATCGAGTCGCACCCGAGCGTGCGCACCCAGTACGCCGCCCGCCTCGTGGCCGAAGGCGTTGTCACCGGGGAGCAATCGGCCGAGCTGGACGAGGCCGTGCAGCAGGCCATGCGGGCGGCGCACGAGCGGCTCAAGGCGTCGATCGAGTCCGGCACCGCACCGTCCCAGCACGAGAAGGAGCGCATCGGCCGCGGGTCCGACGTTCCGATCGAGACCGCCGTCGACGCGGCCGTTCTCCGCGAGCTCAACGAGCAGCTCCTGGCAGTGCCCGAGGGATTCACGATCCATCCCAAGCTCGTCAAGCAGCTGGAGCGCAGGCGCGGCGCGCTCGGCGAAGAAGGCGGCATCGACTGGGCGCAGGCGGAGGATCTCGCGTTCGGGAGTCTCGTCGTCGCAGGCACCCCCGTCCGCCTCACCGGACAGGACACGGAGCGCGGGACCTTCTCCCACCGCCACCTCGTGCTCCACGACTACGAGACGGGAGGCGTCTACACGCCTCTGGCCCACCTGCCCGCGGCCTCCGCGCCGGTACAGGTCTACAACTCCCCGCTCTCCGAGATGGCCGCGGTCGGCTTCGAGTACGGCTACTCGGTCGCGTGTCCCTCGGCGCTCGTTCTCTGGGAGGCGCAGTTCGGGGACTTCGTCAACTCGGCGCAGGTGATGGTCGACCAGTTCATCGTCTCGGGGCTCTCCAAGTGGCACCAGAGCTCGCGGCTCACGCTCCTGCTTCCGCACGGGTACGAGGGCAACGGCCCCGAGCATTCGAGCGCGAGGCTCGAGCGCTTCATGCAGCTCGCCGCGCAGGAGAACATCCGCATCGTCAACTGCACGACGGCCGCGCAGTACTTCCACGTGCTCCGGCGCCAGGCCCTGCACCCGAAGGCGCGCCCGCTCGTCCTCTTGACCCCCAAGGGCCTCCTGCGGCTGAAGGAGTCGACCTCGCGGCTCGACGATCTGACCAAGGGTGGCTTCCGCCAGATGCTCGACGACCCGGGCCTGGGCGAGGAAGGCCGCCGCCGCGCGGGCCGGCTCGTCCTCTGCTCCGGGAAGGTGTACTACGACATCGTCGGCCACGCAGCTCACCAGGAGGCGGAGGGGATCGCCGTCGCGCGCCTCGAGCAGGTCTATCCCTTCCCCGTGGCGGCCTACGACGAGCTGCTCTCCCGCTACCCGAACATCACGGAGCTCATCTGGGCCCAGGAGGAGCCGCAGAACATGGGCGCGTGGCGCGCGATCCGCCACCGCCTCGAGGAGGGGCTCCCCGACGAGGTCCGTCTTCGCTACGTCGGCCGGCCCTGGCGCGCGAGCCCGAGCGAGGGCTACCCGACCGCGCACGCGCTCGAACAGGACCGGATCGCGCGCGAGGCCCTCGCGGTCTACTAGCGGCTCGCTAACCGAGAGTCGGGTCGGGGCGTCGAAATCTCGGTGGGCGGACTCTTTCTCGCAGCCTGGCGTCTGGTCCTGAAAAGGGCTGCATCCGACCGTCTGATCGTCGGCGCCGCGTTCGTCACCGTGCTTCTCGCGGCCGCGCTCCTCGCTGCGGGCCCGATCTACTCCGAGGCGGTCGCGCTCAGCGGGCTCGAGCGCACGCTCGAGGACGCGCCCGCCCGCGATTCGGGGCTCGAGGTCTCCGGCCGGATTCCGCTCCAGGACGAAACCGAAACGGCTGAGCGCGTCGAGCGCGGCATCCGCGGTGTTCTCGGAGACGTCGCCGTCTACCGGAGCGGGATCTCCGATTCCTACGCCGTTCCGGATGGCGAGAACCGTCCAGCCGACGCGCTCGCGGTCTTCGCCTTCTACGACGGTCTCGAAGAGCACGCGACGCTGACCGCGGGCGACTGGCCCGCGCAGGGTGGAGGCGTGGTCGAGGCGGCCGTGCCGTCGGCGGCGGCGGAGGCCCTCGGCCTCGCGCCCGGCGACGAGATCACGCTCGCGTCGATCGCCGACCCCCGCAAGGAGGTCGACGTGCGCCTTGCGGGCACCTACCGGGTGAACGACCCTCGCGACGCGTTCTGGTGGGGGCACCGCCTCGAGACGCACGGCGAGCGGACGATCGACTTCACCACGTACGGCCCGTTCGTCGTGCCGGAGGATGCCTTCCCTTCCGTGGCCGGGACCGAGGCAAGCCTTGCCTGGCGGGCCGCCGCAAGCCCGACCGCGTTCACGGTCGCCGCGTTGCCCGGGTTGCGCGAGAAGGCCTCGACGCTCCAAGAACGGTTGAACGAGGGTGCGACGCGGGACGTCACGGTCGAAACCGGGCTCGTCGCCGTCCTCGACCGCACCGACCACCTGCTCACCGTCACGCGCTCGGGCGTGCTCATTCCCTCCGTCCAGCTTGCGATCCTCGCAGGCGCGGCACTCCTCTTCCTCGCCGGGCTACTGTCCGAAAGGCGCGGGCTCGAGTCGGCGATCATGCGCTCTCGCGGCGCCGGCGGCGAGGGGGTCGCCGCCCTCGCCGTCATGGAGGGCGCGCTGCTCGCCGTTCCCGCGGCGGTGCTCGCTCCCTGGGTCGCGGTTCTGGGATTGCGAGCGCTGAACCACGTCGGCCCGCTCGCGCAGATCGGCCTTCGCCTGGATCCCCACGTGACGGCGACGGCCTACGTGCTCGCCGTCCTGGCGGCGATTCTTTGCGTGGCTGCGCTCGCGCTCCCTGCGCTGCGCTCCGGCGCCGTGACCTCGACCGTCGCGGGACGGGGCCGGCCGCGGCCGAAGAGCTTCGTGCAGCGCGCCGGGCTCGATCTCGTCCTCGTGGCCGTCGCGCTTGTCGCCTACTGGCAGCTGCGGCGCTACGGAGGGCCCGTCGTGGAGAGCGTCCAGGGCCGGCTCGGGATCGACCCGCTCCTCATCGCAGCGCCCGCGCTCGGCCTTCTCGCGGGCGCGGTGCTCGCCCTGCGCGTCGTCCCGGCCGCGGCGTCCCTCGTGGAACGGCTCGCGAGCTCGGCGCGAGGCATGGTCGCCGCGCTGGGAACGCGAGAGCTGGCGCGCCGGCCGCAGCGCTACGCGCGCTCGGCCCTCCTCCTCACCCTCGCGCTCGCGATCGGGCTCTTCGCCTCGGCCTACAGCCGGACGTGGCTCGCCTCCCAGACGGACCAGGCCGACTACGCGGCGGCCGCCGACCTGCGCGTCGAGCCGAGCCAGCGCTCGGGCTCGATCCCCGCGCTCCAGCTTGCGGGCGCCTATTCCGGGCTCGACGGCGTGCGCTCGGTCGTTCCCGTGTACCGCGACCAGATCAGCCCCTCCGACTCCTCCGGCACGAACGCGCTTCTCGGTCTCGACGCCGAGCGCGCGGCGGGCGCCATGACCTTCCGGAACGACCTGGCGAGCCGCCCGCTGCCCGCGATGCTCGCTCCGCTCAGCGAGAGCCGGCCGAAGCTGGCCGAGGTTCCGCTGCCCGGCCGCCCGACGAAGCTCGCGGTCGAGGCAAATATCGAAGTCGGCCGGACCCCGTCCGACCGCACGTTCTTCGGGACGGGGGCACGCCCGTCGCTCTCCGTGGTCATCCGCGACGCGGGTGGGCTCCTCTTCCGGCTGCCCACGACCGGGTTCGGCGTCTACGGCGCAGAAAAGCGGATCGAGTACGACCTGGCCGGCCTTCGGGGCGAGGAACCGCGCTACCCGCTCTCGCTCGTCGCGGTGGAGACGCATGTCGTCCCGTCCTTCCGCGTCAACCGGCCGGTGTCGGTGGACGTCACGTCCGTCGAGGTCGGGGACGGCGGCGGCGCGCTCACCCGGGTGAGCCCGCCCGAAGCAGCGTGGCAGGTGAGCGCGAGCCAGATCAGCGACGCCGACCAGCCTCCACGTGTGGTGCGGGTGAGCACCGACGGCTTCTTCTCCCTGGACGTGCTCTCGGGGACGGTGGCGACGTTCCCCAGCCGCGGCTCGGTCACGTTCACGGCCACTCCGGGACGCAACGCGGCGGTCCAGTCGGTACCGGCGATCGCCACGGACAGCTTCCTGTCCGCGACGGGGACGTCTCCCGGCGGCCGCGTCTCGCTCGGGCCGCAGGGCCCGGTGCTCGCGCTGGCGGGCTCGGCGAAGGGGTTCCCGACGCTCGCGGCCTCGGCGGGTGGAGTCGTCGTCGACCTGCCGACGTACGCGGCGGCAGAGTGGATGGCCGACGGGACGATCCTCGAGCCGACGGAGTGGTGGCTGGACGTGGACGGGCCTTCGGCCCCGATCGCGACGCGTCTCGCCGCGCCACCGTTCTCGAGCGAGGCGGTCGTCGACCGCGCGGCCCGCGCACGCGCCCTCTCCACCGACCCGGTCGCCCTCGGGATCAGCGGCGCCCTCTACATCGGGTTCGCGGCGGCTGCGATCTTCGCGGTCATCGGCTTCGCGGTCAGTTCGGCGATCTCCGCCGCCGAGCGGAAGACGGAGTTTGCCGTGCTTCGCTCGGTGGGGCTCTCGCGCGGACAGCTCTCCGGTGCGCTCGCGCTCGAAGGCGGTCTCACCGTCTGCCTCGCACTCGCGGCGGGAACGGCCCTGGGACTGCTCCTCGCCTGGTTCGTGCTGCCCTACGTCTCTCTGAGCGGCGAAGGCGGCCGGCCGTTTCCGGACGTCATCGTCCACTTCCCCTGGAGGACGGCTGCGCTTCTCGAGGGCGCGCTGCTCCTCTCGCTCGCGGTCGTCGTCGCCATCGAGATTCGCGTCCTCGCGCGCGTGCGACTGGCTCCTGCACTCAGGGCGGGTGAGGACCGGTGAGCGCCCTCCGCGCCCTTCTCACCCCGGTGCTGCTCGCTTCGCGGCGGATCCGCTCGGACGTTCCGCTCACGGCCGCGGTCTTCGGCGTGGTCCTCGTCACGAGCTTCGTTTTCGCGGCCGCCCCGCGCGCGTTCCAGGCGAACGCCGACGACGGACTGCGGTTCGCAGTGGCGAAGGCGAGCCCGTTCGAGCGGAACGTCGAGATTACCCAGGCCGGCAGGATCGAGCCGTCGAAACAGGATCCCGTCGCTGCGGTGGAATCTGCGGGTACCCGGCTCGCGCAGCGCTTCCCCGCATCGGTTCGCGACGTCGTCCGGGATCGCCGCGACTCCGTCGAGACGACGCGCTACACGGCCGTCGACGCTCCCGGAGTGCCTGGGCCGCCCGGGACGACGCGGCTCATGACGCTCGAATACGTCCAGGGCGCCGAGGACCATCTGCGGCTGAGCTCCGGCCGTATGCCCGAGGAGCGCGACGAGATCGTGCCGCTGCCGTTCCGCCTCGGACAGCCTCGGGCGCGCCTCGTCGAGATCGCGATCCCGCAGGTCGCCGCGAATCAGCTCTCCCTCGGAGTCGGCGACGTTCTCTATCTGGAGCCGGACTTCGAGGACGTGCTCGTCGGGCCGGTGCCGCTGAGCGAGCGGCGCATGATCGCCGCCGAGGTGACCGGGACGTTCGTCCCGAAGAATGACGCCGACCGGGGCTGGCTCGACGACGCCAAGCTCGACCGCGCGGTCACCCGCGACACGGATCAGCGGCGCTACGTCTACGGCTTCGGGCTCTTCGCCCCCTCCGCCTACGGCGAGGTCGCGGAGGCGACCGCGCCCCTGCCCATGCGTTACTCGTGGCGCTTCGACGTCGATGCGGGCGGGTTCGACGCGGGTGGGCTCGACCGGCTCGATTCCGACGTGCGCAAGCTCGACGCGACCTTCGGCGAAACGACCTTCGGCCAGCGGCTCGGGACCGGCGTGCGCACCGGCCTGTCGGATGTGCTCGCGGCGTACCGGAGCGACCGCGACGCCGCGGCGGCCGTGATCGCCATCGGCGCCACCGGCCTTCTCGCGCTCGCGCTCGCGGTCGTGGCGCTGCTCGGCGGCCTCGCGGCCAACCGGCGCGGCGAGAGCGTCGCTCTTGTCCGCTCGCGCGGCGGAGCCACCTGGCAGGTGCTCGGCGCCGAAGCGGTCGAGGGGATCGCCGTGGCGCTGCCCGCGGCGGCGCTCGGATGCCTGCTCGCCTTCGCGCTCACCGCCGGCCGCAGCGCTGCGCCGTCCATCCTCCTCGTCGCGGGGATCGTGCTCGCGACCGGCGGGCTCATGGCCGCCGCAGCCTCGGGAGCCGCACGCAGCGGCCTCGCCGCGCGCGGCCGGGACGAGGTCGCGGTCGGCGCGGTCTCGCCCCGGCGGCTCGCAGTCGAGGCGGCGGTCGTCGTTTCCTCGCTCGTGGGCGTGTATCTCCTGCGCAGACGAGGGCTCTCGGACGAGAACGGGTTCGATCCGTACCTCGCAGCGGTGCCGCTCCTGCTCGGCCTCGCTGCCGGAATCGTCGCGGTGCGGATCTATCCGTGGCCGGTGCGCTTTCTCGCCGCCGCCGCCGGAAGGCGGCGCGACCTCGTTCCTTCGCTCGCGCTTCGCCGCGTCGCGCGCCAGCCGGGAGTCACCGCCGCTCCGCTTCTCGTCCTGCTGCTCGGGGTCTCGGTCGCGGTCTTCGCCGCGGTCATGGCGGGCACGCTCGGCCGTGCGCAGGAAGGAGCGGGCTCGGCGGGCCTGTCGCCGCTCGCGACGGGGACGCTCGACATCTTCCGGGAAGGAGCCGTGCTCGCCGCCGCCTACGCCGCCTTCGTGATCGTGCTGGCGCTGCTCCTGACGGCGAGATCGCGGCTCCGCGACCTCGCGTACCTCCGCGCGCTCGGCCTCTCGCGGAGGCAGGCGGTCGCTGTCACCGCCGGCGAGCTGGCGCCTCCGTTCGTGGTCGCGGTGGTCGTCGGCACCGCGCTCGGGCTGGCGACCGCCTACCTCGTCGAGCCGGGGCTCGACCTCACCGCGCTCGCGGCCGGTGGCGGCGACGTCGCTCTGCGGCTCGACCCGGTGGCGCCGCTTCTCCTCGCCGTCGGCCTCCTCGCCGTCGCTGCGGTTGCGGTGTGGGCGACGGCGGCGGTCGTCCGGCGCATGAGCCTCAGCCGTTCACTCAGGATGGGAGAGAGATGAGTCAGATCGTCTGTGACAACCTCGTCAAGATCTACAAGGTCGCCGACCTCGAGGTCGTCGCACTCCAGGGTCTCGACCTCCTGGTCGAACAAGGGGAGTTCATCGCCATCGTCGGCGCGTCGGGAAGCGGCAAGTCGACGCTGCAGAACATCCTCGGCGGCATGGACGTGCCCACCGCGGGCAAGGCCGAGGTGGCAGGCTTCGACCTCACGTCGCTGACCCCGAAGGAGCGGACGATCTACCGGCGCAGCATCGTCGGGTTCGTCTGGCAGCAGACGACGCGCAACCTGCTGCCCTACCTCAGCGCCGAGGAGAACGTCGAGCTGCCGCTGATCCTCGAAGGAATGCGCGGCGCCGACCGGCGCGAATACGCAGTCGAGCTCCTGCGGCTCGTCGGCATGGCGGAGCGGGCGGGGCACAAGCCGGACCAGCTGTCCGGCGGCGAGCAGCAGCGCGTCGCCGTCGCGATCGCGCTCGCGAACCGTCCACGAGTCCTCTTCGCTGACGAGCCGACGGGCGAGCTCGACACGGAGACGGCTGCGGAGATCTTCGCCACGCTCAGAAACGCGAACCGCGAGCTCGGCGTCACCGTGCTCGTTCTCACGCACGACCCGCTGGTCTCGGAGCAGGTCGACCGGACGATCGCGATCCGGGACGGGCGCACGAGCACGGAGACGGTGCGTCGCCGTGAGATCGACGAGCTCGGCGACCACCAGGTGATCGCCGAGGAGTTCGCCGTCCTCGACCGCGCCGGACGCCTCCAGCTCCCGCAGGAGTACATGGACGCCCTCGAGCTGCAGCGCCGCGTGCGCCTCGAGCTCGAGCCCGACCATATCGGCGTCTGGCCCGACAAGGCGAACCGGGAGCAGAACGGTGACTGAGCCCATCGCCGCCACCGAGGCGCTCGGCCGCGAGTACGAGACCGGCGACGCCGTCGTGCACGCGCTCCAGGGCGTGGACGTCAGGATCGGGCGCGGCGAGCTGACCGTCGTGCACGGGCGCTCGGGCTCCGGGAAGACGACGCTCCTGAACATGATCGGCGGGCTCGACCGCCCGACGTGCGGGCGGGTGTGGGTCGACGGCGACGAGGTCTCGGCCATGGGGGAGGACCAGCTCGTGCGCCTCCGTCGCGAGAAGATCGGGTTCGTCTTCCAGGCCTTCGGGCTCGTCCCGATCCTGACGGCGGCGGAGAACATCGAGGTGCCGCTACGCCTCCGAAACGAGCAGCCGGGCGCAAGGACGAAGCGCGTCGGCGAGCTGCTCGAGCTCGTCGGTCTCGCCGGCCGGGCTCGCCACAGGCCCTACGAGCTCTCGGGCGGCGAGCAGCAGCGGGTCGCGATCGTGCGCGCGCTCGCCAACCGCCCCAAGCTCCTCATCGCCGACGAGCCCACGGGCCAGCTGGACTCGACGAACGCACGGACGATCATGCAGGTCATCCGCGAGCTTGTCCGCAGCGAGGGTGTTTCGGCGATCGTCGCGACGCACGATCCTCTGCTCCTCGACGTCGCCGACCGCGTCGTCGAGCTCCGAGACGGCGAAGCGGTCTAGCGCGGTCTAGGGCTCGGCGGAGCGGCGCTCGCGCCACTCCTCGCTCTCGGCGCGCCGCTCCTCCACCGACTTCCCCTCCTGGGGAGCGCCTCCGGGCCCGGCCATCGCGACGCCCTCGGCTCCGACGAGCTCGCGCGGGTCAGCCGTCCGGTACTCGGGATCCTGCTCGCCGCCGCGCGGGTCGCCTTCGCGATCGAGAGCGTGCAGGTCTCCCTGCTGCTTGTTCGCGCGGTGCTCCCCGTTCTTCTTTCTCCAGCGTCCGAACATTGGCCCTCAATACCCACGCAGCTGCGGTCGAAATCCCCTACACGATGGACGTTTCCAGCCGAGGCATCGGTCAAGGTGACGAGGGCATGGCAGTGCGCCTCCCCGAGCGCGATCCAGTCAGAGAGGTCGACGACCTCTGGATCCCGCTTCCGGACGGTGGACGTCTCTCCGCGCACCTCTGGCTTCCGCCCGCCGCGGACGCCGCTCCGGTGCCCGCGGTGGTGGAGGTCTCGCCGTACCGGCACGAGGATCACACCCGCCGCCGCGATGCGGTTCGCCATCCCTATTTCGCCGAGCACGGGTATGCCTCGCTCCGCGTGGACATCCGCGGCAGCGGCGCCTCGAGCGGCGTTCTCACCGACGAGTACACGGAGCAGGAGCAGGACGACGTCTGCTCCCTCCTCGCCTGGGTGGCGGCGCAGCCGTGGTGCACGGGGTCGCTCGGGATGATCGGGCTCTCGTGGGGCGGGTTCGCGGCCCTCCAGGCGGCCGCCCGCCGCCCGCCAGCTTTGAAGGCGGTCATCGCGCTCTGCGCGAGCGCCGACCGCTACGGGGCCGACGTCAAGTACCACGGCGGCTGCGTCCTCGGGTGCGAGCTTCTGCCGTGGTCTTCGACGATGCTCGCGATGAGCGTCCGCCCGCCCGACCCCGCGCTCGTGGGCGAGGGCTGGCGCGAGCTCTGGCTCGAGCGCCTCGAGCAGGCCGTGCCGTTCGCGGAGACGTGGCTCGCCCACCAGCGCCGCGACGAGTACTGGCACACCGGCTCGCCCTCCGAGGACTACGCGGCGATCGACTGCCCCGTCTACGCGGTCGGCGGCTGGGCGGATCCCTACCGCCAGGCCGTCCTCGACCTGCTCTCGTCGCTCTCGTGTCCGCGCAAGGGCCTGATCGGCCCGTGGTCGCACCGCTATCCGGAGGAGGGGACTCCCGGCCCGGCCTTCGACTTCCGCGCCGAGTGCGTGCGCTGGTGGGATCACTGGCTCAAGGGCGAGGACACCGGCGTCATGGACGAGCCCGTGCTGCACGCCTGGATGCCGGGCGCGGCGGCCGACGGGGAATCGGGGGGCCGTTGGGTCTCGGAGGAGCTCTGGCCGCCGCTGCGGGAGGTGGCCGACGACTACGCGCTCGGCGACGGGATCCTGACGGCGGCGGCCGGCCGCGAGGAGGCGCTCGAGCTCTGTTCTCCCGAGAGCACCGGCCTCGACGCCGGCGCCTGGTGTCCCTGGACCGAGGCCGACCTTCCCGGCGACCAGAGCCGCGACGACGAGTCTTCGCTCACGTTCACGACGGAGCCCTTGAAGGAATGCCTGGAGATTCTCGGCGCGCCGGTCTTGACCGTCGAGGCCGAGGCCGACCAGCCGTCCGCATTCCTCGCGGTTCGACTCTGTGACGTCGCGCCCGACGGCTCGTCCCGGCTCGTGACGCGCGGCCTCCAGAATCTCACGCACCGGGTGGGGAGCGCCGATCCGCGACCCCTCGTGCCGGGGCGGCGCGAGCATCTTCGTGTGCCGCTCGAGGCGATCGCACACGCGTTCCCAGCGGGCCACCGAATTCGCGTGGCCGTCAGTTCGTCCTACTGGCCCTGGGCGTGGCCTTCGCCGCGGCAGGCGAAGATCACGCTCTTCACCGGGCCGACGTCGAGGCTCGAGCTTCCCGTGCGCCCCCAGGGCAAGCGGGACTGCATCCCGCCCGGGCTCCTCCCGCCGCCCCTGCAGGGGGAGGTGCACGGCGTCAGCGTCAGGCGACTGGTTCACGACAAGCGCCCGGGCTCCGGCCGCTTCACGCTCGAGGTCGAGCGCACTCGCGGGCGGCGCGCGGTCCCGCCGGGAACGCTCGAGATCGAGGGCGCCCAGACGGACGTCTACCGCATCGTGGACGGCGATCCGCTGTCGGCCGAGGTCGAATGCACCCGGCGCATGGGCATGATCCGCGACGGCTGGTCGGCGCACGTGGAGACGTCCGGGTCGATGACCGCGGACGCGGAGAGCTTCCTGCTCGTCCACAAGGTCGACGCGTACGAGAACGGCGAGCTGGTCTTCTCGCGCGAGCGCTCCTGCACGGTGCCGCGCGACCTGGTCTAGCTCTTCGCGATGAAGCTGATCTTGCCGCTGTTCTCCAGGACGGCCCACTCGATGTCGTCGAGGGACGTGATCTGCTGCTGGCGCGCCTCCTCCAGGACCTCGTCCTCCGTGAGGCGCTCGCGCTTCAGGTTGCGGTCGAGGAGCTTCCCGTTCTGGATGATGACGATGGGCTCTCCCTCGAGGATGGGGCGGAGGCGGACGAACCTGAAGCTTGCGTACGAGGTCAGGAGCTGGAGGACCGCGAACGTCCCGACGACGAGAACCGCGCCGGTGATCGAGTAGTCGTCCTGCGTGAGGCCCTGCTGGATGGCGTCGCCGGCGACGATCAGGAGGATGATGTCGAACGGCGCCAGCTGGGAGAGCTCCCGTCGCCCGATCACGCGGGTGATCAGGAAGACGAAGAAGTAGAGGAAGATGGCGCGGAGGACGAGATCCATCGGCTACCTCACGGGAAGACGAAGAGCCCGCGCTGGATCGAGGCGACGGTGCTCTCGCCGTCGACGAGCTCGACCCACTGCTTGCGCGTGCCGACGGAGGTCGGGTTCACCTGGTACTGGAGGAAGACGTCGAAGCGCTGCCCGGCCGGGATCTTGCCGTAGTCGAGCCGCAGCGCCCCGTTCTCGCTCGTCTCGGCGGCGGGCGAAGGCTCGAGCGTGTTCAGCGTCATGCCCTGTAGCCAGTCGGGGTGCAGGACGAGCGCGGCGTTCTGCAAGTCAGTCTGCGGCCGGATCGTGAAGTGGGCCTGGAAGAGGAGGCCTCCGCGGACTCGCGTTGGGGCGTTGAGGGTCAAGGACGCCGAGGGCCCGGTGGCCTCCGTCGTGGAGGGCCGCTGGCCGAACATGTTCGCGAGCCCCAGCGCCGGCACGATTGCGATCAATGTGAGCACGGTGCGGCGCACCCAGACCTGGTGCTGCCTGCCCTGCAGGTCTCGGTGCCGCCGCAGGACGATTCCCTTTGGCGTGTCTGCCATGTTCTTCCAACGCCGGCCGGAGAGCCCCGGTTACGGCTCAGCCGGCTCCTTCCGCGGAACCCCAGAGCCCGAGTCGTTTGAAGTCGCGCCGGTAGAGGATCGCGATGACGACGTCGTGCAGCTCCTGCGCGAGCCGAACCTTTCGGTTCTTGCGCGTGGTCTGCGACTGCCTCATGACTGTGCATTCCACGTAGCAGCCGATCTCGGGGAGGTAGAAGTCCGGTGCGATAGCCTCGCGCACGGTTCCGTCGTCGTCCCGGCTCAGCACGAACTCGTGGGGCTCGTACTCCCAGGCGATGCCGTGGTGGTCGAGCATGAGCGCGAGAGCCCGTTCCACCGGGTGGGCGAACGAAGGAACGTCTCGCGCCGGCATCGCCCTTCGGGTACCCGCCGGTTCGAAACGAAACCGGGCCCGATCGCCGGGCCCGGCCGCTAACATCTTCGTGCTCGAAGGGCCGTCCGCGGGCGGGCCCTTTTTTTCTGCGACGGAGGGCGACCTCGTGCATGTGAGCATGTCCAGGTTCAAGGGCGAGATCGAGGATCTGCCGGGCACCGCGAGGATGGCCAGCGAGGCCATGCTCGAGTGGCTGCAGCAAATCGACGGCTACAAGGGACTGCTCGCCCTCGTCGACGAAGGGAACGGGAGCGCATGCTTCGTCACGTTCTGGAAGGACGAGGAGGCCGTGGTCAAGACGCGCGCCTCTCGTTCCAGCCTCCGTGACCAGATGGCCGCGACCGCGGGTGCGGAGGTGGTCGGCTCCGAGGAGTTCATCGTCGTTGCGGAGGAGCCGAAGCCCTAGGCGGTAGCTTTTTAGCCCGCCGCGAGAGCAGTAGACTCGGCCGGTGCGGGACGAATCCGGCATCGCGATCAGCCTCGAAGGCGTCGGCAAGCGCTTCGGGGACGTGGTCGCGGTCCGCGAGACCAACCTCGACATCCGCGACGGGGAGTTCTTCTCCATGCTCGGCCCGAGCGGGTGCGGCAAGACGACGACGCTGCGCATGATCGCCGGCTTCGAGGTCCCGGACCAGGGCCGGGTGCTCCTGCGTGGGGCGGACGTGACGAACGTGCCCCCGAACCGCCGCAACGTGAACACGGTCTTCCAGCACTACGCGCTTTTCCCGCACATGTCGGTCGTGGACAACGTCTCCTTCGGCCTCGAGCTGAAACGGGTGCCGCGCGGCGAGCGGCGCGACCGGGTGCAGGAGATGCTGAAGGTCGTCCAGCTCGAGGGGATGGAGAAGCGCAAGCCGCAGCAGCTCTCGGGTGGCCAGCAGCAGCGAGTCGCCCTCGCGCGCGCCCTCGTCAACCGGCCGGCGGCGCTTCTGCTCGACGAGCCGCTCGGCGCCCTCGACGTGAAGCTTCGCAAGCAGATGCAGCTCGAGCTGAAGCGGATCCAGGCGGAGCTCGGGACGACGTTCGTCTACGTCACGCACGACCAGGAAGAGGCCCTGACGATGTCCGACAGGATCGCCGTCATGAACGGCGGCGACATCGAGCAGGTGGGCGATCCGAAGGAGATCTACGAGCATCCGCAGACCCCGTTCGTGGCCGATTTCGTCGGCTCCCTGAACGCCTTCGACCTGCGGGTCGACGAGGTCGCGGACGGGCTCGCCGTCATGCGCGTCAGCGAGGGCGAGCGCCTGGTCGTCCCGGTCAGCGCCGGAACGAGGAGCGGCGATCAGCTGCGCGTCGCCGTGCGGCCGGAACGCGTGCGCATCGAGCCGACGAACGGACGCGCGCCCGAGGGCGGCTCGAGGCTCGAGGGCACCGTGGCCGAGCTCGTCTATCTCGGCGGCCTGACCCAGTTTCACGTCGACACCTCCTCGGCCGGCCGCATCGTCAGCCATCGCATGGACGACGAGGCCGCCGCGCTCCTCGAGCCGGGCAGGCGCGTGACGCTCACCTGGCCCGCCGAGCACGCCTACGTGCTCGCCGGCGCGGTTTCTTCCGAGGCCTAGGGGTTCAGACGACCAGGCGTCGCTCGGCGCGGGTGCGCACGACCTCGGCCGCCGTGACGATCACGAGCGAGGCGACCACGACCACGGAGCCGAGGGCGAGGATCTGCGGCTGGAGCGCCGGCGTCCTTGCGCCCGTGTACACGTAGACCGGGTAGGTCGGCTGGCCGGGTGGGACGAGGAACGACGCGATCGCGAACTCGTCGAAGGAGATCGTGAAGGCGATCAGCGCGGAGGCGAAGAGCGCCGGCACGACGAGCGGCAGCGTCACGCGCCGGAATGCGGTCCACGGGCTTGCTCCGAGATCGCGGGCGGCGTCCACGATCGCCTGGTCGAGCGTGCGCAGCCTCGGGAGGATGATGAGCAGGCAGTAGGGCACGGAGACCGCGACGTGGCCCAGGAGCACGGCGATGAGCGTCCGCTCGAGCCCGAGCCAGTTGAGCAGGATGAGCATGCCGACTGCGAGGACGATGTAGGGGATCACGAGCGGCAGCAGGACGAGCGCCGTGAGCGCGCCGCGGAGCCTCAGCTTGCGCGCGGTCATCCCGACCGCCGTGATCAGCCCGAGGAGGGTGGCGAGGATCGCGGCCGCGACGCCGATCCAGACGCTGCGCTCGAGCGAGCCGATCAGCTCTTCGTTCGAGAAGGCGTTCGAGAACCACTTCGTCGTGAACCCGGACCAGGGCAGCGTCTGAACGAAGCTGTCGTCGAAGGCGAAGATGATCATCACGGCGAGCGGCGCGTAGAGGAAGATCGCCAAGAGGACGAAGTAGCCGCCCAGCAGCCGCCCTCCGGTCTTGCTGGCCGCGACGTTCACGTGGTCGCCTTGCTCTCGCGCAGGTCGGTGGAGAGGAACCGGCCGAAGAGGAGGACGAGCACGAGGACGACCGCGATCAGCCACATGGCGAGAACCGCCCCGTAGTTCCAGTTCGGCGTCTCCTGGAAGAAGCTCTGGATCGCGTTCCCGAACATCGAGCTGTCCGGGCCGCCGACGAGGAGCGGAGCGATGAACTCGCCCGTGGTCGGGATGAGGACGAAGACGAACGCCGCGATCACGCCGGGGAGACTGAGCGGCAGCGTGACGCGGAAGAAGGTCCGCAGCCGGCCGGCCCCCAGATCCTGAGCCGCCTCGAGGAGCCGGGTGTCCATGTTCTCGAGGACGACGTAGATGGGGAGCGCGACGAACGGCACCCACGAGTAGAAGAGGACGAGCCCGACTGCGAACCAGGAGTAGATGAGCCAGGTGACGCCGTCGCCGTGCTCACGCAGGCCCAGCTGCCAGAGCACGGAGTTGATGACGCCGTTGTTGGAGAGGATCACCTTCCATGCGATCACGCGCAGCAGATAGCTCGTGAAGAACGGAGCGAGGATGAGCAGGAGCAGCGTGTAGCGGCGCCTGCGGGCGACGAAGGCGAGGAAGTACGCGACGGGGTAGGCGGCGACGACGGCCAGCACCGAGACGATGAGGGTGATGACCATCGACGACTTGAAGCGGTCCCAGAACGCGTTGTCGCCGGGCGGGAGAAAGTCCTTCCAGCTGACGACCGAGAAGTCGGTCGGAACCCCGAAGCGGTTAGTGAGCAGATTGACGCTGTAGAGCCCGATCAGGACGAGCGGGAAGATGAAGACGGCGAGGAGGAAGAAGATCGCCGGCAGGGCGAGCCAGCCTCGCCCGGGCGTGTAGAGGCGCTCGAACAGGCTGGCGCGCTGCGGGCTCGCCGAGGTGGCGACGCTCATCGTCTTCGCGGCCTAGGCGGCGCTTACCTCCTCCCAGGCCAGAGCCACTTCGTCCTCGTTCGGCATCCAGCTCTGGATGTTCACGTCAGACGAGTTCAGCGCCTCGGGGTCGCCGATGTTGAGC
>Ga0207674_10001652_pt1 | contig 28693 bp, 28 predicted proteins | sample KBSCornC72_FD_184303 | JGI IMG/M metagenome (GOLD analysis project Ga0207674, IMG submission 184303) | Corn rhizosphere microbial communities from Kellogg Biological Station, Michigan, USA - KBS Corn C7-2 (SPAdes) (version 2) | ecosystem: Host-associated > Plants > Roots > Rhizosphere > Soil ...
ACCGACGTCGAGGGCGCCGCCACGCTGAAGTTCGAGCCGAACCTGGCGGCCGTGCTCGACAGTGCCGATCGCACCTACAACGGGATCAACGCAAGCATCGACAAGTACATCGCCGAGCGCGGGCTGCAGGCCCCGCCGGGGCAGCCCTATGTGCCGGTGTGGGCGCCGGCCGGCGAGCGCAGCGAGCTCGATCTGGACAGCGCCGGCATCTCGTCGGTGATCTGGTGCATCGGCTTCTCGCCCGATTTCGCCTGGCTCGATGCGCCAGTGTTCAACGGGCGCGGACACCCGCAGCATGTGCGCGGCGTGACGCGGCAGGAGGGCCTGTACTTCCTCGGCTTGCCGTGGCTTCACACCTGGGGATCGGGTCGCTTCTCCGGCGTGGCGCGCGACGCGTTGTACCTGGCCGAGCGCATCGAGGCGCATCGCGAGGCGACGGTCGCGGCCGCGCCCGCGCACGCCCATGCACAACCGGCGCTTCTGTCGTAGTCAGCGTCCGATCCTGCACCCCGTCATCGACCTTGCGGCCCGTTGATCCTCACCGGGACCGGACTGGTCAACAGGTCGGCGTACAACGCATAAAAGCGCGCGTTGTCCAATTTGAAGACCACTTTCGATCTCTGCAGCAGCTGGATGGAGGGATAGGGGTCGGACACGTAGACGACAGACTTTCCGTAGTTCCGGTCGAATGTCGTGCTCACGTCCAGCCACAGGTCACGGATGTCGGTTGCGAGCGAAGGGTCGACGAGGAACGCGAGGGCCGTGGTGTCGAAGATGTAGGGCACATAGGGTGGCGGGCCGGATCCGAAGAACGGCGCGAACTCGTCGCGAAACAGACGCGTGATGGGCGTCTGCGGCTGGTGCTGCGCGATCCGAAGGTAGACCTCCTTCGTGAGCGGAATGGTGTTGGTGCAATCGAGCGGAATCACAAAGAGCGCAATCGCGGCCCGCAGGACGATCTGGGTCGCCTCCGGATCGACCCACCAGTTGAACTCCGCCGTGTCGAGGTAGGCATTGCCCGGCGCATAGACCTGGCCCGCCATCGTCACGATCTTGTCGATCAGGGGAACGATGCTCGGGTCCTTGCGAATCGCGAGCGCGAGGTTGGTCGGAGGCGCGATCTCGAGAATCGTCACTTCATGCGGATACCGATGCACGGTCTCGATGATGAAGTCGACGGCGTTCATGTCGGCCGGCCGGGTGTGGCTGGCAAAACCGTCGGGCGGCGGAACCAGGCGATCGGACGCCACCGGCGCGTTCGCGAAAGCCCCGACGTAGTCGATCGGCGGGCCGGCCAGCATCTGCTCGTACAGGTACGACTTGTAGTCGTGCAGCAGCGGATACGGGGCGCCCGCATAGACCTTCACCCGGTTCTCGATGCCCAGGCGTTCCACCGCCTTGAGAGCATCGGAGACGCCTTGGTTCAGCCATTGGTTTCCGGATGCGACGGTCAGGCCGAGCAGGTCGATGGCTCCTCTGGCGTGCAGTTGCGCCGCCATCGCCACCGCTTGTCCGTCATCGCCGATGGTGTTGAAGTCGGTGTCGATGATGACCTTCGGGGCGCGACCTTTTCGCAAGTCATCTGCCATCGACGTATCGACCAGGAGGGCCATGGTCACGACGACAAGAAGACGAAGGCATTGAAGCATGGCGCTTTCTCCAGTGGGGCCGCTTCCGCGATCATGCGCAATCGCGTGAGCGATGTGCATCGTCGAACCGTAGGAATTTGTGACGGGGCCCGCTCGGCGCGCTCGCTTCGGCAGGGAAACCGCTGAGCTCCTGATGCAATTTCGTATTGGGTCCCGCCGACAGCGTATGTGCCCTGGTGGGTGCGAGACCTATCGTTGCGTCGTCGTCGCGATGCGCGTGACGCCGAAACCAAGACCACCTCGAGGAGACACCTCATGAACCTGAAGATCGCGCTTGCCGCGACCCTGTCGCTGGCCATGGCCACGGGCGCCTGCGCGGCGACCGACCTCGTCATCGCAACCGTGAACAACGGGCACATGATCGAGATGCAGAAGCTCACGCCGCACTTCGAAAAGGCCTACCCGGACATCAAGCTGAAGTGGGTCACGCTGGAAGAAGCCGTGCTGCGCCAGCGCGTGACGACCGACATCGCGACCAAGGGCGGCCAGTTCGACGTGATGACCATCGGCATGTACGAAACGCCGATCTGGGGCAAGAAGGGCTGGCTCAACGAGATCAAGCCGGACTCGGCCTATGACGTGGACGACCTGCTGCCGGCGATGCGCAACGGCCTGTCGGTCGACGGCAAGCTCTATGCCGCACCGTTCTACGGCGAGAGCTCGATGCTGATGTACCGCAAGGACCTGACCGACAAGGCCGGCGTCACCTTCGCCGAGCGCCCGACCTGGGAGCAGGTGCGCGATGCGGCCGCCAAGATCCATGATCCGAAGGCGGGCGTCTACGGCATCTGCCTGCGCGGCAAGCCGGGCTGGGGCGACAACATGGCCTTCCTGTCGACGATGGCCAACAGCTTCGGCGCGCAGTGGTTCGACATGAACTGGAAGCCGCAGCTCGAAAGCAAGCCCTGGAAGGACACCGTCACGTTCTACGTCGATCTGCTGAAGAAGTACGGCCCCCCGGGCTCGGCATCGAACAGCTTCAACGAGATCCTGGCGCTGTACAACGAAGGCAAATGCGGCATGTGGATCGACGCGACGATCGCCGCCTCGTTCATCACCGATCCCAAGCAGAGCAAGGTGGCCGACAAGGTCGCCTTCGCCCAGGGGCCGTACAGCGCGACGACCAAGGGCGCGAACTGGCTGTGGGCCTGGGCGCTGGCGATCCCGGCCGGCACCAAGAACGCCGACGCGGCACAGAAGTTCATCGCGTGGGCCACGTCCAAGGAGTACATCAACCTGGTCGCCAAGGAAAAGGGCTGGGCCGCGGTACCTACCGGTACGCGCAAGTCGACCTATGCGAATCCCGAGTTCGTGAAGGCGGCCGTCTTTGCGCAGGCCGAGAAGAAGGCGATCGACAGCGCGAACCCGACCGACAGCACGCTGCCGAAGAGCCCCTACGTGGGCGTGCAGTTCGCCGCCATTCCGGAGTTCCAGGCGATCGGCATCGCGGTGGGCCAGCAGATGAGCGCGGCGCTGTCGGGCAAGGCGACGGTGGATGCGGCGCTGAAGGCCTCGCAGGCCGCGGCTGACCGCGAGATGCGCAAGGGCGGGTACTACAAGTAGGCCGGCGCCGACGAGCCGCGTGGCCATGGCCAGCAAAGGACGGGGAGCATGACGAGAGAACTGGAAGGCAAGGTCGCCGTCGTGACCGGCGCCGCGTCGGGCATCGGGCTGGCCAGCAGCGAGGCGATGCTGGCAGCTGGTGCGCGCGTGGTGCTGGTGGACCGCGACGATGCGGCGCTGGCGGCCCTTGGCAGCAAGCACGGCAATGCAGCGATCCCGCTGGTGATCGACCTGCTCGACCCGAAGGCCTGCGCGACGCTCGCACCGCGCGTGCTGGAGACGGCAGGGCAGATCGACATCCTGCACGCCAATGCGGGCAGCTACGTCGGCGGCGACCTGGTCGATGCCGACACGGCGGCGATCGACCGGATGCTGAACCTCAACGTCAACGTCGTGATGAAGAACGTGCACGACGTGCTGCCCCACATGATCGGGCGAAGGACCGGCGACATCATCGTGACGAGTTCCCTGGCCGCGCACTTTCCGACGCCGTGGGAGCCTGTCTACGCATCGTCCAAGTGGGCGATCAACTGCTTCGTGCAGACGGTGCGGCGCCAGGTCTTCAAGCACGGAATCCGCGTCGGCTCCATCTCGCCCGGGCCCGTCGTCAGCGCGCTGCTTGCCGACTGGCCGCAGGAAAAGCTGGCGGAGGCGAGGGACTCGGGCAGTCTGCTCGAGGCCAGCCAGGTCGCCGAGGTGGTGATGTTCATGCTGACGCGCCAGCGCGGCATGACCATTCGCGACGTGGTCATGCTGCCCACCAATTTCGACCTCTAGTCTGGCTCGTAAACTTCTGCGAGATGAGGCCCTGAAGGAGACCAGCGCCATGTCAGGTCGCGAAGTCAAGCTGCCGCGCCAGCGCCGGCCCGATCTCGAGCGCGACTTCACCCGCTCGCCGACCTTGGGCTTCGAGCCGCCCGAAACCGGCACCGTGCGCTGTCTTGCGCACGGTTTCCCCACGCCGCTGGCGCGCTGGCACGTGCACGACGACTACGAACTGCACCTGATCACCGCGACTTCCGGCAAGGCCTTCGTCGGCGACTGGATCGGGCCCTTTCAACCCGGGCACGTGGTGCTGGTCGGCCCGCGCCTTCCGCACAACTGGGTGTCGTTCGATGTGCCGCAAGGGGGTGTGGCCGAGCGCGATCTGGTGATTCATTTCCGGCACGAGCCCATCGCACAAGCGGCGCAGCACCTGCCCGAACTGGCCGAGTTGCTGCCGCTGCTCGATCGCGCGCGCTACGGGATCGAGTTCTTCGAGGTTTCCGAGCGTGCCCTGGCGCACTGGCATGCGATCAAGCGCGCAAAGGGCGTCGAGCGCTTCGCAGCCTTCTGCGCCTTCCTTGCCGACCTCGCGCGTTGTACCGACTACAGGCTGCTGTCCAGCGTGCAGATGCGGGGCGAGAGCGACGACGCCGACAGCGACCAGCTCAACACGCTGGTCAACCGCATCATGCGCGACTACGCGCAACCGCTGTCGGCTGCGGAGCTCGCAGCCGAGTTGGGCATGACCGAAAGCCGCTTCTCGCGCTTCTTCCGGCGTGCCACCGGCAACACCTTTCCCGACTTCGTCAATCGCATCCGCGTCAACCGCGCCGGCCAACTGCTGATGGAGTCCGACCGCCTGGTCTCCCAAATCTGCTACGAAGTCGGATTCAACAACGTGGCGAACTTCAACCGCCGCTTCCTCGAGGTCAAGGGCGTGACGCCGAGCGAGTTCCGCCGGCAGGCGGATCACCGCTTCGGTGGCGCACGATCCTGAAGGCGAAGCGATACGGGCGATTTCACTTTCGACTGGGAGGCGAGCGAGACTGAAGTTTGACAACGCGCACCGCGCCGCTCGTCGGTGCCGCCGCATTCGCCTCGGCGCGGGCATCGAAATCGCGCCTGGCCCGGTCGATCACGTCGAGATGGGCAAGCGCCCAGTCTCCCAGCGCCTCGACAGGCTCACGCAGCGCGTGCCCGAGCCGCGTGAGCTCGTATTCCACACGCGGTGGCGTGGTTGGATAGACGGTGCGGGTCACCAGCCCATCACGCTCCAGTCCGCGCAGCGTCGACGTGAGCATGCGTTGCGAGATGCCGCCGATTTCGCGCTTGAGTTCGCTGAAGCGGCGCGGGCCTTCGCGCAGCAGCATCACCACCAGCACGGTCCACTTGTCGCCGATGCGCGAGAGCAGCGTGCTGACGCGTGGGCACTCCTGCGCCAACGAACGCTCCGATTCAGTCGCCGAGGCTCTTGGAGCCTTGGTTCCCTGCGTGTTACCACGCCACAAATTAGTGCTGTCTTGACGAGCCATTTCGGTACCCAAAGAATTGCTGGTATCAAATCTATACCGAAAGGCCTCATGATGTCCACGAACCTCCTTCACCTCGACTCGAGCATCCTCGGCGCGAACTCGGTCAGCCGCACGCTGTCCGCTTCCGTGGTGGCCCAGCTCCGAGCAATCAATCCAGCGGTTCGAGTCACGTACCGCGACTTGTCGGCTGCGCCGATCCCGCATCTGTCTGGCGGCTACCTGGCGGCCGGGCAAGCCGGCGAGACACAGCACGAGCCCGCCCTGCAAGCCGATCTGGCACTGGGCAACGCATTGCTCGAAGAGTTCCTGGCGGCCGACACCATCGTGTTGGGGGTCGGCTTCTACAACTTCGGCATCCCGAGTCAGCTCAAGGCGTGGGTCGACCGGTTGGCGGTCGCCGGCAAGACCTTTCGTTATACCGAGCACGGGCCGGTGGGACTGGCCGGTGGCAAGCGCGTCGTGATTGCCATTGCACGCGGCGGCTTCTATGGCCCGGGGACGCCGAGCGCGTCGTTCGAGCATGCCGAGAGCTATCTGCGCGGGATCTTCGGCTTCTTCGGTATCGACAAGATCGAGGTGGTGGCGGCCGAGGGCATGAATGTCGGCGCCGAGGCACGCAGCGCCGCCATCTCGCAGGCAGAAGAGAAGATCGCTTCCTTGAGTGCGTGAATGAACAAGATGAACCGCATGCCGACCTTTTACCTGTCCCATGGCGGCGGCCCCTGGCCGTGGATGAAGGACAGCTTCGGGAAGATGTTCGAGAAGCTCGGGGCGTCGCTGCAGGAACTGGCGCCGAGTCTGCCGGAGCGCCCAACGGCGATCTTGATGATCTCCGCGCACTGGGAGAACCCGGAGTTCACGCTGACATCGCACCCGAACCCGCCGATGTACTACGACTACGACGGCTTCCCGGAACACACCTACCGCGTGAAGTACCCGGCGCCGGGCTCGCCTGCGCTGGTGGAGCGGGTTCGCGCCTTGCTCGCCGCAGGCGGCGTCCAGGCGAAGCTGGATCCTGACAGGGGCTTCGATCACGGCGCTTTCACGGTCCTGGCCGTGGCCTTCCCGGACGCCGATATTCCCGTCGTTCAGTTGTCGCTGCGGCAAGACTACGACCCTGCGGTGCACATTGCGCTCGGTCGGATGCTCGCACCATTGCGCGACGAAGGCGTCCTCATCGTCGGCAGCGGTGTCAGCTTCCACAACTTCGCCAAGTACAACCCCGAGGGAGCGGGTCCCTCGCAACAGTTCGACGCCTGGCTCCAGAAGACGCTGACCGCCTGTTCCCCTGCTGAACGCGAGGCGCAGCTCGAACGCTGGATCGAAGCGCCGGCTGCCCGCGTCGCGCATCCGCAGGAAGACCATCTCCTGCCCTTGATGGTTGCCGTCGGTGCGGGTCTCGATGATCCGGGGACCTGCGTGTACCACGACGACAGCATGTTCGGGAGCATCGCCGCGTCGAGCTTTCGTTTCGGACCTGCGGCCGCTTAGAGCACGAGCAGCTTGCAATCAACTGACGATCGCTCCGATCGCCTGGTTGCGGCCGGCATGCTTGGCTTCGTAGAGGCAGCGGTCGGCAGCCCGCAGCAACGCTCCCACGTCGACCGGCTGGAGTCCGCAGGCCACGCCGACGCTCACGGTGACGGGCATGCCCCCGACGACGTCGGTGAACGAGGTTTCGCGAAGGCGCCGGCGCAGCTCGTTGATGCGGTCGAGTGCATCCGGGAGCGAGAGGCCGGTCCAGGCAAGAAGGAACTCCTCTCCGCCCAAGCGGGCCACGAGCGTCGAGGTTCCTTCGCGGGCCGATGAATCGGAGAAGTCCTGCAGCAGCGTGCCGAAGCGCTGCAGCACGAGGTCACCCGCGTCGTGCGAGTGGGTGTCGTTGATGCCCTTGAAGTGGTCGAGATCGGCGATGGCCACGCACAGCTCGCCGCGCCGCGGCGCGGCGTCGGGGCCTCGCTCTTCGGCGTGCTCAGCCAACCAGCGTTCGGCGTGTCGGCGGTTTGGCAAGCCGGTCAGCGGGTCGGTCAGCGCAAGCTGCTCGAAATGCCGCGCTCGCCTGCGTTCCTCCCCGATCGCCATGGCAGCAGTGGACTCGGCCACTGCGCGATCCCCTTCGATCGAGCGGGAGCGCTCGTATGCGGCGGCGTGTCGAACCATGTGGTCGTACGCCTCTTCCCAGCGTTGCAGTGCCGCGAGCACGCGCGCTCGCACCCGCAGCTCCCGGGTGCTGGTCCACGACGAGGTCGCTCCGCGCGCTGTGCGGCGAGGATGTTCGAGCATCGCCATCGCGCCGGACGGATCGGCCCGCGCCAGCAACACCTCGGCAAAGCTGAGCCATGGATCCCCGTTGACGTCGCAGCAGCCCAGTTGCTCTTCCAGGCGCAGCGATTCCTTCATGGCGTGGTCGGCCGCGGGATATTCGCAAGCCGCCAGTCGGGCGCGGCCTACCGATTCCCAGCTCAGCGCCGACATGGCTTCAGGATGCCGCCGCATGACGGCCTCGGCGACGTCGGCGTAGTGAGTGGCGTAGACAAGTTCGCCGCATTCGGCCGCCACCTCGGCAAAGTTCGCGGCGGTCGTGGCCTCGAGGATCGGATCGCAGGCGGCACTCACGGCGGCCATCGCTTGATCCACGAGGGCGTAGTCGGCGCCGTCGCGACTCACCGAAAACAGGGCCGCCACCATCAGCGCTTCAGCATGCCAGGCTGGCGACTCGGCCTGCTCTTCGGGACCTAGCGACGCCTGCGCACACCGGATGGCCTCGACCCGGTGCCCCAGTCGATCGCAAGACGACGCCAGGTACATCGCTGCGCGGCGGACGAGCATCGGCCACGGCGCGGCGGCGACCTGGAGCGCCAGTTGCTCTGCCTTGGCGTCGGCGGGCTCCCCGCGGCGACTGGCCACGTCGCTGGCCAGCAGTCGTGCCCGGATGCTCTGCGGCGTCAGCCCCAACTTGTCGGCACGCGCCGCGATTTCACGGCAAGCCTCGGCCACGCCGATCAACGATCGGTAGACGCCCGCCTCGAGCACGGACAGCTGGCCATCCAATGCGCGTCCGTCCTCGGCGGGTGGAAGGTCGGTAACACTTGCCATGTCGAACCCATCCGGTGGTCGGGTTCATTCTGATCCGTTGCGCGGGTCACACTGTTGGTGCTTTGCCCGACATGGCCCGGTCAAGACGACCGTTGTGTCGTTCGGCGACCCGCGTGGCATGTAGGACACGTCCGTCTTTCGGTCGTGGGAACGCCCGACGGGTTGGGCGTGGGCAAGCCGCGTAAGGTGAGCATCCAGCCATCCATCTTGGAGTCGACCATGAATGCCAAGCCAGATCCGACCGGCACACCGGGAAGCAAGGGCCAACGCAAGAAGCTCGAGGATTCATTCGAAAAGTCCACTGCGAAGCAGCCAGAGACTTTCCGCGATGAGGCCAACGAGGACAAGACGGTGGAGATCCCGCCGGACAAGACAAAGGCCCCGATCCGCGGAATCGACGCCCCGCCGCGCCCCGGACGCTGAAGGGGCGTTCTCCTCTTATCAACGCCTGTGCACGCCGAAGGTCGGCGCGCCAGCGCGTGCAGCCCGGCGCTCCTGAAGGACGATGATCGGCACGGCAAGCCCGCTGAACAGGAGCAGCCAGTCCTGCGGAATGCGGAGCAGGAACGCGGCACTGCCGCCGATCAGCGACCAGGCAACAGGCGCGACCAGCAGCCAGCGCGAGACGCGCGTCGTTGCCATCAGCAGAAGACCGAAGGTAAAGATGACGACCGGGCACGGCGCGATGCCGAACATCGGCAACGCCGGATATTCATGGCCCGCCAGCCTCCCGAGAAGCGGATACAGCACCGCCGCATAGAACACCAGCGCCACGCCGGCCCAAGCCAATGCGTTGTCCGGCACGCCAAAGTGCAACGTTCCCCGCGCGGCTGCAACGATGAACAAAATGCCCTGCAGCACAAACAAGGCCGCGAACCCAAACGCGGCTGGATTGATGGCCGCGAAGTGCATCCACTGGTAGGCGATGCCGGTCCACAGCCACATCGCTGCAAGGCCGCATGCCACGAAACGATCGGCGGCCCTGGGCCGCCACCAAATGCTGGCCACCATCGCGATCCCCAGCACATAGGCCAAGACCTGCACAGGCCACACGGCGAGGTTGTACTGGGCGAACAGGGCGACGAACTCTTCCCGAGTGAAGGGCAGCATGGCGACTCTCTCAACTGACACGTTCACGGTTGAGCCTCGCCGGCCGCTGCCAGGGCGAGTACATGCGGTTTCGCGCTACCCAGGGGCTTGAAACATGGCCTGACCTCATGCGGACTTGGCGGAGCCGCAGATGCCCGCCGACTCGAGGAACTCATCGACGAAGGACTCGACGTCTGCCCAGTCGGTGTACTCGACATCCTTGGAGAGGTCGGTCGGCCGGTGATAGTGGCGGGCGATCATGCGCATCAGCTGGCCCTTCAGATAGTCGTACTGCGTGTACCTCAGTGCACCGGCGATGCAGCGCACGACACGCGGCTTCACGCCACTGTCGTCGGCCAGCTCGTCGAGCAGGCGGCGGGCCTGGAGGCGGCTATCCATGTCGTCGAGCGCGGCCGCGAGGCTGACGGAGAACAGTGCCAGCGGCATCGCATCCAACCAGACCCGGTTGTCCTTCAGAAAGTGCTCGAGCGATCGCTGATGGCGTTGCTGGTGCAGCGAGCCGCCGACGATCGCGGCCTGGTACGAGGCACCGAGCTGCTGTGCGGCCGGCGTTGCCGTGTCGACCAGGTCGACGCGGTGGCCGCGGATGCGCAGCCGCTCGGCGATGAATTCGGCGATCTTTCGGGTCTGGCCTTCGGTGGTGCCATAGGCGACGAGGATGGGTTGCATGCGCAGACTCCTGGCGTTGTTCAATCTTTCGACACTTCCCGGACGCACAGACGTCGCTGCCGTGGAGCAATCGTCCTGCAATCGAGTGCTCGATGACTTGAGAGAGCGCAAGGAAGTCGGTCGGGAGGGATGCCGTTGATCCAGCTCAAAGACTCCTCGGCTCGGCGGCCTACATTGATGGCCGAGCCCTGAGAAATCGAGCCCGAAGGAGATCCTTCATGACATCGGATGCAGAACTGAAGCGCGACAGCAGTTGCGATGCCCAGATCGCTGACAACGTGGAACACATGATCCGCTGGACGACCGTCGACCCGAGCGGATTCCGGGTTGCCGTCGACCACGGCTGGGTGACCCTCGAGGGTGAGGCCGGGTGCGAATTCGAGCGCTGCATTGTCGAGAACGTGATCCGTCCGCTGCCCGGTGTGACCGGTGTGACCAATCAGGTCGCGGTCGGGCACGACAGCTGGCAGCCATGAGCGCCCTCGGGCCCGATCGCCGACGCCCTTGAGTTCGAGCCATCGACGCCCACCTTGATTGGATGGAATCGAGCAACAACCTCCACATCGTCTGCGCCCACTGCCTGGCGACCAATCGCGTGCCCGCAGCGCGCCTGGCCAACGACCCGGTCTGCGGGCGGTGCGGGAAGGAATTGCTGAGCGGACGACCGGTCGAGCTGACCGACGCGAACTTCGACGCCGTGACGAGCCGGACCGGCCTGCCCGTGCTGGTGGACTTCTGGGCACCATGGTGCGGGCCCTGCGTGGCGATGGCACCGCAGTTCGAGCGCGCCGCGCTGCAACTCAAGGGCCGCGTTCTGTTCGCCAAGGTCAACAGCGACGAGAACCCGCTGATCTCCCGGCGCTTTGGGATCCGCAGCATTCCAACGCTCGTGCGTCTGGATGCCGGCCGCGAAGTCGCCCGCCAGGCCGGCGCTCTGCAGGCCGGGCAGATCGTTTCGTTCGGGGCCTGATCGGTCCTGGCCGGCTCGGAGTTCGAAGAGGCGGGTCGATTGCGGGTAAGCGCAAGGATCTTCAGGAAGCGCTCGTGTTCGATCCTCAGTGGACCTGGCTCGCTTGCACGGCCGGGGTCGCGAACTCCCGTCCGATCACCGAGCGCGCGTACAGGTAGTTGTTGAGCAGCCGCTCGCCGAGCGAATCCATGTCGACGTTTCCCTGCGCGTCGCAGGGAAACGCGAAGCCGCGTCCTTCGTTGAACAAGGAGCGAAAGCGCAACTCGAAGTCTCGAGCGCTGTGGTGGGCGGCGTGCGATGCGTTCATGCTGCTCTCCTGACTTGTTGCTCTTCCTGGAGCGACGGCCTGCTGGTCCGAGCAACTCTAGGCGTCGTGTTCATCCGGCCGGTCAATGCAGCACGTCGCTCGGAAACGGTGTGTCAACCGACTGTGACGAAACGGTGTCGCCACGTGCGTACCGTCATCACGGGATTGGTGTTCCCCCGCGAAGAGCCGCCAGGTCGGGCAGCATGAGTTCCACGTTTCGATGGCCGCTGCGCTGCGTCATCTGCCGGCTCAGAGGCGGCCATGTCGGGCGCGACCCTGACCTTCATTTCCAAATCGCATAGACGACATCCGAAGAATGCGTTGGACCCCGAGTCGTGCGGCAACGACCATAGCTCACCAATGACGGCGCCGCTCGTGCGACCGGCCGGTTCCCGGCGAATCATCAGAACGGAGACAACGTGGACAGTCATGCACAGATCGACGTGAGCAAGGAACTCTCCGAGGCCCGGGTGGGGCGGCTGCACCGCTGGCTCGGCGTGATGATCGCGTTCCTGACCCTGTTCGACGGGTACGACACCTTCAATCCGGCCTACGTGATCCACTATGTCGCGGGGCCCTGGGGCCTGGCGCCGGGACAGGCGGGCTTTCTGGTGTCGAGCGGGCTGATCGGTTTCCTGATCGGTGCGGCGGCGCACGGCGTGGTGGCCGATCGCGCCGGGCGCCGTGTCACGCTGTTGGCGGGGCTCTGGATCACGAGCGTCTTCACGCTGGCCACGCCGCTGTTCGGGCACTCCTTCGTCTCGTTCTGCACGCTGCGGGTGTTGACGGGCGTGGGCCTCGGGGTGCTGCTGCCGCTGGCCACCACCTACGTCAATGAGCTCGCGCCCAGCCGCGTCGCCAACAAGTTCTCGTTGTGGGGCGTGGCCTTCGGGTGGGCGCTGGGCGGGACGATGGCCGGCTTGGTCGGGGTCTATCTCACGCCGCTTTTCGGGTGGGAGGTGCTCTATTGGGTCGGCTCGTCGTCGATCGTGCTCACGGTGCTGCTGCACCGGTTCCTTCCCGAGTCGGTGAGGTTTCTGGCACTCAAGGGGCGGGTCGAGGAAATCCGCGACGTGCTGTCGCGACTGCGCCCCGAGCGCTCCGAGCTCTACCGGACGGCCCAGTTGATCCTGCCGCCGGCGGTCGTTGCCGGCAACCCGGTGTCGGCGCTGCTGGCGCCCGGGCTGCGGCGCACGACCCTGACGATCTGGCTGACCGCGTTCCTGAGCCTGTTCTGCATCTTCGGCCTCACCGGCTGGATTCCCACCGTGATGATGAAGCGCGGGGAGACCTTCGCCGCGAGCTTCGGGTTCGGAGCGCTGATGCAGGTGATGTCCTTCGTCGGCGGTCTGGTCTGCGCCCACATCGCCGACCGGCGCGGGGCGAGCCGTGGAGTGCTCGCCACATGGTGGGCATTGGGCGGGCTGTCGGTGCTGGCGCTGGTCCCGTTCAACGGCCACGTCATCAACGTGTTCTGCGCCGCGGCGGCCGGCTTCTTCGTGATCGGCGCGCAGTTCGTGCTGAACAACTTCACTGCCGGCTCTTACGACACGAGCATGCGCGCCACGGGGGTCGGCATGGAACTGAGCGTCGGCCGCGTCGGCGCGATCCTCGGCCCGTTCGTCGCCGGCACGCTGCAACAGCTCTATGGCGGCTCGACGGCGATGTTCATCGTCATCGGCACGGCGTCGATCGTCGCCGCGGCGGCCATCGCATCGCTCGCCGTGCGGGCGGGTGTTCACGAGGAAGCGATCGGCGTGCAGGCGGCTCACGGCTGACGCGCTCGGCACTGGTTGTTTTTTGGTGAGGTCGAGCGGCCTCGATAGGAGCAGTGGATGAATGGAAAGATCGGTCTGGAGGAGCATTTCGCGATCCCCGACACGTTGCAGGACTCGGCCGGTTTCGTGCCCGGCGACTACTGGAAGGAACTGAGCCGGCGCCTGCTCGACATCCACGACGACAGGCTGCGCCAGATGGATGCCAACGGCATGGCAATGATGATCCTGTCGCTGAACGCGCCCGCGGTGCAGGCGATCCCGTCGCGCCACAAGGCGAACGAGATCGCGATGCGCGCGAACGACTTCCTGGCCGAGCAGGTGAGCAAGCGGCCCGACCGCTTCCAGGCCTTCGCGGCACTGCCGATGCAGGACCCCGAACTGGCCAGCCGCGAACTTGAACGCTGCATCACCCAACTCGGTTTCAAAGGCGCCTTGGTCAACGGCTTCTCGCAGGTCGATACGGCCGACAACGTCGTCTACTACGATGCGCCGCAATTCGAGGCCTTCTGGGAAGTGGCCGAGCGGCTGGACGCGCCGTTCTACCTGCACCCGCGCAATCCGATCGCGTCGTGGGCGCAGATCTACGACGGCCATCCGTGGCTGCTCGGACCGACCTGGGCGTTCGGCCAGGAAACCGCTGTACACGCGCTGCGCCTGATGGCCTCGGGCCTGTTCGACCGCCATCCCGGGCTGAAGATCATCCTCGGGCACATGGGCGAAGGCCTGCCCTACAGCATGTGGCGCGTCGACAACCGCAACGCCTGGGTCAAGGTGCCGAAGAGCTATCCGGCGAAGAAGCCGCTGGCCGACTACTTCCAGGCGAACTTCTACCTGACCACGTCCGGCAACTTCCGCACGCAGACGCTGATCGACGCGATGCTCGAGGTCGGCGCCGACCGCATCCTGTTCTCGACCGACTGGCCCTTCGAGAACGTCGACCATGCGGCCAACTGGTTCGATGCCGCCAGCATCAGCGAGGCCGACCGGCTGAAGATCGGCCGCACCAACGCGATCTCGCTGTTCAAGCTCGACGGCGTGGCACGCTGACCGATCGCGGAACGAAGGCATGCTGAACATCGACGAGTGGACCATCACCAACGCGGTGCTCGAGGCCCAGGCCGGCTGCAGCAACGCGCGCCTGCAGACGGTGATGACGAGCCTGGTGCGCCACCTGCATGAGTTCGCGCGCGAGGTGCAGCTCACCGAGTCGGAGTGGTTCGAAGGCATCCGCTTCCTGACTCGTGCCGGCCACATCACCGACGACAAGCGGCAGGAGTTCATCCTGCTGTCCGACGTGCTCGGGCTGTCGACGCTTGTCACCGCGCAGAACAATAGCAAGCCGGCGGGGTGCACCGAGGCGACCGTGTTCGGCCCCTTTTTCGTCGAAGGCGCGCCGCGCGTCGAACACGGCGCCGACATCGCGAACGGTGCCAAGGGCGCGCCGTGCGTCGTGCGCGGCCAGGTGCGCGCGCTCGATGGCACGCCGGTGGCCGGTGCGCTGATCGACGTCTGGCAGGCCGACGAGGAAGGCTTCTACGACGTGCAAAGGCCCGACCAGGCCAGTCTGCGCGCGCGCGCGCAACTGGCCAGCGGCAGCGACGGCCGCTTTCACTTCCGCTCGATCCTCGCCCACTGCTACCCGATCCCGCACGATGGCCCGGTGGGCGACCTGCTCGCGCTGCTGGGCCGGCACCCGTGGCGGCCTGCACATCTGCACTTCATGATTGAAGCGCCCGGTTTCGAGCGGCTGATCACGCACGTGTTCCGCCGCGGTGACGCCTACCTCGAATCGGACGCCGTGTTCGGCGTGCGCTCGACGCTGATCGCCGACTGGCAACGCCATGAGCCGGACGACGCGGGCGAGCCGCGCTACACGCTGGAGTACGACTTCGTGCTGAACCCGACCCGCGAGGCGTCGCAGTGACGTTGCCATCGGACTTCACGTACGAGGGCCGACCCGGACGCGTGATCTTCGGCTGCGGCAGCCGGCGCCACATCGAACGCGAGGTGGTCGCACTCGGCGCGAAGCGGGCGCTCGTGCTGTGCACGCCAGAGCAGCAGGCCATCGCGCAGGAGGTGGCCGAATTGCTCGGCGACCGCGCGGCGGGAGTGTTTCCCGGTGCCGTGATGCACGTGCCGATCGAGGTGGCGCGCGAGGCCAGCGCGCGCGCCCTGGCTTGCGGTGCCGATTGCTGCGTGGCGGTCGGCGGTGGCTCGACGGTGGGTCTGGGCAAGGCGATCGCGCTCGAATCGGCGCTGCCGATCGTGGCCATCCCGACGACCTATGCCGGCAGCGAGATGACGCCGATCTACGGCATCACCGTCGCCGGGTTGAAGACGACGGGCCGCGATGCGCGCGTGCTGCCGCGCACTGTGCTCTACGACCCCGATCTGACGGCGACGCTGCCGGCTTCGATCCGCTTGACCAGCGGCGTCAACGCCATCGCCCACGCGGCCGAGGGACTGTATGCGCACGACGGCAACCCGATCACCGCGTTGATGGCAGAGGAGGGCATCCGAGCCATCGCCCGTGCACTCGAGCGCTTCGGTGCCGCCGCCACCGAGCATGCGGAGGCGCACCCGCTGGCGCTGTACGGGGCCTGGCTGTGCGGCAGCGTGCTGGGTTCGGTCGCGATGGGGCTGCACCACAAGCTGTGCCACACCTTGGGCGGCAGCTTCGATCTGCCGCACGCTGAAACACATACGGTGATGCTGCCGCATACGCTGGCCTACAACGCCTTGCATGCGCCCGACGCGCTGGCCCGCATCGCCCGCGCGCTCGGCCGGCCCGACGCGACCGGCGCCCTGTACGAGCTCATCGGTCGCAGCGCCGGACCGCTGTCGCTGAGGCAGTTCGGCATGCCGCAGTCCGGCCTGGACCGCGTGGCGGAGCTGGCGGTGGCGAACCCGTACCCGAATCCGCGTCCGCTCGAGCGCAGCGCCATTCGCGCGATGCTGCAGCGAGCCTGGGAAGGCCTGCCGCCACAGACGTGAGGGCAGCCGCCGGTGACCCGAATCAACCAACGGAGAAATGCAATGACCACACCCCACAACGCCGTGTATGCCGCCGCGCGTGCCCTGATGGCGGCAATCTTTCTCGTGGCCGGCGTTCGCAAGCTGGTGGGCTATGCCGGCACGCTGGGTTACTTCGGCGCACTGGGCATACCCATGCCGGATCTCGTGCTGCCGCTGACGATCCTGCTGGAGATCGGTGGCGGCATGGCGCTGCTCATCGGGTGGCGGGCGGGCTGGTTCGCAGCGGCACTCGGGCTGTTCACACTGGCCTCGGCGCTGCTGGCCCATCGCTTCTGGCCGGCCGAGCCGGCCCAGTTCGCGAACCAGCTGAACCACTTCCTCAAGAACGTGGCGATCGCCGGGGGCCTTCTGCTTGTCGCCGCCATCGACATGAAACGGCAGCCGGAGAACCAGCCGGCTTGAGTCGGCGTGTTCGGGTCCGCGCTTGCGGATTGCAGGCAAGAGGCCCCAAAAGAATAAGGAGACCTGGAATGGCAAACGGGAAACTGTCCAGCGCGATTGCGCTGGTCGGCCTGGTGCTTCTGATGGGATGCGCAAGCCGGACCGAGACGAGCAGCGCTCGCGTGATGGAGGTGCCCGCCGCCCGGGTCACGCCGATCTCGGTACCGGGGACCCGCATGTTCGGCGCCTCGCCGGTAGACCTCGGTGCGGCCGGGTACGTCGAGCAGGAGTACGACGTGAGCGGCGTGGCGAATCGGTACGCCTTCGATGATCTGATGCAGAACGCTGCCGTCATCGACGCAGGCTACGCCTACAAGACGCGGATGATCGTTCGCCGGCCGACGAACCCGGCCAAGTTCAACGGCACGGTCGTGGTCGAGTGGTACAACGTGACGCTGGGGCAGGACATTGATTTCAATTGGGCCACCTCACGTGACTACTTGATGCGCGAGGGCTACGCCCACGTCAGCGTCTCGGCGCAGCGCGTGGGCGTCGAGCGCTTGAAGGCGTGGAGCGGCGCGCGTTATGGCGATCTCGCCGTCATGGCGCCCGAGACGACACCGAAGGATCCATTGCAGGCGCACGACGTGCTGCGCTGGGACATCAACGACGCGCTGTCGTGGGACATCTTCTCGCAGACCGTCAAGGCACTGCGCGAGCCTGGCACCGTCGACGTGCTGCCCGGCATGAAGGCGAGGCGCGTCATTGCCACCGGCGAGTCGCAGGCCGGCAGGCGACTGACCCAGTACTACAACTCGATCGATCCTCTGCATCGCCTGGTCGACGGCATGGTGCTCTACGACCCGGGCTACAACACGTGGCACCTCTTGCGCGGTGACAACACGACCAAGCTGATCTCGGTGGGCAGCGAGGTCCACAGCGACGGCCGCAAGCCGGTCCCCGACGGTGCGACGACGCGCCGCTGGGAGGTGGCTGGAACATCGCACCTCAGCGCGTGGGACATGCAGTACGTCGACGCGATGACGTCGCGCGACATGGGGTTGAAGCAGCGCGACGGCACGGCGGTCGCCACCGTCCAGGACCTCATTCCCGGCTGCAAGCACTATCCGCTTTGGAGTGCTGTGCCGATGCACAAGGTGCTGAACGCCGCGTTCGACCAGGTCAATCGCTGGGCCGGCGGCGGATTGCCTGCGTCGCCGGGCAAAGCCCTCGAGCGCAGCGCGGATGGGGCGCTGCTGCGCCATGACGAGAATGGACGTACGTTCGGCGGCATCCAGCTCGCCGAGTACGCCTACCCGTCGGCGTTCAACCTCGGGTATCGAAATCCGGGCCCGCTCTTCTGCCGCAACGGCGGACATCACCGCTTCTATTCGGCTGCCGAACTGAAGTCGATGTACCCCGACCCCGACGCCTATGTACGCGGCGTGGTCGAAGCGACGAATGCCAACCTGACCGCAGGCTACATCCTCGGCTTCGATGCCGCGGAATCGATCGAGGCGGCGCGCGCCCTGGTCAAGTAGGCAGCCGGCGTGGCATCGCCTGCGGTGGGGAGCTGACCGGTGCGGGGGAGCGACTTGATGGCATTGCGGCTCGGTTTCGTGGCATCGGCACGCGGGCGTGCCAGCGCACTGGCCGATGGGTCGGCCTCGCGCGACGCTTGATGGAACAGCGCGAACACCAGCTCGCGCAACCAGCGGCTGCCGCCATCCGAATGAAAGCGTTCCGGCCATTGCTGCCGGATCGGGAACGGAGCGACGGTGAAAGGCGCGGGTGCGATGTGCAACTCGGCGTTGACCGCCACCATCGCCTCGGCCAGGCGCTTCGGCGCCGTCAGCAGCAGGTCCGAAGACGCCACGATGGACGACAGCCCCAACGAGTGCGCTGCCGCCAGCACGACGCGCCGCTGTTCGAGCACGCCGGCGCTGCGCAGCGTCTGCTGAAGCTCGGTGTCCGTGGCGCCGCTCGGGCGATAGGCGATGTGCTCGGCGGCAAGGTACGACTCGAGGCTCAAGCCGCGCGTGGCCAGCGGGTTCTTCGAGCGCATCAGCACGACGAAGCTCTCGTCGAAGAGGCGCTGCTGGTGGAAGGCCGGCCCCATGCCCTCCCAGCTGCCGATCGCCAGGTCGACCTGGCCGTCGCGCATCCGCTGCCGCGCATCGCTCAGCGAAGCGTCGACGGTCTCGAAGCGGATCAAGGGGCCTCGCTCGCGCGCAGCGGCGAGCAACCTGGGCATCATGACCAGTTGGCCGATGTCGTTGATGGCGATGCGGAAGATGCGGTTCGACGTTGCCGCCTCGAAGCTGCGGCCCTGATCGATCGCTTCGTTCAGGCGCGCCAGACCGTGGTCGACGTACCCGATCAGCCGCTCGGCCAGCGCGGTCGGCACCATGCCCTCGGGAGTTCTCACGAACAGCGGGTCGTTGAAGCGCTGCCGGGTGCGCTTGAGCGCGTTGCTGACAGCCGACTGGCTGAGCCCCAGCCGATCGCCGGCCCGCGTGACGCTGCGGGTGACGTAGATCGCCTGGAAGACCAGGAAGAGGTTCAAGTCCAGCGTATTGATGTTCACCGTGCCTCCTCGCGCTGCGCGATCACGCCGGTTGGACGAGCGACTGCGCAAGATCCCACAACGATCCCATCTGCCCGGAGTGAAAGAGCAGCGGCGGCTTGTCGCTGCTGCTGAAGCGGTCCACCCGGCCGAGCAGGATCGTGTGGTCGCCTTCCTGGTGCCGGGAGTATGTGCTGCACTCGAAGGTGGCGACGGCGGATTCGAGCCGAGGGCAGCCGTTGGTTGCCACGTCGAACTCGGCCTCGAAGCGTTCGAACTTGTCGGGTGCAGGGCGCGCGAAGTGCAGCGCGAGTTCACGCTGCTCGCAGCTGAGCACGCTGAGGTTGAACGCACGACCCGTGATGAAGGCGTCGCCGCTGCCGGTCTCGTTGCGGACGCTCCAGAGGATCAGCGGCGGGTCCAGCGAGACCGAGGTGAACGAGTTGACCGTCATGCCCTCGCGCTTGCCGTCGGCGCAGACCGTGGTGACCAGGCAGACCCCGGTGGGGAAGCTGCCGAGCGCCTGCCGGAACTGCCGCGCGTCGATCGAGCCTGGTGTGTCGCCCGTGATGAGAGCCCAGGAATACATCGCGTGTGCCCCGTGTCAGTACTGGCCCTTGGGCTCGAGGCCGAGCAGGTACTGCCCGACCATCGACGAGACCGCGTCCCAGTTCAGGCTGATGTGGCGCGAGATCGCGTTCGCGTCGCGCCACATGCGCTGAATCGGCTGGTTCAGCGCCAGGCCGTTGCCGCCCACGCTGGCAAACAGCGCGTCGACCGCGTCGCGCGAGAGCCGGGCGGCGAAGGCATGGTCGCGGCGATTGCGGATGCGCTGATCGATGCTGATCGCGTGGCCTTGCATCGCCATCCGTTCGACCTGCGCCGTGTCGCGGTAGATGAGCAGGCGCGCGGCATCGACAGCCGCCGACGCCTCCGCGAGGCGTGACTGCACCGGGAAGAACTCGCTGAGGCGATTGCCGCCGCCGGCGACGGCGCCGCGCGTGACGCGCGTTCCGCACAGCTCGATGAATTCGTCGATGGCACCCTGGGCCGTGCCGAGAATGGGCGACACGAGGCACACCGGCACCGCGGACAGGAAGGGGATGCGATAGATCGGGTTCCTGTTCACCGTGCTGCCTGGCGGCGCATTCGACGAAGCCTCGGCGAAGCTGAGCTTGCGGTGTCCCGGCACGAACACCGGCGTGTCGATCACGACCGTCTTCGAACCGGTGCCGGCCTGGCCGGCCACGTGCCAGTTGTCTTCGATGCGCCACTCCGACCGCGGCGCCAGCAGAAAACCGGCGCTCGGCGCGGCGCCCTTTTCCTCGGGCGGAAACTGCACGCCGAGCAGGGCCCACTGCGAGTTGTCGACGTTCGAAGCGAAGTGCCACTTGCCCTGGATCAGGTAGCCTTCGTCGGTGCGTTGCGCCATCACGGCGGGCGCATAGGAGCCGCACACGATGGCCTCGGGATGGCGGCCCCAGACGTCGTCCTGCGCCTGCTGCGGGAAGGTGCCGACCAGCCATTGGTGAATCGCGCCGAGCGAGCAGCCCCAGGCCGACGACGTGCAGCCGCGGCCGAGCTCGCTGATCACGTCGATGAAGGCGGTGAATCCGTACTCGTAGCCGCCGTAGCGGGCGGGCTGCATCAGCTTGAAGAAGCCGGCCTGGTGAAAGGCTTCGGTCGTCGCGTCGGACACCCGGCGGGCTTGTTCGGTGGACTGGGCACGCTCGCGAAGCATCGGCACGAGTTCGCTTGCGGATGCAACGATCTGGCGAAGCGGCGGCGCGTGCGCAACAGGAGACTCCCTGCCGGGCGCGTCGATATCGATGTGGCACAGAGCGTTGAATGCGTGGGCTTGGTGGGTCATGGTGGGTCCTCGTGGCAAGCGGGCGATGGGGCGATTCGAGGCGAATATAGTTGCAAACGCAATTAAAAGAACGCTAGTGATTTCCCGCATGTGAACCCATTTCAGGCTGTTACGATGCGGCAATGACGAAGAAAACCCAGGGCGGCCCAGTGGTGCCCGGAACAAAGTTGCGGGCCGTCGGCGAGGCTCGATTGCCTGCGAATGCAGGTAAATTGACCGGCAGGCTGCACGCGGCCAAGGCGCCAGCGGGCGGCGCGATCGATCACGATCTGGAGCGTGCCATCCCGTACCTGCTGGCACGCGCGGGCGCACGCATGGGTCAGGCTTTCAGCAAGGAGCTGAAGCCGTTCCAGCTGAACCTGACGGAGTGGCGCGTGTGCGTGGCACTGCAGCACAAGCCGCACCAACGCCTGTCGGAACTGGCCTCCCACACGTCCACCGAGCCGTCCACGCTGTCGCGTGTGATCGATGGTCTGCTGCAGCGCGGCCTGCTCGTGCGTGATCGCTCGGACGAAGATGCGCGCGCGCTCGCGCTGAATCTCACCGCGCAAGGCCGCGACCTGACCCAGCGCATCATTCCGCTGGCGCAGCTCTACGAGCGCGTGTCTCTGGCCGGGTTGACCGCTGCGCAAGCCGACGCGTTGCGCGACATGCTGCGCAGCATCTACGACAACCTTGCGGTGCTGGACCGCGAGCCGTAGCCGGTCGCTGGCGCGGCCCGACCCTTCCCGACAGGCGAGGGCATGATGCTTGCAACGCGCCTGGCGAGCGAGTGCTTCGACTTGACGCGTCCATGCTCAAATCGCGACAGCGCGCGCTACCGTCCATCTGCGAAGGGATTCCGCATGTCTACTTCCCCTCACGGCCTTCAGAAGGTGCTCGGCCCGGTGCAGTTGTGGGGAATCGCGGTCGGGCTGGTGATCTCGGGCGAGTACTTCGGCTGGAGCTACGGCTGGAACACGGCCGGCACGCTGGGCTTCCTGGTGTCCACGGTGCTCGTGGCCACGATGTACACCACCTTCATCTTCAGCTTCACCGAGCTGTCGACCGCGATCCCGCACGCGGGCGGGCCGTTCGCCTATGCGAGGCGCGCCTTCGGCCCGACCGGCGGCTTCATCGCGGGCTTTGCAACGTTGGTGGAGTTCCTGTTCGCGCCGCCGGCCATCGCGCTGGCGATCGGCGCGTACCTCAACGTGCAGTTCCCCGCGCTCAATCCGAAGTGGCTGGCACTCGGTGCGTATGTGATCTTCATCGCACTGAACTGGGTCGGCATCAGCATCGCGGCAACCTTCGAGCTGTTCGTCACCTTGCTGGCGATCTTCGAACTGGTGGTGTTCATGGGCGTGGTCACGCCGGGCTGGTCGCTGGCCAACTTCACGGCCAACGGCTGGGCCGGCGGCGACGTGCTCAACGGCGCGGCGATCTCGGGCATCTTCGCGTCGATCCCGTTCGCGATCTGGTTCTTCCTGGCGATCGAGGGCGCGGCCATGGCGGCCGAAGAAGCGCGCGATCCGCACCGCACGATTCCCATCGCCTACATCGCCGGCATCGTCACGCTGCTGGTGCTGGCCTTCGGCGTGATGATCTTCGCCGGCGGCGTGGGCGATTGGCGCAAGCTCGCCAATATCAACGACCCGCTGCCCCAGGCCATGAAAGTGGTGGTTGGCGAGAACAGCGGTTGGCTGCACATGCTGGTGTGGATCGGCTTGTTCGGGCTGATCGCCTCGTTCCACGGCATCATCATGGGCTACTCGCGCCAGATTTTCGCGCTGGCCCGGGCCGGCTATCTGCCGGCTACCTTCGCCGCATTGAGCCCGCGCTTCAACACGCCGCATCGCGCGCTGCTCGCCGGCGGCGTGATCGGCGTGGTGGCCATCTTCAGCGACGAGTGGATCCAGTTCGGCGGCCAGACGCTCACCGCCAACATCGTCACCATGTCGGTGCTCGGGGCGATCACGATGTACCTGATCTCGATGGCCGCGCTGTTCAAGCTGCGCCGCAGCGAGCCGGGCCTGGAGCGCAGCTACCGCGCGCCGTTCTATCCGGTGTTTCCGGCGATCGCGCTGGGGCTCGGCGTGGTGTGCCTGGGAGCCATGGCCTGGTTCAACGGCATGCTCACGCTGCTGTTTGCCGCGCTGATGGCGCTGGCCTACGCCTACTTCCGGCTGACCGCGGCCCGGCGCGAGGCGGCGGCGCCGGACGAGATGCTGGCCGGGGTTCGGAGCGCCTCCTGATTCCAACGGCCGAGGTACTTGGAACCCGCCCGGGCCTGGGCGATGATTCACGCCTGCCGCCACCCGAACCAAAGGTCCACACCATGATCCGTCGTCTGGCCGTTTCGATCGTCGCCGCGCTCTCGGGTGCCGCCCAGGCGCAGGAGTGGGTGGGGCGCTCCGAGTCGCTGGCCTTCGAGCAGCCGCCGCCCGTCTGGTGCAACGCGGATCGCTCGGCCTGCGTCGTCAGTCGGCAACCCTACGGCGCCAGCGGAGCGCTGCGCATCGCACTGACCGTGGCAGGCACACCGGACTGCAAATATCGGCGGCCGCGTTACGTCTTCTTCAGGCGAAGCGGGGAGAAAGGCGGCGATCTGAGCCGGGTGCAGGAGGTGCTGGGCAGCACCTGTCTGCTCGATATCCCGATGGACCAGATCGAAGGCACGCGGTTGCTGCAATTCTCGGTGCCGATGCTGACGCAAGACTCCATCGGGATCGAGCTCTCGCTGGAAGGGCTCGACATCAACCGCCTGGCCGCGAACCGCCCCTGACCAGGGGGGCGGCTCGCGCGCCCCTAGATTTCGAGCGTGAGTGCGCAGACCTCTTCCTCGCGCAATTGATGGCCCTCGGCGATCAGCCTTTGTACCGTGGCCTCATCCAGGTGGCTTTCGAACGTGGCAAGCGCGCGGGCCCGCAGGGCGCTGCTGGACGGCGGCGTGCGTCCCAGTCGATGCTTCGCCTTGTCGAGATAGCCGACCAGGCGCGCAGCGCTGGTGTAGCGCCGTTCGGCAAGCGTCAGCCGGATGGGAATGCTGGCGAAGTCGTCGAAGGCTTCCCATTCAGCACTGCGGCAACCGTCGAAGAAATCTGCGATCACGACACGCGCCTGAAGCAAGTCTCCCGCGGTCAACAAGGCGATGGCCCGATAGGCCAGTGCAACGTTGAGCAATCCGCCCCGGCGGCGTTCGTGCGCAACCAGATCGCGGCTGCGGGACAACGCTGCCTCTATGTTGCCGAGCGTCAGGTCCGATCTCAGGATCTGCGCTTCGAAGAGAGCCACGGAACGGTCAGCACCTGCCAGCTCCGCAAGCGTCAGACCTGACTTGGCCGCGACCTGCATGCGTGCGGGCTCGTTCGCGTACAGCAGCACCATGCACTCCGCCAGCTTGCGATACGCACGCAGGCGTGGCGGCCAATGCGGATCTTCGAGGGCTGTCAGTTCCTCAAGCGCACGTCGACACTCATCCTGCGGCGCGGTGCCGGCCAATGCCCAATAGCACAGCGACAGGTAGAGGCCGCGCGCGCTACCCGATTGCCGGTGGTATTGGGCGGCCTTGCTGGCACATTCGCGCATCTCGCGGTAGTTCGACCACGACAGCGACTGAGCCCTTCCGAGCCAAAACGCAGCCAGCACGGCCGGATCGACGTCGGGCGGAAGATGGACCGCGAGTTCTGCGCTGCGCCGACGATGCTCGTGCATCAGACCCATCATCGCGAAGGAGTGCATCGACGCACCGGCCAGGGCCAGCGCAAGCGGCAGGTCGTGGCGCTTGCTCCACTCAAGGGCTGCGCGCAGGTTGCCAAGCTCCGGCGCACATGCGGCAAGCCAGGCGACGTCGCTCGTGACCCAAAGGCTTTCGTAGTCACCTTGGAACCTCTGCAAGATGGCCTTCGCGTGCCGATGTTGCGTCTCTTGCAACTCGCCCGTCGCGCGCAATTGGTCAAGGGCGTATTCACGCGTGCTCTCGAGCAGCTGGTATCGGGGAGGGTCGCCGTGATCGGCGACGATGAGCGAGCGGTCAACCAGCTCCGCGAACGCATCGACAAGCGCCGATTCGTCGATTGCCCGGCCTTGCGGATCCACGCCAGCCACGGCGAAGGCGAGCTCCAGCGTGAAGCCGCCGGCAAACACGCCCAGGCCTTTGAAAACGGTCTGTTCGGCCACGCTCAGGAGCTCGAAACTCCAGTCGAGTGCGGCCCGAAGCGTTTGTTGGCGCGCCGGTGCATTGCGGTTGCCACCACCCAGCACCCGCAATCGCTCAGACAGTTGGGAAGCCAGCCCGTTCAAGCCAAACAAGGACATGCGTGCGGCGGCAAGCTTCAGGGCAAGTGGGATGCCGTCCAACCCGCGGCAAATCGCGACAACGGTGTCCACGTTGTCGTCGGTCAACGCAAACTCCCGGTTGGCAGCTTTGGCCCGGTCGACGAACAAGGCCACTGCACCAAAACCGGCGGCCACTTCGCGCATCGTGTGCGCATCAGGAACCGCGAGTGCGCCCAGTCGCAATATGTGCTCGTCTTCGCATTTGAGGGCTGCCTGGCTCGTGACCAGCAAGTGCACACCCGGCGCCACCTTGATCACCGATTCGGCGAGTTGCGCCACGGCGCCGAGCAGGTGTTCGGCGTTGTCGAGCACCACCAGCATTCGCCGAGTCTTGAGCCCCGCCAGGAGCGAGGGAAGCGGGTCATCGCCGCGACCGACCGGCAAGCCGACGGCGCGCGCGACGGTGGCGCACAGCAAGGCCGGATGGCTGATGGGGGCGAGTTCTACCCACGCGGCGCCATCGGGATGCGCCGCCTGCGCCGTGTTGCCGGCCCACAGCGCGAGCGAAGTCTTGCCGATTCCACCGGCGCCGACCACGGTCACGAGGCGATGCGCACTCAATAGCTTCTCGAGTGCGGCCAATTCATCTTCACGCCCCAACAGGGCAGGGTGCGGCGGTGGCAGCGTTGAGCGAGTCCTCCCGGTTTGATCCGCATCATCGGCTGGCATCGTTGCCGACATGGGTCGGCGTGCGTCGAGTGCGCCCGCGACGTCTCTCGGTCGTTGCACGGTACGCGGGAGCCGGTAGGCATGCACCGGCGTTGACATGTTCTTGATCACCTGCGGACCGATGTCCTCGAACGCTGCGGCCAACCGGTGGGAGATCGCGCCGTGAACAGCCTGCGACACAGTCGTGCCACCGAGCTGCGCGAGCGCCTGCAAGCGCGCCGCGATGTTGACCCCGTCACCGTACACGGTGCCATCGCCTTTTTCGAGCACGTCGCCGAGGTGAATGCCGATTCGAAACAACATCCGGCGGTCCTGCGGCACGCCGCCGGATTGCGTTGCGATCTCTTCCTGGGTCGCGATCGCCGCGCTCACTGCGCCGCTCGCCGTGTCGAAGACGGCGAGCACCGAGTCACCCGCCGTGTCGATCAACCGGCCGCCATGGGCCTTGATGTGCGTGCCGAACACACGGCGCGCTGAATCGAGCGCGCTCAGGCTGGCTACATCGTCCAAAGCCATCAGGCGTGAGTAGCCAGCCGCATCCGCGGCCAGAATCACCAGAAGTCGATGCCTGACGTCGACGCTCTGCATGCATCAGTGCTCTACCGCGAACAGCCGCCACTCGCCAGGGATGCCTTTCAGGCTTTGCACGCCTCGATCCTGAAACACGAGCCCGGAGCCCGCGACAAGATCCTTGACCGTGCTGGAGACCAGCACTTCGCCGGTGCGGGCCTGTGCAGCGACGCGTGCGCCGGTGTGTACCGCGATGCCGCCGACCTTGCCTCCCATCAATTCGCACTCGCCGGTATGCAGCCCGGCGCGGATCTCGAGCCCGAGCGCATGCACCTCGCCGGAAATCGTGCAGGCGCAACGCACGGCGCGCGCTGGCCCATCGAACGCGGCGAGGAAGCCGTCGCCGGCGGTGTCGATCTCGCGGCCGCGAAAGTGCTCTAGCTCGCGGCGAATCAATGCGTGGTGGCTGTCGAGCAGATCGTGCCAGCGTCGGTCGCCGAGGCGCGCAGCCCGCTCGGTAGCGCCGACGATGTCGGTGAACAGGACGGTGGCCAGGATCCGATCCGGTTCCGCGTCGTGCCGAACGCCGGTGAGGAATTCTTCGATCTCGTCGACGATCGCTTCGCTGTCGCAGCCCCAGGGAACGTGATCGATGCCTTGCAACTCGACCAGCTTGGCTCCGGGGATGCGCTCGGCCATGTAGCGGCTTGCGCCGAATTCGATCGTGCGGTCGTTCCGGCTATGCAGCAACAACGTGGGTACGCGCACTGCAGGCAGGACATGCCGGATATCGATCTCCATGTTCATGCGCAACAGCCTCGCCGCGGCCGCCGGGCTGGCGCTGGCGCGCAGCCAGCGGGCCCACCAGCGTCGGTAGCGTTCGTCGTGGGCCAGGCTGGGGCAGCGGACATCGATGCCGACCGGTCCGCCCCAGTCTCGTTCGGTCTGGTCGGCAAATGCCAGGTGCTGCTCGGCGGTCGGTCCCCAGGGGTAGTCGGGCGCCCCTGTGCGCCGCGCGAAAGCGCCGCCCATGATGAGCGCCGATGCCCGTTCCGGATACGTGGCGGCGAACAGAGCGCACATCGCGCCGCCCTCCGAATAGCCAAACAAGGCCGCACGCTGCGAGCCGACCGCATCCATCACGGCGCGCACGTCGTCCATGCGGACCTCGAGGCTGGGCATGTCGCTGACGCGGTCCGACAGGCCGGTGCCTCGCTTGTCGAACAGGATCAGGCGCGAGAACGAGGCCAGCCGCGTCAGCAGCCGAGCCAGTGTCGGCTCTTCCCAGAAGACGTCGAGATTCGAAACCCAGCCAGGGACCAGCACCAGGTCGCGCGGACCGCTGCCGACCGTCTGGTAGGCGATGTTGACGCCACCACTCCTCGCATATCGGGTTTCGGGAAGCATAGAAGGATGAGCCCTCCGCACGCCGGTCCGCTGGCGCTTGTCCGCAAGCAGGAGCTTGCCACACCCTCATAACCCGCACCGTCGCATCGTCACTGTGCCTGATCACCGGCCCGCGGGGACGCCGCGCCGCGGTGCGACCTCAGCTCCGCGGAATCGCCGCAGGGTCCATCCAGAATGCTCCCCACAGGTGTTCGTCGGGGTCGGCGAGGTCGCGGCTGTACATGAAGCCCAGGTCCTGCACCGGATTCACGTCGGCCTGCCCGCCGTGGGCCGCCGCGGCACGATTCATCGAGTCGACGGCGGCGCGGCTATCCATCGCCAGCGAGAGCATCACCGCGCTGGTCCCCGGGGGCGGGAGCGGCCGCTCGGTGAACGTGCGCCACTTGGCGTGCGTGAGCAGCATCGCGTAGATCGCTTCGCTCCACACCATGCAGGCCGACGTGTCGTCGCTGAATTGCGGGTTTTGCTGGAATCCCAGCGCCTTGTAGAAGGCGATCG
>Ga0207674_10001655_pt1 | contig 28676 bp, 24 predicted proteins | sample KBSCornC72_FD_184303 | JGI IMG/M metagenome (GOLD analysis project Ga0207674, IMG submission 184303) | Corn rhizosphere microbial communities from Kellogg Biological Station, Michigan, USA - KBS Corn C7-2 (SPAdes) (version 2) | ecosystem: Host-associated > Plants > Roots > Rhizosphere > Soil ...
CTCGATACAAGCCGCGTCCTGCTCCGCGCGCGACGGGGCTCCCCATGCCGATCGCACGATACTCTCGAAGGCCGAGCAGCTCAGGCGGTGGTCGTAGCGCTCGACGTAGGCGCAGCGCGCGCGAGCGCCAAGCTCCTCTCGCGCCGATCGCACGTCTGCCCAGCCCTGCAGCACCTCCGCGATCTTCCGGCCGGCAACCGCGTCTCCCGCGCCAGAAGGATCGATGACCACACCGCAGCGCACGTCACGGATAGCGTCGGCCGTCTCGCACCGATCCGGTCCGATGAACAGAATCGGTCGCGCCGACGCCATGGCCCCATACAGCTTGCTCGGCACCGAGATGCCGACGAATTGCGAACGCAGCGAGATGAGATGTACGTCCGCGACGGAGAGCGAGTAGCGGAGGAAATCGCGTGGGAAGTAATCGTGGTACGCAAAGTTGTGTAGGCACTCGCGCTGCGCGAACGCCTCGACCTCGCGGCGCCGCGGCCCATCGCCAACGAACAGGAAGAAGATCTTCGGATCGTCACGAAGCAGCCGCATCGCCTCGAAGATCGGACCAAAGTCGTGAACGATGCCCGCATTGCCCGAGTACATCACGACGAATCGGTCTTCGAGGTCGAGGCGCCTCGTTAGGGGATTCGTGCCGTTCGACGGCGGCACCTCCAGGCGGCCACCCCAGATGTTCACGGTGTGCGACTTGGCGGTGCTGACGCCTTTTCGCAGCACGCGATCTCGCATGTATGCGCCGAGGTCCACCACGAAGTCCGCGCCGCGGTAGGCGCGTGCATCGAGCGAGGCGAGCACGCGTGCGACGAGAGAACGTTGCGCCAACATGCCCGCGGCAATCTCGGCCTCCGGGTGAAGGTCCATCGACCAGATCCCGTAGCGCTGGCCGCGACACGCGCGCGCAATGCGACCGACGAGCGCGATGAGCGGCGGCGTGGTCAGGAAGACCACGCCGTCATAGCGTGGACCGAAGAGCAGTCGCGCGAGCACCGCCAGGTAGAACGACGCGTAGTCGACCACGCGGCCCAGGTGGGTGCGTCGACCGAAACGTGTGGTGGCGACGCGGCGCACGCGCACGCCGTTTCTGATTTCGCGGGCCGGCGCTTCCACCTGCCCTGCATCGTACCGCGCGTGTCCGGCGAGGACGTCCACGTGGTATCCGACATCGACCAGATATTCAGCCAGGTCTGCCAGACACTGTCCGGTGGCGGCGACGTCAGGCGTGTAGTGCTGATTTATGAAGAGGAGCGATGCTCCACCGAGGGGATCCATCCTCGTATCATCACGCGGGTCGACGTGACGAAAATGCACGTCCTGCGCCACCCTCGGCGCGCTCAACGCGCGGCTCCGAGCGCGGCCGTGCGCTCGGCCGGTTGACGCCGGATGACCGCGTTGTGCAGGACGATCGCATCCATGCGGGTTCGCATGAAGCAGTCGAGCGCCTGCTCCGGTGTGTCCACGATCGGCTCGTTCTCGTTGAAGCTGGTGTTGAGCACGACCGGCACGCCGGTGATCTTCTCGAACTCCTTGATCAGCGCGTAGTACGTCGGATTCGTTCGGGCGCTCACCGTTTGGAGCCGACCGCTGCCATCGACGTGGGTCACGGCCGGAATCACGTCGCGCTTGCTGGAGCGCACCGGATATACCTGCTGCATGAACGGGTCAGGGGCCGCGTCGTCGAAGTAGTCGTCCAGCGCCTCTTCGGCGATGGACGGCGCGAACGGGCGGAAGCGCTCCCGGAACTTGATCTTCGTGTTGATCAGCTCACGGACGTCACTGCGACGCGGGTCGGCGAGGATGCTGCGGTTCCCGAGCGCACGCGCACCCCACTCCATGCGGCCCTGATACCAGCCGACGACCTGGCCCGTCGCAACCAGCGACGCCGCCACGCGCGCCGCGTCCGCGCTCGTCGGACACCTCTCGATGTGGTACTCCCAGTGATCGTCGCGATCGGGGACTGATTCCAGCACACGCTCGACGTCGTGCGTCGTACCCCAGTACGCGTGCTCCATGACGAACGCGCGCTCGTGGCGGAGCGTCTCGTGCCACACGTAGCACGCCGCGCCGAGCGCGGTCCCGTTGTCGCCGGCGGCCGGTTGGATGTACAGCGAGGTGAACGGCGTGCGCTGCCGCACCTTGCCGTTGGCGACGCTGTTCATTGCGCACCCGCCGGCGAGACACAGCGCGTCCTGGCGGGTCTGCTCCCAGAGGCTGTTGAGCACGTGCATCGCGCAGTCCTCGTACACGACCTGCAGCGAGTGGGCAATGTCCTCCTCACGCGCGGTCAGCGGCGCGGACGGCTCGCGGGCCGGCCCCAGAAGTTGCGTTAGGCGGTCGCTGTACACGCGGCCGAGCGTTGGGTAGCCGTCATCCCACTCCATCTCGACGCCGTCAGACCAGTGGCGAAAGTAGTCGAGCGACAGCTCGAACTTTCCGCCGTCGGTGAGCGTGACGAGCTGCCGCACGGCGTCTACGTGACGCGGGTGCCCGTACGGCGCGAGGCCCATCACCTTGAACTCGTCGCCGTAGCCGTGGAAACCGAGGAACTGCGTGACGGCGGTGTACATGAGCCCGAGCGAGTGCGGGAAGTACACCTTGTCGATCACTTCCAGGTGATTCCGCGAGCCAATCGCGAACGATGTGCTCACGAAATCGCCGAACCCGTCGATCGCGCAGCACGCGGCCGACGCGAAGGGCGAGACGAAGAACGCGCTCGCGAGGTGCGCCGGGTGGTGCTCGACGTAGTGGATGGCCGGCAGGTCATCGCGCGGCACGCCTAACGCTTCTGCGAGCGGGCCGTGGAGGTCCCTCACCTTCCCCGCGTTCCTCACGCGGTCGAGGACGAGGCGCAGGTCGGGACGATGCCTGGCCGTGAATAGTCCCTTGCGCAGCAGGTTGGCTTTGGGGTCGCGGCTCACGGCTACATGGCGCACGTCCAGCCCGCGGATGCCCGCCATCGCGAGCACGCTCCGAATCGCGAGCGTCGGGAAACCGGCCCAGTGTTTGATGCGGCGGAACCGCTCCTCTTCGACCGCGGCGACGAGCTGTCCATCACGCAGGAGCGCGGCCGATACGTCCCCGTGGTACGCGTTGATGCCCAGCACGTACGTCGCCATCCATCACCCCTTCGCCGCGGCTGCCCTCCCCTCCCCCCGGCGGACGCGGCGCTCGAGAATCAGCGCATCGACCAGAAACCGGAACCAGAAGCCCTGCAGCACGTGGAACACGAGCCCGGCGCGACCATCCAGGAAGCCGAGCCTAACGATATAGCGATACACGAAGTACGCGGCGGGCCTGACGAAGAGCGGCAGCCGCGCGTACCAGTCTCGCAACCAGCGACGCCGTTCGATGGCGTTGTCGGTCCCGAGCTTCCCACGAATTCGTCCGTCCGCATCGGGCGGGGCTTCGTGCTCCGCCGCCTCGAGCTGCGCCCACCGCAGATGCCGAGCGGTGAACGTGGCCAGGTCGGGCGTCAGCGTGTCGATGAGATCGCCTTGCAGCTTTTGGACCGCGCCGGCCACATAGAAATGCTGGTCGTAAAGACGATCCTCGCAGCGGCCCGCGCCGGTGCGCATGAGACGGAGGTGCCACGCCGGGTAGTGCCCGCCGTGTCGAATCCAGCGCCCCATGAACATCGTGCGGCGTGAGACGAGGAAGCCGTCGATCTTCGCGAGCGACGGTGTGTCTCGAGCGAGCACGGCCGTGATGGCCTCGCGCAGCTCGGGCGTTATGCGTTCATCCGCATCGATGTGCAACGTCCACGGCGCGGTGATAGCCAGATGCTCGATCGCCCAGTTCCGCTGCGCACCGTAATGCTCGAACGGATGCTGTAGCACGGTCGCGCCCGCTGCTCGGGCGATCTCGAGCGTGCCGTCGGTGCTACCCGAGTCGACAACGAAGATCTCACGCACCAAGCCCGCGAGTGACGCCAGGCAGTCGGGCAGATTCCGCTCCTCGTTGTACGTGAGCACGACAGCCGCCACGGCGGCTACACGATCGTTGACGGGTGCGTCGGGCACGCTGGCCGGCGCGGCGCGTTCAGGAGGCCCCACAGTCGGCGCGCTCACGCCGGCCGCTCTTCATGGCAGCGATGCCCAGCGGCCAATTCCTCGTACAGCGCCGCGAGTCGCATGCACGTCGTTTCCCAGGACAGCTCGCGAGACGCATGCTGCCAGGCGCGATCGCCCATCTCGAGCAGTGTGGCGCGGTGCTCCGACGCCCACACGAGCGCAGACGCCAGCGCATTTTCGGTCGGCTCGGTGACCACGCCGGCACCGACAGCATGGACGTCACGCGCGAGCGCCACGTCCGGCGTAACGATGGCGGGAAGTCCGGCCGCCATCGCCTCGGCGACCGCGAGACCGAAGTTCTCGTGTGATGACGGCAGCACGAAGCAGTCCGCCTCCGCGAACGCTCGTGCCTTTGCTCTCCCGTCGACGTGACCTGCGAACGAGACGACCTCGCGCAGCCCAAGCTGGTTGGCCAGTTCATCGAGCTGTTCACGATAGCCCGGCTCACCGTCCCCCGCGACGGTGAGCTCGATCCGGCGTGACGCGTTCGCGGCCGCCGCCAGCGCGCGCAGGAGCATCGGAACGTTCTTCTTCTCGTGCAAGCGAGACAGGAACAGGAGCCGTAGCGGCTCGCTACCGCTCGGCGCTCGTGCATGTCGCGGCGGCCGCGCGCCAACATCCACACCCAGGGGAATGACGCGCGCCCGGTTTCCGTAGCCGAGCCGCGCGACATCGTCGGCTTCGGCGTCGGAGGTGACGTGGATGGCGGAGGCACCCGCGAGGTGCGAGCGCTCGAGCAGCGCGTAGTACGGCCGCTTCTTCCACCGTCGGTGCCCGAGGCTCCAGTCACTGAGGGTGCCTAACGGGCGAACGACATAGGGCACGGGCACGCGCGCTGCCGCGCGACACCCCGGGATCGTGGCGTACGAGAAGAGCGCGTGCACGTGGACGACGTCGTACGAACCGGCGTTGGCCCACAGCCAGCGCGTCATCGGCCAGGAAAATTTCCACGATCCCGGGACGGAGCGCGCGAAGTAACGAAACACGACGCCGTCATCGATCACCGGCGTGTCCACCGGAACGTCGAGCGACCCCGCCCCCGCAGCGTTTGTGGTCGCCACCGTGACATCGATGCCGCGCCGGGCCAGCCGCCGGGCAATCGCACGAACGGCGACGTTGGGGCCACCGTCCACCGGGGCCGCGGATGGGATCACGTGCAGGACTCTCACGGCGCGGCCCCCTCCGCCACCTCCGGCTCTGGCTCGTCGACGCTTCCAATGCCGTGGGCCGCCGCCCAGCGGAGGAGCGCGAACAGGGCCCACGGGCGCGACCACGTCACGCCCGCCCGCCCGCGAATGAACGCCGACCAGACCGCGCGAACCTCATTGGGGTTGAGGCCGATGGATCGGACCCGGTCGGCATCGCCTAACGTGGCGGTGACTTCCGCGGCGAGTGCGCCGTGCAGCCAGCTCGCGAACGGCAGCACGAAACCCTGCTTCGGTCGGTCCCACACGTCCGACGGCAGCAGGTCCTCCGTCGCATCGACGAGTAGCAGCTTCGTTACGCCGCGCGACAACTTGAGGGCGTCATCCGCCTGGAATGCGGCGGCGATCACCTCCCGGTCGAGGAATGGGACGCGCAGCTCCAGCGCGTGCGCCATGCTGAACACGTCGGAGTCTCGAAGCAGCGTGTTGCGCATGTAGCCGGTGAGCTCGCGCCACGACACCTGGCGCAGCACACTCAGGTCGCGCGGTGCGCCCTCGGTGGCAAGCGCCCGCGCCCCGCACAACTCGCCAACCTGCCGACTGCCGAACAGCGTCCGCGACGCGAGGTAGGCGGCATCGCCGGGGAGGCCGGTCCGAAGGCCGAGCGCCATCTTTGCGCCACGAACCCCACCCATGCTCGCGACGACGCGCGCCGCGATTCGACGGGCCGGCACCGGAATGCGCGCATAACGCGCCAGCGTCCGGGCGCGGCGAAAGCTCGGATAGCCGGCGAACAGCTCGTCGCCCCCGAGTCCCGAGAGCACCACCTTCGTACCGTGCGCGCGCACGGCTTCGCTGACCACGTAGGTGTTGATCCCGTCGAGCGTGGGCTGATCCATGGCGGCGAACGCGCGCGGGAGCGCCGCGAGCAAGTCGTCGTCGCCTAACGGGATGAGGTGATGATGAATGCCGTGCCGTCGCGCGACTTTGCGCGCGACGGCGCTTTCGTCGAAGCGCGAGTCCGAGAACGAGACGGTAAAGCCATCGAGCGTCGTGCCGGACCGGCGAGCGGCGAGTGCGGCGATGACCGACGAGTCGATGCCGCCCGACAGGAACAGCGCTACCGGCACATCACTGACGAGATGCCGGTCGATCGACCGCTCGAGCGACGTGCGCACCAACTCCACCGCGGTCGCGCGATCCGGCACGAGATCCTGCTCTGCGTCAGGCTGTACCAACGGTACCCGCGCGACCTCCTTGAACGTCGCATTGGTGGCATCGAAGCACCTGACCGAGCCGGCCGGCAGCGCTCGAACGTCGGCGATAATAGTTTCGGGCTCGGGCACGGACCCGAACGTGAGATATCCGGCCAGCGCGCGTGAGTCGATCTGCGCCGGAACGACCTGCGATGCCAGAATCCCTCTCACTTCGCTCGCCACCAGGATCCCGCGCCCAACGACCGCGTAGTAGAGCGGCTTGATACCGACCGCGTCGCGCGCGAGGTACAGCGAGCGATTCCACTCGTCCCACAGGGCGAACGCGAACATTCCGTCGAGCCGCTGGACGAATGCCGGTCCGAACCGCAGCCATCCCTCGAGCAGAACGGCGGTGTCACCATCGCTCGTGAAGCGGGCACCGGACCGCTCGAGCTCGGCCCGCAACCCGCGAAAGTTGTAGATCTCGCCGTTGAACGCGATCACGTAGCGTCCGTTGGACGATACCATCGGCTGGTGGCCGGCGGGCGTCAGATCCAGGATCGATAAGCGCCGGTGCGCCATGGCGCCTAACGGCACGCCATCGCGCCCCGACAGACGCCGCATCCCGTCATCGTCGGGGCCGCGGTGCGCGAGCGCCCGCGACATGCTCGCGACTACGCGATCCGGATCACGAACGCCGACGGCCGACGCGATGCCGCACACGATCTATCGGTCCCGCGTTGGCGCCGGAAACGCCCGCGCCAGAATGCCGGCGAGACGAACGCGAAACCGCGGGTAGCTGAACGTGTTCTCGAAGCGACGCTGCCCTGCCTCGCCCATTCGCCGTCGCATCGGCTCGTCAGTGAGCAGTCGTGCGATGGCGCCGGCGATGGCATCGGGATCCTGCTGAGGCACGAGCAGCCCTGTCTCTCCGTCCACGATGACATCACCCGCCGCGTCGTCGCGCGACCCGAGACATGGAAGCCCCAGGCGCATGGCCTGCAGGTACACGAGGCCGAACCCCTCGCCGCGACTCGGCATCGCGAAGGCCGCCGCGTGCCGCATGACCCCACGCACCGCCGCATCCGACAGGAAGCCCGGGAAGTGCACGCTTCGTCCGAGCCCCAGCGCGGCCGCTTTCGTGCGCAGACGGTCGACGTCATCACCACGACCAACCATTACGAGCGTCGCGTCGGGAACCTCGGCGGCCACGCGCGGCCATGCGAGAAGGAGCTGGTCGTGGCCCTTGTATCGCTCGGTGCTGGCCATGCGCCCGACGATCACGACGGCGTGCGGCCCATAGTCGACACGCACGTCGGCCGGCACTCGGTCGGGTGCTTCCTCGTCAGGCAACAGCGACAACAGACACGTATCGATCGGCGGCAGATCCGGATGCGCCGTGGCCACCCGACGCGCCGTGTGCGGTGAGATGGCGATCCGCACTTTCGCATTCTGGAGCGCTGCACGCCGCGCCGGATCCAGTGTCGCGCTCCAGGCCTCGATGCCGTTGATGAAGACGGCGTACGGGCGACGGAATTGACGAGGCACTCTGAGCTGCGCCCTGGCAATTCCCACGTGGGTGAAGACGACCCAGTTCGCGCGATGGAGGCTCTGGAGCCGCAACAGCGTCGTGAAGAACCGTACGCGGGCTCGTAGCGCCACTGGCTGCGCCCCACCGACGCCCAGCTCGATGACCCGCGCCTCATTGCCGGCGAGGTCGGACATCGCCCGATGCACGAGTCGCGCTTCGTACGCAATGCCGTCACCGGACCGCGAGAGCGTTGCTGTTGCGAGCACGCCGCGCGGCGCAATGCGTGCTTCCCCGACGTCGGCCGGGGCGGCAACTGGCGTGAGGAGGCCGGACTTCGTCATGGCCATCTCGCCATGGCGCCTAACGTGGACGGATCGGTCGCGAGCCACGAACGGCGCGCCCGCCGCCTGGGCAGCTGCGATAGGGCAACAAGGAGGCCCCAGAGCGCCACACCGTTCATGAAGAGTCCACCGAACACGAGCGAGAAGTCTGACTCGATGTTCAACAGCGGGACCAGCAGGACGAGATTGCAGATCGTGACCTGCAGCGGCTGGCCCGCACGATTGATATCGTTGTCCAACAGTCGGTACGCCAACCCAACGATCGTCATCCCGATCAACACACCGATCTCACCGAAGTTCGCGTAGAACTCCACGAGAAACGGAAGATTGATGGACGTCCACGTGTCCCACGAGTCGAGGTAGCCGTACCGGTGACCGAAGTCCTGCCCCAGTGTTTTCGTCGGCTTGCTCGGCCAGATGAATCGCGGCACCGCGAAGCCAACGAGTGAGAGATACGTCTCGCCGCCCCAGAACGGAACGGTCGATCCCGTCTGGCGCACGACGTCAGCCAACAGGTCGAGGTTCGCCGACCGACCCGCAACGATGGTCCACCCGTCAGCCACCGTCGAGGTCGCGCCCCGTGCCTCGACCTTCGATACGAGCAACTGCCCCATGAGCAGCGCCCGGCCAGTGAGCGACAGCTGCGTCTGGGCAAACCATGAGCGTGCCCGGTATTCCATCGCGACGCTTCGCATCGCGATCATCGCCGCGATGCTCAGCGCCGCAATGAGAATCCAGCGCAACCCGAGGCGACCGCCGCCAGCCCACACGGCGAGAAATACGGTGATCGCGAGGATGACGACGTTCGAGACGAGGCCTGAGCCTGCCCGGAGGAGCGCCATCAGCACGATCCCGGCATAAAGCGTCGACCGTTCCCGTTTTGTGAGACGCTTCTGCACCGCGAGGATCGTCAGCAGCGCGATGCCCAGAAGCGACGTCATCGAGGTGAAATACAGCAGGCCTCTGAGTACGAGTGGGATCGGCACGACCTGGCGAATTGCGTCGAAGAACAGTCCGCCCCAGAGGAGCAGCTTGCCCCACGTTCGCAGTGTGCCGAGATCCGTTGGGCGTACGTGCCGAAAGGGGCTGTTCAGTCGCGCCCCGGCTCCACCGTAATAGCCGATCAGGAGCGCGACCCAGCCGGCGAGCGCGTATTGAACGGCCCGATCGTAGTCGAACGCCGGATCGAGATGAAACAGGTAGTTGACGCTGCTCTGGCCGAGCACGACGTGGAGCGGATAGTAGAACAGATACACCGCACCAATGAGCGGCAGAAACGGAATCGGCGGCCGCCGTCGCTCGGGCAGCTGGAGATAGTGCCACGCAGGCACAAGACACAGCACCCACAATATCGACGCGAAGACTCGCGGCTCGAGAGGAATCACGGACGGCACTCCAAGCGTCGCGATCGGTACCAGCGCGATCGCCACGATGACCAGCCGGAGTCCGGTGACGGACGCGGCGCGCGAGCGAACAGGGGCGGTCGCGGCGCCGTTCACGACGTCGCCTCCGACGCGCAGACGAAACGAACCGCGGCTTCGGTCGCTCGCACGGCGGCATCGATGCCGAATTGCGTCACGATGTCGCGGGAGCGAATTCCGAATTCACTTCGTCCCTCCGGTCCAAGTGCCACCATGGAAGCGAGACGATCCGCGAGCTCCGCAACGTCGCCGCAGACGTACGTGAAACCATTCTCGCCCGCACGTACGAGGTCAGGCGAGCAACCCGCCGCGTCGCTCACGACAACGGGAAGGCCGGCCGCCATCGCCTCGTTCACCACGAGCCCCCACGTCTCACGAGAATCCGACGGCAGCACGAGGGTGTCAGCGGCGGCGTACCAGGAGGGTAACTCCCGTTGGTTGACGAAGCCCGCGATGGTCACCGCGCTCCGAATGCCACGTGCGGTCGCGCGCTGCTCGATGGCGGCCCGCTCTTCGCCATCGCCGATGAACAGCGCATGCGCGTCGACCCCGCGATCTCTGAGCGATGCCACCGCGTCGACGAGATCGAGTGGACGCTTTCGCTCGATCAGCTTCGCCGAACTTGCAACCAGGAACGTGTCTGGGCCTACGGCCAGCCGAGACCGGATCCGCTCGCGCGCGGCGGTGCGATCGTCGTCGGGAAAAGTAAACCAGTCGTTGTCCACGGCGTACGGCGCCCAGAACATCTTCTCGTCAGGCACGCCGAACGAACGGTAGTAGTCCCGATTGCGTGACCCGATCACGAGAAAGGCATCGACGCGCGCGAAGGCCGCGCCATACAGCCGCTGCCGGAGCGGGAGCCAGACGGTGCGGCGAGCAGACGCACGCAGGCCACCCGCGCTCCCGCGCTGCAGTGTGGATTCACCACGGAGGATCACGGGAAGTCCGATCTGCCACGCGGCTCTCAGTATTTGCACGTGCGCGAGGGTCTGCCAACCGAGCAGCAACAGCGCGTCGTAGTTGCCGCGAGCGAGAATGCCGTCGGCGTCGGATACCCGAACTCCCCTGAAGCGGGACACGTCCGGCGTGCTCGCCGTGTTAGGCAGGAAGGCATGCCTGTAGCCCTCGAGGAGAGGGACATCCCACCGAAATGACTGACCGAAGCCCGCGTCCATCGCGACGTCCACGCCGTGTCGCGAGCCAAAATAGACGGTCGGCTCGATGACCTCGGATGCGGCCAGCGCGCGAAACAGCGGTGCCTGGTACTGAATCGGGTGTGACGTGAAGATCGCGAGACGCTTCGCATCTCCCGGGCGCCGGCTGGCGGGCGTGGTGTCCCGAGTTGCGACGCTGGTCATCGGGCAACCCCTGTCACGAGGCCCGCGGTCTGAAGCATCGTGCTGGCACGACGCGCGTACGTGTCATCGCGGACGCGCGCGTAGCCGGCTGCCGCAATCGCGGTGCGTGCGCGGGCGTCGGGCAGCCATCGCGCAACCGCAGCGCGCAACTCGTCGACGTCCGAGAAGCACACGACGTGCTCGCCTTCGACGAAGAGCTGATTGAGCTCCGGCGTGCGCTGGCTGAGCGTGAAGGCTCGGCACGCCGGCGACTCGAACGAGCGCATGTTGTGGCTCCTCGAGTTCTGCGGTCGCATCACGTTGAGCGAGATCGCGCCGCACGCGAGCGCACGCGCGAGATCGTCGCCGTACGCGGCCGGTGCGAACGTGGCGCGCGCCAGCGCGCTTCCCGTCGGAACCACCGTCGCGGTTCGCTCGCCGAAGACACCCACGCGGTAGTCCTGCGCCAGCGCGTCGAGACATTTGACGCGGTCCGGATCCAGGTTGCCGACGAACACGACGTCGAACGCCGGCTTCTCTCGAGAGGCGACCGGCGCATGGAGCGCCGGATCACGAGCGAATGGCAGGTACTCGACCTGTCCAACCCCCGCGCGCTCGTACTCGGGGATCAAGTGACGGGCAAACGTAAAGCAGGCGTCGTACGCCGCGAGCACGTTAGGCCCGTAGGCCAGTCGATTCGAGCGTTCTTTCGAAAACGGGTCGTCCGGATAGAAGTTGACGACCGGCGCTCGAGCGGATTCCCTGATCCGGTGAATCGTGGTGGAGCTGAGACGGTGGCCCTTGATCACAAGGACGAGGTCGAACTCGACCCCGGTCAGATCTCGCGCGACCTTCTCGTTGAACGCGCTGAGCACCACTGGCTCGGCCACTCGTCGCAGCGCACGAGAGCGGATCGCCGGGACGGAGGATTCATACGCGCGCGCGAGGCAGAACGTCTGCGTCTCTATGCCGAGCTCCGTAAAGCCGCGCTCGTACGACCCCATGAGGCCTCCCGGAGCGTCCTCGCCGAGAATCAGGACACGCATTCCGCCTCCGCCGCCGAGTTGCCCGGCACGCCGGAGGCTTCGGCCGATCGTCCCCACATTGCCTCGAGCACCGGCGCGTACTGTGTCTCGTAGTTCCAGTCGAGGCACAATCGTTCCCATCCACGCATCGCGGACTCGCGAACCGCGTCACGATGCGCTGCTGCCCAGTTCAACGCTTCGACTATCGATTCCACCTGCGACGGATTACACACCAGCGCATATCCCGGCTCGACGAACGTTCGCTTCCAGTCCGGCAAATCAGTCACGAGCGGCGCGACACCACACGACAGGTACTCGAACGGCTTGTTCGAGGCTCCCGCCATGTGACGCATGTTCTCGTCGGATGACGCCAAGGGCATGAGCGCCAGGCCGATGTCGCACTGCTCGAAAACCACGCTCCACCTGTTCTCAGGAACCGTGCCGAGCAAGCGGATGCGCTGTTCGACGCCAGAGCGACGGGCGTGGGCGCGCAGAGCGGCGATATACCCGCGCGATCCGACGGTCTCGTACCCCGCCACGTCGAGCATCACCGGAGTAGTGGTCCTGGCGAGCGCCTCGACGACGGTGAGTGGCAGCCGCTCGGAGTTGATGGAGCCGCAGAATAGCAAGCGCAGCGCATCGAGCGCCCGCGCCGAGCGCGGTTTGGTCGCGGGCCGAAGCGGGCAGTTCCAGACGGTCAACACCTGACGTCCGCCGGCCAACGCCGACAAGCGGGCCGATCGATCGGCGTTAGGCGTGACGACGATGGTGGCGCCGCGGAGCAGGCGCGCGCGAGCGTCGAGGCATCGCTGGATGACCCAGTTCGGCCGCGCCGCAGCGGGGGCATCGTGCTCGTGATAGACCACGCGCGCCCTGGTGAGCGCAGCCACAGCGAGCGCGATCGGCGTGGAGAAGAGGTCGGACGCGTAGATCCAGTCCGGCTTCCACGCGGCAGCCTCACGGGCGACCCACGCGCCGTACCGGGCGTAGTGGGCCTTGAGGCGCCAGCCCTCGGGCGCCTCGTTCATGAGGCGAACATCGATCCCCTTCGACGGCGCGACGTCGAGTGGATCGGTATCACGAACTCGCGTCCCGAGCATACGCACGCTGGCCCCGCTGTCAGCAAGCAGCGTGGCGCCCCGCACGAGCGGCGGGTACGCGCCAGGATTCGTGTACTGCACGTAGAGCACACGCATCACACGGCTCCAACGGTAGACGCGGATCCGGCCCGTCGCGGCGGCCGGATCGCTCGATACACGCTGATCGTATCACGCGCGACGTGCTCCGTCGATCGCGGCGGTCGAACACCCGCGCGCAGTCGATCGAGCAGATACGGCTCGGTCGAAAGGCGCCGTAGCGCGCTGGTCCACGCGGACGCATCCGCGTGAGGCACGAGCCATCCGTCGCGGTCGTGCGAGACCAGTTCGGCCACGCCACCCAGGTTGGAGCCGATCACCGGGATGCCAGCCGCAAATGATTCCAGCACGACCAGGGGCCCGGTCTCGAGCCACTGCGACGGGACCACGGTCGCGTCATACAGTCCGAGCGTATCAACGACCGTATCCGCCGCGAGCGGCTCGTGAAATCGAATGCGCGTGTCCGAAGCGGCTAACGCGAGGACCTCGTCTCGATACCGCGCGCCATCAGCGTCCTGCGCTACACCGTAGACGTCAAGCGTCGCGCGGAGGTTCCGGTCCGCAGCGAGAGCCCGGATGACGACGTCTATACCCTTGGTGGCGTGCAACCGCCCTGCGTAGGCGAGACGAAGCTCGCTGCCGATCGGCCGCACACGACTCTGCGCTACACTCGGCTCGTGGAACGGCCGGGACGGCGTGCCCTGCCTCGACAAAATCAGGCGGTCCGGGGACGCCCCGGCTCGCAGGAGCAGCGAACGAACCCAGTCGCACACCGCCACGACGGCGTCGGATTCGGCCAGCAGTGCTCGAAACGCGTCGTGACGCGCGGCGGTCAGCTCTCGCGCCCTCAGGGCGGTTACCCAGGCACCGCGCGCGCCGACGGACGCGAGGGACGCGCCTAACGTGGTCGGGCCGCGCGCGAGAGCTTCGCGGAGCGCCGCCGGCACGCCACGACTCTCGAGCAGGCAGGCGGCGCAGCGCTCCGCGATCAACGCGCCGTCGCAGGGCTCGTGGCCGTCGCGCAGGAGCGTACCGCGGACGCAGCTTGCCGTGGGCGTATGGTACGTGAACACCACGCCGACGCCTACACGTTTCGCCGCCCGCACGGCACGAACCGATGCGGCACGGGTGAAGGCGTGCAGGTGCAGCACGTCCGCGTTTACGTCGTCGAGGATGTCGGCAAGTGATCGAGCCGCGGCTTCGTCGCCTTCGCCGTAGAGATCTGCGACGCTCGAGGAAGCAGTCACATCGAAGCGAAAAACCGGTATACCGTCATACTCGTAGCGCCGCGACACGGACCCGTCCGCCGGTGCGGCAATAACGCTTTCCACACCGTGCGCGCGCAGGTCGCGCGCGAGCTGCGCGACATACACCTCCGTGCCCCCCACGGTGTCTGGAAAGTAGCCGAAGGGGACGTGCACGACTCTCACGGGCTCTCCGACGAGATTTTCGGTCGTCTCGCTCGCCGCCGTACCCGGCGCCATTTGGACGCGATCGATTCCGCTCTCGCGTATCCGACGATCCGGGAAAGCCAGCGAAGCCTCGTCGGAAGATGCCGGATGAACTCGGGACCGAATTTCAGGCCGCGCGAGGCGGCGCGCTCGAACGACTCACGATCGATCGATGCGAGCTGCCGTGCCGCGAACGCGTAGGCTTCGCTGAGGGCGGCGCGTCGAGGCGGCGTTAGGCCGCCGTGATGCTCCCAGTACTCCTGCGCCCAGATCGCGTTCTCGGCGCAGCCGCGCGCGAACGACGCCATTGGCCGCGTGGAATAGCGCACCCCCGTATGCTGTCGATAGAGGAGCCCGAGCTCCTCCGATTCGCTCGAGACGAACCGCGCACCGGCCATCGCGAGCGACACGCTATACCGGATGTCCTCCACCACCTCACGACCCGGCTCGAACCAGATGGCGTCCGTTCGCGGGGACCGACGTACGAGCATCGCGCCCAGCTGCACGAACCCGTGCGCCGATAGCAGCGATGCCGCGAGATCGGCACCCAGCTCGGGCGTGATCTTTCGCCCAACGGTGAACACCGCGTTAGGTGGCGACGTCGCCGGAACGAGGTCGTGAAACGGCTCCCAGGCCACGTCGGCGCCGGACGCCCGCAGGACAGCGACCTGGCGCGCGATCTTGCCGGTCGCCAACAGGTCATCCGCATCGAGGAACTGGATGAATTCTCCCCTCGCCCGTGCCAGCCCGGCATTTCGAGCGCCGCCTGGTCCCGCGCCCTGCGTGTGCACGACAGTCGCGCCGGACGCGGTCGCGATGGACGCCGTGGCGTCGCGGGACCCGTCGTCGACGACGATCGTCTCCAGAGCCTCGTGGGTCTGCGCGCGGATACTCGTCAGCGTTTCCGCGATCCATCGCTCGGCGTTGAACGCCGGCACGATCACCGACACCAGGCCGCGGACGACGTCTTCGCGACGCAGTCCCGCGTGGTGTGGGTCATGCGTCCCGGGGCACACGAGTCGAGCTCAGGAAAGTGGTGCGGAGCGATGGCGGAAGCCGCCGGACGATGTGCGCGGGGATCGAGTGGCGCCAGCGTCACCCTTCCCGCCAACGCCGAGGTCCTTCTCGATCGCCAACGTGCCGCGCTCGGAGGCTCGCGGTAACAGAACCTGGTGTTCGGTTCCGCGTCGCCTATCTCCGGCCGCCGCCATCGCGACCACGGTGTCGGGATCGTCATGTGACGGTTCCCACAGCGTCAACAGCTTCTGCTCGACGACACCGCGAAGGTCGTGAGCGATCGCGTGCATGTCGGTGAGGCTCACGTCATCGGCACGGCCGTCCTGCCATAGCACGAGGGACCCGATGCGCTCACCGGACGGGGCGAGGAACGGCAGGCGAATTTCCCAGCACGCGGCGAGCGTGACGTTCGAGCGATGCCACGCCCAGACCGGCAGATCGTCGTCGAGTCTTCGGTAGGCATCTACGCCGGCTCCGGCTCCAGCGCCCACGAACGACCGTCGTAGCCGCACTTCCGCGCACTCGAACTCGTCCTGCGCGAACATCGCTTCGAGCGCGTCGAACACGTGGTCGAGATCCGTGAGATCCGACACGCGCATGCTAGCCTCGCGGATCCGCACGTTGCGGCCAATCACCTTGCGCTGTCGAACGCCGCGTTTGACGAGCCGCGCGAGCTCCTCGAACTCATAGTAGCGGAGCCGCTGGATCGCGAGCCCAACGCCAAGGCCGATGACCAGCAACACGACCGCCACGTACGCGGAGTCATTCACCAGCAGCATGCCACTCAATCCGAGCAGCGCACACGCACAATACAGGAGGAGCGCAACGCGCCGGGGCGAATGCCCGAGCGAGAGCAGCCGGTGGTGGATGTGCGCGCGATCGGCGCTGAAGATCGGCTGGCCACGCAGGAATCGTCGGGCCACCGCGAGCGTCGTGTCGAGCACGGGCAGGCCTAACGAGACGATCGGAATCGCGACCGCGATCACCGTCGGTGATTTCTGGGAGCCGAGCAGCCCGATGCCCGCGAGCATGAAGCCGAGGAACAAGCTACCCGAATCGCCGAGAAAGATGGACGCGGGGTGGAAGTTGAAGCAGAGGAAGCCGACCGTTGCGCCCGCGAGAATGATGGTCACCGTCGCCGCGCCGACGAGCCCATTCAGGCTCGCCACGACGAACATGGTGGTCAGGGCAAAGAGCGCCGCCCCCGCCGCCAGGCCATCGAGGCCATCGATGAGGTTGAAGGCGTTCGTGATGCCGACGAACCACGCGACGGTGAAGAGCATGCCGACGGCGTGCCCGAGGTCGACGATGCCGACAAAGGGCAGCGAGAGCGTCGTGACACGCAAGCCGACGATGTAGACGCCGCACGCGATCACGACCTGCGCGAAGAACTTCCATCGGGCGTGCATCGGCCGCACATCGTCGACGAGGCCGACGAGATGCACGGCCAGCGCGCCACCGATGACCGTGGCCAGCCCGCGCGCGTTCGTCGCGAGCACGTGCGGCCCGAACAGGCCGATGATGGCCGTCATCGAGACGGCCACGGAGAGAACGATCGCAACGCCGCCGATTCGCGGCACGGGATTGACGTGGACTTTTCGCTCGCCACATGGGTCGACGAGACCAGCGCGGCGCGCGAATTCGCGCACCACGAACGTCAGAGCCGTCGAGGAGCAAACGGCGATGACGAGTCCGATGAGGTACAACGGAATCTCAGGCTTCTGCGACAACAAAAGTCCCGGTGCTCCCGACGCGCCTCGAGACGCGCGCCCCCACAGAGTGCGCAGCACGGTGCCTGAGTCATCACGTGAGCGACCCAGAGCCCGGCACCAACCTCAGCCGCTTGCTTCAATTCGCAAAGGCGCAAGACTGGTGCCGAGCACGCTGAAAACGACGCCGCGTGTTCTGTCGCGCGATCAGTGGGCTGTCGGCGCGCCGTCCACATGCGCGCCCGCGCGGCGAAGACGCCCAGCCAGGGCCTCGTCAATCCGCGCGCGGAGGACGAGCTCCGCGCCATCCGTGCGCTGCTCCATCACCTCACCCAACCGGTGAATCTCGGCCAGCAGGCGCCCTTCGCTCGCGCCGAGTCGGATTTCAGAGACTGGCCGCAGCGCCCGCGTTTTCGTGAGCAGCGCTCGCCGCAGCGGCTCGAGGCCACTTTCTGTTTCCGCCGAAACGAACACCGAATTCGGCAGGAGATTCGTTATGCGCTCCTCGAGTGGCAGCAGAGTCTCGGACGCAATGCGATCGATCTTGTTGAAGACATGGAGCACCGGCTTGTCGTGGACGCCGAGCTCGTCGAGCACCGAGTTCACGACGCGTCGCTGTTCCTCCCAACCCGGGTGGCTCGCGTCGATCACGTGGAGCAGGAGGTCGGCATCAGTGACCTCCTCGAGTGTCGCGCGGAACGACGCCACCAGATGGTGCGGCAGCTTGCGGATGAATCCGACCGTGTCCGTGAGCAGCACGCGATTGTTCTCCCCGAGGTCGACCTCGCGCGTGAGCGGGTCGAGCGTGGCGAACAATCGGTCCTCAACGAAAACATCACGTGCGCCAGACAAGCCGCGGAGGATAGAGGACTTGCCGGCGTTCGTGTAACCAACGAGTGAAGCTCGGAAAACGCCGCGGCGCCCCTGACGCTGGACCTCTCGCCCACGCGTCACATCGGCAAGCTTCTCCTTGAGTTGCCGGATGCGATGGCTGACGAGGCGGCGATCGGTCTCGAGCTGGGTTTCTCCAGGTCCCCGCATCCCGATGCCGCCGCGCGTTTTCTCGAGGTGCGTCCACATTCGCGTGAGGCGCGGCAGCATGTACTCCAGCTGGGCGAGCTCGACCTGAAGCTTGGCTTCGCTCGTCCGCGCGCGCGTCGCGAAAATATCGAGGATCAACTCCGCGCGGTCCATCACGCGCTTGCCGGTGGCGTCCTCGACATTCTTACCCTGCGCGGGCGTCAGCTCATCGTCGAAGATGATGAGGGTCGCATTCTTCTCGCCGATGAGCGTGCCGAGCTCCTCGATCTTCCCCTTCCCCAGATAGGTCGCGGGGTTGGGCCGATCGATCTGCTGCGTGATGCTGCCCACGACGACGGCACCCGCAGTGTCGACGAGCTCCTCGAGCTCCTCGAGATGCTCATCGAGATTGTGGCGCGCCGCCGTTCCCTTGCGTGGCGCACCGACAAGCAGCGCGCGCTCGATCGGCGGCGTGAGTGTTATCAGATCGCGGGCGATGAAAGCTCCTTTTTACGCAGCGTGTTAAGATAGTCGAAACGGGAACGGGGAACGGGGAACCGGGAACAGTGACTCCACTTGGAGCCTCTGTTCCCGGTTCCCCGTTCCCTCTATATCCGTTTTGCCTCAACGTGTGCCACTGAAGGTCGAGAACCGCCCCGTCTGATCGTACGGCCGCGTGAAATTGCCGAGCGGTGTACCCACCGTCACGTCGCCCATCACGCGGTAGTTCACCGACCCCGTGTTCATGAGCTGGCGACCGGCTGCACCGATGCCGGCGTACGAGAACGACAGCGGCAGCGTCACGATCGTGGAGTCGTTCTCCTGCACCGCGAACCGATCCGCCAGCGCCCCCGTGCCGAGCGTCGTGGAGTCGACCATGACCTTGTACGTTAGGCGCTCGCCATCCAGCTTGAACCCGTTCGGGTTGTAGAGGCTCAACTTCACTTCGACCGAGCCGCCGGTAACCCCGAGGCCCGTGACCTTCGCGTCCTGAAAGTGAACGACGGGTTCCTTGAACTTCGCCATGCCGAGGGTCGCGCAACCGGCGGCGGCGACTCCGATGAGCCCGGCGAACATGAGCTTCGCGTTACGAACGTTACGCATCTCTTGGATTCCTCTTGGATGACAAGGATGAGGCACCACGCTTCATCCTACCCCGACTCCTGACCGGGTTCCTTCGTTTCGTCTGTTGCGGGATCCGTTCTCGCAGGATCCGCGCGAGCGGTTCGGTCAGCTGGCGTGTCCGCATCGCGGCCCGCGACGCGGTCGCGCAGTGATTGCCACCACGCCAATCGCTTGGAGATCTCCTTCTCGAACCCGAACGGTCCGGGCTCGTAGAACCGCGTGCCGCGTAGCTCGTCGGGGAGGTACTCCTGCGGGATGAAGGCGTCGGGCGAATCGTGGGCGTACTGATAGCCGCGGTTGTACCCGAGGTCCTTCATCAGCCGCGTCGGCGCGTTGCGAATGTGCATGGGCACGCCGGCCGCGGGCGACTCTCGCGCGGCCTCCAGTGCCGCGGAGAGCGCCGCCTTTGCGCTGTTCGATTTCGGCGCGGTCGCGAGGTAGATGGTCATCTCAGCGAGCGGCAGATAACCCTCGGGCGCTCCCAACATGTGATATGCATCACGCGCTGCAACGGCGAGCTTGAGCGCTTCCGGATCCGCGAGTCCGACATCTTCCGCGGCCATCGCGATCGCGCGACGAAAGATCGTCATCGGATCTTCGCCGCCCTCGATCATGCGCGCCATCCAGTACAGCGCGCCCTGCGGATCGCTGCCGCGCAGAGACTTGTGATAGGCGCTGAGGAGATTGAAATGCTCCTCGCCACTCTTGTCGTGCCGAGCGAACCGCAGCTGCATCGCCTCACGAGCGACGGCTGTCGTTATGTGACCTCCGTCACCAACGTAGTCCGCCGCCGCCTCGATGACGGTCAAGGCGCGGCGCGCGTCGCCGTCGGCTTCCGCCGCGATGATCTCGAGCGCGTCATCATCGCCGACGAGTCGGCGGCTCGCGATGCCACGCTCGGTGTCCGAGAGCGCCCGGCGCAGCAGCGTTAGGATGTCGGCCGTCGTCAGCGCCTTGAGGACGAACACTCGCGTTCGCGACAGCAGCGCGCCGTTGATCTCGAAGCTCGGGTTCTCCGTGGTCGCGCCGATGAGTGTCACCGTACCCTCTTCGACGCCGGGGAGCAGGCTGTCCTGCTGCGCCTTGTTCAGCCGATGGATCTCGTCGATGAACAGAATCGTGCGCATGCCGCCATCGTCTAGACGCTGGCGCGCCTCGCCGAGGATCTGCCGGATGCGCGGCACGCCCTCACTCACCGCGCTGAACGGGACGAAGACGCGGTTGGTCGTGCTCGCGATCAAGCGGCCGAGTGTCGTCTTTCCCGATCCCGGCGGCCCCCAGAAGATGACGGAGCCGACCGAGCCATTCTCGATCGCCTGACGCAGCGCCTTCCCCGATGCGAGGATGTGTGACTGGCCCACGTATTCGTCGAGCGACCGCGGACGAAGGCGAGCGGCGAGCGGCTGCGCTTCTTCAGCACGCGAGAAGAGCGAGGCTTCTCCGCTTCCGCGTGACTGTCGCGGACTCACAATCCAGTCACCATGCGCGCCGCGAAGAACAATCCGCAGCCCGCGAAAAAGCTGATCGGCATCCGCCACCCGGGCTTCGTCTGAAACTCCGGTACGAGGTTCGATGCCGCCACGTACAGCGTGACGCCTGCGGAGAGCGCGAGCCCCAGTGATCGCAACCCACCGATATACTGCGTCATGAGCACGCCAATGACAGTCGCGGCGCCGAGCGCCGCGGCCGCTCCCAACGCTGCGCGCCGCCCCGCACCAGCCGCGAGGAACAGGCTGGATATGGCGAGACCCTCAGGAAGCTTGTGCAGGAGAATGGCCATGAAAACGAGGAACCCGAGCGCGGCACTCACGTCGAAGCCGCTCGCGATGGCCACGCCATCGAAGAACGTGTGCAGCAACAAGCCGACCAGCGCCGACCCGCTCACCGTAGTGTTCACCTCGTGCGTCTCTTCGCCGAAATGGAAGTGGCGCGCGAACGTGTGCTGCGTCAGGTGAACGAGCAGGTAGCCCGCAAGCGCGGCAAGCGCGGCATTGCGGCCGCTCCGCTCGATCGCTTCGGGAAGCAACTCGCCGACCGAGACCGCGATCATGAATCCCGCGGACAGCGCGACCATCACGTCGAGTGCTCGGACGCTCCAGCGCGCGCGCGATGTCACCGCAGCGGCACCGAGCACGTTCGCCAGCCCCGCAACGAGCGCGTACGCGAGTGGTGGCAGACTCACGCAGGTGTCAAAGCAAGGCGCTCCGCTGCTGTCGCTACGGCTTGCACGAGATCAGCGGCCGGCGCGAACTCCGACCGCTTGAGCCGCCAGCTCCGCGTGCGAACCATCCGTCGCTCTTCGAGCCCCTTGCCCTGCAGGATATAAAACCACTGGTCGGTGCGCGCGTAGATGAACAGCTCGAGATGCGGATTCAGCGTGAGCTGATCCTCGCTGGTGTAGACGGCGAACTCCACTCCGCCGAACGTGGAGAGTGGCGACTTCATTCGCGCGATCACTTCGCGCACATCCGGGAGCGCTATGTTCTCGCCCTTCCACGAGAGACCCGAGCGCACGTCCTCGAGCGCGACGTCCACCGCTGGCGGAAGATGCTCGGTCAGCGCGTGAAAGAGATCGACGACACGCTCGGCGTTCGCCGCCACGTGCGCGGCGTAGTAGTCGTCCTCGCGAATGAAGGAGAAGCCGTCAGTGCCGGCACGAAAGCGCCGCCACACCGAGCCCTCTGGTTGTCTCCCTCGAAAGAACATGCTAGCCCTGTCTCGTTACGTCGCCGATCCCGCGCTCGACGTCGGGCGCGAGGTTCTTTGCTCGATCGATCAACTGATCCCGCGTATTCCGCGCGGGTTCCTCTACGACCGATTCGAGCAGCAGTCGTAGAATCTTACCAAGGGCTGGCCCGCGCGCGATTCCCTCGCGCTGCAGGTCTTCGCCGTCCACCGCGAGGTCCGCGAGCTCGATCGGATCGCGATACGCGATCCGCAGCGCCCGCCTGTACACGCTGTGGGCGTGAGCGGGTGACGGTGCGCTGGCTCCCCGCGCGCGGCGCGCGTCCCATCGGGCTTCGGCCAATCGCAGGAACGCCGCGAGCTGCGTGCGTCCCGTCGTGGCCGCCCAGCGTCGAATGGTGGCGTCATCAGGCGCGGATTCCGTGAGCGCCGTGGATACCGACTCGAACAACGCTGTCCAGTGCTCCGCGAGCTTTGCCATCGTCCGGACGTCGGCGTTGGAGAACCGGAGATCGTGAAGCGTCGCGCGAACGCGCGTTGCGTCGAGTCCGAGGAAGAGCGACAGAATGCGATGCAGCCGCCGCGCGTCGACGCGCTCGGGCCGCCGCGTTCGCCCGGGCGCCGGCACGTAATCGGCGGACGCGAACGCCACGTCGTCCTGACCTTCGAGCACGGGGACGAGCGATCCAAGTGCCCCGCTCTCGCGCCAGAGAGCGAGCGCGCGGCTCGGACATGCCACCTGCTCCACCGTCTTTTCCAGCTCCTGCTTCACGCGTTCTCGCGAGAGCCGCGGCAGATGTGGCGCACTTCGCACGATCGCCCGCCACGTCTCATCCTCGATGGCGAAGCCCAATCTCCCCGCGAATCGAATCGCGCGAAGCGCGCGCAGGCGATCCTCGCGCATTCGCTCGTCAGGCGCCCCAACGGCTCGCACGAGCTTTCTCTCGAGATCCGCTTGGCCGCCGAACGGGTCCCTGATGTCCCCCGTGCTGGGTGACACCGCGATCGCATTGATCGTGAAGTCGCGTCTCGCGAGATCGTCTTCCAGCGAAGCGCCGAACTCCACCACCGCGTGTCGGCCGTCGGTCTGCACGTCGCGCCGGAACGTCGTCACCTCGTGCATGACGCCAAGGTCGTCCAGCACACCGACCGTCCCGAAGTCCAGGCCGACTGGAATCGTCCGGCGAAAGAGCTTCCGCACCTGATCCGGCGTGGCCGCGGTCGCGAGGTCCCAATCGAGGTGCGGGTGGCCGAGCAGGGCGTCGCGTACCGCGCCGCCTACACACCAGGTCTCGAACCCTGCCGCTTCGAGCCGTTCCGCGATCGCCCGAACGGCCCTCGGTGGATTTACCACTGCCGCAAACCGCCTCGGCGCTCCGGTGCCGACTTGCCGGTCAGTTTCGTCTTATTCGAACGGGACGACGTACCCAGCCAGTGGCGATCTTCTGATATATTCCGCCCGTGCCAATCGACACGAAAATTCTCACGCGCTCCTGCGCGACCGATCGCTTCAAGAGCGATGTCATTGCCTTCGCGTCTCGCGCCGATGTGGCGTCTATCACACTCGTGCGTGCCGTCCCGCGGATCAAAGTCGTCCGCCTGATCACCCAGCTGCTCCATGCCCATCCGGAATGGGTGGTCGATCGAGTGCAGGTGGACGCCCGTTCGGGCTGCTCCGACTTCGTCGGGACTGCTGTGGTCGAGGGCGGTGGGCAGTGCCGCGTGATTCAGTTCGCGTGGGATTGCCGTTGGCGGGCTGAACAGGAGGGTTGGACCGACGCGTTCGGCTTTCCGGACCAGATTCGGGCCGCCGACGAGTTCGGCTGGAATTGCTTCCACCGCTGGCAGACGCAGCCGGCGTCCATCGCAAGCGAGTCTGCCTAACGTCGCTCGACTGCCCGCCATTCCGCGCCTCAGCCGCAAAGGACGCTGCCGCCGTTGACGTTCAGGATCTCCCCCGTGATGTGCCGGGCGAGGTCCGAGCACAAAAACGCGATGGGACCTGCGATGTCCCGGGCCGTTGCGACTCTGCCGATCGGAATGGCTTTCGCGATTCGGTCGCGCCCTTCAGCTTCGAGTGCGCCCGCGACCATCTCGGTGTCCACCCATCCCGGGGCGACGGCGTTTACGGTGACTTCGCGCGCCGCGAGCTCCACCGCGAGCGATTTCACGAACGAAATCATCGCGCCCTTCGACGCCGCGTAGTCCGCGTGGTAGGCCTCACCGCGCTGGCCGGCCGTGCTCGCGACCAGCACGATGCGGCCACCGCGCTCGAGGCGTCGCGCAGCCGCGCGCGTCGAGTAGAACATGGCGTCAGTGTTCTCGTTCATCGTGCGCCGCCACTGGTCATCCGTCATGTCCTGGAGCGCGACATCCTGGGCCGGCCAGATCCCGGCGTTTCCGACGAAGATGTCGAGTCCATCGAACTCTCGCTCGGCGCGCTCGAATAGCGACGTGGTACCGGTGAGCGACGCGAGGTCGGCAGCGTGTGCGAACGCGCGCACCCCGAGCCCGGCGAGCCGTTGCACGACCTCGGCGGCCTCGGTTTGCCGCGAGCGGTAGCCGATCCCCACATCGGCACCGCATTCCGCCAGCAGCAGCGCCGTCGCCGCGCCGATGCCGCGCGAGCCGCCGGTCACCAGCGCGCGCTTGCCTCGAAGCGAGATCATGACGAGAGCTCCGTCTCGATGATCTCACAGATCGCGTGCTCGATGCAGAGATGGATCTCCTGTGCGCGATCCGTGCGGTCCGTCGGCACGATGACCGAGTGGTCGGCAACAGAGCGAAGGCGGCCGCCGTCGCGCGACGAAAACGCAATCACCTGTGCGCCCTTTCGTCTCGCTGCCTCGGCGGCCTTGATGACGTTAGGCGAGCTGCCGCTCGTGGAGTGAATGACGAGAACATCTCGCGCCGTCACGAGCGCTTCCACCTGCCGCGCGAAGATCTCGTCGAACCCAAAGTCGTTGCCCGTGGCGGTGATCAGCGACGTGTCGGTTGTGAGAGCGATTGCCGGCAGCGCGCGACGGTTCTTCATGTACCGCACGACATACTCCGTGGCGAGATGCTGAGCGTCCGCCGCGCTCCCGCCGTTGCCGCAGAAGAACAACGTGCCGCCGTGGCGGAGGACCTCGCGCATCATCACGGCCGCACGCTCGACATCCGGACCGAGACGCTCGGCGGCAGTCGTTGCGGTGGCGGCGAGGTCGCGCAGCCGCTGCGTGATCTGTGCTTTCATCGGTGTGCCTGTTGTGTTCCCCGTGCTCATCGACGTCCGAACAGTAGCTCTCCGAGCCGCTGGAAGACCCCGCGGCCCAGCGGCAGCGGAGGTACCGGCAGCGTTGGCTCATCGGCCAACAACCGCGACGCATTCCCGTGCGTGAGCATCTGCGCGTGATCGGTGGCCCCCAACTCTTCGAGCCAGACGCGGGCCGCCGAGAGAGATCGTCGATCGCCGTGGTTGTCGCTCGCGAGACAGTCGATCAGTCCCGCACCGAGCAACGACTTCGCGAGCTCGGTCATCGGCCCTCGCGCGAGGAGCATCGTGGCATCGGTCTGGATCACTGCGCCCGCGTCACGCCAGGCGCGCACCGTGTCCAGCGTGCAGCCGTAGTAGCGCTCGGGATGTGCTACGACCGGGACCACGCCACTGCGTCGAATGCGATCCAGCTCGTCGGCTGTCCCGACAGGGAGATAGGCGCGAGGAAATTCGACGAGCACCGCCTTCGCGCCGCCCAGCGACAGTGTGGCCGACGTGAGATCACATCCAGGCCGATCGAGCATGATCTCCCAGCCGAGCCGGAGCCCGGGCTTCGCTGGCGCGGCAGCGACGAGCTCCGCGAGAATCTCCTGGTGTCGCTCGTACGGCGCGAGGTGCGCGTTCGACGCCTGCAGGTGTGGAGTACACACGAGCACCTCGAGTCCCTGCTGCGCAAAGCGCTCGAGCACCGCCACCGATGTCTCGATGTTCGCGGAGCCGTCGTCGACACCCGGGAGGACGTGCGAATGAATGTCGATCACGAGCGGGCCGCGGCGGCCAACGGACGAACGTCCGCGGTGGGATCACGCTCGAACAGCGAGCCAACAACGACATAGTCCGCGCCGGCGTGCCTCGCGTCGCGTGCTCGAGCGGCCGTGACGATGCCGCCGCCGACGATCAGCGGCCCGTGTGTGGCCTCGCGCGCTGCCCTGATCGCGGGGGCGCTCACGGGCTGCGCGGCTCCGCTACCCGCTTCGAGATAGGTCGCGTGCATGCCCATGAGCTGTCCGGCTTTGACGTGTGCAGCGATCACGCTTGGGTTTCCCATTGCGAGCGGCGCGGTGCCGGAGACGCGTTCCACCGTGCTTTCACGACCACCATCGATCAACAGGTATGCGGTCGACACCGCGCGCACTTCGGGATGTCGATCGAAAAACGCTGCCGCGCGAACCTGCTCATCGATCAGATAACGCGGATTCCTTCCCGACACGAGCACCAGAAACAGAATGGCGTCGACGTCAGGCGTCAGATCATCCGCGGACGCGGGAAACTGTACGATTGGAACCTCGGGCGCGCCGCGCCGGATCGCGGCCACGTGCGCGGAAACCGTCTCACGAACCCCGAGACTGTCGCCCACGAGAAACCCGCACGCGCCACTCGCCGCGGCCCGCTCCGCCAGGGCGCGCGCGTCGTCCGGCGTCGAGCGGCCGGGGTCAACGAGGACGATGAGTCCACCGCGCTCGCCGAACGGGAGTGTGACCGGACCCGCGGTCGTGCATTGCATCGTCAACCGTCGTATGGCTCGGCGAGCGCCGCGATCCTCGCCATGGTACCCCCGCTACGCTCGTCCAGGTGCTGCGGATCGTCCGCGGCGGCCTCGACGGCGTAGGTGACGAGCGCATCGACGGCGAGGAGATCCAGGGCGGCGCTGCGCGTTAGGCATCCGTCGCGCAGCACGTCGGCCATCGCGGCCGCGGCGACATCGAGCAGCGTGTCGGCCGTCGCGGCCGCACGCGGTGCAGTCGCAGCCATCGCCTCGATGCGCGACAGCAGGTGAGGCGGCGGCGCCGGGCTTCGCCCACGAATCCACGCGGACAGCGGCGCGGGCGCCGTCACGTGCCCCCGCTCATGCCGCGCCAAGCAGGCCGCGCACGATGTCCGGCAACCGGCCTAACGCCTCCGGGATCTTCGTCGCATCCGGGATCCCCGCCTGTGCCATGTGCGGCTTACCGCCGCCACGCCCGCCCGCCGCGGCCGCGAGCTCCTTGATCACCGCGTCGGCCCGCACGCCGCGATCGCGCGCGTCGTCCGTTACCACGGCGAGGAGGGTGCTCTTTCCGTCCTCGAACGTCGCGCCCAGTGCAGCAACCCCAGTCTTGAGTCGCTCGCGAACCGCGTCGCCGAGCGCCTGCAGCGACTTCACGTCCGGTACGGACACGACACTCGCGACGAGCCGCATCCCGTCGATCCGCGTTGCGGTCGACACGAGACGCTCGACCGCGTCGCCGCCGCCACCACGCATGGCCTCATCGAGACGCTTCTCGAGCTGACGCTTTTCGTGCAGCAGCGCGTCGACGCGTTGCGCGACGGCGTCGCTTCCCACTCCCGCCGGCAGCGTGACCTTCACGCGCTCGGCAATGTGGGCGAGCGCGTGCTCGCGATCGCTCATGAGCTCGAACGCCCGCGGACCGGTGAGCGCGACGATACGCCGCACTCCGGCCGCGACGCCGGTTTCGCTTACGATCTTGAACAGTCCGATCTCGCTCGTGTTGCGAACGTGCGTGCCGCCACAGAGCTCGACGGAGAGACCGGGAATGGTGACGACGCGAACGACGTCCCCGTACTTCTCACCGAACAGCGCCATCGCGCCGCCCGCCACCGCGTCCTTGTACGCCTTCTGGTCGAGCACCACGGGCACGGCCGCCCACACGCCACGGTTCACGCGTCGTTCGATCTCCGCGAGCTGTTCCGGCTTGAGGGGACCGTGGTGCGTGAAGTCGAAGCGAAGGCGATCGGGTTCCACAACCGAGCCCGCCTGATGCACGTGCTCACCCAAGACGTGGCGAAGCTCGGCGTGCAGCAGGTGCGTCGCCGTGTGATTGCGCTCCGTGTCCTTTCGCCGATCCGACGGCACGCGGGCGGCCGCCGGACCGAACGTGATTTCACCCGTCAGCTTCCCGATCGCCGCGGTGCGGCCGTCGATCTTTCGGACTTCGTTGACGTCGACACGCCACCCCTGCCCCAGGATCTCGCCGCGATCAGAGATCTGGCCGCCGGACTCCGCGTAGAACGGCGTTTCGCGCAGCAGCACCGCGACCCGATCGTCCCCGAGGTGACGGATCGCGGTGACCAGCGTGTCGATCTCCACGGTGTCGTACCCGACGAACTGCGTGACCGGTAATCCAGTCTCGGTGGTGGCGTTCGCTGCCGCGCTGCGCCACGCGGTGACGTCCGCGAATTCATCGGCCCCGACACCCAGCTT